>Ga0126341_1000025_pt1 | contig 29717 bp, 27 predicted proteins | sample OrbTmetagenome_FD_97057 | JGI IMG/M metagenome (GOLD analysis project Ga0126341, IMG submission 97057) | Coral microbial communities from Florida Keys, Florida, USA - Orbicella T D metagenome | ecosystem: Host-associated > Invertebrates > Cnidaria > Coral | place: Florida Keys, Florida, USA... | reverse complement strand
CGCTGATGGTCTGGCCGAAATTGGTATTCGCTTCCTCGAGTGTGCGGGAGTGGTGCCAGCGGTGCAGTTCCGCCATGCTGAAAATCCAGTTCAACGGGCCCAGGCGCAGTTGCAGGTTGCTGTGCTGGAACAATCCGTGCACGGCGGTAACCACACCGAAATAGGCGAGTATCTCCGCGTCGCAGCCCAGCACACCCAGCAGCAGGTAGGTCGGCACCATGGTGGAGAGTATGTCCACGGGGTGGAAGCGGCCGGCGTTGAGCCAGTACAGCCGCGGCGCGCTGTGGTGCACGGCGTGAAACCGCCACAGGCCATCCCAGGCGTGCTGCCAGCGATGTACCCAATACCCCGGCAGCTCCCCGATCAACAGGGCCAGGAACACCTGTGCGACCAGCGGCCAGCTCGTGGGCCAGAGACCGCTGTCCACCTGTGTCGCCACCCAGCCTCCGACGGCCACGCCCGCGGCCAGCGCAAGGGGTGACACGAGAGCGATAATCAGCCCGACCCCGACCGTGTGCGCGACGTCGGTGCCGATGTCGCCGTGGGAGTGCAGCCAACTCCCGTGGTAGGGGTAGATGCGCTCTGCGACGATGATGGCCAGGGCCGCACCGCCCTGGGTGTAGAGCACTGCGACGGCGGGATTCATTCCGGCGGCGATGAGGTACCAGGTAAGGTACGCAGTCAGGCCAACCACCAGTGGAAAAATGGTCCACTGGAACCAGGCCGGGGCGATCCTGCCGGGACCACGCCCCTGCTGTACGGCGACACCGTCCGCCATCAGTGCGCCTCCACCTTGCGTTCGCCGCAGCGCGCGCAGAGGTACACGGTGACCAGCTTGCCCCGACGCACGTCGAACTTCCTCTCCTTGTCCACCTGCCACTTGTGGTGGCCCTGGCGACAGAGCGTGTTGCCCCGATGCTTCTCTTTCAGGGAAGGGCGTTTGAAGGGCAGGATATCAGCCATCGACAAGTGCGGCCTTTACAACAGCGTGCGCTGCAGGGCGTCGTTCCAGGACTCGAGTCGCCGCCTGCGGGCGCTCGCAGTCATGGCCACCGAGAACTCGCGCTCGGCGCGCCAGATCTTCTTTACCGCGGCGGGGCCGTCCCACAGCCCCACGCCGATACCCGCCAGGTAGCAGGCGCCGGCCACGGTGGTCTCGATGACCCGCGGGCGGATCAGGCGGCGCCCGAGCACGTCCGCCTGTATCTGCATGAGGAGATTGTTCGCCGCCGCTCCGCCGTCGACCCGGAGCGGCTTCATCCGTTTGCCCAGGTCGCGCTCCATCGCGCGCAGGATATCCGCATTCTGCAACGCCATCGCGTCCAGGGTCGCACGGGCGATATGCCCGCGCCCGGTTCCGCGGGTGATGCCGGTAAACGTGCCCCGGGCATCCGGCGCCCAGTGCGGCGCGCCGAGGCCGGTCAGCGCCGGCACAAATTCGACGCCGCCGTGGTCATCCACTTGCCCCGCCAGCTTTTCGATCGCCGGGGCCGAGCTGATCATCTGCAGACCGTCGCGCAGCCACTGCACCGCCGCGCCGCAGACGAAGGCGCCGCCCTCCAGGGCGTAGACGGGCTTCCCGCGCTCCCCCAACTGCCAGGCGACGGTGGTCAACAGGCCCGCGTTGGACTGCAGCAGCTCGGCCCCGGTGTTCATGAGGATGAAAGACCCCGTGCCGAAGGTGCACTTGGCGTCGCCGAGGCCGAAGCAGGCCTGGCCGAACAGGGCCGATTGCTGGTCTCCCGCGACACCGGCGACGGGAATGCCGTCGGGGAGCCCGGGCACACCCCGGGTGTGACCCAGCACCGCACTGGAGGCCGCGATTTCCGGCAGGATTTTCCGCGGCACTTCGAACAGGTCGAGAAGACCGCTGTCCCAGCGGCGGGTCTTCAGGTTCATCAGCGAGGTACGCGAGGCGTTGGACACGTCAGTGACATGCGCCGCGCCCCCGGTCAGCTGCCACACGAGGTAACTGTCGAGGGTGCCGCCGGCGACCCGTCCCGCTTTCAGGGCGGCCCCGATCCCCGGGGTGTTGTGCAACAGCCAGCGGTACTTGCTGCCGGAAAAATACGGGTCGAGGACGAGTCCTGTTTTGCGCTTGACCGCCTTCTCGTGGCCGTCCGCTCGCAGGGCCTCGCAAAAGTCTGTGGTGCGCCGACACTGCCAGACGACGGCGTTGTTGAGAGCCTCGCCGGTCCGCCGGTCCCACAGCAGCGTGGTCTCACGCTGGTTGGTGATGCCGATGGCGACGATTTCCGAGGGTTTACATATCTTGCGGCGCAACAGGCTGCGCAGCGCCTTCAACACGGACTCCCAGATCTCGGCCGGGCGGTGTTCCACCCAGCCGGGTTTGGGGTACAGCTGGGGGAACTCGACATTGACGCTGGCGCGCAGCCTGCCGCGGGCGTCCATGAGGGCGACGGTACTGCCCGTCGTCCCCTGGTCTATTGCGAGGACGTAACTGGCCACGGGCGCCCCTGGTCAGGCGGCGTTGTAACCCTGTACCGCCTTGATCTCGAGGTAGTCGGTAAATCCGTGACTGCCCCACTCCCTGCCGTTACCGCTCTGCTTGTAACCGCCGAAGGGTACGTTGAAGCCGGCGGCGGAGCCGTTGATGCTCACGTTGCCCGCGCGAATCTGCGCCGCCACCTCGCGGGCGTGACCGATATCGCCGCTCTGCACGTAGCCGGCCAGTCCGTAAGCCGTGTCGTTGGCGATAGCGATGGCCTGCTCTTCACTCTCGTAGGGGATCATGGTCAGCACGGGGCCGAATATCTCCTCCCGTGCGATGGTCATCTCGTTGTCTGCACCGGAAAACACCGTGGGGCGAATGAAGTAACCCTTATCGATGCCGTCGGGACGGCCGGGACCGCCAGTGACCACCTTCGCGCCCTCCTCGATACCCTTCTCGATCAGGCCCTGGATCTTGTTGAACTGCACCTCGGAGACCACAGGCCCCATGGTTGTGCCCTCGGCCTTCGGATCACCTACCACCACCGATTCGGTCACCTTCGCCGCAATGGCCTCCGCCTCGGCGAGCTTGGCCGCGGGGACGAGCATACGCGACGGCGCGTTGCAGGACTGGCCGGTGTTGTTGTACATGTGCATCACGCCACGGGTCACAGCCTCTTCCAGGTCCGCGTCATCGAGGATGATGTTGGGCGACTTGCCGCCCAGTTCCTGGGTGACGCGCTTCACAGTAGGCGCCGCGTTCTGGGCCACGAGGGAGCCTGCGCGGGTGGAACCGGTGAAAGACATCATGTCGATGTCCGGGTGTTTCGAGAGTGCGGTGCCGACCGTGGGGCCGTCGCCGTTCACGAGATTGAAGACCCCGGCGGGAACGCCCGCCTCGTCCATCACCTGCGCGAAAATGTAGCCGGACAGGGGCGCCACTTCGCTGGGCTTGAGCACCATGGTGCAGCCGACCGCGAGAGCCGGGGCGACCTTGCAGGAGATCTGGTTGACGGGCCAGTTCCAGGGTGTAATCAGGCCGCAGACGCCGATCGGCTCCTTGACCAGCATGTGCTCGCCCATCTCTTCTTCAAACTTGAACTCCTTGAGCACGCGGGCGGCCTCTTCCAGGTGACCCTGGCCGCAGTAGGCCTGTGCCGTCGAGGCGAGGCTCATCGGCGCGCCCATCTCGTCCGAGATGGCTTCGGCAATGTCCATGTAACGCTTCTTGTAGGCCTCCACGCAGGCCTCGAGTAGCTCGACCCGCTCCTGGCGGCTGGTGCGGCTGAAGCTGGCGAAGGCCTTCTTGGCCGCGGCCACCGCCTTGTCCACGTCCGCCTCGGAACCCAGGGAGATCTGCGCGCAGACCTCCTCGGTGGCGGGATTGATGACGTCGCAGGACCTGGGGGCGGCGGGCTCCACCCACTCGCCGTTGATGTAGAACTGCTTGTATTCGCGCATGGCCGTACTCCGGATCGCTGGTATAAGAGAGGGCCCTAAGTTTAGCACTCCTGTCCGGGCTGAAAAGGCCTGTCCGAGGGGCTCGCGGGGGGGGGCCGGGCATTGTCTCCCGGCGCCAAATCGCGCATAGTTCCGCTCCTGAAACCACCTGGGAGCATCGATGGACAGCGAAGAACTCACCCTGTTCCGGGACATGGCGCGGCGCGCCATGGAGCAGGAAATTGCCCCCCACTTCGAGGAGTGGGAAGCGGCTCACGCCGTTCCCCGGGACATCTGGAACACACTGGGCGCAGCCGGGCTGCTGTGCCCCGACATGCCCGAGGAATTCGGGGCCGCGGCAGCGGACCCCCAGGTAACCTTCGCTATCCTGGAGGAGATGTCGCGCATGGGCTTCGGCGGCATCGCTACCGGCTACAGTATCCACAGCAACATCGTGGCGCCCTACATCAACAACTTCGGGACAGAAGAGCAGAAGAACCACTGGCTGCCGCGTATGGTCTCGGGCGAGGTCCTCGGGGCGCTGGCGATGACCGAACCGGGTGCCGGCTCCGACGTCCAGGGCATCCGCACCAACGCTGTGAAGGACGGCGACGAGTGGGTGCTCAACGGCTCCAAGATTTTCATCACCAACGGCATGCTCGCGGACCTGGTCATCGTCGCGGCGATCACCGACCCCGGCAAGGGGGCCAAGGGCACCTCACTGTTCCTGGTCGATGCCAACCTGCCGGGCTTCGAGCGCGGCCAGAAGATAGAAAAGCTCGGCCAGCATACTTCCGATACCGCGGAGCTGTTCTTCCAGGACGTGCGCCTGCCGGAGAGCGCGTTGCTCGGCGAACTGAACAAGGGCTTCGTCATCATGATGACGGAGCTGCCGCGGGAGCGCCTGGGCATCGCCGCCCAGGCCGTCGCCGCCGCGGAGGGCGCGCTGGAACTTACGGTGAACTACGTGCTCGAGCGCAAGGCCTTCGGGCAGACCATCGCCAGCTTCCAGAACACCCGTTTCAAGCTCGCGGAGGTGAAGACCGAGATCGCCCTCAACCGGGCTTTCCTGGACAAGTGCGCGGACCAGTACGCCGAGGGCGCGCTGACCGCCGACGACGCGGCTATGCTGAAATACGCCAGCACGGAGATGCAGTGCAGCACTATCGACGACTGCCTGCAGCTGTTCGGCGGCTACGGCTACACCATCGAGTACCCCATCTCACGCTACTACGCCGACGCGCGCATTCAGCGCATCTACGGCGGCACGTCCGAGATTATGCGCGAGCTGGTGGCGCGCTCCATCCTCGGCCGCTGATCGGGCGGACGCGCCCTGTCACATCACGCCGTAGGCGAGCATGGCACTGGCGACCTTGTTGAACCCGGCTATATTGGCGCCCTTGGCGTAATCGACGTAGCCGCCTTTCTGCGTGCCGTGTTCGACGCACTCGTCGTGGATGTCTTTCATGATCTGGTGCAGGCGTTCATTGACCTCCTTTTCCGACCACTGCAGACGCAGGCTGTTCTGGCTCATCTCCAGGCCCGACACCGCGACACCGCCGGCATTGGCGGCCTTTGAAGGCGCGTGCAAAACGTTCCTGTCGGCACTGAATATCTCCACGGCCTCGGGCGTCGTGGGCATATTGGCCCCCTCGGAGATAGCCCGCACCTTGTTCTTCATGAGCAATTTGGCGTCGGCCTCGTCTATCTCGTTCTGGGTCGCACAGGGAAACGCGAGCTCCCCCTCGAGACCCCAGGGCTTCTTGTCCTTGTAGAACTTGAAGTCGAACTCTTCTGCGGCCTCCTCGATGCGACCGCGCCGGCCGCCCTTCAGCTCCTTGATCCAGGCGATTTGTTCCCTGCTCATCCCCTCGGGGGCGTGAATCACCCCGCCTGAATCCGACAATGAGACTACCCGGGCCCCGTGCTCCAGGAGCTGTTCCGCGCAATAGATCGCGACGTTACCCGATCCCGATATGAGGCACGGGCGATCTTCGAGTTGCTCGTCGTGATGGGACAACATTTCGCGCACCATGTAGACCACGCCGTAGCCGGTAGCCTGGGTGCGCACATGGCTGCCGCCGAAATCGAGGGCCTTGCCGGTCAGCACGCCCTCGAAGCGGTTTACGAGTCGCTTGTACTGCCCGAACAGGTAGCCCACCTCGCGGGACCCAACACCGATGTCCCCGGCGGGGACGTCCGTGTCCGGCCCGATATGGCGGTGCAGCTCCGTCATGAAGGCCTGGCAGAACCGCATGACCTCCCTGTCGCTGCGACCCTTGGGGTCGAAGTTGGAGCCGCCCTTGCCGCCGCCCAGGGGCAGCCCGGTCAGCGAATTCTTGAAGACCTGCTCGAAGGCGAGAAACTTGAGAATGCTCTGGTTGACCGAGGGGTGGAAACGAATGCCGCCCTTGTAGGGCCCGATGGCGTTGTTCTGCTGCACCCGGAATCCCCGATTGACGCGCAGTTCGCCCTCGTCGTCCTCCCAGACCACCCGGAAGCTGACGACCCGGTCGGGCTCGGTCATCCTCTCCAGGATGCGCAGGTCCTTGTATTGAGGCTTGTCAGCGATATAGGGAATGATGTCTATCGCAACCTCCTGCACCGCCTGGTGAAACTCGGGCTCGCCGGGGTTGCGCGCCACCACGCCCTCCATAAACTGCTGCAGGTCTTCCGCTTTGTCTACCGCCACGTACGCGCCTCCCTTTGAAAGTTACGCCGATTGTAGTTGCTGCCGGGTCTGCCCACCACACGTGGTGTGGCCGTCCACAATGTGTCTACGAATCAGGATTGAGCCCGGATTGCAGCGAGCAGAAATTTGATCTTCCCGGTTGCACCGCGCAGGCCATGATCAGCTGCGGTGAAGTCCGTGCCCCGGCGCCCGGATTCGCTGCTAGACTCAGCGGGAAGCGAAATTCGAGCGTCGATTTAAAATCACGCATGTACCGACTGACAGCTACCATTCCCAACAGCGGCCCGGCGTGCCTCATTCCCGAGGTCGCCTTTCACCCCGACGGCACCTATTTCGCCGCGGCCTTCATGGGCAATGACGAAGTGGGCCTGTTTGACGCGACTACCCGCGCGGTGCGCCGCGTCTACCGCAATCCCGAGGCGGGGTTCGACAAGCCCCACGGCGTCCTGCTGACGCAGAATCACCTCGTCGTCGCCTCGCGGCATTTCAGGGACAGGCCGGCTACCTTCACCGTGTACCGCCTGGACAGCCCGTCTGGCGCGCCCGTGTTCGAGGTGGACGCGCCCTTCGCGCACCTGCGCGAAGCCCACAGCCTGGCCATCAACAAGCATACGCTGGTCGTCACCCACTGCGAGAACAAGGGCTCCGTCGGGGCCCTGCTCTCCTATCGCTTCGACGACGAGACCGGGGTCATGTCCGGCCCGCTGGACATGCACGAGCAGGTATTCGACGAACTGGGCATGGCCAAGGGTGTCGCGTTCTCTGCCGACGGCAGCCAGGTCCTCGTCAGTTTCAATGCGGACAAGGCCCTGGGCAGCCGCGAGCGCAACCTGTTCAGGCTGTTCAAATTGTGGAACATTCTCGCCACCCGGGGCCCGCTGGGCCTGCTGAACCGATTCGGACCGGAAGCGGGACCGCGCCGGCGGCCGAATACAGAACTGGAAAACGGCGTCGCGGTGTTTGATGTGGACGCCGCCGGGCGGTTTTCGGAGAAACCGGTGCGGGTGATCCTGCGCCCCGATTTCTGTCGCCTGGAGAATATCGTGGTAAACGGTGATGTTGTCGGTTTGTCCGACACCGTAAATCACCGGGTCCACCTGTATGACTACGCGGCGGACCCTGACCTGGCTTCACCGGTGCAGACCATCACCGACGAGCTTACCCTGCCCCACGGGGTGAAATTCTCTCCCGACCGGCGTCTACTGGTCATCAGCAACTACGGCCTGCGCAGCCGCGGGCAGATGATCCACTGGCGGCACTTCACCAATCCGCGTACGGACAATCTAATGGTGTTCGAAAACTCAGCGGTCTGAGCCGCGGGCGGGCGGCACCCATCACCCCGCTCGCCCCGCTAGACGAGACCCATCAATTCGACGATGCCGTGACTGTGACCGGCCGTGTAGCCGCCGTCCACCACCAGCGTGTGCCCGGTCACGAACGATGCGTCATCTGACGCGAGGAAGAAGGCTGCACCGGCTATTTCCTCCGGCCTGCCCATGCGGCCCATCTTGGTCTCGCGCTGCACATCGGTCTTGAAGTCGGGCATGGCGTCCATCACCTCGTGCAACAGGGGCGTGTCGATGAATCCCGGGCAGATGGCGTTACAGCGGATACCGATCCGCCCGTAATCGATAGCCACGTTCTTGGTGAGCAGCACGACGCCTCCCTTGGACGCGTTGTAGGCGCTGCCTCCCTCGGTGCCGTTGATACCCTCGACACTGGCTATGGTGATAATGCTGCCGGAGCGCTGCTCCTGCATCGCGGGAATCACAGACTTGATGGACAGGAAGGTGCCGTTGAGATTGATGTTCACCACGCGGTTCCAGGCGTCTTCCTCCAGCATTCCAACCGGGCCGCCGTCGCCCACCCCGGCGGCCGTAAGCAGGATATCGATGCGCCCGAAGTCCTCTACCACGGCTTCGGCGACGGCCCGCTGAGCGGCGCCGTCGGTAACATCGAGCTGGTGGAAGCGGCTGTCGGGCGACAGCTCGACCACAGACTGCCATTCGTCCGAGGTGTTGCGATCCGTACCGATCACGGTCGCACCCTCGGCTGCGAACCGCCGGGCACAGGCCAGGCCGATACCCGATGCGGCGCCGGTGACGATGGCTATCCTGCTCTCAAGCTTGGACATGGTTTCTCTCCTTATTCAAAGGCGTAATCATCGCGCTTGCACTCGCGCGTCCACTGCCACATCTCCAGAATCTTCCAGGGCCACAGCAAGGTCACCTTGCCCTCCGGGTTCTGGTAGAAGCTCGTGCTTATCGAGGGGTGCTCCCAGATGAGCTTTGCGTGCAGATCGCGGAAGCGGCGGTAGTAGTCGTCGTAGGTTTCTGCGCGACACTCGATGGTGCGAGCCCCCGCCTGTAGCTGCGTCTTCAAACACTCCATGATATAGCGGATCTGGCACTCGCCGTTGAAGATCAGGCTGCCGCCGAAGGCCAGGTTCGTACCCGGGCCGTACATGCAGTAGAAATTGGGGAATTCGGGGATCGTCACGCCCAGGTACGCCGCCGGCTCCAGCCCCCACTTGTCCGCGAGCAGGCGCCCGCCCCGCCCGCGGATTTCCATCGGCCAGAGGAAGCGATCGGTCTCGAAACCCGTCGCGAAGATAATCACATCCGCCTCGACGAATGTGCCGTCGGCGGCAATCACCCCCTCTTCGGTGACGCTCGCCACCCCCTGTGTTTGCAAGTCCACATTGTCCTGCTTCAGCGCCGACAACCAGCTGCCGTTGTCCTGCAGTGTGCGTTTGCCCATGGGGGCGTAGTCGGGAATCACCTTGGCGAGCAGCGCTTCGTCATCGCCGACCTGGCCGCGGATATACTCGCTGAACATGTTGTAGACGAAATCGTTCATCTCGCTGGCGCTGCGCTCCTGGTGCGGCCAGTCCGGATCGACAAACACCGCGTCATAGGCGCCGTCGCAAGCGGGCCAGAACAACAGGAAGCGGAACCAGCGGGTGTAGAACGGCAGGTGCTGCAGGCACCACTTCTTCCCCTCGGGCACATCCTCGTGGTAGATCGGGTTCTCAAACATCCACGGGGCGGAGCGCTGGAACACGGTCATCTGTGCCACGTCCGGCGCAATGGTCGGCACGATCTGGAACGCACTCGCTCCGGAGCCGACGACCACCACTTTCTTTCCCTTCACCTCGATGCTGTCGTCCCAGGCGGCGGAGTGGCACCACTTGCCGGCAAAGGAGTCGATGCCCTCGATGTCCGGCAGGGTCGGCCGGTTGAGCTGGCCAACGGCGCTGATCACGGAGTTAGCGCACAGCTCCTTTTCGTTGCCCTGCGCATCCCGCGTCGTGACCCGCCAGAGCTGGTCGGCCTCGTCAAACACCGCGCTCACCACCTCTGTGTTGAAACGGAAGTTGTCGCGCAGCCCGTGGTGGTCCATCACGCCCTCGAAATACTGCTGCAGTTCCTTTTGCTGCGAGAAATACTGGGTCCAGTGGTGCGCGGGCTCGAACGAGTAGCAGTACAGGTGGTTGGCGACATCCACCCGGATACCGGGGTAGCGGTTCTCGAACCAGGTCCCGCCGACGGCAGGGTTTTTCTCGATCACGACGAAGGGAATGCCCGCCTCCCTGAGCCGGTAGGCCGCCAGCACGCCGGACATGCCGCCGCCGATGACGAGCACCTCGTGCTGCGCCCGCGCCTCGCGGTCCACCTCGTCGCCCCAGTCGTCAGAACGCTGGTCCCGGCCGTCCAGCTCCATTTCTTCCAGCATCATCGGCACATACTCCGCCGGCACCTCCTGGGCGAGGATGAAGTTCATCATGCGGTGGATCGTGGCGGCGTCAGGGGGTGGCGGCAGCTCGCAGCCACCGTCGCGGAAGGCCTTGATAACCTCGAGCGCCTGCGCACGCACCGCGGCCTTGTCCTCCTCGGACATGTAGCCCTGGTACTCGTTGATATACACCCCCGCCGGGCGCTGGTCGCCATCGAGCAGTGCGGCGTCGCCGCTCATGTGGATCATGCTCATCATGAGCGTGGGAATACTGGCGTCCTCCAGCGCCGCCGCGATCGTCTCGTCGTCGGCGGAGATGTCAAAAACCGTCTGGACCTGGGTCATCGATGTGCTCCCGCTGGTGCGTGGTGGAAACCCGCTCAGCCGCTGACCGGCGGGGCGAAGGTCGGGTTGCGGCCCGCGCGGATATCGTCAAGCCGCGTGTGTGCGGTCTCGCGCCAGGCCTCCTCGGACAGGATGTAAAACCGCTCCTCGACAATGGCGTCGAATACCCGCCGGGCCATCTCCTCGGGTCCTATCCCCGCCGCGGTACTGTCTGCCAGGGCCTGTTGGACCAGCTCGCGTTCGCCGCTCTGGACGATATCGCCCTCGCCCGAGTACTGTGCGGGGCGGTTGCGCTCCGCCTGGGCGATACCCGTATTGATCGCCTCCGGGCACAGGACCGAAACCTTGACGTTGGGCGCATGGAAGGCGAGTTCGTGGTAGAGCGATTCGCTGAGCGCCAGCACCGCGTGCTTGGTCATGTGGTAGATACCCGCGTACGGCAACGCGGTTACCGCCGCCATGGAGGCGGTGTTGACCACGTGGCACTCCGCGTCCTGCCGCTTCATGATCGGCACGAAGGTACGGATGCCGTGGATAACACCCCACACGTTGACGTCCAGCTGCCACTGGTAATCCGCTTCGCTCTCCTCCCAGAGCAGCCCGCCGGCGAAGACACCGGCGTTGTTGCAGGCCACGTGTATCGACCCAAACTCCTCCAGCGCGCGGTCGGCGAGGGCCTGGACGTCACCGGCACTGGAGACATCGGTGCGCACCCCGATGCAGTTGCCCTGCGAGGACAACTCGGAGACAGTCTTGTCGAGTACGGCCTGCTCGATATCGGCGAGCACGACGTTCATACCCTCGGCGAGAAAGCGCTCGCCCATGGCGCGACCGATTCCGCTCGCCCCGCCCGTGACTACCGCGGTCCTGCCTTTGAATTCCTTCATCGCCGGTGTTCCTGTCTGTGAAGTTGGTTATGCCCGGATGCGCGACTAGCGACGCCTGCTGCCCACGCTTCTACAACGCCGGGCTGTCCTCGATCAACCCGAGCATCAGTTTGCCCGCCTCGGTATAGGTCTTTTCGCTGATGAACGCGTGCTGCGTGCCCGTGTACATATCGCGAAACGCGCGCTCCAGCCTGCTCCCCTCGCGGATCGCGGTGGTGCCCGCGGCGAGGTGGGCGAACTGCACGATTTCCCGGCTTGCCTCCGTGGCGTAGGTTGCCGCGATGCGCATATCGCCCCGCATTTCGGGGGTGAGGGACTCGCCCGCCTTGATGCGCGCTTCCATTTCCGTGTACGTGTCGAGCACCAGTCGATGGGCGGCGCGCCACATCCCCTCGTGGTGCGCGAGGTCGCGCTGGAAGGTAAGCTTGTGGGCCACGGAGCTCTCCTCCCCCATCCGGGTTTTCTCTTTCGCCAGCGCCACAACATCGTCGATCGCACTGCGGGACACGCCCAGCGCCCAGGCGGCATGGCCGCAACCGGTCAGGGGCATGACCCCGAAGCGGTACATGTGCCCGCCGCGCTGTGGCTCGCGGCAAAACAGCGGGTAGGTGCGCGAATCCGGCACGAACACGTCCTGCATTTCGTAATCGTAGCTGCCCGTGCCCTTCAGGCCCTGCACATGCCAGCCATCCGTGATGGTGACCTCGTCCCGCGGGACAATCGCGACGGTCATCAACGGCATGCCGTCGTCGGCCATCACCATCTCGCCGTTGTCCAGGGGCAGGAAACCCGCGCAAACGTACTCCGAGTGCCCGGTACCGCTGCCAAACTGCCAGGCACCCGTGACACGATAACCGCCCTCCACCTTCTCCCCGGTGCCGTTGGGGAAAAACTGGCCCGCCATGGTGACGCGGTTGTTGTTCGCGGTGAACACCTCCTCGAAACCCGCGTCGGGGAGATAGGCGGCGGCAAAGCAGGCCGAGGGGAAATTTGCGATGCCTATCCACCCCACCGATCCGTCCTGGCGCGCGAGCTCCACCCAGGTCTCGATCAGCTCGGCGTACCCGGGTTCGTGCCCGCCGGCCTCGGCGGGATTCATGAACTGCATCAGCCCGCTGCTCCAGAGCGCGTCGACCAGCGGGGGCGTGAGTGTACGCGCCTCCTCCGAGGGAGCGGCTTGTGCGAGAGCGATCTCTTCAACTGAGCGGGCCATGAGCAGGCCCTGGCTTGGCGCGATGGCGTTCATGTCGGGTCTCCGTCCGAATCCGGGTACAGGGGCGTCTTGAGTTAACGGTTATTAACCGTTAACCTAATTCGAAACAGGAGTATAGTCAATGGCGCAGGCAGCGGCACGCCCGGGCACACGGGACCTGATCCTCGACGCGGCGGAGGACCTCTTCGCGACACAGGGTTACGCGGCCACCACGGTTAAGCAGGTGGCGGAGCGGGTCGGCGTGCAGGCGCCGGCGCTGTACAAGCACTTCGACAGCAAACGCGCACTGTTCGAGGAGGTGCTGGAGCGCCTCTTCGCGCCCTTTCTCGCGCTGGTCGAGGCCGGAGGCGGCAGCGACGCGGGTCGCCAGGGGGACATCATCCGCCAGCACCTGGCCAATCCGAATGCCTCGCGCATCGTGCAGCACGCCACCCTGTCCGGCGGCGAGGACCTGGCGCTGCTGGTCGAGCGCTGGTACCTCCCGTTCTTCCGCGACGCGCGGAAATCCGTGGCCGAGAGTGCGCCCACCTTTACCCCCGTCGTCGTCATGGCCTTTCACAGCATGCTGCTGGGCTACCTGAGTCTCGCGCCCCTGCACAGGGAGATTTTCGATAGTGACCCGCTGTCGACGGAAGCCCTTGAGGAACTACTCGCCCTCCAGGCGCAACTTGCCGGCGCGATCACGGACGGCTGATCAAACACCCGCGAGCCTTCCCGCGAGGGAAAACAACGACAACAGGAACAAGCCGAGGGTTATCGTCACCATGGACAGCAGCGTGGAGAGCACCACTATATTCGCCGCGAGAATCCCATCTCCGCGCGCCGCCACCACCATCACGTGACTGGACGCGGCGACCGGCGTCGCCAGCAACAGGAACAACACTCCCAGCGACTCGTCGCGCACACCCATGGCATAGGCGATGGCCAGACCCAGGGCCGGCGCAAACACCAGGCGCCAGCTACAGGACTCCCAGGCCAGCACGTCCGCGCGATACAGGCGTGACACATCCATCGCGCCGCCGATACAGACGAGCACCAACGGCAGAAACAGGGCGGTCAGCCATTCGCCCGCGGGGGTTATGGCCGCGGGCACCTGTAGCGGCGAAACGGACAGCAGGACGCCGGCGCTGATGCCGACAATGAGTGGATTGCGCAGTATGTCCAGCAACATGCCCCGGGCACCGCGATGGGAACCGTGGGTCCTGTCCAGCACCCACACGGCGAGAATGTTGTACAGCACTGTCAACAATGCGACGGGAAGTGCCGCGATGGCCGCGGCGCCAGGCCCGTAGGCAGCCACCGCGAGCGCCAACCCGAGAATGGCGAGGTTGGAGCGAAACGCCGCCTGTACGAACAGGCCCCGCTCGCGCAGCGAGTGACTGCGCCAGCGCGAGTAGTGCCAGCTCGCAACCGCCACGGTGAGCGTCGCGAGTACGCCGGCGAACAGGTAGCGGGCGTGGGTGATGTCGGCGTAGTTCACCTGGGCGGCACCCGCGAACAACATGAGCGGCAGCCCGTAGCGGAAGGCGAGCAGCGAGATGCGGTCGTTGAGCCCGCGCGGCAGCAGCCCCAGGCGGTGAAGCAGCAATCCAAGCACCACCCAACCGAAGGTCGGCAGTGAGATGGACAACGTGTCGAGGAACAGCCCCGCTGCGTCGCCAGAGGTCAAGATGTCGGTGCCCGGAGTAGAAGTCTAATTGGAAGCGGACTCTTCCAGCGTTTCCTGCAGCGCGGAGATCAGGGTGTCCATCTCCGACGTTTCCATGACGAAGGCGGGGCCGAGCGTAATGTTGTCGCCGCCGTAGCGCACGTAGAAGCCCTTCTCCCACATGCGCATCGCGATCTCGAAGGGACGGCGCGCGGGCTCGCCCGGGTAGTGTGACAGTTGCACCGCGCCCGCGAACCCGAAATTGCGGACATCGACCACCGTGGGTGTATCCGCCAGGGTGTGCAGCTTTTCCTCAAAATACGGCGCGAGCGCGGCGACACGCTGCGGCAGTGCTTCCTTCTCCAGGACATCCAGGGCAGCGAGTCCGGCGGCGCAGGCGACCGGGTGGCCGGAGTACGTGTAGCCGTGGGGAAATTCGAGCATGTAATCGGGACCACCGGCCTCCATGAACGCGCGGTAGATCTCGCCGCTGGCGACGACCACACCGAGGGGAATGGCGCCGTTGGTCAGCTGTTTCGCAAGGTTCATGATGTCGGGCACCACACCGAAGACTTCCGAGGCGGTCATACCGCCGCAGCGGCCGAGACCGGTGATGACCTCGTCGAATATCAGCAGTACATCGTGTTCGGTGCAGATATCCCTCAGCCGCTGCAGGTAGCCCAGCGGCGGCGGGACGACACCACCGGAGCCGACAACCGGCTCGACAATGACTGCGGCCACGGTTGAGGGGTCGTGCAGCGCCAGGATGCCGAGCAGTTCATCCGCCAGTTCCGCGCCGTCGACGGGCTGGCCCCGGGAAAAACTACCGGGGCGCAGCGTGTCGGACAGGTGATCCGCCTCCAGACCCTGGCCGAAGAGTTTGCGATTGGGGCCCATACCGCCGACGGCCGTGCCCCCGAAGTTGACCCCGTGGTAGCCCTTTGCCCTGCCGATCAGCCGCATCTTGGCAGGCTGCCCCTTCTGGCGCCAGTATGCCCGCGCCATTTTCAGGGACGTGTCCGCCGCCTCTGAACCCGAATTGGTAAAGAAGGCGTAGTCGAGTCCGGCGGGGGTAAGCCCCACCACACGGTTGGCGAGTTCAAAGGCGCCGGGGTGCCCGAACTGGAAAGACGGCGCGTAATCGAGTGTCTGCAGCTGGCGCGTGACGGCCTCGGCAATTTCCGGGCGGTTGTGCCCCGCGCCGCAGCACCACAGGCCGGAGAGCCCGTCGAGCACGCGTCGGCCCCTGTCGTCTATCAGGTGCACACCCTCGGCGGCGACGATGATGCGCGGGTCCTCCTTGAACTGGCGGTTGCCCGTATAGGGCATCCAGTAGGCCTCGAGCTGCTCGCGGGTGAGGGAGGACATGCTGTCGTAGCTGCTGGTCATGGCCGGGCTCTCCGTAGGGGCCTCCTATTTTACGGCCAGCCGCCCCGTTCACAACCGGCTATCTGCGCCGCCCGGCCCGGCCGGCCCGCACGACGCCCTCAACGCCGCAATTGCACGGGCGCCACGGCACGCTATTATCCTGACATCGCCCTCGTAAGAGCACCCCATGTCTCCTAAAGCCGTCGCCGAAACGGGCAAGCACCGCGACCTCAGGCTGGTCTGGACCCTCAGTTTCGGCAGCCTGGTACTGGCCTTTCCCTTCTACAGCTACCTGGTCTTCGGGCTCGGCCACGATCGCGAGTCCACCGCGGACCTGCTGGCCATACAGGTCACCATCGCCTACTGGGTCGGCATGTCCGCCGCATTCCTCCCCCTGCCCTCCCTCGCGCGCTGGACAGCGTTCGAGCGCCTGCAGACCGTGTGCCTCACGTTCATGACCGTCTCCTTTCTCACCCACCTGAGCTGGGAACTGGGCTGGCTAATCCTGCACGAGGCCATCGCCGAGTCGCGCGACGAGATGTGGGCCTACACCTGGTGGGCGTACATCGACGGTGGCGACCTGCGCTACTACCGACCGGAGACGAGCTTCATAATGCTCGAGATTCTCTCCGTGATTAACGGCTCGATCGGCATCACGGGACTGTTCCTGTTGTGGCGCTCGCAGATGCAGAGCGCGCTCGGCACGTTGCTCTGCATGTCCACCGCCGTCACCCACACGGTGACCGTCTGGTACTACTACGGCACGGAGATGCTGGCGGGGTTCGAGAGTGTCAATACGGATAGCTTTGTCGACCTGTGGATCAAATTCGTCCTGCTCAACGGTCCCTGGCTGGTGTTCCCCTGGCTGGTGCTGATCTGGGGTTACCAACTCCTGCACCGACAACTCGGAAACAACACATGACAAGGGCCACCACTTTACTGCTGTGCCTCACGCTGATCGCCGCCTGCGAAAGTTTTGAGGACCCCGGCCCAACGCCGGGGACGGCCGAGGTGCGCGACGCAGGCGAGTTCTACAACTACGGTGGCGACGGCGCGCGGCAATTTGCGGAGGCAGACCTGATTACACCGGCGAACGTCACACGGCTCGAACCGGCCTGGGTGTATCGCACCGGCGAGGTCTCCGACGGCTCCGGCGAAGTTCGCACCAGCACAGGGTTTGAACTCACACCGATTCTCGCCGAGGGATTGCTCTACGTGTGCACGCCCTTCAATCGAGTGGTGGCGCTGGATCCCGCAACAGGGTCGACCCGCTGGTCCTTCGACCCGCAGGTCGATCTCTCGCGGCACTACGCCAATCAACTCGTCTGCCGCGGCGTCACCTTCTGGCGGGATCCGCTCCGCGATAGCGGCGGGGCCTGCGCCGCGCGCATCTTCACCGCCACCAACGACGCGCGCCTGATCGCCCTGGATTCAGTCACCGGTGAGCCCTGTGCGGATTTCGGAGGCGGCGGGCAGGTGGACACTTCACGCGGTGTCGGCGAGCGCCGCTTCCCGGGTGCCTACCAGCACACATCCCCGCCGACGGTGGTCGGCGACACTGTGGTCATCGGCGGCAGCGTCAGCGACGGCGAAGGCACCGGGGCACCCAGCGGTGTGGTGCGCGGCTACGATGCTCGCAAGGGCACACTGCGCTGGAGCCAGGACCTGGCACCCCCCGGGGTCGACCGCGAAGCCGTGGCGGCGAGCGACGCGGGTTATGTGCTGGCAACCCCGAATGTCTGGGCGCCGATGGTCGCCGACGAGGCGCTGGGACTGGTGTACGCACCGACGGGCAATCCGCTGCCCGACTATTTCCGCGACGCCGACCTGGACCGCGCCCACTACGGCTCCTCCCTGGTGGCCATCGACGGGTCGACCGGCGCCATCGCGTGGCACTACCAGTTTGTGCACCGGGACTTCTGGGACTTCGACACGCCGGCGCAACCGACTCTCTTCGACCTGCACCGCGACGGCCAGCGCATCCCGGCGGTAGCCCAGGCCACCAAGATGGGCTTCATCTTCATACTCGACCGCCGCAACGGTGAGACGCTGTTCCCGGTGGAGGAGCGGCCGGTGCCGCAGAACCCGGACTTCACGGACCTCGGGTTGTCGCCCACCCAGCCGTTCCCGGTGCTGCCGCTCCCGGTGACGGACACGCATATCGAGGACGACGAGCAACTGGGCCTGAGCCCTGTCGACTCGATCGCCTGTCGCAGGGCCATGGAGAAGATGCGCTACGAGGGCATCTACACCCCGATTTCCCCGGAATGGACGCTGGTGTACCCGGGCAATGCGGGCGGCAGCAACTGGGGCGGGATCGCGATCGACGAACAGCGCCAGACCCTGGTCGCCAACGCCTCCAACCTCGCCTGGGAGGTGCGGCTGGTCGCGAGGGAGGAGTACAGGGAGACCCGCGCCGCCAACCCGGGGGCCGATATGCTGGAGCAGTCGGGCACGGCCTGGGCCCTGTGGCGGCGACCGTGGCTCTCGGGACTGGGCATCCCCTGCTCGCCCACGCCGTGGGGGCAGGTCACCGCGATCGACCTGGGCACCGGCGAACACCTCTGGCAGAGTAGCCTGGGCACGACCCGGGATCTCTCGCCACTGCCGCTGGGCCTCGATACCGGCACCCCCACGCTGGGCGGGCCGCTGATGACCGGCGGCGGCCTCATATTCATCGGCGCCACCGCGGACAACTACCTGCGTGCCTACGACACGGGCAGCGGCGAGGAACTCTGGCGCGGCCGCCTGCCGGCGCCGGCCATCGCCACACCGATGTCCTATGTCGTGCGCGACGAGCGGGGGGAAGAGAAACAGTTCGTGGTGATCGCCGCCGGCGGCAACGGCAGGGTGCCGGGCGACCTGTCCGACGCGCTGGTGGCCTTCGCGCTGCCCGACTGACATCCCGCCTGCGCGGGCGGCGCGATCAGTCCTTGTAGCCGGTGATGGACTTCGCGGCCTGGTAGGCGAAGGTCATGGACGGCCCCAGGGTGGATCCCGGCCCGGGGTAACAGGGCAGCGTCGGCGCGGCGCAGTTGCCCGTGGCATACAGCCCCTTGATCACCTCCCCGTCCTCGCGCAACACCTGCGCGTCGGCATTGATCACCATGCCGCCCTGGGTGCCGAAGTCGCCCGGGTCGACGCGGATGGCGTAGAACGGCGCGGTCTCCACCGGCGCCAGGCAGGGATTGGGTGTGACGCGCGGGTCGCCGTAGTAGCGGTCGTAGGCCGACTCGCCGCGCTGCAGGTCCCTGTCTTCACCGTCGCGCGCGAACTCGTTCATCTTGCGCACCGTCTCCTCGAGTCCCGCGGGGTCGACGTCGATCTTGCGCGCCAGCTCGGCGATGGTATCCGCCCTGGCGAAAAACCCCTCCTCCTCGTAACGCTTCGGCAGTGCCCAGTCCGGCATGAATTTGGAGTTGTAGAGGGGCCCGACAAAGTAGGTGGCCCTGAACGTGGCATCGAACACCTGCCAGGTGGGGTAGCAGGGATTCTCCTCGCTGTGTTTTTCGAAAGTCTCCTGCTGGAAGGCCATGTAGTTCTGCGACTCGTTGCTGAAGCGTTCGCCCGCGGGATTGACCACGATGGACCCCGGGTAGGATTTTTCCATGATGGACAGGCGGGGAATCTCCTCCCCGGGGACCGAAATAGTGTTGCACCACCAGGCCTCGTCGAGACGGTGCATCTTCGCTCCCAGGCGGATACCCTCGCGGATAGCGTCGCCGGTATTGTCGCGCGTGCCCGCGCTCCAGCTGTGATTGGTCGGCCTGGGCAGGTACTGTTCGCGCATTTCCTGGTTGTGCTCAAAGCCGCCGGCGGCGAGCACCACCGCCTTGCGCGCCTGGATGCGCACAGGCTCGCCGTCGCGCATCACCTCGATACCCGTGACCTTGCCGCGCTCCTCCACCACCGCGGTCATCGCGGTATTGCGCCACAGCGGGATATCACGGTCCTGCATGGAGGCGCGCAGCCGCGCAACCCCGGCGCAACCGGTGGCGAGACGGCGCGCGTACCTGTCCTTGATACGCCAGGGGATATCGATGATGTAGTCCCAGACCAGCTTGAGCGCGGTCTTCCACCAGCCGGGCTGCTGGCCCACCAGCAGCGCCGCCTCCACCTGGGTAAAACCGATCAGCCCGCCGAGGTGCATCATCGGGTGGGTGCGCCGCAGGTGGCGCCACTCCTCACCGAGCTCGTCCGCGTTGAAGGTCTCGGGCTCCATGGAGCGGTGCCCCTCCATTGACCCCTCGAGGTTGGTGTAATAGTCAGGGTAGTGCTCTAGTGTCACGTAGCGCACGCGGGTGCGCTCGTGCAGGAAATCGACCATCTTGGGGCCGTTATCCAGGTACGTATCGAGCTGGTATTCGGGGACCTCCTCCTCGGTGATCAGCTGGCGCAGGTAGGTCTTCGCGTTCTCGACGGAATCCTCGGCACCGGCGGCACGGGCGTAGCGGTTGCAGGGAATCCACACGCCGCCCCCGGAGATGGAGCTGGTGCCGCCGTAGAGATCGGACTTCTCCACCACCAGCACGTCCTTGACGCCCATCTCGTACGTGCACAGCGCGGCGGTCATGCCCCCGTTGCCGGAGCCGACCACCACCACGTCGAAGCTGTAGTCCCACTTCTGTTTTCTGCTCATGCCAGCCACCCTGCGAATTCAGGCGCAATGGTAGCGCAATCCCCGCCCCTGTCGGCCGTACTGCGCCGCTTTTTCGGTATACAGGTTTAAAAAGTTGGCCGTGACCCTCCAATCCCCCGACGGGAAGGCACTTGCCCCCCGGGGCCGGGGCGACCTACACTCGCCGTGCACATCCGCACTCTCACACAGAGGAAAGGAGTTCCCCATGCGAAATACCCTTCGTGGCACGGTCCTCGGCGCAGCCCTGGCAGGTGCCATCGCCCTCTCCCCGGCCGCCCTGTCCCACTTTGACGACAAGGAGATCCTGCAGTCCTACCGCCAGTCCTGGTTCGCGCTGGTGGCGAGCAACTTTGGACCGATGGCCTCCACCGTGAAGGGAGAGATGCCCTGGGACGACGCGCGCATGGCCCTGTGGGCGGAGCAACTGGTGCAACTGACGTCGATGGACGTGTCGCGCGGCTTTGCGCCGGGCAGCGAGAAAGGCACCACGCGGGCCAAGCCGGGCATCTGGGACAACAGGGCAGACTTCGACAGCAAGATGGCCGACCTGTCCGAGGCCGCCCTCGCACTGCAGGCAGCCGTCCAGGGCGGCGACCGCAAGGCCGTTGCCGAACAGCTCGGCGCGACCGGAGGCACCTGCAAAGCCTGTCACGACGAGTACAAGTCAGACGACTATCTTTACTGACACCCTGACTTTACTGACACCCTGGCTCTACCGAGGTCAGGAATCAAAGCCCTCGGGGTGGCGGCGCGCGTCGCCGCCCAGGACTTCCCAAGGCGCCATTGAGTCGACGTGGATATGGGCTGTCAGCGACAGCCCCGGGTCCGCCTCCAACAGTCCGGCGGGGATCCAATACTTGCGGTAATCGGGCAGGTACTGCGGCAGGATCGATCCGCAGTCAGGGCAGAAACGCCTGAGGAACCCGCTCTCGGTGCGGTACTCGCGGACCCCGTCCGCGCCCCGCAGCCAGGTCAGCGCATCCCCCGGCGCCAGCACCGCCGCACTCGATGCGCCCCCGAATGCCTTGCGGCATTTCGAGCAGTGGCACTTGAAAACGCCGCCGGAAAAGCGCTCGACCGCGAACCGTACCTCGCCGCAGAGACACGCGCCCTCGATACTCACCGCCGCCTCCGGGGGCGTGGCACCCCTGCGAGAAGCGAATCTATTATCTCTTTTTCTTTCATAGGCTTATCGGACATTTCTCAAGTAGTATTTCGATGCCTTTCAACCCCAGCGCCCGGGGTCCGGCCGCGGCGCCTGTTCCAGGCCCCACCACAGGGCAAGACCGATGAGCATCGAGAGCACGAGTGCCAGCCAGGGCGAGACGGGTGAGGCCCTGCCCTCGCGACCGGGGGCGCGGCCGTACCACATGGCCTGGACGAGTTTCTCACCGAGGCGGAACTGGTGGAAGCACACCGCGCCGATATGCAGCGCAACCAGGCCAAGCAATACGTTGAACACCACCTCGTGCACCACACCCATAAAATCGCGCAGCGCGGTATCCGCCGCGTAGTAGAGGGGGCCCGAGTAAAGTGCGTCATCGGTATTGAACAGGCCGCTGACCGCCTGCATGAGCAACAGCGACAACAGCGCCACCACGGACCAGCCGCCGGCGGGGTTGTGACCCGGGCCTGTCTGCGCGCTTCCACGCAGGTAGGCGATGACCCTGCCGGGCCCGGCGAGGAAGTCGGTAAACCGCGCGTGCCTGCTGCCGACAAAGCCCCACAGCACGCGGCAAAGGACCAGCACCAGGACGGTGCGGCCTATCCACTCGTGCGCCTCGAAATTACCCAGCTCGGCGGTCAGCCAGGCCGCGGGCAACAGGCAGACGATGGACCAGTGGAAGATGCGTACGGGCAGATCCCAGAGGGGCACGGGGTACTAGGGGCGGATGAGCGGGGGGTAGGCCGGGTCGACGGCTTCGTAGGTGTAGCGCCAGGTTCGGTCGTGCAGCGCCGCGCGGTGCAGCGCACCCGGCGCGCCCTGGTCGGGACCCTCGTAGCCGGCGTCGCCGCGGAACATCACCACCATCTGCTCCCCCTCGCTGGCGAAGATGGGAAAAACCTCGGGCACCGGCGTGGCGCGCTCTGCCTCCACCATGTCCGCCACCCGGTCGTAACGCGCCAGGTTGCAGAGCGTCACGTAGGTCGGCGGCAGCATACCCAGCTCCCCCTCCTCGTGCCGCGCGACCGCCTCACTGACCGGCAGCCAACACGAATCGTGAATCTCGCCCCCGTCGATGACCACGTCTTCACCGGCGTCGATCGGCGCAGCGAAAATCCAGGTCGAGAAACGGCGCGGCTCCCCGACCGGCGTCGTCCAGTGGCTGAGCAGCACCATGTCGCCGGTCTCGGGGCAGAGCCCGGCCTCCTCCTCGGCCTCACGCGCGGCGCCGATCCGGGCCGCGGCCTCGACATCGTCACCCGCGGCCTCAAAATCCTCCGGGTCCAGGGAGCCGCCCGGGAACACCCACAGCCCGCCGGCGAACATCAGGGCCTTGTTGCGCCTGAGCATCAGGGTCTCCATGCCCTGCTCGCCGTCGCGCACCAGCACCACGGTACTGGCCGGGCGCGCCTCGGGTATCTCGCTCATCAGTCTGCCCCCATGATCTACTGCAGTGCCTCCCCCAGCCAGGCGGAGGCCATGCCGAGGTCGAATCCGAGTTCCCTGGCGCGCTGCGCCGCGCCCGCTCGCGACCCGGCTTCCCGGCTCGCCACCCAGAGGTTGGTACAGCGAGTACCGGTGCGGCAAAACGCCAGTACCGGTCGCCGGGCATCGTCGAGCAGAGCGGTGAAGGCGTCGAAATCGTCGCCGGGAAAGGAGGTGTGGGTGACCGGCATGTAATGGTACTCCAGGCCGGCGATGGCGGCAGCGGCGGCGATGTCCTCACCGGGAGGCTGGCCGCCCTCCTCCCCGTCCGGGCGATTGTTCACCAGCACCCGATAGCCCGCGGCGGCGATCGTCTCGACATCGGCCGCAGATATCTGGCCCGCCACGCCGACACTGTCACTGAGTTCCACGATGTTCATGCCTGTCCTCCGAGGCACCCTTATAACAGAGCCCGCGGGCACACTCCAGCGCGCGGCGCGCGCCTACTCACCCTTGAATTCCGGCGTGCGCTTTTCCTTGAACGCGCGCGGTCCCTCCCGCGCATCGCGGGTCATCATCACGTTCGCGGACTGCTCCATCTCGAACGCGAAGGCCTCCGCCCACGGCGACGTATGGGTTTCCAGCGCTGTGCGTTTGATCGCCTGCAGTGCCAGCGGCGCCTGGCGGCAGACATTGTCAGCGACCTCCTGCGCGCGCTGCAGCAGCCCCGCGGCGGGGACAACTTCGGAGACGAGTCCCATGGCGAGGGCCTCGGCGGCGCTCACCGGTTCACCGCCCAACAGGATTTTCATCGCGTGGGCCCAGGGGAGTTGTCGCGCCAGGCGCACCATGGACCCGGCACCGGGCACCACACCCACCTTCGGCTCGGGCAGCGCAAACTCGGCGGTGTCCGCCGCGATGCGGATATCAGTGGCCTGCAGTATCTCGGTTCCGCCGCCCAGCGCGCGGCCGTTTATCGCCGCGATGACAGGCTTGTACAGCGGGTCGGCCTTCAACATGATCTTGTCGGCGATCAGAGGGTCACTCACGAGACGCTCCTCCGTCGCGTTCTGCGGTTCACGGGCGCCGGTCCACAAAGGGATGACCTCGCCGAGATCGCCGCCGCAACAGAAATCCTCCTCCCCCGCACCGGTGAGCACGGCGACACGAATGTCTGTGTCCTCCCGCACCTCCTGCCAGGCGTCCGCAAGTTCGACGAACATTTCCCCGTTGAGTGTGTTGCGGGCCGCGGGTCGATTGAGCGTGATCCAGGCCTGCGGGCCGCGCTTCTCAAAGATAATGGTGTTCATGGGTCGCATCCTCCGACTGCCGATGCATCACGTTAGCGAAGTCGCCGCCCCTGCCCAAGCGACCGGGCGGCAATGCCTCCCGCAGGTACACCCCCTTGAACCGGCGGACTACAACCAGCCCAGCGCCGCGAAGCCCTCGTACAGCAGCCGCACGCCGATTACGAGCAGGCAGAAACTCACGAGCTTGTAGTAGAAGGAAGAGGTGGAGCGGCGCACCAGGTAGTGGCCCACCTTCACACCCACCGGAGCCAACGGCACCAGCACAAGCGAATACAGGAGGTTATCCGCCGTAAACTGCCCGAGGGCATAGTAAGGTACCAGCTTGACCGCGTTGACCACCGCGAAGAACACGCCGGCGGTCCCGGCGAACAGCAGGGGGCTAAGCCCCTTGGGCAGCAGGTACATGGTGAGGGGCGGACCGCCCGCGTGAATGCTGAAACTGGTGAAACCCGCGAGGGCGCCGAAGGTGCTCGCGCTGGCGGGCCGGTGCTCTTTGCTGGCCCGGCTCTGCAGGCCCAGGAGGTACTGCAGCCCGAACACCACGGACATCGCCCCGATCAGCAGGCGCATGTAGTGCTCGTTCATCGCATCCGCCGTGAGGTAGCCGACGAGAATGCCGGCCAGGGCACCGGGCAGCAGCAGGCGCAGTGCCGCCCGGTCGAAGACGCCCCAGTAGGTTTTCACCACCACGATGTCCATGACCACGAGAATCGGCAGGAGGATGGCCGCCGCCTGGGTCGGGGGCATCACCAGAGCCATCATCGGCACGGAGAGAATGGCGACGGCGCCGCCGAACCCGCCCTTGGCGACGCCGTAGAGCAGGACGGCGGGAATGCTGACCAGGTAAAAGCTCGGGTCAGTGAGCAAGAGGGGCTCAGTCCACGAGGCCGAATTCGCCGCCCAGCACCTCGATGATCTCGGCCTTGGGATTGTCGGAAACGGGGAGGCTGGCACCCGTGATTTTCTCGGCGATGCCGACGTAGGTATCGGAGACCGCCATCAAGACGTCTGTGGGCAGCGCGTTGTCCCGCGCCAGCGCCTGGCGCTCGTCCATACGGTCCTTGTTCAGCAGGATGTCGGGATCGGGGAAATGACTCAGCAGCAACTGGCGGAATCCCTCCTTGGAATTTTCCACCACCTTGCCGTCGCGCAGGGCCGGGCCATCCCAGATACGCGAGGAGTCCGGCGTGCCCACCTCGTCCATGTAAATGAGTTTGTCGCGCCCCGCGGCATCGGCGACGTAACCGAACTCGAATTTAGTGTCGACGAACACCTGGTCGAGCTTTGCGAGCTCCGCGCTGATGACGTCGAAGCCCTCCTTCAGCAGCCGCTCGTAGAGATCCACGTCGTCGAGGCTGCGGAAATTGAAGGCCTCGAAGTTGCGCTCGATGTCGCCGCGCGTGATATTCACGTCGTCCTGGGCCGGCACGCCCGGGATCCCCTCGAGAATACCCTTGGTCGAGGGAGTAATCAGCAGTTCGGGCAGTTTCTGGTCGCGCTGCAGCCCGTCGGGGATCTCGATACCGCAAAATTCACGCTCGCCGCGGTCGTAGGACCGCCACATGGACCCCGTGATGTATTGCCGGGCGATCGCCTCGATCATCACGGGCCGCGCTTTCTGCACGATCCACACCAGGGGGTGCGGAATTTCCAGGATGTGGCTGTCCGCCAGGCCCTGTTCGCGGAACAGACGGAACCAGTGGTTGGAAATGGCGTTCAGTGCCGCACCCTTGCCCGGCACGCCCCGCATACCGCCCTCGCCGTGCCAGATGCAGTCGAAGGCGGAGATGCGATCTGAAATTACCATGATGGCCAGCGGCGCGTCGGGCGCCACATCGTAGCCGCGGTCCGCGACCAGGCGGGCGCTGTCCTCGGGGCCGAGCCAGTACACCGAGCGCACCTTGCCGCTGTGCACGGGCTCCCCGGTGCGGATGGGAAGGTCGTCGTTTACTGCCAGTACCTTGTCGGCGAGACTCATAGATTGTGTCCGGTTGTTTTTCCAGCGAGCCCGGCTCCACCGAGGGCGCCGGAAAGGCAGGGATTCTACCAGAGGTAGCGGTTCACGGACCAGCGATGCGGCGGTGCTCGCGCAGGTGCAGCGCAATGTCCATGCCCATTTTCAGGAGGACCAGCACCAGCAACATGGCCACCGGCTGGCCCAGTGCCATGACCGCGAAGCCACCGGCCAGGATCGCCACGTGGAGGGCGACGATGCGGCCGTAGGGCGCCATCATCAGGGCATTGAGTCCCTGCTTGCCGCGCTCTCCGCCCAGCAGGAAATTGAAAACGAAGGAAACCCCGTGGCTGATGTAAAGGGCGATGAACGCCGCCATCCACGCAGGCGGAGCCAGCGACAGGACCTCCCGCACCACGTTGACCAACAGCTCCACGAACACCAGGAAAAACGGCCAGGACAGGTCTGACATGATGTCGGCCTCTCGCCCCAGCAACATGATGACCACGAACATGCCGTGAACCGCGCAGAAACCGCCGTAGTGGATGACGAAGAAGGCGCCGGTTGCCAGCCCGCCCAGGGGCGAGACGACCAGCATGCGCGCGAGGGTGTAGAAACCCAGGACGAGGTTTTCGGACCAATAGAGGATCACCAGCGCGCCCACGTCCCAGTCGAGGAAGATCACGCCGCCCAGTGGCAGGAGATTGACCAGTACCAGCAGCGCGAGACTCAGCTTGCGTCGCGGTCCCGCGTAGTCGGCCGACGTCGTCGCTGCCCCGGTCACCATCTGTCCCCTGCCCCCCGCCCGCGACCACCGGGCATTCCCGCTGAAGTGGTAGTAGAATACCCGATCGTGACAGACATGCGGCAGGAATCATGAGCGAACACCCCCGTACCCCCTACCAGATACTCGGCGACAAAGGCATCCGTGAACTTACCGACGCCTTTTACGACATCATGGACCGACTGCCGGAGGCGGCCGGCATTCGCGCCATGCACGCTGAAGACCTTGCCCCCATGAAAGAGAAACTGGCGGAGTATCTCACCGGGTGGATGGGCGGCCCTCCACTGTACGAACGGAAACACGGCACGGTCTGCATGACCGAGCCCCACGAGCCCTACCACATCGGCCCCGAGGAGAGGGACCAGTGGCTGCTGTGCATGGATCGCGCGTTGGCGCAAACCGGCGCCAGCGAGGAACTCGTGGAGATGCTCAAGGTGCCGATGTTCCGGGTCGCAGACGCCGTGCGCAATCGCGAGGGTCCCAGCGCCGCGGCGACGGACCCCGATGTCATCGCGGCCGGCTAGGCGCCGCGCCCGTTAAAAAAAAGGGCCCCTCGGGGCCCTTTCCAGTTCAGCCACCCTGTCGACTACTTCTGCTGCTTCACCTCGATCGTCGGTGCCAGCGGATCGGTGGAACGACCCTGCAATACCAGGATGCCGCGGCGCATGCTGTTGCCCCAGGAGCGGAAGATCAGGCTGATGGCTCCCTCTTCGTTGTCCATCTGGTTGAAGGCCCAGATGTTGTCGGTGGACTTGGTATCCACCGAGCGCACAAGCACATCGCCGCTGGCGGCGTCCCGCAGGGACAGGCTCGCAGTCACGGCACCCCCCCGCTTGGCGCCCGCGGCGATCTCGGCACGACTGGCGTGCGGGTGAATGGCCACGATCTTGGTGCGCACGATGATCTCGGCGTCGTCGACGCTGTCGACGACATTGAAGGCCGAGTGGTAGCCCAGCGACCGGGTGAACTCCTCCACGATCAGCGCCTGCGCCGTCGCCTTCTCCTCGTCTGTCACCTCCCAGCCGGCATCGGGCGCGTCGTCGCCAGGGGATATGACCTGCATGACCGAGAAGTCCACGGGCGCGACGTAGACGTCGCGGTAGTCGCGGCCGCCCGGCGGCGGGCTGGTGGTGATGTAGAGTTCGTCCGCCCGGGTATTCTTGCCCTTGAGGAACGCGCTGTCGCCCTTCTCCGGGGCGGTGTACGTCGAGCTGCCCGTCTGGGTGCAACCGCCCAGCACGATCAGCGCCGCGGCCAGAGCCGCCAGTGTCTTTATTGCCATGGTCTCGGTCCTTGCGTCGGTCCCTGTCGCCGGGAGGCGCGCCCCCGGGGGGGAAGTGTCTGAAAGAGTGCCTGAAAGAGTGCCTGAAAGCGCGTAAAAGTATAACGCATAATCCCGACCCGGCTATCGTACCGGGGCCCAAACTTTCCTGTAGCCACCTGCCGCTGTTCCGTTACAATCGGGCCTTTCGCCCCGAGGGAGACCCCCATGCGCCGATCCGCGGTACTGCACACGGGCCTGGCCCTGTTGCTCTGCCAGGCGGCTGCGGCGGAACCCGTCCCGGAGGATGTCCTGGTCACCGCGAGCCGGGTCAGTGAGGATGCGCGCCGCCTGCCCCTGTCCTGGACACGCGTGGAGGACAGTGAACTGGCACTGGTAGCGCCGGTGCACATCAACGAAGTCATGCAGCGGGTGCCCGGTGCGTGGATCAGCCGAGGCAACGGCCAGGAGAGCCTGGTCGCCCTGCGCTCGCCCGTCCTCACCGGCGCCGGCAGCTGCGGCGCCTTCTTTACCGCGGCCGACGGCATCGCCCTGCGCGCGCCCGGGTTCTGCAACGTGAACCAGCTGTTCGACAGCAACTTCGAGCAGGCGGGGCGCATCGAGGTCGTGCGTGGCCCCGCCACGTCCCTCTACGGGTCGAACGCCATGCACGGGGTTATCAACGTGCTGAGCGCGGCCCCCACCGCCACCCCCGACCACCAGCTGGCCGTCGAGGCGGGTCCCGACGACTACTACCGCGGCAAGTACCACTACCGCGACACGACGGGCGCCCACGGCATCAGCGTGAACATCAACGGCGTCACAGACGGCGGCTACAAGGACGACTCGGGGTACGACCAGCAAAAGGCGACATTGCGCCACGACTACGACGGTCAGCGCTGGGATATTCGCACCGTGCTCGACGCCGCCAACCTCAACCAGGAAACCGCGGGCTTCATACAGGGCTTCAAGGCCTACGAGGACAGCGACCTCAAGGACTCCAATCCCAACCCGGAGGCCTACCGTGACGCCTGGTCCGTGCGCCTTTACAGCCGCGCGAGCCTCGCACTCGACGAATCCAGTACGCTGCTTGTGACGCCCTACCTGCGCGACAACGAGATGGAATTCCTGCAGCATTTCCTGCCGTGGCAGCCGGTCGAGGAAAACGGACACACGAGCCTCGGGCTGCGCACGGCCGTACACACGGACGCGGGGGCACTGACCTGGGCCAACGGCATCGACCTGGAGTACACAGACGCCTACCTGAAGGAAGTACAGGAGGAACCCTTCAGCCCCAACCAGCCCGCCGGGGTACACTACGACTACCAGGTGGACGCCGGCGTCCACCTGGTAGTCGTAGTGTACCCCGGCGGGCTGGTTGGGGCTGAAGGGTTCCTCCT
>Ga0126341_1000024_pt1 | contig 29736 bp, 35 predicted proteins | sample OrbTmetagenome_FD_97057 | JGI IMG/M metagenome (GOLD analysis project Ga0126341, IMG submission 97057) | Coral microbial communities from Florida Keys, Florida, USA - Orbicella T D metagenome | ecosystem: Host-associated > Invertebrates > Cnidaria > Coral | place: Florida Keys, Florida, USA... | reverse complement strand
TAAGGCGGTGGGTCGGGTAGCCCCTTGCGTACGTATAAGGCCAGGCGCCGAGGGAGTGGAGCGAGACAGCGGAGCGCTTTAAGGCTCGCGACCGAGTGAGGGTACCCCAGAGGGGCGCCGCCAGGGAGCAAGGGGCTACCCGTCGCGCCGCCGGTATCGATTCAGCACTAAGTACGCCAGACCAGCAACCGGTTATTCGCCGGCATCGCGTTGTCGGACTCGAGCGCAAAGCCCGCCTCCTGTGCCAGTGCATTCACCGCCTCGAAGTCGCGGATCGCACTGTCGGGATGCTGTTGCGCCAGCCACTGGTCGAAACGCGCATTGCTGTCGCTGGTGTAGCGGCCGCCGTAGTTGAAGGGGCCGTACACGGCGAGCACACAGTCCGAGGGTCTGCCGCGGGCCAGGCCCGCAAACAGCTGTTCGACAGCTTCGAATGCCATGATGTGCAGGCTGTTGGCGGTAAAGACCGCGTCGGGGACCGGCACGGGCCAGGGGTTGTCGCGCACATCCAGCGCCAGTGGCGGCAGCAGGTTATCGCCGGTGTACGCCCTCACGCGGGGCGAGAGCACGGGGAGATTCTCCGGTATGTCCGTCGGCTGCCACGCCAGATGCACCAGGTTCCCCGCGAAGTGACAGGCGTGCTGGCCGGTGCCGCTGCCGATTTCGAGTACAGCGGTGCGGTCGGCGAAGACGTCCCGCAGGATGTCGAGAATATAGGGTTTGTTGTTCTCGCAGGCCTGGGAAAAAGGCAGGCTGTCCACTGGCAGCTCAGGCGGACGGTGGCTTGTCGCGCGTGAATACCAGTTGCCGGTCATTCGACTCCGCCCTGTTGTAGCGATAGCCGTCGGCGCGGAATTTCTTCAGCCCGTCCGGGTCATTGAGTTCCTTTTCGATGATGAACCGCGCCATCTGCCCCCGCGCCTTCTTGGCGAAGAAGCTGAGCACGCGGTACCTGCCTTTACTCAGGTCCTTGAAGACCGGCGTGACGATATCGGCGTCCAGGGATTTCGCCCTGAGCGATTTGAAGTATTCGTTGGAGGCGAGATTGACCAGCACATCGGACCCCGACTTGCGCAACTGCGCGTTCAGGGACTCCGTGAGGGAGTCGCCCCAGAACTCGTAAAGATTCCCGCCCCCGGAATTGGGAAACTTCAGGCCCATCTCCAGCCGGTAGGGCTGCATCAGGTCCAGCGGGCGCAACAGCCCGTAGAGCCCCGACAGGATACGCAGGTGTTGCTGGGCAAAGCCGAGCTGCTTTGCACTCAGAGTCGCCGCATCCAAGCCGGTGTAGACGTCGCCCTTGAAGGCCAGCACCGCCTGCTTGGCATTGTCCAGGTTGAAGGGTGCGCCCCAGTTCATGAAGCGCTCGTGATTCAATTCGGCGATGGCCTCGCTCACCCCCATCAGCTCGCGGATGTCCTCGGGGGTCAGCTCCCGCACATCCTCCACGAGTTGCGCCGAGCGCTCGAGGAACTCGGGGCTTGTCGATTTACGGGTGGTCGGCCGCGTCTCGTAGTCGAGAGTCTTCGCCGGGGATATCACTGTCAGCATGGTCTGTCGTCCGCTCGATGTCACCTGGATAAACCGCGGGCGGTACTTTTCACCCCGCGGAACGCGCTATGATACTCTCAGGCACCATAATCAAAAAGACCCGTCGCCCATGCATCTCCTGCACGCGCTAGTGCGCGGCATCGACGCCTTCACAGAGCGCACCGGCCGCCTGCTGGCCTGGCTGGCGCTGGCCATGGCGCTGCTAACAGCGCTCATAGTGGTCCTACGCTACGGTTTCAATATCGGTTCCATCATGGCGCAGGAAACCGTGACCTACATGCATGGCGCCCTTTTCCTGCTGGGCGCGGCGTACGCACTCAAGACCGGCGCGCACGTGCGTGTCGACATCTTCTACCGCGATTTCAGCGAGCGCACCCGCGCCTGGGTCAACAGTCTCGGGGGCATCGTGTTCCTGTTCCCCCTGTGCGTGTTCATCATCGCGAGCAGCTGGGACTACGTCGGCGAGTCCTGGTCCATGCGCGAGGCCTCCCCGGAGCCCGGCGGCATACCCGCGGTGTACCTGTTGAAAACCCTCATCCCCGTGGCGGCCGCCAACCTCGCCCTGCAGGGCATCGCCGAAATCCTGCGCAGCGCCCTGCACCTGGTCGAGGGAGAGACCCGCTGATGGAGTACGTATCCATCTACCTGTTCCTCACCGTCTGCCTGCTCCTGATGCTCGGTTATCCCGTCGCGTTCACCCTGGCGGGCACGGCCCTGGCCTTCGCCACCGGCGGTGTGCTGCTGGGGGTGTTCGATGCCGGTTTCCTTTCCGCGCTACCGGGCCGCATCTTCGGCACAGTCAACAACACCACGTTGATCGCCGTGCCCCTGTTCATTCTTATGGGAACGATCCTGGAGAAGTCGCGGGTGGCGGAGGAGCTGCTGGACAGCATGGCGCGGGTGTTCGGCGGTGTGCGCGGCGGCCTGGGCATCTCCGTCGTGGTCGTCGGTATGTTCCTGGCCGCGAGCACCGGTATTGTCGGCGCCACCGTGGTGACCATGGGCCTGCTGTCACTGCCGACCATGCTGCGCAACGGCTACAGCCCCGCCCTCGCCACCGGCACCATCGCGGCCACGGGTACACTGGGGCAGATCATCCCGCCCTCGATCGCACTCGTCCTGCTGGGCGACATACTCTCCAACGCCTACCAGCAGGCACAGCTGAACATGAACATCTTCAACCCGAAGACCGTGTCCGTCGGCGACCTGTTTGTCGGTGCGTTGATCCCCGGGCTGGTCCTCGTAGGCCTGTACGTCCTGTACCTGCTTCTTTATGCGCGCCTGAAGCCGGAGGCGGCGCCACCGGCCGGCGGCGACAGCATCAGTCTCGGCGAAGTCCTCAGCGGGCTGCTGCCGCCGCTGGGGCTGATCGTCGTGGTGCTCGGCTCAATTCTCGCCGGCGCCGCCACACCCACCGAGGCGGCGGGCATCGGCGCGGTGGGCGCCCTGATTCTCGCCACAGCCAAGGGACAAATGGATTTTGCGCGCCTGCGCGCGGCTGTTCAGAGCACGCTGGAAGTCACCTGCATGGTGTTTATGATCCTGGTCGGGGCCGCGGTCTTTTCCCTCGTTTTCAGGGGCTTCGGCGGCGAGGAGCTGATACACGCCTTCTTCCATTCCCTGCCGGGCGGCGCCATGGGCGCCACGCTGGTGGTAATGCTGGTGATTTTCCTGCTGGGGTTTATCCTCGACTTTATCGAGATCACGTTTGTCGTGGTACCCATCGTCGGGCCCATCCTGCTGGCGATGGGCCTCGACCCCGTCTGGCTGGGGGTGATGATCGCCCTGAATCTACAGACGTCCTTCCTCACCCCGCCCTTCGGCTTCGCACTGTTCTACTTGCGCGGGGTGGCCCCCGAATCGGTTCCCACGGGCGCTATCTACCGCGGCGTGATTCCCTTTATAATTCTGCAGCTGCTGTTGATCGTGGCGCTGTGGTTCTGGCCCGCCCTGGCCACCTGGCTGCCCGCGACGCTCAAGTAACCGGCGCTCCCCGCGGCGCCCGAGGGAAGCCCCCATGAACGACATCGACACCGCTCCGATACCCCACGGCGACCTGTCGCTGCAGACCGTGGCCATGCCCAAGGACACCAACGCCAACGGTGACATCTTCGGCGGCTGGCTGCTGTCGCAGATGGATATCGCCGGCATGATCACCGCCGGCGAGGTGGCGGGCGGCCGCGTCGCGACGGTGGCGATCGACGGCATGGCGTTTCTCACCCCGGTGCACGTGGGGGCGGTCGTATCCTGTTACTGCGACGTCCTCGAGATCGGCCGCAGCTCCGTGCGCATCATCGTCGAGGTATGGATCAACTCGCTGCATGACGGGGAGCCGATCAAGGTGACGGAGGGTGAGTTTGTGTTCGTGGCCATCGACGAGAACGGCCGGACGCGCGCCATCAAACGCTAGGGCCATGAAGCGCTAGCGCTTTTCCGGCGCGACCGTGCCTTCGCGCAACCACTCCTCCCAGGCGCCGGGACGCTCGTGCGTGTAGCCCTCACTCATAAAGCCCTCGCAGAGCGTCACGAAGGTGGGGCTGAAAACCGTGGGTTTGCCGTACCACCAGGACTGGATACCGGGAAAGGACAACCAGAACCGCAGTGTCTGTTCCCACCGCCACCAGATTTCCTCGGGCATGTCACCGCGCAGCGCCTGGTAGTGCATGTACTCAAACGCCCCGAACATCTCGGTACAGGACCAGGTGAACTTGAGGCGCTCCTCGATACTCAGTTCTTGCGGTTCCACCAGGCCACGGTTGTACACGCGGGCGTAATCGGCATCCGTGGCAAAACGGGACTGGATGTCCCGCAGCATTTCCAGTGACCGCCCGTAGCTGTCCGAGCGCTGGGTACTGCGGTTGCCGCGCAACTGGATAGCGACATAGATCAGCGATATCACGACCGCAATGCCGCCGAGAAACTCTCCCAGGTTGGCCAACTGCTCGAGGTTCATACCTTCCTCCTGCGTTCAGCGGGGGGCGCCGCATTAAAGGGTCAGTACTCCCCGTCGCCCAGCACCTGGTCCCGCGTATTGATCCAGGCCTGCTCGGAAATGTGGTGGTAGTTGCGTGCGCCCTTGTAAAAAGTCCGGTATGACTCGTAGACCCTAGCCGCCATCGGGTCTTCTGCTACCAGCTGGTCCAGCTGCTGGCGCGTACCCTCCCACAACGCCTGGAGCACGTCGTCGGGCAAGCGCCGCAACTGCACACCGTGCTCGTCGATCAGGCGCTGCAGTGCTGCGTTATTGCGCGCGGTGTACTCGTCCAGCATGTCCTGGTTCACCGCACGCGCCGCGTAGGTGACGATGGCCTGCAGGTCTTCCGGCAGCGCTGCCAGCGAGTCGGCGTTGACGATGAACTCCAGCATGGCGCCGGGTTCGTGCCAGCCGGGATAGTAGTAGTAGCCGGCGACTTCCTGGAAGCCGAACGCGAGGTCGTTGTAGGGGCCGACCCACTCCAGGGCGTCGATAACGCCGGTCTGCATGGAGGTGTAGAGTTCGCCACCGGCGATACGCACCGCGGTACCCCCCGCGGCGGCGAATACCTCGCCGGCCAGCCCGGGAATGCGCATCTTCAAGCCCTTCAGGTCGTCGATGGAGTTGATCTCGCGGTTGAACCAGCCGGCCATCTGCACGCCGGTGCTGCCACCGGTGAACGGCACCAGGTTGTAGGGTGCATAAACTTCGCGCCACAGCTCGAGGCCGCCGCCGTAGTGCAGCCAGCCGTTCATCTCCTGGGCGTTCATGCCGAAGGGTACTGCGGTGAAAAAGACGGACGAGGGCACCTTGCCTTTCCAGTAGTAGGCCGCGCCGTGACCCGCATCCGCGACACCCTGGGAAACCGCGTCGAAGACCTCCATCGCCGGGACGATCTCGCCCGCACCGTACACGCGTATGGTCAGCCGGCCGCCGCTCATCTCTTCGACATAGCGCGACAGGTTCTCAGCCGCCAGGCCCAGGCCGGGGAAGTTCTTCGGCCAGGTGGTCACCATCTTCCACTCGATGCGCTCGGTGGCGTCCGGCCCCCCGGTAGCGACCGCGGCCGATGCCTGGCCCTCGCCGGTGCGCTCCCGGGCCCACAGTCCGAGCGTGCTCACCAGTGCGGCGACCAGAAGCAGGATGATCAGGGGCGCGAAGCGTCGTTCCGCCGTCTCCGCCATTGTCCGGCCCTTCCTTCTTTATAGTTTGTTATAGCAGTTGCAGGTTGGCGTACTGCAGCACCAGCCACTTGCCGCCCTCGGTATCGAAGTTCACCTCGACCCGGGCACTGGCGCCGCGACCCTCGAAGTTTAGCACGACACCCTCGCCGAAGACCTGGTGGTAAACCCGCTGGCCAAGGCTGAGCTCCGTCTCCGGCACTTGCGCATGCATGACGCTGCTGGCCGGTTGGGAGACGGCCCCGTGCAGGCGCACCTCCTGCAGCAACTCCGCCGGTATCTCGCGAATGAAGCGGGACGGGGTGTTGAAGTTTTCCCCGCCGTGCAGGCGACGGCACTCCGCGTAGGTGATCACGAGCCGCTCCATCGCGCGGGTGATCCCCACGTAGCAGAGCCGGCGCTCCTCCTCCAGGCGCCCTGGTTCCTCCAGTGACATGCGGTGGGGAAACAGGTTCTCCTCCATCCCCGCCAGGAAGACCAGCGGAAACTCCAGTCCCTTCGCCGAGTGCAGCGTCATGAGTTGTACGCTGTCCTGGTGTTCCTCCGCCTGGGCGTCGCCGGCGTCCAGCGCGGCGTTGTCCAGGAACTGCTGCAGGGGGGACAGCTCGTCCTCCTCGGGCACGAACTGTTTCGCCGCGCTGACCAGCTCCTCCAGGTTCTCGACCCGCGCCTGGCCTTTTTCCCCCTTCTCCTTCTGGTGGTAGTCGATGAGCCCGGAGGCGTGATTGACATGGTCGACCAGTTCCTCGAGGGGCAACTCGTCGGTGCCGCTGTCCAGTTCATTGATCAACACCGCGAATCCCTCGAGGGCGCCGACCGCGCGCGCGGGTAATAGCTTCTCCTCGATCACTGCCCCCAGCGCCGACCACAGCGGGATATCGCGCTCGCGCGCGCACTCGCGCACCGTATCCAGCGTCTTGCTGCCGATCCCGCGCGGGGGCGTATTGATTACGCGCTCCACCGCGGCGTCGTCGCCGCGATTGATGATCAGGCGCAGGTAGGCCAGCGCGTTGCGTATTTCCATGCGCTCGTAAAAGCGCTGCCCGCCGTAGATGCGGTAGGGAATGCCGTTGCGGATAAGACCCTCCTCCAGCACGCGCGACTGCGCATTGGAACGGTAGAGAATGGCCGCCGACGCGTAGTCATTGCCCGACTCGGCCCACTCGCCGACCTGCTCCACGATGTAACGCGCCTCGTCCTGCTCGTTGAATCCCGCGTAGAGCATGATGGGCTCACCGCCATCCCCCGCGCTCCACAACTCCTTGCCCAAACGGCCGAAGTTGTTGGCGATAACGCCGTTGGCGGCGCGCAGGATCGTCTGGGTGGAGCGGTAGTTCTGCTCCAGCCGGACTGTGACAGTGCCGGGGAAGTCCTCCGCGAAACGCTGGATGTTCTCGATCTTCGCGCCCCGCCAACCGTAGATGGACTGGTCGTCGTCGCCGACGGCGACCACTGGTATATCCGTGCCCGCCAGCACGCGCAGCCAGGCGTACTGGATGGTGTTGGTGTCCTGGAACTCGTCGACGAGAATCTGCCGGAAACGCCCCCGGTAATGCGCGAGCACCGCGGGCTGTTGCAACCAAAGCTCGTGGGCGCGCAGCAGAAGTTCGGCAAAGTCCACCATGCCCGCGCGCTCGCAGGCGATTTCGTAGGCGCGGTATACCTGTAGCATGGTCTGTTCGAACAGGTCCCCCTGGGCGGGCTCGATGTGAGCACTGCGCAGGCCCTCGTCCTTCTGGCCATTGATGTACCACATCGCCTGCTTGGGGGGCCAGCGCGCCTCGTCGAGCTCGAGGTCCCGGCAGACGCGCTTGACCAGGCGCAGCTGGTCGTCCGCGTCGAGAATCTGGAAGTTCTGCGGCAGGCCCGCCTCTTTCCAGTGCGCCTTCAGCAGGCGGTGCGCCAGGCCGTGAAACGTGCCCACCCACATGCCGCGGGTCGGCAGGCTGAGCATTTCCTCGATGCGCCCGCGCATCTCCTTCGCCGCCTTGTTGGTAAAGGTCACTGCGAGTATCGACCAGGGCGAGTAGTCCTGGGCCCTGATGAGCCACGCGATACGGTGCACCAGCACCCGGGTCTTGCCGCTGCCGGCACCGGCCAGCACGAGCATGTTGCCGCTGTCCGCGGCAACCGCCTCGCGCTGGGCGTCATTGAGGGGTGAGAGAATATCCGATACATCCATCGGCGCATTCTAACGAATTTGGGCGCGCCGTTCGCACCCCGCACTGGATGTCGCGCTGGCCTGTCGCGTTCGCGACTATTGCACAGTTTCCGCCGGCGATATTGCTGGACTTGTTTGTTATGATCGTGTTGACACTGGCTACCGGCAGGTGCTGCAGGCAATGAAAGAAGAACAAGACGATTCAGCCCGCTCAGACACCCCTCCCCTCCCCGGCTTCGGCACCAACCCCTTCGACGGGGCACAGGCAAGAACATCGGAACCATCACCGGACAACACACCGGACAAATCCCCGGAAAAACCCCTGCCGCACGAGACCTCCTTCATCGATTCGGACCACCACGATGACGAGGCCTACGAGGAGCCGGACCGGGATACGGACTACACCACGGGTTTCCGGGAAATCAGTATCGACGAGGACGAGGCCTTCGAGGAATTGTTGCCGGAGGAGCTGGAGGAGGAAGATTCCCTCTACGAGGAGCAGTCCGATTTCCTGCGCTCCGCCGGCGCTGGTGAAGAGGGGGAAACGCCGGCCTTCCAGGGCGCGGGTGGGCTGACGGACGCGGACCAGGCCACCGGCGGGGAGCCGGATTCGGGCGAGTGGGACGAACCCGTTGCGGCCCGCAGTTGGCGCGAACCCGAGCTGGGTGCCCTCGCGGACGAGGACGCCTTCGCCGACGAGGAGGAGGACGTGGTAGAGGCCGACGGTGCCTGGCTGGACACGGAGCAGTTCGAGGAGGAAGAGGTGCCGCGGGAGTGGGTTGACGAGGCGGCTTTTCCGGAGGAGGAAGCGGCGGAAGGCGACGGCTGGCCCATCGGGCTCATCGCCGTGGGTGTGCTGGCCCTGCTGCTGGTAATCGCAGGCGGTTACGGGGTCATGCAGCAGCGCTCCGCGACCCAGGAGCAGATCCGGGAACTACAGGCCGCCCTCGCCACGGCGGCAAGCCCCGAGGACCTGAGCGCAAGTCGCACCGCGCTGCAGGATATGAAAGCGGAGAACGCGGAGCTGAGCGCGGCGCTGGCGTCCCTGCGGCTGGAAAACCAGCGCCTGGCGGACACCGTGGCGGGACTGGAAGCCCAGGTCGAGGCGCAGGCCAGTGAGGAGGCCGCGGCAGCACTCAAGGCGAAGGCGCAGGCTGAACAGGCCGCGGCCGAAGCCGCCGCCCGGGCACAGCAGGCGGCCGCCGCACCCGCGGCCACCGGCGACACGGGCTGGTTTGTAAACTTCAGCTCTTACGGCCAGCGCGATGTGGCCCAGGGCTGGGCGGAGAAACTCCAGGTGCCCGAGGGCGAGGTCATCGTGGCCCCGGGTACGCGCGAGGGCCGGACCTTCTACCGCGTTCGCGTGGTGGGCCTGCGCGACAAGGCCGCCGCGGAGACCACGGCGCGCCGCCTCGAGGCGGAGTACGGCATGTCGAAACTCTGGGTGGGCCGGCAGTAGGCGCCCCCGGCGCCCCTTGGCAGGGGCGCCCCGTACTGTTACTGTTTTGGTCCCCGGAAACCGCAAGGGACCTACTATGAACTACCTCAAGCTCGCCCTCATCGGCCTGGCGCTCTCCGGCGCCGGCAGTGCGGCTGCTGAGTGCACCGCCCCGGAAATGCCGACCCTGCCCGATGGCGGTACCAGCACCATGGAGGAGATGCTCGCGGGCCAGAAGTCCGTGAAAGACTTCCAGGCGGCCAATCTCGAGTACATGAACTGCCTTGAACCGCAGATCAATGCCGCCGCCGCGAAGGCCACTACCGAAGAGGGCTCGGACGAGGATCGCGCCACCCTGAAAGCGCTGGAGGAGGCCTACAACGCCGCGGTCTCCAGCGAGGAGGAGCTCGCAGGCCAGTTCAACACGGAGATCCGCGAGTACAAGGCCGCCAACCCCGGCTGATCCCGTCCAACCGCACGACGGCGGCTGTCCGCTAGAGGTCCACCTCGATCAGCGGCTCCGGCTGCCTGAGTCTCTCCAGTAACGCCTCCCTGCTGCTGCCACTCAAGGCCTGCAGCTGCGGGGGCACCATCGTCCCGTCGATGCTCCGGTTGGCCCACCGGGCGAATTCCATCAGGGTGGGCGCCAGCCCGAGCCCGCACTCGGTGAGCCTGTAAATCGACTTGCGCCCGTGTCCCGGGTGCGGGAGCTTTTCCACGAGCCCGTAGTCCTGCAGGCGGCGCAGGCGGTCGGTCAGTATGTTCGTGGAGATGCCTTCGCCGGACTCCAGCAGGTGGCCGAATTCGCAGCGGTTGGTGAACATCAGGTCGCGGACGATAAGCAGGGTCCAGCGGTCGCCCAGTATCTCCAGGCCGTTGGCCACCGCGCAGCTCGAGCGCACGGGGTGGCTTGCGGGCAGCCCCACCGGCAGGTCCGGGATGTCAGTGTTTTCGCCGTTCATCGGGGCAGCATAGAAAAAATACTTGCAAATTGCCAGTATCCTGCCTAGGGTGTATTTACTTGCAAATTGCAAGTTTATTGGCCAAGCCATCGCACCAGGAGATTTCCCATGCAGACGCTCTACACCTGCCTGTTTATCGCGGCGTTGCTCCCCTACGCCTGCGCCTTCGCTTCCGTGCCGTATCGCATCCGCCAGTTCGGCAAACCCGACCTGCGACAGCCGCGGGTGCAGGCCGCGGCCCTCGAAAACGCCGGCGCCCGGGCGGTGGGCGCGCAGAAAAATGCCTGGGAGGCCCTGGCCGTATTTACGGTCACGGTCTTCCTGGCATATGCCAACAACGTGGGCGGCGGCGGTGTGGAGACGGCGGCGATGGTTTTCGTCGCGGCGCGCGTCCTGCACCCGGTGTTCTACATCGCGGACATGGCACCCCTGCGAACCCTGTCCTTCTTCACCGGCTTCGGCGCATGCCTGTATATCATGGGGGCGGCAGTATTCTAATCGCGATGCTCAGGGCTCCCACTCGTACTCGACGTAGGCCTCCCCGGCGGTTGTCGCCCCGGTGCGCTCGAAGGCGCCCCGGGCCGCCGCGTTGTCCCGGTCCGTTCCCGCCCAGACGAGGTCCACGCCCGCCGCACTGCTCTCCGCGAGCAGCGCACGCACCAGTGACTGGCCGATACCCCGGCCGCGCAGGTCCTCGCGCACCTCGATATCGTAGAGGTAGACCAGCTCGCCGCCGCACTCCAGGTCCGGGAAACTGTACGCGGAGAGCAGGCCCACGATGCCGCCGCTCTCGATTTCAGCAACCAGCATGTAGCAGGTGTCGGTGACCAGAGCCTCCTCGGCTTCCTCGCGCTCGATAAGCTCTCCCTCGCGGTCCACCTCGCTGACCAGTAGTTCCACCGCATCCACCCAGGTGGCGCCTGAACCTTCCGCCAACCTGCGCACCGTGACCCTGGTCATGTCGCCACCGGTTGAGCGAAGGTCCAGCGCTGGCCGCCCGGGTCACTCACGGTGTACTGGCGGTTGCCGCCGAAATGCTCGTGAAGTTCCTGCCGAATTACGGCGCCCTCGGCCAGCGAGCGGGCAAAGTGTGCATCGACATCCTCGACAAACACGTAGGTCATACTGGATACGAGTTCGGCGTCCGGTGTACCCCTGGTGCCGAAGCCGCTCATGCCCGGTCCCACGAAGACCGGTCCCGCAGGTGTTTGCACTGTGGCATGAAGTACCGCGTCTGATTCCGGGTCGCGGAAGGCAGACTCCACCTCGAAGCCAAAGGCGCGCTGCATGAACTCCACCGCGGCGGTAGCGTCGTCGTAGTAGAGGTATGGCACAATTCCGCCGCTCGGTCCGCTCACATCCTCAGTCATGGCAATCTCCCGGCACCAGGCCACGGCTACTACAGCATATTTTCCTCGAATTGCGGCGCGTCATCGCCGATGACGTCCCATGAGGCTTTGGAACCTACGTATATATGCCCCATGATCTCGGGGCCCGGGTCGTCATCCAGTGTGCCCGCGGGTACGAAGCACAAGGTCTCGCTGGCATCGCACTGGGGCAGGGGGGAGCCGCAATCCGCACAGAATGTCGATGACCAGCCATCGGGAAAACGAAATACCTTGACCAACGATTCCCCTTTCACCCAGACGAGGTCGCCCGGTGCGGCGTAACACACCGCATTCGACGCCGTGCCCGATACCTTGCGGCACTTTGAGCAATGGCAGTGGCCGACACTCGTCAGGTCGCCGCGAATCTCGTATTTCACGCCGTTGCAAAGACAGCTTCCTCGATAGATGACAGCGCACCTCCGTTCACGGGGATAAAAAGTATAGCAGTGGGGGAGCAGTCAGGGCCCGGAAGCGCGGGCGCAACTTCAGCCTCTGCTCGCCAACGGTGCAGTATAGTGCGCAAATGCTGCTGCAACCCGACCTGATTCCCCGAAGTGGAACACTTCAGCCGATAGCCCGCGCACGCCGTTATAAATAAGCGTCACACTGTTCGCCCCGCTGAGAACGTGTAACAGTTCAAAATGTAGTTCGGGATTGCGCTCCAGCGCTTTCTCCCAGTAGGCGGCGACGTTTGCCTTGCCCTTCAGCACGCCCGAGGGCTCATCCATCACCCAGGTAATAACGGGAGAGGACATTTCAAAATCATCCTCGTAGTGGGATAGGATTCGAGTGAGGTCGCGAACATTCCAGGCGGCGATCCACTCCTCGGCAAAAGCCTGCGGGTCCGATGGGCTCACGAGGCGGGTCCTACCCGGCGCGCGTTGCGCATACTGCGATGCCCGAAGTACACGGTGCCCATGGTGCCGATGATGTAAACCAGCAGATACGCCAAGGTAATCAGGGCCTCCATCGGGTTGCTGGTCATCTGCACGGACGAACCCACCTCCATGAGCTGCCCCCGAAATCCGGCGTACTGCATGCCGGCCACGGCCCAGCGGCTGATGAACAGAACTGCTGCTGAGCAGTACAGGAACGTGATCAACCGGTACATCAACAATGAGATTCGATCGCCGGAGAAGTGGAATGCGAGAATGACGGCGAAAGACGCGGAAATCCAGAATTCGAAATTGCGATCCGCGTAACCCAGCGCCTCGTACATCAGCTCTACAATCTCCGCTTCCGCCATTGTTCCCCCGGCTCCTGTGTACCCTTGCACCTGAATGCAGGATGTTTGCGCCCTGTGGAGCCTACTCGACAGTAACGGACTTTGCCAGGTTGCGCGGCTTGTCGACGTCCGTGCCCTTCTGCACCGCCACGTGATAGGACAACAGCTGGAGCGCCACGGTGTACACCACCGGGGCAACTACCTCGGGGCAGTGCGGCATCTGCAGCACCTTGACGCGCTGCTCGCTCTCGAAACCCGACTCGCGGTCGGCGAACACGAAGAGCTCTCCGCCCCGCGAGCGCACCTCTTCCAGGTTGGACTTCAGTTTTTCCAGCAGCTCGTCGTTGGGAGCGACCGCCACTACCGGCATGTCGTCGTCAACGAGTGCGAGCGGCCCGTGCTTCAGCTCCCCGGCGGGATAGGCCTCCGCGTGGATGTAGGAGATTTCCTTCAGCTTCAGGGCCCCCTCCATCGCGATGGGGTACTGGATACCGCGACCGAGAAAGAGCGCGTGGTGTTTCGGGATGAACGAGTGGGAGAGCTGTTCTATAACCCGGTCGAGTTGCAGCGTCTCCTGCACGTATCCGGGCAGCTCGCGCAGGGCCGACAGTATCTCCCGCTGCCGGTCCTCGTCCAGGCCGCGGCGGCGTCCCAGTGCGAGGGTAAGCATGAGCAGGCCTACCAGCTGCGTGGTGAACGCTTTCGTCGAGGCGACGCCAATCTCCGCTCCCGCGCGGGTGAGAAAGACCAGGTCGCACTCGCGCACCAGTGAACTGTTGTCGACATTGGCGATCACCAGGCTGCCGATGAACTCGCCCTCGGTGGCGTTGCGCAGTGCCGCGAGTGTGTCGGCGGTCTCGCCCGACTGGGAGATCGCCACCAGCAGCGTACCCTCGTGCTGCACGCGCTTGCGGTAGCGAAACTCCGAGGCGACTTCCACCTCGCAGGCGACGCCCGCTATTTCCTCCAGCCAGTAGCGCGCGACCATGCCCACGTGATAGCTGGTGCCGCAGGCCACGATCTGTACTGTCTGCACACGATCGAACAGCTCTGCGGCGCCGCTGCCGAAGTTTTCCTCGAGCTGGGTAAAGCTCGCCGTGCCCGCAAAGGTGGCCTCCAGCGCCTGGGGTTGCTCGTAGATCTCCTTGATCATGTAGTGGTCGAAGTCGCCCTTGTCGGCCGCTTCCACCGCCTCGGAGATACGGGTCCGCGCCCGCTGCACGGCACTGCCGCCCTCGTCGTAAACCTGCAGGGACGAGGGCGTCACCTGCACGATGTCGCCCTCTTCCAGGTAAATAAAGCGGTCCGTGACCTGGCGCAGGGCCATCTGGTCGGAGGCGAGGAAGTTCTCGCCGATGCCGATGCCGACAACGAGGGGGCTGCCCTTGCGCGCGCCGACGACCTCCTGCGGGTGCCGGGTATCGATGGCGGCCAGCGCGTAGGCGCCCTCGAGGCGGCCCACGGTGTCCTGCATGGCCTGCAGCAGGGACGCGCCGTTCTCCAGTGCGAGGTGCAACAGGTGCACGATGACTTCCGTGTCGGTCGCCGATGCGAGGGTGTAACCGGCCGCGACCAGTTCCTCGCGCAAATCCGCGTGGTTCTCGATGATCCCGTTGTGCACCAGGGCGATGCGCCCGCCGGACGTGTGGGGGTGCGCGTTGACCTGCGAGGGCTCACCGTGAGTTGCCCAGCGCGTGTGGGCAATGCCCGTGCTGCCCTGGTGGGGCGTATCCGCCTGCGCCCTCTCCAGTTCGCTGACCTTGCCCTGGCGCTTGTGCAGCTGCAGCGCACCCGCGGCGTCGATCAGCGCCATGCCCGCCGAGTCGTAGCCGCGGTACTCCAGGCGCCGCAATCCCTCCAGCAGTATCTCCGATACTTCACGCCGCGCCGCGGCGGCCACGATGCCACACATAGTTCAGTCCCTGTCTTTCTTCCCGCCCGGACGATCCCAGCCGGAGATGTTGCGCTGGCGCGCGCGCCCGACCGCGAGTTCGCCGTCACCCACTGTTTTCGTCACCGTGGAGCCCGCCCCGACAAAACCGTCGCGCTCAATGGTCAGCGGCGCCACCAGCGTGCTGTTGGAGCCCACGAACACGCCGTCGCCGATGTCGGTGCGGTGTTTGTTCACGCCGTCGTAGTTGCAGGTAATCGTACCCGCGCCGATATTCACGCCGTCACCCATCTCGCAGTCGCCGATGTAGCTCAGGTGATTGACCTTGCTGCCGGCGCCGATGTGCGCCTTCTTGGTCTCGACGAAATTGCCCACCCGGGCGCCCTCCCCGAGCGCGGTTCCGGGGCGCAGCCGCGCGAAGGGGCCGACATTGCAACCGGGGCCCACGCGCGCGTCCTCGAGGTGGCTCATGGGGTGAATCTCTGCGCCCTCGCCGACCTGCACATTGCACAACACACAGTTTGCGCCCACCCGGGCGCCGGCCCCGAGGGAAACCTCTCCCTCGAAGACGACGTTCACGTCGATATGCACGTCGGCGGCGCAGGTGAGGACTCCGCGGATGTCGACACGGGCCGGGTCCGCCAGGGTCACGCCGGCGCGCATCAGGCCCAGGGCCTGCCGCCGCTGGTATTCCCGCTCCACCTGGGCGAGTTGCACGCGGTCGTTGACGCCGAGAATCTCCAGCTCTGACCCCGCGCTGCAACTCTGCACCGCCCTGCCTTCCCCGACCGCCAGGGACAGCACGTCGGGCAGGTAGTACTCGCCCTGCTGGTTCTCGTTGCGCACCCGCGGCAGGTATTCCATGAGGTCCGCGGCGGGCGCCGCCAGCACTCCCGTGTTGATCTCGCAGATCGCGCGCTGCTCCTCGCTGGCGTCCTTGTGTTCCACGACCCCGCAGAGTGCACCGGCGGCATCGCGCAGGATGCGGCCGTAACCGGCCGGGTCGTCCAGTACGGCGGTCAGAAGCGCGGGGCCGTCGACGGCCTCCGCCACCAGGGCTTCGAGTGTCGCGAGTTCGGTCAGGGGCACGTCGCCGTACAGCACCAGCACCGTGCTCTGGCGGTCGATGAAGGGCAGCGCCTGCAGCACCGCGTGACCGGTACCGAGTTGCTCCTCCTGGATCACCCAGTTGATGCTGTAGCCGTCCATCGCCTCGCGCACGCGGTCGGCGCCGTGGCCGATCACCACGTGGACGGCCTCCGGCCCGAGATGCAGTGCCGTGTCCACCACGTGCGCCAGCAGGGGCCTGCCCGCCACCGGGTGCAGGACCTTGGGCAGGTCGGATTTCATCCGGGTGCCCTGGCCGGCGGCCAGGATGACGATCTCGAGCTTCATAGGTATTCCCGCGGGGCCCCTCTGGCCTTCTTATCCGTTATTTTTTGACATTTAACAGCCGTAAAGCGCATAGTAAACACAGGTTTTCCCAGCGCAACGCATTTTGTCATAAAAAAAATGACAACAGGCAAGCCGGATTCACTGGCCCCTCTGGGGCTGGACGAGCGCCAGGTCCGCATCTACCGGGCCCTGCACAGGCTCGGCCCGGCCTCCATCCGCGACGTGGCCGCCGAGGCGGAGGTCAACCGGGGCAGCACCTATGAAACCTTGAAACACCTGGTCACGATGGGCCTGGTGAGCTATCTGCCCAAGGGCCGCCGCCGCGTCTTCCAGGCGGAGGACCCGGAGCGGCTCCTGACCCTCGGCGAGAGCAGGCAGCAGGCCCTGGCCCAGGCGATGGAGGACCTGCGCCGAGACATCATACCGGCCCTGAAGCAGTCGCGTACAGAATTCAGTCCCGGCAACGTGCGTTTCTACGAGGGCGACGACGGCGTGGAGCTGGTGCTGCGGGACATCCTCGACAGCACGGACCGCAGCGGGCACAAGCAGTACGCGGTGATCTCCACCAAGACCCTGCGCGAGCACCTGTACCGGCCCTTCCCGAATTTCACGCGCACGCGCGTGCAGCGGGGGATTCACGTGCGCGTCATCGCGGTCGGCGAAGGCGGCGACGACGCCGAGCTCGCCCAGCGCAAGTGGCTGCCCGCCGGTGAGGGTACCGACGCCTCGTACATCGCCATCTACCCGCCGAAGGTGGCGATGATTACCCTGGCCAACAGAAACTACCCGGTGGTGGTGATTATCGACTCCGCGGCGATTGCCTCGACCCAGCAGTTGTTGTTCGATACCCTCTGGGACCTTCTGTAGCTAATAGGGGTGAGGCCATGCTTCACAGTACACTCGCCACCGCCCTCCAGTCTCCGGAGGACGCTGCCGGCCAACAACGCAAGCAGGAATTCGCGGGCCTTGCTTCGCAGACATCGATCCAGGAACGCGAGAGTCTCTACGCGGCCACCCGTTATACCTACACCGGTGAGGGTGACGTTTGGGATGTCGGATGCGCCGCCGGCGGATCCAGTTATTGCCTCGCAGCTGGCATCATGGACAACTCGGCACTGCAGAGTTCCGACCTCCAGGTGAGTTGTTTTGATCTTTTTTCCGGTTATTCCAGCCAGGTGTTCGCCAAGAGGTTCCCCGAACTAACTACGGACCTTGAGATTTATCGCGCTCAGACCCAGGCCGTGGCGGCGCATGTCAATCCGGTACAGCTCGACCTGGAGAAGGACCTGGGCAGTTACCCCACGAACCGCAAACTTGAGATCGTTCACATCGACGCAGCGAAATCCCCAGAGCTATGGGTGGCAATATTCAGCAAAATCAGCGCGCTCATCATTCCGGGGAAGACTGTCTGGATATTCCAGGATTTCGAAAGAGCCCGCCTCGCCTGGCAGGCGTACTCTCTCGCCGAACTGATGCCCTTCGGGGACATCCTAGGGGGCGCGAATTTCGGCACGGTATACTTCCGCTTCAGCGCGGAAATTCAACCTGATGTGCGGGAGAAGATCGCCCGCGATAGCTTCAGCCTCGAAGAGCGGCTGGACAATGTTAAGTCTGTCTTCCGTGCCATCCGTGCCGATCATATGGCCTTCTTCCCTGAAAAACAGGCCCGCCTGGAGGATGTGGAAAACACCGTACTCGCCTACTGCCACCACTGGTGCGACGAGCCCGAAAAAGCGAGGGAAGTTCTCGCAGACACGTCAGAGGAGTATTTGAGCGCGCCCGGTAACCAGATCTATTCCAGGGAGCTTCTGGAAGCCAGGCCTGTCGTCAAGACCGTATGATTTCATCTTCCATCGGCCACACTGGATGGAGACGCCGGTAAGGGGCTAACGAGTGCTCGCACTGCACATAGGCTACGCCAAGGCCGCCACCACCTTTCTACAGAGGCGGGCGTTTCCGCACCTGCCCGGCGTGCACTATGTCGGTCGCAACTACACGGAGAGCGGCGCCGCGGGCGAGCCGATGCGCTGGGTGTCCGACCTGGTATTCGCCGACCGCATCGATATCGCCGCTATCGCCGACGACCTGTCCCGCGGCATGGCTGCGGGTGACACGGTCAGCCTCGTCTCGCACGAAAACCTGTGGCGCCCTTACGAGGAAGCGCGCACGCTCGACAGGCTGCGGGAGCTCGCCGCACGCTTCGACGCCGCAAGGATCATCGTCTCCATCCGCCGCCAGCCGGATATCATCCTGTCCCGCAGGGTGCACGACCGCGGCATAATCGAGGGCGGCTCCATGGAGGCTGCGCTCGACTTCGCGGGCACGACATCCTGCCGCTGGCCGCAGTGCACACACGAACGGAAGGGCCTGCAGCGCCTGCGCAAAAGCCGCTGCAGCTGCCGTGCCGCCGGACTGAAGTCCATCAACGTACCGTTTTACGACTACGCGGCACTGCGCCAGCGCCTCGGCGGCGCACTGGGCGAGGACAATGTCCACATCCTGGTCAGCGAGGGCCTGCTCGGGAATACCGGGGAGGAACTGGGTCTACTAACGTCTTTCCTGGGGACACCGCCGCCTCCCGCGGCGTTGCTGGAGCAGATCGCCGGCGCACGGGAGAACATCCGCCGCGGCCAGGACCTCTACGGGGAGACCGAGCGGGACTTTCTCGAGAGCGGCAAGCGGCAGGAGGTCGCTGATTTCTTCAGCGCTTCCAACCGGGCCCTGGACGCGTCATTGCCCCAGGACCTGGCCGCCTACGGTTACTACTAACGGTTCTTCGGCCGGTATATAAAAGGCACAACAGATGGCGCAGCAACTGCCGCGGCGAGCCTCAACCGCCGTCTTCGACCTGGACGGCACCCTCAGCGATCCCAGCGAGGGTATCGTGCGCTCGTTCCGTCATGCGCTGGCCGCCCACGGCCTGCCGGCGGTGGCCGACGCGGATATCCGCGCCGAGATCGGGCCACCCCTGGATGCCGCCTTTCGCAAACTGGCCCCCGGCATCGACGAGGGCGCTATTACCGGACTTGTCGCCACCTACCGGGAGCGCTACGCAGACACCGGTTATGCGGAAAACACCCTGTACCCGGAGATACCGCCGCTGCTGGAGCGCCTGCGGGCAGCCCGTGTTCCCCTCGGGGTGTGCACCTCCAAGCGCGAGGACTTCGCCCGCAGGATTCTCGCGCTGTTCGGCCTCGATCACCTGTTCCGGTTCGTCGACGGCGGCGATGTCGGCGTGAGCAAGGCCTCGCAACTCTCGCACCTGCTCAGCGCCGGCGCTATCGATGGCGACGCGGTCATGATCGGGGACCGCGCGGTAGACATCGAAGCCGCCGGGGCGAACGGCCTCGCAGCCGTCGGTGTTCTCTGGGGGTTTGGTGGCATCGAGGAGCTGGCCGGCGCCTCACCGGCCGCCATTGTCGATACGCCGGATGGTCTTGGGGATCTGCTCCTGGCGTCGGCGCATTAAATGCCTTGCAATCGGCTCCGCAGAAGCCGGATCATAACGTCAGGCTGTTCCAAAGTAGTGGTGGGCACCGGCAGACCGGTGCGGGAGGCGGCGCGATGACTGACATGGCAATCCTGACCACATTTCTCGGCTGGTGCTCGGTCATCAACCTGGGCATTTTGGCCTTCGCCGCCCTCTGGCTGGCGTTACTGGGCGACGTAAGCAAGCGTATCCACAGTGCGATGAGCCGGGTGGACGAAAGCGAACTGGACAGGCTCTACTTCCATTTCCTGGGCAACTACAAGCTGGCGATTATCGTGCTCAATATCGCGCCCTATTTCGCACTCAAGATCATGGCATGAAGGATGCGCGGGGCCCGGTTCAGGTGCGGCACCACGATAGCCGCGCGGGCAACAGGAAGAAACGGTGAGCACCCCCGAGACATACACCTGGGCGGTTATCTTTCGCGCTGAAATCGCGCAGGCCGATGACGCCTACCTCGCCACGGTATCCCGGCTGCGCAAACTGGCGCTGGAGGAGTACGGCTGTATCGAGTTTCACGCCAGCACCGAGGGCGGCCGGGAGACGGCGATCTCCTACTGGCCCTCCCTGGAGGCCATACAGGCCTGGAAGACGGACGCCGAACATCGCGAGGCCCAGGCGCTCGGCCAGTCGCGCTGGTACAGCAGTTACAGTGTGGAGGTGGCGAGGATCGAGCGCGCCTACCGCGGTTAGCGCCGGCGATAGTGCATCCGGGTCTCCGCCGCGGGCCGCGATACGCCTCCCATCTGCCGGTCAGACGGCCGCGGGTCATCGAACAGGGGCTCGAACTCAAAACACGCCAGCAGGCGGCTGGTGACGATTTTGCACATGTGGTGCGAGAAGCGCTGCGCCGGGCAGGCGTGCGCGCCGTGGCCGAAAGTGCTGATGGTGTGTGTGCCCGGGATATCAAGTGACGGCGCCAGCTTGTTCTTTATGTAGTGATCTGGGTCGAAACGCGCCAGTTCTCCGGTCTGTGTGTTGGTCACCGAGAGCATCGTGGCGAGGTAGACCCCGGGCTGCACCCGGTAAACCTTATCTCCGTCGTCGAAGTCCACCGGCTCCATGACCTTGCGCAGGGTGAGGGAGCGCTGCGCCAGCCGCACCGACTCCATGGTCACCTGCTCCAGGTAGCTCATGGCGTTGAGAGCGTCGGTGTCGTACAGGAACTCATCGCCGAAGTTGCCCCGGGTGGTATCGATCTCACTGCGTACCCTTGCCAGCACATCCGCGTTCTCGTGCAGTCTGACTATCACCCAGGCGATAGCGGCGTAGAGATTGGACAGGAAGCCCTGGTTGGCGTTCATGGCGTTGTGAACGACCTTGCGCCGGCGGTCGGGCTCGGCCATGTCGGCGAAGCGCTCGAGCAACACATCCAAACAGGCTGGGCTGCGGCTTTCACTCGCGCTGCGGCGATCGATGATGCCGCCGATCAGCTCTACCAGTTGCCCCGTGGCCCGGTATTCCCGGGCCTTGTTGCTCTTTATAGTTTCCAGCGTCTGGGCCGGGTCAACAAAGCTGCGCTCCTGGTCGAGGACATCAAAGTTCTCCTTCAACTGCTCCCATAGGCCCTCTTCCGCGGCCTCCTCTGCGATCCACAGGGCGTAACCAACGCGCTGCTCCAGCGTGCGTATGGCATCGAATATCTCCAGTTCCCCGCTGTCGCCCCAGCGCGCCAGCTCCAGATCCACAACGCGGTTTATCACCTGCACATAGGCCGGCATGTTCCGGTGCAGCAGCAGGTCGTAGAACAGGCGGATGTCCGCGTCCATGAGGATTTCGATGGGCGTCTTGAAGGCGATCAGGTCAAAGGTCGCCATCCCGAAGCTCGCCCGCGACTCCTCCACCTCGTACAGGCTCTGCAGGCCCCGGGGGCTGAAGGTAAAAAGGAGCTGGAAGCCGAAGATATCCAGCAGGAACGTGTCGCCATGGAGCGCGCGCAGTTCCTTCAGGTAGTCCGTGGGACTCTCCACGAAGCGCAGGCCGGCACCGACGTGGGCCAGTTCCTCGCCCGCTATAGGCGGCTCCGGAGAGACCGGTGCATCACTCCCGGGCACGTGCGAGGTCCCCCTCCAGCCAGCGGCCGGACCACATGATCAACACCGTTCCCGCGGCGCCGAGCAACACGCTGCAGACCAGGGCGTAGCGGATGGAGTCCACCCCGTAGTGCGGTGCCAGCAGGTCGCTGAGCGCGCCGACGATAAGCGGCCCCGCTCCCGCGCCGACAATATTAACAATGAACAACATAATCGCGGCAGCGGTGGCACGCATGCTGAGTTTCGCGAGATTCTGGTTGTTGCTGTACATGGCGGCGAGATACACGTTCAGCAGCAGGTAAAAAGGCCCCAGGCACCACAGGGACAGGTCGGCTGACGCGGTGAGCAGGGCGTAGACGCCCAGCGGGAAGCCCGTCATGGTCACCAGCACCGACACCCGCATGCCGCGGGTGGCGGTGTGTTGCCCGAGCTTGTCCACAAGTCGGCCGCCCAGTACCGTGCCGACGCTGCCGCCGACCCCGACGATCACGCCCATCCAGTTGCCGATGGTGATCGGCGGCAGCTCGTGAATGCGGCCGTAAAACTCGTAGCCCCACATAAGAATGGCGTAGCTGGTGATCGACACCAGCGAAAAGCCGGCCATCATCAGCACCCAGGCGCGACTGCGGGTGAGAAAGGCGAGCGTTTCCTTCAGGGTGGTGGCCTGCTCCTGGCCGATGCGCTGTTCGGACAGGCCCCGGGGCGGTTCCTTCACGGTGACGCGTAGCAGGATGGCCACCAGCAGGCCGGGGGCGCCCAGTACGATAAAGGCGGTGCGCCAGTCGAAGTACTCCCTGAGGTAGCCCCCGCCGAGATAGGCGATGGCGGAACCGACAAACGCCCCGGTCGTATAAATCGCCAATGCCGTCGCTCGGCGGTCCATGGGGAAGTAGTCGGCGATCAGCGAGTGCGACGGCGGCGACCCGGCCGCCTCGCCGATGCCCACCAGCACCCGCGCGATGGCAAGCTGCACGAAGCTGCGCGCCATCCCGCAGGCGACGGTCATCGCACTCCAGACAGTCAGCCCGATGGCGATGATATTGCGCCGGTTGCCCCTGTCCGCCAGGCGCGCGATGGGAATGCCAGCGAAGGTGTACAACAGGGCAAAGGCGAAACCGGCGAGCAGTCCCATCTGGGTGTCCGTGGCGCCGAATTCCTCCTTGATGGGGCCGATAAACACCGACAGCACCTGCCGGTCGATGAAATTGAAGACGTAGACGATGAACAGCACGCCGAGCACGTAGTTGGCGTAGCCCGGGGACACCTCGCCGGTGGACTCGTGTTCCTGCATGGGGCGCCTGTCTCTTCTTTTTAGTGCGCTATATGATGAAACAAAAAAGCCCCGGGGTCACCGGGGCTTTTTCTAAGACCTTTTGACAAGGTCATTTATCGGAATGGAACTTCTCGCCGAAGTCGTCAAACTGGCCGCCGTACATCACCGGGCTGGAGACCTGCTCCGGGGTGAGGTAGATCATTGCCCGCTCGGACCCTGGCGGGTCCATGCCCTCCGGGGGCTCGATACCGCCGGACGTCGCGCGAAAATGTGCCGTGAACAGGGAGCGGTCCGGGTCGTCCACCAGGCGCACGCTGCCGCGAACCTCGACGTAGTGCATGGGATCGCTGGGGGACACCACGCAGAGGGTCGCCTGCGGGTTGGCCGCCATGTTTTTGTACTTCATGCGCCCCTTGAGGGTGCTGATCTCGATTTCCGCGCCGTTCCAGCGGTAGCTGACCGGGTTGGTGGACACGCGCTGGTCGTTGTGGCGCAGGGTGCTGAAGCATCCGATAACGGTGCTGTTGAGCACCTCGACGTGTTCGGGCTTCACCTTAGCGTCTGCCATGGAGACCTAACCCCGGCCCGCGCGGTTCTTCAACTTGCGCAGGGTCGCCAATTGCGCGGCGGCTTCCGCGAGCTGCGCCGAGGCGCGGCCGTAGTCGAAGTCGCCGGACTGGTTGGCCAGCGCCTGCTCGGCTTCCTGGCGCGCTTCCTCGGCGGCGGCCTCGTCCACGTCGTCGGCGCGGATAGCGGTGTCGGCGAGAATGGACACCACACCGGGCTGCACTTCCAGGAAGCCGCCGGAGACGTAGTAGACCTCTTCGTCACCGCCCTGCGTAACCACGCGCACGGGTCCGGGGACCAGGGCGGTAAGCAGCGGCGCGTGACCGTAGCTCACGCCGAGCTCGCCCAGCTCGCCGGTGGCGACGAGCATTTCCACGAGGCCGGAGAAAATCTCCTGCTCCGCGCTGACGATGTCGCAGTGAATTGTCATTGCCATATCCTGGACCTCGCTACCGTCCCGCCCTACAGGTCCTTCGCCTTCTCGACGGCCTCGTCGATACCGCCGACCATGTAGAAGGCCTGCTCGGGCAGGTGGTCATACTCGCCGGCGAGAATGCCCTTGAAGCCCGCGATGGTGTCCTTCAGGGAGACGTACTTGCCGGGCGAGCCGGTGAACACTTCCGCCACGTGGAAGGGCTGCGACAGGAAGCGCTCGATCTTACGGGCGCGGTCAACTGTCTGCTTGTCTTCCTCGGACAGTTCGTCCATACCGAGAATCGCGATGATGTCCTTCAGTTCCTTGTAGCGCTGCAGTACGGACTGCACGCCGCGGGCGGTCTCGTAATGATCGTTGCCGATCAGCAGCGGGTCGAGCTGGCGGGACGTGGAATCCAGCGGGTCCACCGCGGGGTAGATACCCTTGGCGGCGATGTCGCGGGACAGCACCACGGTCGCGTCGAGGTGGGCGAAGGTGGTCGCCGGCGACGGGTCGGTGAGGTCGTCCGCCGGTACGTAGACCGCCTGGATGGAGGTGATGGAGCCGACCTTGGTGGAGGTGATGCGCTCCTGCAGTACACCCATCTCTTCCGCCAGGGTGGGCTGGTAGCCCACCGCGGAGGGCATACGGCCGAGCAGTGCCGATACTTCCGTTCCCGCCAGGGTGTAGCGGTAGATATTGTCGATGAACAGCAGTACGTCGCGGCCCTCGTCGCGGAATTTCTCCGCCATGGTCAGCCCGGTCAGCGCCACGCGCAGGCGGTTGCCCGGCGGCTCGTTCATCTGCCCGTAGACCATGGCCACCTTGGAGTTGGAGAAGTTCTCCACGTCCACGACCTTGGATTCCTGCATCTCGAAGTAGAAGTCGTTACCTTCACGGGTACGCTCCCCTACCCCGGCGAACACTGACAGACCCGAGTGTTCGGTCGCGATGTTGTTGATCAGTTCCATCATGTTCACGGTCTTGCCCACGCCGGCGCCGCCGAACAGGCCGATCTTGCCGCCCTTGGCGAAGGGGCAGACCAGGTCGATCACCTTGATGCCTGTCTCCAGCAGTTCTTCCGCGGCGGCCAGTTCCTCGTAGGTCGGCGCGGGGCGATGGATTGCCGCGCGCTCCTGTTCGCCGATGGGGCCACACTCGTCGATGGGGTTGCCCAGAACGTCCATGATCCGTCCCAGGGTTTCCTGGCCCACCGGCACGGCGATCGGGGCGCCCGTGTTCTCCACGGACAGGCCGCGGGACAGGCCCTCCGAGGAGCCCAGCGCAATGGAGCGCACGACACCGTCGCCGAGCTGCTGCTGTACTTCCAGGGTCAGGTCCTTTTCGGTGACCTTCAATGCATCGTAAACCTGCGGCACGCTATCGCGATCGAACTCCACGTCGATGACCGCGCCGATGATTTGTACGACTCGTCCGCTACTCATTTCCGGATCCTCTGTTTCGCTAATTCCGTTTTGGGTCGGCGCTGTCGCCGCCCCGTAAATGTCTTAACTGATCGCCGCGGCGCCGCCGACGATTTCCGACAGCTCCTGGGTGATCGCCGCCTGGCGCGCCTTGTTGTAGACCAGCTGCAGGTCCTCGATCAGCTCGCCCGCATTCTCCGTGGCATTCTTCATTGCCAGCATCCGCGCCGCCTGTTCACAGGCACCGTTCTCCACCACCGCCTGGTAAACCTGCGACTCGATGTACCGGGTCAGCAGGCCCTCCAGCAGCTCCTTGGCGTCGGGCTCGTAGATGTAGTCCCAGTGGTGCTTCATCTCGTCCGATTCCTCCGCCTCCAAGGGGAGTAACTGCTCGACGGCCGGGTTCTGCGTCATGGTGTTGACGAACTCGTTGCTCACCAGGAACAGGCGGTCAATGGTGCCCTCCTCGTAGGCGTCAAGCATGGTCTTCACACCGCCGATAAGGTCCGCGATGCTCGGCTCCTCGCCCAGGTCGCGCACCGCCGCCGTGACGTTACCGCCGTAGCTGCTGAAAAACGCCGCCGCCTTGGCGCCCACCAGGCACAGGTCGATGCCGATATCCTTGTCGTTCCACTCCTTCATGGACTTGATGGTCGCCTTGAAAAGGTTGATGTTCAGGCCGCCGCAGAGCCCGCGGTCGGTAGACACGACGATAAACCCGACGCGCCTGACCTCGCGCTCTTCCATGTAGATGTGGCGATACTCCGGAGCGGAGTTGGCAAGGTGGCCCACCACCGAGCGCATGCGGCGCGCGTAGGGCTTGCCGAGCTGCATGCGATCCTGGGCCCTGCGCATCTTGCTCGCGGCCACCATTTCCATCGCACTGGTGATCTTCTGCGTGCTCTGGATGCTCGCGATCTTGGTGCGAATTTCTTTTCCGGCTGCCATCGAAACTCTCCCGGCTTACCAGGTCTGGGTCGACTTGAACGTCTCGATCGCGGACTTGAAGGTGCCCTCGATCTCGTCGGAGTAATCGCCGCTCTCGACGATCGCGTTCATCAGGTCGCCGTGCTCGCTGTGCATGTAGGACAGCAGCGCACTCTCGAAGTCGCCCACCTTGTTCACCTCCACGTCCTCAAGGTAGCCCTCGTTCGCCGCGTAGAGCATGAGCCCCATCTCGGCGATGGACTGGGGTGAGTACTGCTTCTGCTTCATCAGCTCGGTCACGCGCTCACCGTGGTCCAGCTGGGCCTTGGTGGCGTCGTCGAGGTCGGACGCAAACTGGGAGAAGGCCGCAAGTTCGCGGTACTGCGCCAGCGCGGTACGGATACCGCCGGACAGCTTCTTCATGACCTTGGTCTGGGCGGCACCACCGACCCGCGATACGGAGATACCGGCGTCCATCGCCGGGCGGATGCCGGCGTTGAACATCCCCGACTCCAGGAAGATCTGCCCATCGGTGATGGAGATCACGTTGGTCGGTACGAAGGCCGAGACGTCGCCGGCCTGGGTCTCGATGATGGGCAGTGCGGTCAGCGAGCCGGTCTGGCCCTTCACCTTGCCGTCGGTAAACTTCTCGACGTAGTCGGCGTTGACCCGCGCCGCGCGCTCGAGCAGGCGCGAGTGCAGGTAGAAGACGTCACCGGGATACGCCTCGCGGCCCGGCGGGCGGCGCAGCAGCAGGGAGATCTGGCGATAGGCCCAGGCCTGCTTGGTAAGGTCGTCGTAGATGATCAGGGCGTCTTCGCCGCGGTCGCGGTAGTACTCGCCCATGGTGCAGCCGGCGAAGGGTGCCAGGAACTGCATGGCCGCCGGGTCGGACGCGTTCGCCGCCACGACGATGGTGTGCTCCATGGCGCCGTGCTCTTCCAGCTTGCGCACCACTGCCGCCACGGACGATGCCTTCTGGCCGACCGCGACGTAGATACACTTGATGCCCGTGCCCTTCTGGTTGATGATCGCGTCGATCGCGATCGCGGTCTTGCCGATCTGGCGGTCGCCGATGATCAGCTCGCGCTGGCCGCGGCCGATGGGCACCATCGAGTCGATGGCCTTGAGGCCGATCTGCACCGGCTGCTCCACCGATTGGCGCGCGATAACGCCGGGCGCCACTTTCTCGAGGGCATCGGTTTCCGAGGTCTTCACCGGGCCCTTGCCGTCGATGGGTGTACCCAGGGAATCGACCACCCGGCCCTGCAGTTCGGGGCCGACGGGCACCTCCAGGATGCGGCCGGTGCAGCGGCAGCTCTGGCCTTCCGCCAGGCCCTTGTAATCGCCGAGGATAACCGCGCCGACGGAGTCGCGCTCAAGGTTCAGCGCCATACCGTAGATGCCGCCCTCGAACTCGATCATCTCGCCGTACATCACCTCGGCGAGGCCGTGGATGCGGATGATACCGTCCGTAACGGACACCACGGTGCCCTCGTTGCGGGCCTCGGAAGTCACGTCGAGCTGGTCGATGCGCGACTTGATGATGTCGCTGATTTCAGATGGATTCAGTTGCTGCATGCTGTGTTCCTCAATCCTGTGTCCTGTCTATCAGGAGTGCTTGTCAAATCCTGCTGTCAGGAATTCATTGCCTCGGCAAGCTTGTTCAGCCGGCCGCGCACGGAGCCGTCGATGACCGTATCGCCGGCACGTATCAATATGCCGCCCAGCAGATCACGGTCGGTGGATGTGCTGACCTTCACCTCGCGCTCGAGTTTTCTTCCGAGCGACTCGGCCAGCCTGCCGACGGTCGACTCGGGGAGGTCGAAAGCGGAGATGACCTCGACGTCGACCGACTTCTCCTGGTTGGCCTTGAACAGCTCGAACTGGCGCTGGATTTCCGGCAGCAGTCCCAGGCGTTTGTTCGCCGCCAGGATGCTGACGAAATTTCTCAGCTGCGCGTCGATGCTGTCGCCGCAGACCTCGTTGAGTGTGCGCGCCTGCTCGTCGCTGGTGGCGGCGGGGTTATCCAGCGCCCGCGCCATGCCCGGGTCCGCGGCCACCACGGCGAGCGTGGTCAGCTGCGTGGACCACTCGGCGAGCCCGCCCTTCTCCCGGGCGTACTCGAAGGCCGCCCTGGCGTAGGGCCTGGCCAGTGTGCTCAATTCAGCCATAGCGTCCTCGCGCCTACAGTTCCGCGGCGAGCTTGTCGACCAGCTCCTGGTGAGCCTGCTGGTCGATTTCCGCGCCGAGTACTTTCTCCGCACCGGCCAGCGACAGTGCCGCCACCTGGCTGCGCAGCGCCTCCCGCGCGCGGTTGGTTTCCTGCTCGATCTCGGCCTGGGCGCTCGCCTTGACGCGATCCGCCTCCGCAACGGCGGCCTCCTTGGCCTCCTCGATCACCTGGCCGGCGCGCTTGTTTGCGGCGTCGATGATGCCCGCGGCTTCTTCCTTGGCTTCCTTCATGCGCTCCACCGCTTTTTCCTGCGCCAGCTCAAGATCGTGGCTGGCGCGGTCTGCGGCGGCGAGGCCGTCGGCAATTTTCTTCTCGCGCTCGGCCATGGCGGCCAGGATGGGCGGCCAGATGTACTTCATGCAAAGCCACACGAAGATGACAAAAGCGAGCATCTGCCCGAAAAGCGTCAGGTTGATATTCACGCTTCGCTCCTCACTGGTTCATGGGGGCCGGGACAACGCCCCGGCCGTTAATCCGCATGCGCTTACTGCGCTGCTTCGACAGCAGCCGCGGCAGCTGCAGCGGCCTGATCGGCGATACCGGGCGCGGTAACGAAGATCAGCAGCATCGCGATACCGACACCGATAATGGGAATAGCGTCCACCAGGCCGGCGCCGAGGAAGAAGGTCACCTGCAGCTTGGGAGCCAGTTCCGGCTGGCGCGCAGAGCCCTCGATCAACTTGCCGCCCAACAGGCCGACACCGATCGCGGCACCGAGGCCGCCCAGACCCATCATGATGGCAGCGGCGATGTAAACTAATTCAGGCATGTCTCTCTCCTATCGTTGGAAATACCAGGGTTGGTTGAAAATCTGATCAATGGTCCTCATGGGCCATGCTGAGATACACGATCGTCAGCACCATGAAAATGAAAGCCTGCAGCGTGATGACCAGGACGTGGAAACCCGCCCACACCAGGTGCATGAAACCCGCGGGCGCCAGCCAGAGCAGGCCGGCGCTGTACAGGGCAGCAATCAGGATAAAAATCATTTCACCGGCATACATGTTGCCGAACAGGCGCATGCCGAGGGAGAAGGGCTTGGCCAGCAGGCCGACCACTTCCATAAACAGGTTGAGCGCGATGAGCACCGGCGCGATGACGATCAGCGGCCCGCTGGTCGGCGGCTTGAAGGGGTTCATCGTCAGCTCCTTCGCGAAGCCCCAGCCCTTCACCTTGATGGAGTAGTAGAGCATCAGGATGAACAC
>Ga0126341_1000023_pt1 | contig 30198 bp, 21 predicted proteins | sample OrbTmetagenome_FD_97057 | JGI IMG/M metagenome (GOLD analysis project Ga0126341, IMG submission 97057) | Coral microbial communities from Florida Keys, Florida, USA - Orbicella T D metagenome | ecosystem: Host-associated > Invertebrates > Cnidaria > Coral | place: Florida Keys, Florida, USA... | reverse complement strand
GGGGCAGCTGCGCGCCCAGCAGATCATGGCCCGCCTCTATTACGCGGGCAACGGTGTGGAAAAAGATTTTGAAAAGTACGTGTACTGGCTGGGAAGAGCGGCGGACAGCGGCGATAAGGCCGCCAAGTCCCAGCTCAAGCGGCTGAAGCAACAGGACAATACGTAATGGCTCTTTCGGAGCGAGACAAGACCTACTTCGACACGTTCGGCTACCTGCACCTGCCGGGGCTGTTCGCCGAGGATATCGCGGACATCAGCAGCCGTTTCGACGCGCTCTTCGAAACCCACAAAAAAGATGTGGTCGACTGGGTGCACGAAGTTCACGATAACAAGGAACGGCGTTTTATAACCGATGTCACCGAAAAGGACGACTATTTCGGCGGCCTGCTCCAGGACCCGCGCATTCGTGGCGTGGCGGCGGGCCTGCTCGGGGAGGATTACGACTTCATCGGCTCCGACGCGAGCATCTACAACTGCGGCACCAATTTTCACCAGGACGGCGCGGGTATCGTCAACCCCGATGCCGTGTACGTGAAGATGGCGTTGTACCTGGACCCGGCGGACGAGGAGACGGGAGCAATTCGCGTTATACCGGGCACCCAGCACCGCGGTGACAAGTTCACCCAGCTGGTCAATCGCAATATCTGGCTGCACAAGCACCACCTGGACCTGGCCACGGATGAGGTGCCCGCGAAGGTGTTGCCCAGTATGCCCGGCGACCTGCTACTGTGGGATTACCGCATCCTGCACGCGACTCGTTACGGCGGCAACCAGCGGCGTATGCTGGCCCTGGAGTTCTGCCGCGATTGAGACCCGCGCCGAGGCTTGCCCCTCCATAGGAAGCGTCATGGACCATCGGCAACAGATCGACCAACTGCGCGCGCTGCTGGAGGCGAGTCACCGCGCCGTGGTGTTCACCGGCGCCGGCATCAGCACCGATTCCGGTATCCCCGACTTTCGCGGGCCCCAGGGCCTGTGGAAGCGCATGAAGCCGATCGACTTCGGCGATTTCATCGCCTCGGACGAGGTGCGCCAGCAGTCCTGGCGCCAGTGGTTCGAGCACGGCGGCGCACTGCGCGAGGCGCGGCCCAACAGCGGGCACCTGGCGGTGGCCCGCCTGGTGCGCGAGGGCCCCGTGAGCGCGGTGATCACGCAGAACGTGGACAACCTGCACCAGGACTCCGGGGTCCCGGTGGAGCAGGTCATCGAACTGCACGGCAACGCCACCTACGCCCGCTGCCTGGGTTGCGGACGGTCGTTCCAGATGCCCGAGATCGAGCGGGAGTACCGCGAGACCGGCCGGGTGGGTGACTGCCGGGACTGCGGCGGCATCGTGAAGTCGGCGACCATCTCCTTCGGCCAGGCGATGCCGGAGGAGCCGATGCGCCGGGCCGGGGAGGAGACGCTGGCCTGCGACCTGTTTATCGTGCTCGGTTCGTCCCTGACGGTCTATCCCGCCGCCGGGTTTCCCCTGATGGCGGCGGAGAACGGGGCCGACCTGGTGATCGTCAACGAACAGCCCACCGACATGGACCCCGTGGCGCGGCTGGTCATCAGCGCCGGGATCGGCGAGACCATGGCGGCCGCCCTGCCCCCAGAGCAGGCAACCCTGCACTGACACCGCGCGGCAGGCGCGCGCAAGAGAGAGGAATTCAACATGGGAGCAGCCATTCCAGTACTCGACAGCGGGGCGGGCGAGGAGGCGGTCAGCGCGGCGCTCGAGCGCAGCGGGGCGGTCATCCTCGAGAACTTCCTGACCGCCGACGTCCTGGCGGCCTTCAACGCCGAGATCGACGGGCTCATGGCGGCGGAAACCGGGCGGGATCGCGCCTTCGTCAACCCGGCCGTGGCGGACTTTTTCGGCGATCAGGTCGATCACCTCGCGGGGCTCGCGGGCAAGTCGCCCCTGTTTGTGGAGCACCTGCTGTGTCACCCGCGCTACATGGCCGCCTGCGACCATTTCCTGCGGCCGCGCTGCAGCGACTACCAGCTCAATATCGCCCACCTGCTGGAACGCGGCCCGGGTTGCGAGGCGCAGTTTATCCACCGCGACGCCTGGGTGTGGAAGCGCATGCCACCGGAGGCCGGGGAAATCCAGCTCGCTTCCCTGGTGGCCCTGTCCGATTTCACCGCCGACAACGGGGGCACCCTGGTCGCGCCCGGCAGTCATCTCTGGGACGGCGACCGCTATCCCGAGCCGGGGGAGCTGGTCGCCGCCGAAATGCCCGCCGGCAGCGCTGTTATCTACCTCGGCAACACCTACCACGGGGGTGGCGGCAATGTGACGCGGGACCAGGTGCGCCGCGGCCTGCACGTGAGCTACACCCTGGGCTGGCTGCGCACGGAAGAAAACCAGTGCCTGGCCACGCCGCCGGAGGTGGCCGCCCGCCTGCCGGAGCGCGCACAGCAACTGCTCGGCTTCGGCACCCACGACGACATCGAGATCGGGGGCGGTTACCTGGGAACCGTCGAACTGGAACCGCCGCTCAGGTCTCTCGTCTCGCGCTGATGGACCACGGGGGATTCAGCCTCGATTTAGGAAACGCGCTATATTGTGAGCGCGGTGTGCGCGGGATTCGGGCGCGCCACGGCAGCAGGACAACGGATTCGCGAGCCAGGCCCCACAACAGATAAGAGGTGCCTCGATGGTCAACCGGTTGAGAGCGGCCCTGCCACTGCTTGCACTCACGGCGGCAGTGCAGGCGACCGCAAACCAGCTTGCGCTGGAAGAGATTGTGGTTTCCGCGCGCAAGATCCAGGAGAACAGCCAGACCGTTCCCATCTCCATGAGCGTGCTCACGCCGGAGAAAATCCAGAGTATCGAGGCGTTCGATTTCACCGAGATCGACCGCATTGTCCCGAGCCTGCAGCTCGCGGCCAACAGTCCCGCATCGGCGACGCTGAAGATTCGCAATGTGGGGCCGGACTTTTTTGCCCTCGCCTTTCCGGCGGCCGTCGCGGTCTACGTGGACGGCGTGCCCCAGGCGCAGCCCGGCAGCGTGTTCTCCACCATGCTGGACATCGAGCGCATCGAGGTGCTGAACGGCCCCCAGGGCACACTTTACGGGAAGAACGCGCCGGCGGGCCTGATTTCCATCTACACCGCCAGCCCATCGCTGGACCAGTTCGACGGCTATCTCACCAGCAGTTACAGCTCCTGGGACACCTGGAATAACACGGGCGCACTCAATGTGCCGCTGGTGGAGGATACGCTGGCGCTGCGCGTGGCGGGTATGTACGCCATCTCCGACGGTTACATGAACAACCGCATCCCCGGGGTGAACAAGGCCAACGGTAAGGACCACAAGGGTTTTCGCAGCAAGCTCAGGTGGCTGCCCAACGAGGACATGGATGTTCTCCTCAGCTACTACTACGCCGACCTGCGCACGGATGACAACGGCCAGGGCTACGAGGGCCAGGTGCCCGATATCCGGGGCGAGAGCAGCTACGAGTCCGAGTACGACGAGTACGAGGTCTTCAAGGCGGTGCCCAGCTACTCGGACACCGAGGTGCGCGATATCACACTGAACGCGTCCTGGTCCCTCGACGCGGTCAACCTGAGCCTGCTGGGGCAGTACCAGGACCTGGATATCTTCCAGCAGCAGGACAACTCGAACTTTCGCGTGCCGCCCCCGCCGGATATCCTGCGCGACTTCCTGGAGTTCAACCCGGTGGCGTGGTCGATAGAGACCCGGGCGGACGGCGAAATTGGTGAAAGCTGGAGCTACGTCGTCGGGGCGATCTACACGGAGGACGACACCGACACGGTCAACTTCATCAACCAGATCAATATCGTGGGCGAGGCGAACACCACGTCGCAGGGCGTCTATACCAACTGGACGTACCGCTTCAACGACACCTGGGACACCAGTCTCGGCGCCCGCTACTCCGACGTGGAATACGACGCCTCGGTGTTCGGTTTCATCCCGGGCCTCGGGGAGCTGGACTCGCCCTACAACGAGACCTACTCGGATCCCTCCTACAGCTTCAAGGTGCGCTACTATCCCGCGCCCGACGTGCTCGCCTACCTGGCCGTGGACACCGCCTTCCGCTCCGGCGGTATCAACGTACTGGCGCCCCTGGCCGGGACGCTGGGCCGCGAGATATTCACCGGCGAACCGGTGTCCTCCAACCTGATCACCATCAGCGAGGACTACTTTGAGTTCGGCCAGGAGGACTCCATCGCCTACGAGATCGGCATGAAGGGCACCTTCCTCGAGCAGCGCTTTCGCTGGAATGTCGCGGTTTACCTGCAGGAGTACGACGACCACCAGTACCGCACCAGCCCGAGCGACTCCGCGGTCGGGCCGGTGCTGTCCGGCCCGCTGTCCAACCTCGCGGTCAATGTCGAGGAGATGGAGGTCTACGGCTTTGAGACCGAGGTCAACTACTTGATCGATGAGCACTGGACGTTCTTTGCGACAGCCGCCTACGCCAAACCCGAGATACAGGAGTACAGCAAGCGCATGTGCGACGAGGGGGAGGCGGCGCCGGGCACCCTGGTCTGTCCCGGCGAGAAGGGCGAGCAGCTCAACGACGAGCCCCTGTGGCACATCCTGTCCCAGCTGCACTTTCGCAGCCCGCTCGCCAATACCAACATGGAGTGGTTCAGCCAGCTCACGGCGGAGTACTACGACGAGCCCTACCAGCGGGTGAACACGCCGAACATCGAAGACATACTCACCTTCGACCTGAGCATCGGCCTGCAGGATACCGACGGCACCTGGTCTGCGACCGCCTGGAGCAAGAACATCACCGACGAGACGGTTATCCTCGCCGAGGGCGTCGAAGAGGAAGTTGTCGGTACCGAAACGGTGCTCCTGGGTTACTCCGCCAGTCCCCGGGCGCCGCGCTCCTACGGTGTTACGGTAAACTACCGGTTTTGAGCCCCTCCGGGCGGGAGAGTGGGATGACGGATCCATCGGGAGCGCTTCACATGCCGTCTTCTCCCGCGCAGGTGCGGGCGGCCCTCGGCTTCTGCCGGGCGGACACGGTGTCCGACGACACGGAGCGTGCCGGCCTGCTGCGCGCCGCGCCGATGGAAGAGGTGAACAGCGCCGCGAGCTTCGACTTCCGCGTCTGCGACCTGCGCGACTGGACGCACCCCCAAGCGCCGCCGCTGGACCTGGACCGCATGGGCTTCGACACCATCGACCTGCAGCCCCTCGGCGAACTGCAGGATGTGCTGGCGGGCGTACAAAGCGCCGGCCAGATCACGCAGGAGGATGCCTCGCGTATCCGCCGCGCGCTGACCGGCCGGGTGTTCCGGCTGTCCAGCGGCCGCACCCTGCGCATGTTGTTCATCGCGCCCGAGGGACTGATCATGCGGGTGGCGGGGCCGAACGGGCTCAAGCCGGACCCCGAGGCCGAGATGGGTGAGATGAACGGTCACGATGCGGCACTCGGAGTGCACGGCGACCAGGATGTGCGCGGCACGCCGCTCAGGCAGATGATGCGCGGCTTTGCGCCCTGGCTTTTCCGCCACCGCACGCCGGACGGCGACAACCGCCTCTCGCCCCTGCGGCTGGTCAACCTGTGGATACCCCTGGCCCAGGTGACGCGACCCCTGACCCTGATGGACCGCAGCACGCTCGACAAGCGGCGCCACCAGTTGCGCTACGCGCTGCCCACGGAGTCTTTCCTGGACCGGGAGGAGGAGACGCGGGTGAACGACATCTGGACCTTCCTCCATGACGAGGGCCAGCAGTGGTATTTCGGTTCCGACATGGACAGGCGCCGGGCCTATGTCTTCGACACGCTGGGTACACCCCATGGCTCCACGATGCTGCCCGGGGAGGAACTGGCGGAGCGCTGTTACCGGGCCCTGCAGGGACTCCGGGAGAGCGACACGGTGCCGGGGAGCGAGGCCACGGAGGCGCCGCCTGCGGATTGCACCGCGGCGCTGCGATTGGCGATCGAATCCATGCAGGCACTGCTGCTGGAGGGTCGCGCCGCGCAGGGCGGCCTCGATGAGGACTGGCGGCGCCGCGCCGCGCACGCCATGGACCGCGTGGTGCGCAAGTCCCTGGAGATGCGCGTGGTGGCGGTGGAGACCCCGGATGTCTGGCCGCTCAACCGGCGCGGTAGCAGGGTGCGGGACTAGGGCGGTATCGCCTTGTCCACGTAGTCGCGAATCCGCGCCCACGCGTCCTGCGCCTCGGGCACGCCGGCGTTCACCAGGCCGTGCCAGCCCTGCACCATTCCCCGCCACTCCTCGAGCGCGACTTCGACGCCCGCCCGGAGCGCATTGTCGCCCAGGCGCAGCGCGCCCTCGCGCACGGTGTCGAACTCCCCGACCTGCAGGTACATGGGGGGCAGGCCGGCGAGGTCTGCGTAGGCCGGCGACACACGCGGGTCGTCCGGTTCCAGCCGACCGGCGAGGTAGTCCCGGGCACGCTTGCGCACCCACCCGGGGGTGAGAAACGGGTCGCGCCCCGGGGCCGGTTCCCCCGCGACGGAGAGATCGAACCAGCCTGTGAGGGAGACGAAGCAGGCGGGCATGGGCAATCCCTCGGCGCGCGCTCGCAGCAGCGTGGCCAGCGCCAGGCTGCCGCCACAGGACTCCCCCATGAAAACGGTGCGAGCCGGGTCGACACCGCTGTCCAGGCAGCCGCGCCAGGCGTCGAAGCAGTCGTCCGCCGCCGCGGGCCAGGGGTGCTCAGGGGCCAGCCGGTAGTCTGGCATGAGCACCGTGCAGTCCACCTGACGAGCGATGATCTCGGCGTAGAAATGGTACTCGTCCAGCGGCGTGGAAACGAAGGCGCCGCCGTGGCAGTGAAAGGCGTGGCGTTCGCGACTCGCACCTTCCAGCGTATGAACCCCGCAGCGCACGCCCCCCAAGTCGAGGATATCGACGTGCAGGTCACTCCCTGTCGGGTGCCCGTGAAACGGCCCGAACATTTTGCGCACCGCGAGGTAGTCCGCGGCCGGGTCTGCGAAATCCTTCGGGATGGCCTCCACTACGGCGCGGAATTCGCTGCTTACACCCACCTTCCGAACCCCTGTAGACACTGTGAACGGGCAGTATAGGGCAGTCTGCAATAACGCAATTAGGTTTTGTGCTGTACGGCCATACGGGCTATATTTGCTGGCTTGAAGCGAATTACACGGGGGGAGCCGTGAGGGCCGCGAAAGGGATTGTCCTGCTCACAGCTCTGGTACTGCAGGCCTGCGCCACGACCGGTGGCGACGGCGCGTCGGAAGCGCCTGCCGAAGCGGTGGTCACCCCGACATACGTACCGCAGCAGGGTCTTTCGGACAAGGAGCGCTTCCGGGAGGTGTTGGCCCTGCTGGAGGACGGTGACCCGCTGGCCGCCCGGGCGGAACTGCTGCTCTACCTGCAGGCGCAGCCGAACAGCGAGATCGGGCGCGACCTGCTGGCGCAGATCGACGAACCCTCCGCCGAATATTTTCCCGAAGAGTATCGCGAGGTGCAGTTGCAGTCCGGCCAGTCCCTCTCGACTCTGTCGCAACAATACCTGGGCAGTGTGTTTCGTTTTCACGCCCTGGCCAAGTACAACGGGATCGCGGAGCCGCGCAAGCTCAGCGCCGGGCAGACCATTCGTATTCCCCTGACCACGCAGGCCAGGGAGGCGTTCGCGGCCGCGGACTCCGGTACCCCGGTAGCCACACCGGCGCCGGCGTCCCGTCCGGCCCCTGCTCCCGAACCCGCCCCGGCGGCCGCCGAGGCGCCCGTGGAGCCCCCCGCGCCGGTGAAGGCACCACCGCCACCGCCCGGGCCCGCCGCCGAGGAGACCACGGCGGAACAGGTGGAGCAGTTGCATCGCGAGGCCCTGAACGCCTACCGCGCCCAGGATCTCGACCGCGCCATCGCGCTGTGGGACGAGGTGCTGGCGCTGGACCCCGGGCACGAAAATGCGCGACTCTATCGCTCACAGGCGATGGACATGAAGAAAAAACTGGAAAACATGATTTGAGTTTCCCATGGCGATAGTGGACAACAGCGGCGGTTCATTCCTGCGCGAGCTCAAGCGGCGCAAGGTTCTGCGCACCTGCATCTACTACGTGGTGATCTGCTGGGTAGCGCTGCAGGTGGGTGACATCGTCTTTCCCGCCATGGGGCTGGACGATGAACAGGCATCGCGCGTGCTCCTGTTCGTGGCGATCCTCGGTTTTCCCGTCAACTTCCTTTTCGCCTGGTACTTCCAGCTCACGCCCCGCGGTATCGTGCGCACCACCTCGTTCGTAGAACGCCGCGTGCTGCGCAACATGGCGCCCATTAACGACCAGCGCCATTCCAAGGTGGGCAACTATTTCCAAAAGGCCCCGGTGGATAAGGACTACCACTGGATTATCTCTGCGGAGACGGGCCCGCTGACTGGCCTCAGTTTCGGCATTGGCGCGCCCATTACGCTGGGGCGCTCGCTGGACTGCGACATCGCCATCGTCAGCCCACAGGTCTCGCGCCAGCACGCACGGCTGTCTGTAGAGGGCGACGAACTGATTGTCGAGGATCTCGCTTCCGCGAACGGCACTGTCGTCAATGGCAAGTCCGTCCAGGGCCGCCAGAGCCTGCGCCACGAGGACGAGCTGCGGCTGCACGACGTGATCTTCCGGGTGACGGAGAGCTATTCCGGTTCGCGCAAGGAACAGGAGAGCCTCAACCAGACCACCTTCATCGACACGACCCAGTCGGATCTCGATCCTAGCCTGCCCGATGTCGCCAAAACAAACTCGAAATTCGAGACCACCCACGCGGACATATCTATCGACCAGCTGTCGGCCAATGACCCGGGTGACGAGGGAGAGGACCCGGACAAGCCGGGGCCGAAGGACAACTAGGATCCCTTCTCGATCCTGCTGAGGTTGCGCTGCAAGGTCTCGGCCTGCGCGAGCTTGCGCCGTGCCTTGTCGTTGTAGGGGTTGTACTGCAGGGATTTTTCCAGCGCCGCGATGGCGGCGTCGAGGTCATTATTGAGCAGGCGGCTCCCCTCGCGGTACCAGTGTGTGCTCAGCTCACCGCGCAGCGCCGTGCTGCGATTGACCAGCGGGTCGTCTGCCACGGCCTGCGCTGCCATGGCCGCCTGCATGTGCGCCAGGGCCTCCGCATCCTTCCCGGCCGCCTGCGCGCGGTCGGCGAGAGCGATATGCGCGCGGCGCAACGCGCTCCCGACTGCGGGCAGTTCCGACGGATCGACATTCTGCACCAGCGCAACCATGCCCCCATAGTCGCCCCGCGATTCCAGTGCGGCCAGTTGCTTGCCCAGATTCACGGGCGCGGGGGGCTCGGTCTGTTGTACTCGCCTGTTCTCCAAATCACTTTTCGTCTTCTGCTGGGCGCTGGCGCGGGCCGCAGTGCTTTTGCGCAGGAGCGCGATGGCCTCGTCCTGTCCGGGTTCCAGGGCGAGGACCCGCAACATGTAGAGATCGCCCTGGCGGTTGTTGCCACCGGCGTAGGCGCGCTCCCCGCGCGCGAGGTTGTCCCGCACCCGGTTGGCGATGGTTTTCTCCAGTGCGTCGATCGCCTCGCGGGTCTCCGTGTCGCCACGGCCCAGGGGCAGCAGGCTGCGCCACAGGGTGAGCGCGGCGGCGAGATCGCCACCCCGCTCGAGGCGCCGCGCCTCGGCTTTCTGCGCCGTTACGAACTCTCCCGTCGCACCCTCGCGGCCGGGTGGCGCGGTGCAGCCGGCGGCGAGGAGGGCCAGCAGCAGGGCTGCCATTGTTCCTGCCCGGCTCACTTCAGGTCCCTGCTCCTGTAAACGCGCAGCAGTTTGCGAAAGTCCGCCATATCGTGGCTGTTGTAGATCATGGTCCGGTGCAGCAGGTAGGGGTCCGCGTAGACGGTGTTGTCCCCGCGGGTCACGGTAGCGGCGAGCAGGATGCCCTCGTCCCTGGCGATCCGGGCCGCGAGGTCGCTGCTGTTGCCGTAGGGGTAGGACAGGTACCGGGGCCTGGCGCCGAGATGGGCGCGGAACGCCGCATTGGCCCCCGCAATCTCCCGGCGCACACGGTCGGCGTAGTCCGGCCCGCTGCCCTCGCCCGGCTCCGGAGCCAGGCTCGCGTGGCTCTTGCCGTGGGACTCCACCTCGATGAAACCGGAGTCCGCCATCTCGCGCGTCTGCTCCCAGGTCATCGCGGCGGGCGCCCCGATGAAGTCCGTGTAGTTGAACAGGGTCGCCTTGGCGCGGTATTTCCTGAGGATAGGCCAGGCGATGTCGTACACGGACCGGTAGCCGTCATCGATGGTGATGACAACGCCCTTCGCGGGGATGGGTCGCTCGCCTGCCAGTATATCGCCGACGTCGGCGAAGGAGAGCAGCTCGAAGTCGTTGTCGATCAGGTACGACAGCTGCTTCTCGAATGTCGCTGCGCTGATCTCCAGCTGGTGTCTCGCCGCCCCGGCGCTGAACTGGTGGTAACACAGTATGGGCAGGGTGCGATAACCGTCACTGTACACCGAGGAGATATTGGCGGGGCGCAGGGGTACGGCCACCACCTCGCCCTCCGCACCACGCCCCGGCGCGTTGGCCTCGCGCAATTCCCAGCTGCGCGCCCTGTGCCCGAGAAACACCTCGGCCAGGTCGCCCATGTCCTGCCCGGGACCGATACGCACCAGGGCGAAATCGCGATTCTTCGCCACGACATCCATGTCGGCCATGCTCAGGCCGTCACCGCCGGGGGTCGCACAGCCGGCGAGCATCAGCAGCGCTCCCAGCAGCGCCGCCAGCGTCGGGTGGCAGCGCTCAGTTATTGTCATCTTTCGGGGCGCGCACCAGTGTCAGGTCGTCGACGGAGGCCTGCGTGATACCGCTGATATCGATATCGCCGCCGGGCATTGCCTCCACTTCCTCCGGGTCCGTGTCGCGCCGGCCGGCCGCATCCACGCGCTTCTCCAGTGAGTCGGCCATGCTGTTGAAACTGTTGAACAGCTCGCCGAATTCGTCTGCCCTGTGGCGCGAAATCCGCGTCTCCAGCTGCCCCTGGTCGAACAGTCGGAGGGCGCGGGTGGCCAGTGCGATATTCTTGGCGATGAGCTTGTTGAAAATATAGAGCGCCACGGCTACGGCAAGCACCACCGAGAGCCCGAGAATAAACATCATGCGCTGCGTGGTGCCGAGCGCCTCGTCCAGTTGCCGGGTGTCGAGCCCCATGTGCACGTCGCCGACCACGGTGTTGTTGAACATGACGGGGAGGCTGAAGTTGAATACGTCGCCGAGCTCGGTCACCGCCACGCGATCCTGCCGGTAGATCTCCTGCGCCTCCGCGCCCGGCTGCCAGGTCGTCCCCACCATGTCCGGGTCGCTGGCGACCTGCACAAGGCCTGTGTGATCTGCCACCATGAGGTAGCGGAAACTCTCCCGCGCCGCCGCGTCCTGGACAAAGGAATCCAGTGTAACCCAGTCCTCCCCGAGCACCGGGATGGCCGCCTGGACCGCCACGAATTTGCTCAGGGAGATTCCCGCGTCGATCGCCTGCTGTGTCAGCACGGCGCTCTGGGCGCGGAATACGAGTGTCGCGCTGATAGTCATGGCAACGGCTACCAGCGCGGACATGATAGCTGTCCACTTTACCTGCAAAGGCAGGTAGCCGCTCGACTCCTCCTGCTGTTCGCGCAGGGCCTGCAGCTCCCGCTCCAGTGCCGTGTAGAGTGAGCGGCCGTCCTGGAAGCGCCTGTCGGGTTTTTTCTGCAGGAGCTTGTCGACGATTTTCTGCAGCCCGACCGGCGCGCTCGTGTTGATCTGCCGGATGGGCAGCGGATCCTTCTGCACGATCTGCATGATGAGTGTCGGCATCGACTCGGCGTCGAAGGCCTTCTTCCCGGTTATCATTTCGTAGAGGATGACGCCGACCGCGAACAGGTCCGAGCGGCCGTCGACCCGCTCGCCGCTCGCCTGTTCGGGAGACATGTAGCGCGGCGTGCCGAGCATCATGCCTACCTGGGTACTCTCCTTCTCGCCGACGTTTTCCATGCGTGCAATCCCGAAGTCGGCGATCTTCACCGACCTGCCGTCGGAGGACAGGATGATGTTTTCTGGCTTCATGTCCCGGTGCACGACGCCCTTGTCATGGGCGTAGTCCAGGGCGCCTGCCAGTTGCATGGCGATCTCTATGGTCCTCTCCAGGGGGAGCCGCGTCCTCTCCACCAGGATGTCTCCCAGGGTCTGTCCCTCGAGCAGCTCCATCATGATGTAGGGCACGCCATCCAGCTCGCCGACATCGTAAACGGTGACGATATTCGGGTGCGTCAGCGCGCCCGCCGCCTTGCCTTCCTTGATGAAACGACCCTTGCGCTCCTCGTCCCCGCAGTGTTCCTCCTTGAGAATTTTCAGGGCCACGGTGCGGTTGATCTCCGGGTCGAAGGCGCGGTACACCTGGGCCATACCGCCCTCGCCGATGTGCTCCTGGATGTCGTAACGGCCGATTTTCCTGCCGATAATTTCCACGCTTCCTCCTTGTCCCGGGTGCGATCAGGTCAGCAGCCAGGCCGCCAGCAACGCCATCGCGCTCAGCAATAGTAGTGCCTTTACGGGAAATTTCCCGTCGTTTGGCCGGCCGCCGCTGGCGCTGCGCCGGGTGTTGCGGGTGGTCTCGAGATCACCGGGATTGTCCGTGGGCCGGACCGGGAGCCGGCTCCCGATCACCACCGCAGTAATGTTGTCGTTCCCCCCGGCGTCCAGCGCAGCGCTGATCAGGGCGTCGACCTGTGCCCGCGGGCTACCGTGACCGTGCAGGAGGTGTTCCAGCACGCTGTCCGACAGTTCGTCGCTGAGCCCGTCGCTGCACAGGAGCAGCTGCTCCCCTTCGCGGAGGGTTCCCGTTACCCGCCCGGGTTCGAGCTGCATGGTATCGGAGACCCCCAGGGACTGTGTGAGCACGTGTCGCTCCGGGTGACCGCTGGCCTGTTCGGGGGTGATGATGTCCTGCGCAAGCAGCTCGCCGACACGATTATGGTCCTCGGTGAGTTGTTGCAGGCCGCCGTTCCAGAGGTAGGCGCGGCTGTCGCCGACCCAGCAGATTTCGTAGTCGTCACCGTCGAGTCGCGCCGCGACAACTGTCGAGCCCATGCCGCGGGCGCCCTCCCTCCCCGCGATAGCGTCGAGCACCGCCGTGTGGCTGGCGACAATGGCGTCCGTAAGGCTCTCGCCGCTATCGACGTGTTCGCGAATGGTCGTGCGCACGATGTCGCTTGCGACCTCGCCGCAGGAGTGTCCGCCCACGCCGTCAGCCACCAGCCACAGGCCCAGTCCGGCGTCGGCTTCGTAGCAGTCCTCGTTGTGGTTGCGCTTCAGCCCGGTATGGGTATCGGCGGCGAACTGGCGTTGTACTGGCTTCAAGGCAATCGCCCGGGTGATTCAATCCGTTGGGGCAGTGTATCGCATGTCAGTGAAGGAAATCCCCAGGAGTGTGGTCACTGCAGCCGGTAGTTCAGGGTGAGCCCGTAGGTCAGCGGCGGCGCGGTGATGGCGGCGAATCCGCTGAGGACGGGTACGTCGAAGCCAATGACGTAGGTCTCCTCGTCGAGCAGGTTGCGTCCCCAGGCTGTGAGTTCCCACTGCCGCCCCTCACCGAAGATTCCGACCCGTGCATTGACGATGTGCGCGTCGTCGTTCAGCAGGTTTTCATCGAGGTCCTGGGACATGTAGAACTCGTCGGTGTAGTTGTATTCCAGGCGCCCGAACCACCCCAGGTCGACCCCGATGTTGCCCTCGTACTGGGCGAAGTTGCTCACGGTCCACTCCGGTGCGTTGTCCAGCGCCTCGCCTGTCAGGTCCTGTACGCAGTTGGGCGGTACGAAAGCACTGCCTCCCGTTATCGCGACAATTTCCGCGATTGTGCACTCACCCGTCTCGAAGTCGGAGTACTGTGCGTCGTTGTAACCGATGGCGGTGCCCAGGGTCAGTCTGGCGGTCGGCACGTAGACCGCCTCCAGCTCGATGCCCTGGCTCTCGAGTGAGCCGGCGTTGCGCACGGTGATGTTGGCGCCGTCGAAGCCCTGGGCCTGGAAGTCGTCGTAGTCGACGAAGAACAGCGTGCCGTTCACCTGCAGACGCCGGTCCAGCCAGCTGCCCTTCCAGCCCAGTTCGTAGTTGCGCGAGCGCTCGTCGTCGAACTCCGCGGGGGCGCCGACGGCGGTGCGGATCTGGTTGAAGCCGCCGGACTTGAACCCCTGGCTGAAGCTGGCGTAGAACATCAGGTCATCGCGCGCGAACCAGGACAGGCTGACAGACGGCGAGACGTCGGTTTCCGAGCGCGTGTCGTCGGTCTCCAGGTCGGGGCCGGCGACGGGCGGCGCATCGATGATCGCGGGGGGTTCGGTGCGCTGCAGGCCCTGGCGCTCCTTCTCCTCGTGGGTAACTCGCGCACCCACGGTCATCCGCCACTTCTCGTCGATGTGCCAGTTGGCCTGTCCGAAGGCGGCGTAGCTGGTGGTCTCGTGGCGATTGCTGTCGAAATTGACCGAGCCCTCGGGGAGTATGAGCCCGCCCGCAAACAGCGGCCCGAGCAGCTCCAGAAAGCCGGTCTCCCCCTCCGTATCCATGTCGGAGTAGTAGAAATACAGCCCTGCAACGTAGTCGAAGCGCTCGCCCTCGGGGGAGGTGACGCGGAACTCGCTGGAGTACTGGTCGAGATCGACCTCGGCGGCGCCGCTCACGGCCTCGAAGGGGGAGAAGTCGCCGTCGAAGCGGCTGTCGTTGTTGTACTGGCGCCAGGCGCTCAACCAGGTGAGGCCCGTCTCGCCGTCCAGCTCGAGGTTCCACTCCGCGGCGATGCCGCCGACGTCTACCTCGTTGGTCCAGGGCTGGTTGAAATACAGCTCGCGGTCGAAGGGGTCCTCTTCCGGCAGCGTCGCGCCCTCCGAGTCGGCAACCAGCTCGAAGGGCAGTCCCAGAGCGGATCCTGCGCCGGTGTACTCGATGATGTCGGGGGCGCAGCAGTCGCTGTTCTCCTCGGCGTAGTCGACGGTGAACAGCAGGTCGCCCGCCGCGCCGAGGCCGAACAGGCCGCGGCCCCGCAGTCCCCAGCGGTCGGCGTCGTTGACGTCCTCGTCCAGGGTCCTGTTGTCGTCGTAGCCGTCGCGCTGCACCGAGTAGCCGGCGACGCGCAGTGCGTTGCCGCCCTCGCCGACGGGCAGGTTGACCATGCCGCGCAGCTCAAGGGCGTCGTAGTTGCCGACGACGCCCTCCAGCTCGGCCTCCAGCTCCTCGGCGGGCGCGCGGGAAATTACGTTGAGCGCGCCCGCAGCGGTATTCTTGCCGTAGAGTGTGCCCTGTGGCCCGCGCAGCACCTCGACGCGCTCGATATCCATGAAGTCTGTAATGCTCATGCCCGCCCGGCCCTGGTAGACGCCGTCGATGAACAGGCCGACGCTGGGGTCGATGCCGGCATTGCTGCCGATAGAGCCGATGCCGCGGATGCGGATGGAGGTCGAGCGGCTGTCCTGCACCGCCGCAATCTTCAGGCTCGGGGTGTACTGCTCGAGTTGCTTCAGATTGTGCGTGCCGCTGTTTTTGAAGAACTCGCCGGTGAAGGCAGACACGGAGATCGCCACCTCCTGCAGGCTCTGCTCGCGCCGGTTCGCGGTGACGATGATCTCCTCGAGCACACCGGCACCGGCATCCGCGCGGGCGCCGGCGATGGGGCCGGATGCGGCCAGGGCGCAAAGCAGGGCGAGGAGTACGGGTCGCGGCATGGGGCACACCCTCCCTGCACTCGGGCAGGGTATCCGTTATTCTTATTCGCGCTGAATTTTAGCACCTTTGGAGCTGTGCACGACAAAAGGAGAGACGGAAATGGCGAGGCTGGAAGGCAGACGCATGGTCATCACGGGGTCCTCCCGCAGCCTGGGCAGGCACTTCGCCCTGGCCTGTGCCTCAGAGGGCGCCTCCCTGGTGATCAACGGCACAGACCCGGCCGCCCTGGCCGCTGTGGAGGCAGAGCTGCGCGAGCGCGGTGCGCCCGTCGTCGCTGTGTGCGGCTCGGTTGCCGACAGCGCGGTGTGCCGGCAACTGGTCGAGGCCTGCGTCGACACACACGGGGGTATCGACGTCATGGTCAACAACGCCGGTATCGTGCGCGACCGCACCCTGCTGAAAATGTCCGACGAGGACTTCGACGAGGTCATCGCCGTTGACCTGCGCGGGCCCTTCCTGTGCACCCGGGAGGCAGGTCGGGCGATGAAGGAGCAGGGCGGTGGCCACATCATCCAGGTCACCTCCGCCTCCGGCCTGATCGGCAATTTCGGCCAGGCCAACTACGCCGCGGCCAAGGCGGGGCTGATGGGCATGATGTACACCGCGGTGAAGGAACTGGAGCGCTACGGGATCCGCTGCAACGCCATGTGGCCCGTGGCGCGCACCGACATGACCCAGCCCCTGATCGACAGGGCAGGGTCCAGCGCTGAGGAACTGGGCTTCGGCGAGCCGCAGGACGTGGCCCAGGGCCTGGTCTGGCTGGCCAGCGATGCCGCGGCAAGGTTCAACGGCCAGTGCCTGACCTTTAACGGCCGCCGCACCGCCCTGTGGCGCTCCCCGGTGGAGGAGCACGTGCTGCAGGGAATCGAGCTCCTGGACGCGGGCGCCCTCGACGACCACTTCGGCGCCGTGGAGCCCCTCCCGCTCTACCGCAGCAGGCGCTGAAATGTGAAGGGGTTCACGGTCTGGCGTGCCCCCAGATGTCAGCTATATTTACACTTGCACCGAAAAATTCCGCGATTTTCGGGGCGACGGGACCCAGGAAGTCAAAAAAGTCATATAAATCAGAAAGATAGTAGAATCTGGTTCACTTTTTGCTTTATATTCCGTCCCAGGGAAGATTTTGGGCCTAGCGGGCGGAGAAAAGCCCGGGCCAGACGGAGAATGACAGTGGGTGAGAGAGTGGGAAAGCTAGCTAAATTGGCCGCGGTGGCGGCGATTGGAGGGCTCGCGGCGCTGCACGGGACGACGGCGTCTGCCGCCATGCAGACGTGGAACTTCAACAGCAACAGCCAGAGTTTCAACTTCAACGGCAACGGCAACTCCCTGAGCATGACCTCCCCCGACGGCGTCGGCCTGACGGTAACCGGCTGGTCCGATACGGACGATCTGCCCCAGGAAGACGCGGTTGAGGCCGCGCGCCTGATCTGGGCCCAGAGCGCAGCCCTGGGTGTGCGCAACGACGACGAGGGTGGCGGTTCCCCGCACCACTCCGTGGACAGTATTACCGGTGACAGCGACGGCGAATTCGACATGCTGCTGCTGGAGTTCGACACCGCGGTGGCCCTGGACGGCTTCGACCTGAGCTGGGCCCGCGACGGCAACATGCAGGTCGCCGACGTTTCCATCCTCGCCTATGACGGCTCCGGCGGGGCCGGTGTTCTCGGCGAGACCTGGGGCGACATCCTCTCCAGCAACGGCGGCAACTACGACTCTGTCGGCAACTACAACAACGTCAACCTCAGCTACTACAGCGTGAACTCGTCCATCGAGTCCACCCACTGGCTGATCGGCGTGTACAACCCGGTGTTCGGCAGCTGTGGCGGTTGCGACGGCGGCGACGACGGCTTCAAGCTGAATCTCGTCAAGACCGAAACCCCCGACGACATACCGCCGCCCGGGGTACCCATACCCGGCAGCCTGCCCCTGATGATGCTCGGCCTGGGCCTGCTCTACGGCCGCGCGCGCTCCCGCAGGGCTACTGCCTGACCTGAAGCGCGACCTGAAACAAAAGGTTCCTCCACGGAAAAGCGGAATTCACGAATTCCGCTTTTTTTGTGCCTGCGTTACCATGCCAGCGAGTCAATGCCGCGGGGCCGGAGCCCCTTGAAGGAGCGATCTTGAAGCGCTTTACCTCCCCCTGCCCGGCGCTGCGGGCAACCCTGCTCGCAACCTGCCTGCTGGGTGCCGGGGCACTCGCCCAGGACGGCGACGACCACTACGAGGAGGCCACCCAGGCCTACGCGGCGAAGGAGTACGCCGAGGCCTACGTCCACCTCAAGAACGCCCTGCAGGCGGATCCGAACATGGTCGCGGCGCGCCTGCTGCTGGCGCGGGTGCACTTCAATGCCGGTGATATCCACGGCGCGGCCAAGGAGTCGGAAGAGGCGCTGCTGCTCGGCGCGGATATCAACCTTGTGCTTCCGGTATACGGCACCGCGCTGCTGCTGCAGCGCCGTATCGACGACCTTTTCGCCATCGAGAAGGTCGCCGACGAGTTCAGTGAGGAGACCCGCTTCGAGTGGGCACTGCTCAAGGGCCAGGGCTACCTTATAAAGCGCGAGCCGGACCGCGCCCGCCGCGAGTTCGAGCGCGCGGCGGAAATGTTCCCCTCGGACGTGCGCTCCATCAACACGCTGGCGGCGGTTTACCTGCAGAGCGGCATGCTCGAGGAGACGGCGGGACTGATCGAGAAATCCCTGTTGCTGGACCCGGACAACGTCAAGAGCCTGGAGCTCGAGGCGGACCTCGCCATCACCGAGGGTCACTACGCCAAGGCCCAGGCCAGCCTGGACAAGGCGTTCGCGCAGAACAGCGAGGACATCCGCGTGCTGCGCAGCCTGGCGCGGGTACACCTGCTGGCGGGTAACCAGGCGGAGATGGAGCACTACCTGGAGCTGATCCTGGAGATCTCGCCGGACGACCCGGCGGCAACGCTGCTCAGTGCCGTGGTCGCCATCGGCCGCGGCGACGCCGATATCGGCGACGAGATGCTCGCCGGCCTCAGCCTGAAACTGGCAGAGCTGGACAGTGTCATGCCCCAGTCCAGCGACCGCATGTTGTTCATCCGGGCCGCCTCCGACTACGTGCGGCACTCAGACCAGAGCGCAATGGCCCTGTTCAACAGCTACCTGTCGCGCAACGAATCCGACCTGGCCGCGATCCGCATGCTGGTCGACCTCTACCTGCGCAACGGCGAGGAGCGGCGCGCCAACGAACTGCTCAGCTCCAGCCGCGAGTACGTACTGCGGGACCTCGGCCTGTCGCTACAGCTCCTGCATCTCTATATCCAGAACGGCAGCGCCCTCAGCGCGCGCGAACTGCTCGAGGACTTGCGGGAGCAGACCGGCGACAACCCCATTGTCGCGGTGCTGGAGGCGGAACTGGAGCGATCGCTGGGACACCCGGACAGGGCCCTGGCGGTCCTCGATGCCAGCGCCGACGACGGCGCCATGCCGGTTTCGCACGGCTTGCTGCGCGGTGCGGTGCTGCTGGAGTTGGGCCGCCAGGAGGAGGCGGAGGACGCCGCTGCGCGCATGCAGGAGATGCACCCGGGAGTGGTGCGGGTGCACAACTTCGCCGCGGTGACCTACCTGCGCAGCGGCAGGTTCGAGGACGCGGAACAGGCCATCGACCGCGCCCTGGCGATATCCCGCTCGGACCCCGAGGCGCGCTTCAACCGCGCGATGCTGTACAAGATGAACGGCGAACTGGAGGCCGCCGCCAGCCTCGCGAACGAGGTGCTCCAGGACAAGCCGGATCACACCCGGTCGATCATGCTCATGGCCAGTGTGCTTTTCGAGCAGGGCCGTGTGGACGAGGCCGTGGATTGGAGCAAGAAGGTCTATGCCTACGACAAGACGTCCACGCTGCCCGACGAATTCATGCTCGGCGTCTACACGCAGACCGGCAACCTCGACAAGGCGGTGGTCTCGGCGGTGCAACTGACCCGGGCCGACCCGATGAACGCCGGCTACCAGGTGAGCCTGGCGGAGCTCTACATGCGGCAGGGCGACTTCGAGGTGGCGCAAAAGCCCCTGCGGCGTCTCGCCTCGATCTGGGCGGACGACCCGGACAAGCTGCGCGAACTCGCCGCCATGCAGGCCAGTACCGAGAACCTGCAGGAAGCGCGATTGAGCCTCGAGGCGGCGCGCAAGCTGGAACCGGACTCCCTGGCCATCGGCCTGGACCTGGCGCGCCTGGAACTCGCCGAAAACGATATCGACGCCGCCGAAAAGCGCGTGGCGGCGATGGCGGAAGCCGTGGGTGAACAATCCGGGCTCTCCCAGCTGGAGGGTGAGATCGCCCTGGCGCGAGGTGACGCCGAGGGGGCCCAGGCACACTTCATGCGCGCCTACGAACTCGATCGCACCAACGGCGACGCCATTGTCCGTCTCTACGAACTGAGTCTGCGGGGTATCGGCGGCGAGGCGTTCACCAATACCCTGGAAGCCGCCATGCGCGAGCAACCCCTGCCCCCGCAGGTCGTCCGGCTGCTGGCCGACAGCTACCTGGCACAGGGCAAGCCGGACTCCGCCCGGCGCTACTACGAGACACTGCTCAGCCACCCCCAGCTGGGCGAGGATCCCGCGGTGCTGAACAACCTGGCGAACATCTACGCGGAGGAGGACCTCGATCTCGCGCTCACCACGGCGCAACGCGCACTGGAGTTGCAGGGGGAGACCAACTCGGCCCTGCTGGACACCCTGGGCTGGATTCACGCCCGGCGCGGCGAGTACGAGGAGGCTCTGCCCTACCTGCGCAGGGCCTACACGCTGAACTCCCGGGACCCGGAAATCCGCTATCACACCGGGGTCACCTTGCACGGCCTGGACCGCCTGCCCGAGGCGGAGAAGGAACTGCGGGCCGCCCTCGAGCCGGGGGTGGAATTCAACGGCCGTGCGGACGCCCAGCGCCTGCTGGATTCACTCGCCCGCTAGTGCGCTACTCCTGGCCGCCTACGGGCGGTCCACCGTACTCCCAGCCGTCCCCGGCCACGTCCAGGAACAGCGGGTTGGCAAACGCGAAGGGCGTGTAGCCCGGGGCCACCGTGCGATAGGTATCCGAGGGCTCACCGAGCACTTCCACGAAGACGAAGCTGTCCACTTCGACCTGCAGCGGGATATCCAGCGTCTCCCCGGCGGCGATCGGCCGGCTCCGCCAAAGCTTGCCGTTGATCCAGATTCTCGCCTCGTTCACATCCACCCAGGGAGCGCTGTCGACAACGATGCGCAGCTTGCCGCCGCCACCGGCGTGTGTTCCGCCGGGCCCGGTGTCGCCCATCGCCACGCGCAGGATCGGGCCCGTGCTACCGTACACCGCGCCGCGAGCCAGGGCCGCGGTAACCGCTGCCGTGTCGAGGTGGGCGGGGTCGTCGTCGCTCACCGCGACATAGGTGCGCGGGTAGGCGACCAGTTCGCTGCTGATATGCGAGTCACTGTTGGCGGTGGCCACCGGGTACAGGTTCTGTTTAAGCAGAGCAAACCAGTCGGTACGCACCAGTTCGTAGAGCGCCATGGAGGCGCCGTTGAGCAGTTCCATCGCGTCGAAGTCGATGTCCCGGTAGGCGCTGTCCCCGTGGCGCTCCAGCAGCACTCGATTCGGTGGTTCCTCGAGCGGCCGGGCGGGCTCGAATGACTGGCCGATGGAGAGATGATTGAAGAAACTGATGTCGTCGTCGTGGGCCTGGCTGCGCGGGTGGTTGAGCTGGAAGATGCTGTCCGGGTGCGCCGCCTTGTAGTCGCCGATCACCTGCCCCAGGCGCCGGCCCTCGAAGGGCAGGGTGCCGCCCATGAACGCATCGGCATCGACAGGCACCGGGAACACGTTGCTGTGACCGATGGTGGTGGGGGCCGCGGGGCTGCGCGCCATCCCCGTGATTTCCACGCCGGGCAGGCCGGCGATAGCGCCCGCCAGGCCCATGGCCTCGATGGCCGGTTGCAGGTCGAAGGTGATGTTGTGCTCGGAGGCCACCAGCAGTTCGCCTCCCTGCGCAACGAAGTCACGCAGGCGCTGTTCCGGCTGCAGGCCGGAGTCGAAGCTCACGCCGCTGTGCACGTGGAAGTCGGCGCCGAGCAGGCCGGGGGTCGCCACCGCCCGCTGCGGCGGCTCGATATCAAGGGTGATGGCGCTGCCCGCGGCGAGGGAGACCCGCGCCTCGGTAACCGTGTACTCCGGTCCGCGCGATGCGATGACGCGGTAGTCGCCGGGCGGCAGTGCAATCTCGGCGGGGTCGGAGGGAATGCCGGCGAGACTGAGCCGGTGACTCTCCGGGCCGCTGAGTTTGCGCTCACCGGCGACCTGACCCCCGGCGAGCTCATCGTGGAAGATCGCCGGGCCCGATTCGGAGAGCAGCACCAGGCTCATGGTGTCGCCCCGGGGCAGGCGCAGGATGCCCGGGCTCCCCGTCGCCAGTGTGCCGAGCTGTAGCGTATCCCCCGCGATACTGAGCGGCCGTTCGGTGGTGCCCCAGGGGGTACGCACCGCGAGGGTCGCCGAGCGGATGCCTGCGGGGAGTCGCATGCGGACGCGGCCATCCGCGTCCGGCCGCGCGAAGGTCAGGCCCCTGCCGTCGGCATCGCGAACCTGGACACCGGCCTCCGCGGTGTCCAGGCGCGCCTCGATGAAGGGCCCCGAGTAGAACCCGTCGAGCAGCGAGGCCACATCCCCGCGGGCACTGGCGCCTATGCGCTGGCCCAGTACCAGGCTGTCGCCCCGGTCCAGGTCGAACAACTGGCCGAGACCGAAACTGAGCGGCCCCGGCGTGCGCGTCCAGAACCCCGGGAAGGGCCGGGTGAAGGCGCCGAACAGGGTGAAGGTGCGGCTGCTGATCAGGAACGTGTGCACCGGCGACTCCTCACCCGCGGCGTCGCGGTGCACCGCCTCGCGCAGCCGCACGCCGTAGCTGATGGAGGGGCGGATGTGGCGACTGCCCAGCAGCACCTGCAGGTCCGCCGAGGTCACCGCGCCGAGGATGGAGGTGAAATCGGTGGTGTCGACATAGGGCTGGTCAAAACCCAGCGTGTCCTCGCCGAGTACCGTGTCCACGGTGAAGGGTGTGAGGGCGCCGCTGGGGTGCAGCACCAACGCGCCGTACATTCCCATGCCGTCGCCGTCGGCAACGCGGGTCACGGTGGTCTCCACGGCGAGTTCCCCGGGGTGTTCCGCCGACAGGATGAAACGCACCCGGGACTCCAGCCCGCCGCGCTCGCCGCGGGTTTCCACCCAGGCCCGGGTGGCGTCGCTGCCGGCGGCGATATCGACGATCGGCGGTATCTGGTCCTTCTGCAGGTTGTACTGGCCGTGCAGGACACTCCACTGGTCATTGGCAAGGGCGCAGTGCCAGAGGTCGACCAGTGTGCCCCCGGTGAGTGACAGGTACGTGGGGTGGCCGGCGCCGGAAACGACGGCGCAGAGCTCGCCGTCGGTGAGGAACCAGTCGCCGACGCCGCCGACGGCGTCGAGGCCGCCGGCGGGAAGGCGTTCGATATTGTCCGCGGTCAGTTCCGCGGCGTAAAAGGGTTCGGCGAGTGCCGGCGAACCTGTGCAGAAAAGTGACCAGAGCAGTATCGCAGGGAACCTGGAGAATCGCGGCATGGATATTTCCCCTCGGGAGAGGACTCAACTATAGATGAAGCCCACGGAAAACCCCATGTCCCGCGATTGGTGAAGCGCTACGGGCCCGGCCTATAATTGCCCGATGAAGCTGTTCGCGCAGATCTGTCTCGTCCCGACCCTCGTCCTTGCGGCCGTCTGCGCCCGGGGGGAGGTGGTTGAGTATCAGCTCGACATCAGCGAGCGGGAGCTCTCACTCACCGGCGAACCCGCCACCGCAATGCTGCTCAATGGCAGCTACCCGGGCCCCGTCCTGCGTTTCCGTGAGGGCGACACCGCGCGCATCACCGTGAACAACCGGACCGACGAGGATACCTCCGTGCACTGGCACGGCCTGCTGGTACCCCCGGAGCAGGACGGCGTGCCCTACCTGTCCTTCCTGCCCATCGGGCCCGGTGAGACCTTCGTCTATGAGTTTCCGCTGAAGCACGCGGGTACCTACTGGTACCACTCCCACACGGACCTGCAGGAGCAGTCAGGGGTGCACGGCGGCATCGTCGTAACGGCACCCGACGAGCCCGTCTACGACTACGAGACGGTGCTGGTATTGCAGGACTGGACCAACGAGGCCCCGGAGCAGGTGCTGGCCAACCTGAAAAAGGACGGCGACTACTACGCCATGAAGAAGGGCAGCGTGGTCAGTATCGCGGGTTACCTGCAGCGGGGTGCGATGGGCACCTGGCTGGAGAATCGCTGGATGCGCATGGGCCCGATGGACGTCGCCGATGTCGGCTACGACGCTTTCTTTATCAACGGTGCGCGCAGCCAGCACCTGTTTCCGGACGCGCGCCCCGGTGAGCGCATCCGCCTGCGTCTCATCAATGCAGGTGCCTCCACCTACTTCCTGCTGCACAGCGCCGGGGTGCCGTTCGACGTCATCGCCGCGGACGGTCTTGCGGTGGAGCCGGTGCAGGTGGACGAGGTGCTGCACGCGGTGGCCGAGACCTACGACATCGTGGTGACGGTCCCCGAGGCGGGGGCGTTCGAGCTGCGTGCCACCGCCCAGGACGGTTCCGGGTACGCGTCGGTATTCCTGGGGGCCGGCGAGCCGCAGGCTGCGCAGCCCATGCCGCGGCCCGACCTGTATGCCCCCCACGGCATGCACGGGGAGGGGGAAATGGCGGGGCACGGCCAACACGCTCATCACGGGGCAGGGGAGAGCGGCGCCCGCCGGCTGGACTATGCAGACCTGGAGACTGTCGACGCGGCGCTTTATTCAGGGGGCGCCGAATACCGGCAGCTGGAACTGCGCCTGACCGGGGACATGGAGACCTACAACTGGACCTTCAACAATATCCCCCTGTCCCGCGCCGACAGGATCATGATCAGGCGCGGGGAGACACTGCGTTTCCGTTTCGTCAACGAGACCATGATGCACCACCCCCTGCACCTGCACGGACACTTCTTCCGGGTCCTCGACGAGGGTGGCGGTGGACCCTTCAAGCATACCGTCGATGTGGGGCCGCTACAGACCGTGACTATCGAGTTCCTGGCCAACGAGGAGAAGGACTGGTTCTTCCACTGCCACAATCTCTACCACGCCAAGACCGGCATGGCCCGGGTGTTGCGCTACGACGATTACGCCGGCAACCCCGAGTTCGACGCAGCCCGCATGTCGAGTCCGGATATGAAGGACAGCGACTTTTACTTCGCCGGTTCCGTGGAGGTGCTCACCGAGTTTGCCCGGCTGCAGGGGTGGTACGCCAACAACCGGCACCGCCTGGAACTGGAAGTGGAGTCCCGGGACTACGAGGAGGAGCGCGGCGAGAGCGCCTGGCTCTACCGGCTGGACCGCTGGACCCAGGTGCTTGTGGGTGCCGAGAAAGAGGCCGGCGAGGATGCCGAGGGTAAACTGGGGGTGCGCTACGTCCTGCCGATGCTGGTCGACATGGACCTGTTCGTGACCAGCGAAGGGGAGATCGAGGCGGAGTTTGAGACCGGACTGCAGCTCGCCGAGCGCGTCCAGGCCCACGCGGAGTACGAAACCACCGGGCGCTACCACGTCGGCGTGGAGTACCGCATTGACGAGCGACTGTCGCTGGAGGGCGCCTATACCAGTGACGTGGACTTCTCGGTCGGTCTGCGTTTCAGGTTCTAGTGGGCGGCATCCCCTCGGGGGGTGTCATGCCGGCTGCCCCTTCATGGTGTCCTCGTAGACCATGTAGGCGTCGCTAATCTCCTTGGCCCGGTACATCGCCGTGTCCGCGTAGCGGCAGAGATCGTCGCAGTCCTCGGAGTGATTCGGGAAGATGGCCACACCGCAGCTGCCGCGCACGGAGATTTCCACGCCGCCCACCTCGATGGGTTCGCGGATGGCATCCAGGATCTTCGGCATGATGGTCTCGATATCCTCGGGCACGTGGATACCCGGCAGGATCAGGCCGAACTCGTCCCCGCCCAGGCGCGCGGTCGTGTCGGACAGTCGCAACACCCGTTGCAGCCGGTCCGCCACGGCCTTCAGGGCCTCGTCGCCCATGTGGTGACCGTGGTTGTCATTGACCGGCTTGAAGCCGTCGAGGTCGATGTACACCACACCCACCTTGTGCTCCCGCTCCTGGGCCTCGTCGATCCCCGACTTGAGGCGGCGGAAGAACTCGAAGCGATTGGCGACACCGGTGAGGTCGTCGTGGCTGGCCCAGTGCTCCAGCTTCAGCTTCTCCGCGTGCAGCTCCTTCTTCAGCAGTCCGTTCAGGGTTTCGTAGACCGTCAGGGCCGCCCCTACCACGACGATGAGTACGAACTGTAGGAGGATGTACATGGCCTGGGTCACTTCGGCGCTTTGCAGGAGCTGTACGTAGCCGACGTTGTAGACCGCGGACAGGTATGTGGCCAGGCTCAGCGCCACGATCACCGCCAGCCAGGCGAGGCCCGCGCGCAACCCCAGCAGGAGAAATCCCATGACCGGCATCTGCAGGGCGAGCTGCAGGATGGGTGACTCCAGGTATCCGCCGGTGATTTGCACCGCGAAGAAGATGACCGACGTGAGTATGAGGATCAACAGGTTGCAGCACAGGGAGTAGTTCTCGGTGCGCTTGAGCAGCAGCAGTGTCAGCAGGTAGCCCACCAGGCAGGCGGAGTTCAGGGACAGTGCGATGGGCGTGTTGTACTCCAGCTCGAGCAGGCCCACGAGCCCCAGCATGACCAGCAGGCTGATGATGATATTGGTGAAGATCAGGCCGACGAAGATGTAGCCGCGCATCAGGTCCGACGGATTGGTGCACATGCTGTCCGGCAGGAAATAGTCGAAAAAACGCAAGATGAACGCCATGCTGTCCCCGGAAACCGATTGTCTTGTTCTTGTCGTTTCCTGTCAGCGCCCCGTAGAACGCTAACTCATTGTTTTTATTAAATATTAAGCCCCTTTCAGCGTAAAAATTACCACGCCGGGCTAAAGACTAGCAAATACCCACTTCACATTTCAGTGAACTAGTCCCGCCCGGCCGTGGGTAATCCTGCGGGGGTGCCCCAGTGCGCGGACAGGAAGTCCAGGATGTCGCGGTAACCGCGGGCGCGGGCCGCCTCGTCACGTCCCACGTAATAACCGTAACCCACACAGTCGGCAAAGCGCGCCGCGCTGGAGAAGCGGGCGGCCATCTTGGTGGCGTGGGAGGCATCGAGGGGGTAGTCGTTCAGCAGCTCCCCGTCGAGCAGTGGGCGGCCGCGCTCGTCGTAGGCGAGCTCGCAACCCGCGAGGTAGGGTGCGTCCCCGGCCATGCGCCGCGGCTCGGTGTTCTCCCAGGCGTGTCCCACACCGTCGTAGATTTTCGCGGTGACGTCGACGCCCAGCGCCTGCAGTTCCTGTTCCCGGAGTGCGCAGGCCTCGAGGTCGTTGGACGCGTCGTCCGTGCCGCGCAGGGTCAGCAGGGGCGCGCCGGTGGTGCGGGTGGACTGCAGGTTCTGGAAACAGGGGCCGTAGTTGTCGATGTGGAGACTGAAGGGGGGAGAACCGGGTGCCAGCGCCTCGTGGATGCGCGGGTCCATGGACAGGCGCGCCGCCATGCCGCCGTAGGAGAAGCCGATGACGCCGATTCGCCCGGGGTCCACGAGTGGGCTGGTGCCCAGCAGTGCCAGTGCCGCGTAGGCGTCGGTAATGAGGTCGAACTCGGTTACGGATGAGGTGCGGATCAGGTAGTTGGAGTCCTCGCCGAAACCCCGCGGCGCGTAGTACTCGACGACAAACGCCGCGATCCCGCTGGCATTGAACAGCCTGGCGTAGTCGTGCTCCCGGCCCGGTGCGATACCGCCGCTGCCCGGCACGATGACCATGGCGGGCACGGGTGCGTCCGCCGTGGCGCCGGGCGGAAAACTCAGGTAGCCCAGCCCCGTGGTGGGCCGCGCCACTGACATGTCGGCGAGAATGACCTCCAGGTCGTAGGGGCTGGCGGTGGCGTAGTAGATCTCCCCGCTGTCCCCGGCCCGGAGGCTGTGCCGCGGCGGTGGCCAGTCCGGGTAGTCGGGCAGCGTGGCCGCCACCAGCAGCGCCCGGACCGGCGCGAGCAGCAGCGACGCCGCCGCCAGCACCAGCACCGCGAGCAGTGTCAGCAGGACTTTCTTCACCAGCGACCCCGGCGGCCCGCGACAGCGATCACGGTGCGAAGATGTCCGAGCCCGCCGCGTAGGCCTTGATGAGGTCCGCGTCGGCCTGCAGTAGGAAGCCCTTGGCGACGGCGTCATCCGCGGAGGCGTTCACAGCCTCTATATAGGCGGCGTTGCTCTCGTACAGTGAGCCCAGGGTGGCCGCGTCGAAGAGCTCCGTGGTGCCGGACAGGAAGCAGAAGTCGATATTGTCGATGTCGATCTCGTCGATCTCGTCGAAGTTCGGCTGCGCCTGTCCCTCTCCCGAGAGCACCGCGATGGGTACGTCCACGTAGGGTGTGCGTATGCCACCGAGCACGTTGCCCAGTTCGTCGTACTCGAACACGGGCGGGTTGCCGCTCACCGCGAGGCGGTCCGCCCTCGGTGCGGGCGTGCCGTCCACCATCCAGGTATTGAGCGCGACCATGCCGGCCTTGGCCACCCAGTGCTGCGGGCCGGCGTTCACAGCGATGGGGCACTCGATGATGCCGGGAACAGGCTGGGTGTTTTCCAGGACCGCCGCCACGCTCGGGTCCGTGCCGACGTCGAAGCGGTTGTCCAGGAATGTGTAGAGGTCCGCGTGGGCCGTACCGGCGACTTCCCAGAGGCGGAAGTTGCGACTGTCGGGCTGGTTGTCCGGGTAGGAGCCGAGAATGAACAGGTCTGTTTCCGTCTGCAGCATGAGGGACGGCACGCCGAGGTCGTCGCGCACGCGCACGACAGCGGGAGTGGGCAGTTCCGGATCCACGAAGCCGCCCTCGAGCGGGGCGCTGCCCGCCGTACGGCTGTGGATGAAATAGCTCTCGAACAGTGCGTGCATCGGTGCGAAGCCGTTGACGTAGGTCATCAGTCGCCCGGCGGATTGTGATTCTCCCGCCGCCATGAAATAGCGCGGCGACAGGTTCCCCATGGCGCCGCCGTCGCGCAGTGCCTGGGCGACCTGGGAGTAGATGTCGTAGGAGTACGCATCCCCCGGGTGGAACAGGGCTGCGTAGCGATCGTCGATTGGCGTGCCCGGGATGATGGCGGCGGCACTGCCGTCGACCAGCGCCTCGACGCCCACCTCCTGCGCGGACACACCCACCCAGGCGTAACCGGAGCGAATCATCTCCGTGTGCAGCATGCCCCAGTCCGGGGCGGCGTCGAATCCCGCACTGACATTGAGCCACTCGACGACGACGGTGCCATTGAAGTTCGCCGGGTCGGAGGGGCGGATCACCACGATGCGCGTGCGGTAATCGGCCTGTGTGCTCGCCTGCAACTGCCAGCGGCCGTTAGACCTGAGGTTGTTGCCGTTGACATAGGCGGTCGCGGTGCCCGATACAAAGAACTCGGCCTGCTCGTAACCGACACTGGCCAGGGAGAAGAAGGAGCTGACCAGGACGGGATTGCCCGCGACGGGTCCCTCGAGGGTGGCGGCGGGTACGGCGACGATGGCGGGATCGCCCGACCCGGGTACGCCGAGGGTAATGATGAACTCGTCGTTATCGTCGCTGCAGGCGGCCAGCAGCGCCGCGCACAGCGCGAGGCAGATTGCCAGGCTGATGCGGGAGCCCGCGCGCCGGGCTGCGATTGTGGGGTAGACGCTCATGGGCGGACACCTTTTATTGCTGTTCCGGGGGCCACATAGGATAACGTCCGGCAGCCCGCGCCGGTACCCGATAATTTGAACCGCCCCCGTCAGGTTTTTTTACAGGCCCGGCCCGTTCGCCGCATATACGGCGACGCACCACCGGGCTATGCTTACCACACCGGCTACGCAACGGGATCCGGCGCCATCGGACCGGCTGTCGTGGACGCCCCTGACATGGAGTACCTCGCACCATGAACGATATGACCGCACCCGCTGTACCGGCCGCTGAACTCCCGCAGCGGCCGCGGACACTCCCCGGCTGTGAGAAGCAGGGTTACGAGGAGCTCGAGGAGGAGTCCTCCTACTGGATTGAACCCGAAGAGATCGAGGGCAGCCTTCCGGCGGGCCTGGAGGGCTCGCTGTTCCAGACCTGTGTCGGGCGCAACAAGGTCGGCGGACAGCAGTTCGGCCACTGGTTTGACGGCGACGGTGTCATCAACGCGGTGACCTTCGTCGGCGGCCGGGTGCATTTCAGGAACCGCTACGTGCGCACGGAGAAGTATCTTCGCGAGACCGCGGCCGGGCGCATCCTGTACCGGGGGGTCGGCACACAGATTCCGGGCGGCATGTGGAAGAACATGTTCCGCACCCCGGGCAACGCGGCCAACACCAATGTCATACTGCACGGCGGCAAGCTGCTGGCCCTGTGGGAGGGCGGCAAACCCTGGGAGCTCGATCCGGCCACGCTGGATACCGTCGGCGAGTACAACTTTTCCGGCGGCC
>Ga0126341_1000022_pt1 | contig 30229 bp, 24 predicted proteins | sample OrbTmetagenome_FD_97057 | JGI IMG/M metagenome (GOLD analysis project Ga0126341, IMG submission 97057) | Coral microbial communities from Florida Keys, Florida, USA - Orbicella T D metagenome | ecosystem: Host-associated > Invertebrates > Cnidaria > Coral | place: Florida Keys, Florida, USA... | reverse complement strand
TCTGCTCAGCGGTTGCAAGATCATTATCCAGGTGCCCCTGAACGGCAGCGTGCAAAGCCTATCCGGCACCTACACCTGCAGTGCCGGCAGCGACTGCGAAATTGATATCAGCGACACCGCCTTCAACGAGACCTTCGAGGCCATCCCGGCTCCCGGGTACGTCTTCGCAGGATGGGCCAAGGTCCCCGCGAGCCTCTGCGGCAACGGCACGGGACCATGCGGCCCTCTGGACACGAGCTCGTTCGCCGGCAATGCCGAGCTGCTGGCCCTGCTCGCCTCGGACCTGGAGGTTTTCCTGCAGCCGGTCTTCGAGCCGCTGCCGGTCGGGGTAAGCGCGCCCACCAGCACCAACATGGGGCACCCGATGTTTCTCAGCCCGCATGTCAACCCGATTGTGAGCAGCGGGCACTTCGTCTACGCCGCCAACACGCCGTCGGATACCGTGGATGTCATCGACCCCAATACGAGGGTTGTCGTGGCACGTATTAACGTCGGCATAGACCCCGTCGCACTGGGTGTGCGCCCCGGCGGAAAAGAGTTGTGGGTATCCAACCATATCTCGGATTCGATCAGCGTGATCGATCTGGACCCCGACAGCCCGACGCTGCACAACGTCATCGCGACCATCCAGGCGTTCGAGGCCGGTAAGCTGGTGACGGACTTTGACGAACCGACAGGCATCGCCTTCGCCGGCCCGGGCAAGGCCTATGTCGCGCTGGGTCCGGATAACGAGATCGTAGCAATCGACGCGAACAGTCGCTCGGTGCTGGGTCGCCTGCCGGTACAGGCCCAGGACCCGCGGGCGATCGCGGTAAGCGGCGAGCGACTGTTCGTGGTGCCATTCGAGTCGAACAACCAGACGCAGTTATCGGGCTGCCTGCCCCACAAGATCGACGGCGACGTGTGTACGTTCGACATGCTCACCCACGTGGTTTTCAACAACAACGTCCTGTCCCTGGGCTACGATGCCGACATCGTGGTGAATCCCGACCTGCCGGACCGGGACCTGTTTGTTTTCAACACCGGTACCGATACCCTGGAGCAAACGGTCACTGGTGTGGGCACGCTGTTGTACGGCCTCGCGGTGGACAGCGCGGGCAGCGTATTCGTCACCCAGACTGACGCGCGCAATGCGGTGAACGGGCGCGCGGGTACCCAGAAGCACGGCCTGGAAGAGATGGGCAACCGCGCCTTCCTGAACCAGGTTACCCGCATCGACTGCGCCGAAGATTGCGGTGCGCCGGTGCGCTTCGATCTCGAGCCGCTGCCGCCACAACACCCGGCGCCCGGGGAAGCGCTGGCCACACCGTTCGCCATCGCTATTACCAAAGACGACAGCCTTCTCGTCGCCACGGCGGCGAGTTCGAACCGCGTGTTCACCATGGACCCCGGTACCGGCGAGGTATTGGGACGGGTCGATGTGGGCGCTGTACCGCGGGGTATCGCTCTGCGCGACGGTCCGGGCGCCACCCTGCAGGGCTGGGTTCTGAACGTGGCGGACAACACGGTCGACCTCGTTGACCTGACCGATGCGGGGGCGCCGCAACTGCTGGACAGCATTGCGCTGGCCGACTCGACGCCGGCGCTTGTCAAGATGGGTCGCAAGGCCTTCAACAATGCCTCGGGGTCTACATCCGGGACCTTTTCCTGCGAGAGCTGCCACCCCGACGGGCACACCGACCAGCTGTTGTGGGTGCTCGATACCCCGGCGTGCGACATCCCGGGCTGCACCCAGATTCCGCCGCGCCTGACAATGCCTACGCGGGGCCTGCAGGACACGGCGCCGTATCACTGGGACGGTATACCCGGCGACCCCTACGGCGGCATCAATACCGCCTCGATCAACGCGCCGGTCGAGCCTAATTGCGAACTCGGCAACCCCGAGAGCTGCACGCGTGTGCTGGTAGACGGCGGCATGGCGTCCACCATGTGTGACCAGTCCGGCTGCCCGGTCAACGACGAGGGCAAGGCGGGTGCGCTGAGCGGCGCGGAACGCGACGCCATGTCGCACTTCCTGCTGAAGATTCCCTATCCCCCCTCCCAGCGGCGGGCGGTGGACAACGTTCTCGACGAGGACGGCCGCGACGGCTTTTTCACCTTCAGCTTTGAACACACCAATACCGCAGGTGGACGCAATACGGGCGGCAGGACCTGCGGCAACTGTCACAAGAACCCGTTCCTGGTAAGCACCAATACGGGCGGCTCGGGTATGGACCCGCCCACCTGGCGGGGGGCTTACGATCGCTGGGTGATCCTGCCCCAGGGCCGCGCGAACCTCGCCGACCTGGTGGGAGGGCTGGACCCCAGCTTCCCGGAGAGGGACGTCTGGGCGCTCGGCGGGTCCAACGACAGGATCTGGGAGATGGTGCTGCAGGGCAGCACAGGGTTCCACGGCGCCTTCGGCCGGCAACTGACGCTGAACAGCCAGTCGGCGAGTACCCTGGGTACATTGACCTTCCTCGACGCACTGGAGCAGGCAGCGGCGGCGAACACCATTGCCCTGCAGGGTGAGGGAGTCTGGATGGACGGTGACACCCACCGCGGAATCGGCCTGGACTACGCGGGCGGCCAGTACCATGACCGCAGCGGGGAAAACCCTCCCCTGAGCCGGTCGCAACTCCTGCAGGCCGCGGCCAGCGGCCAGCTCGTGGCAACACTTACCGGGCGCGTGGGTGACACGGTGCAGGCGGACACGCCGCAGCCGGGTATCTGGCCCACCTCGCCCTTCGAATTGCAGACCCAGAACGTGGAACTGCCGCAACTGGCGGAAGGCGGCAGCCTCAGTTTCCAGGGCCGGCATATACAGCCGGGTGCCATGATTCTGCTCGACGGCGTGCGGGTCGCCGGGCAGGTCACTTGCGAATCGGGCACGCTGCCCGACTGTGAAGGCGAACTCCTGCACCTGCAATTGGATGAGGAGCCCGAGGCCGGGGGCCTGTACTTCCTGCAACTCCAGAACCCCCTGGGGCGTACGAGCAACGACATGATGTTCTTCTCCGAACTCGCTCCGGCGCTGCCGCGGGAAGGCAACCTGATCAACGGCGACGGCGAGTTCAATATTTTCAGCCTGGACTGGAGCACGATTACAACCGCGGCCAACAGCATCGGCGCCCTGGGTGGCGTGTTGCGTGTGGACATGCGCAACGCCTCCGGCAATGCCTCGCACGCCCAGGCCAGTCACCCGGTGATGGTTGTCGAGGGGCAGGAGTATTCGCTGTGTTTCGACGCTCGTGCAGAAGGATCGAGGGACATGACCGCGTTCGTCGATTCGAACCGGCGCGACTATATCAATCTCGGCGGCCACCTCGTGGCGTCGCTGACGGAGGATTTCCAGCAGTATAAGCTCACCTTCGAGGCGACGCAGACGGACCTGCAGGCGCGTATCGCCTTCAATTTCGCCCAGAGCGACCTTGACGTGGAGCTGGACAATGTCGGCCTCTACGAGGGCGCGGAGTGCGGCACGCCCTGATAAGGACCCACGCAACCTGTACACCACCGCTCGCGTTTTGAGCGGTGAACGGGTACGTTAGCACACCGATACTCAAACCAGTGCAGGCCCGACCATGACAGAACGCGTCACCATCACCATCGACAACCACGTCGCCGACGTCCGGCTGAACCGTCCCGACAAGATGAACGCCCTCGACCGCACCCAGTTTGAGGCGATCATCGAGGCGCAGGCAGCGCTGGCAGCCGACTCGTCCGTGCGGGTCGTCGTGCTGTCGGGGGAGGGCAGGTCATTCTGTTCCGGGCTCGACATCAGTGCGATGACCGCCGGTGAGGGCGATTCGCCCGGTGCGGCCAGGAGCCTGGCGGAGAGGACCCATGGCAATGCGAACCTTTTCCAGGGTGTGGCAATCGGTTGGCGCCAGTTGCCCGTGCCGGTGATTGCGGCTGTTCACGGGGTGTGTTTTGGCGGCGGCCTGCAACTCGCCAGCGGCGCGGACGTCCGTATCATGTCGCCCGACGCCCGCCTCGCAGTGATGGAAATGAAGTGGGGGCTGGTCCCCGACATGGCCGGCTTCGCGCTCTGGCGGGGTTATGTACGGGACGACGTCCTGCGGGAACTCACATACACCAACCGAGAATTCAGCGGTGCCGAGGCGCTGTCGCTTGGTTTCGCGACCTACGTGGAAGACCGGCCGCTGGAGAAAGCGCGGGACATCGCCGCGCAAATTGCCCTCAAGCACCCCCGCGCTATCCGCGAGGCGAAGAGGCTGTGCAACACATTGCCGGATCTTGACGAGGACGCGATCCTGATGGCGGAGAGCGTCGCCCAGGACAAGGTAATCCGCACGGCGGACCAGATAGAGGCCGTGATGGCGGCCATGGAGAAGCGGGCGCCCGCCTTTTCGGAGTGAGCTTAAAGTGAAGGGGCCGGGCCGCCGGGTCCTGCCTTTTTTTTTGCGCGTCGGGTTACTTTTTCAGCCGGGACCATTTTCGCGGGATTGGACTAGAATTATCACCAGAGTCCGCTAACCCGATTCCCTGGAGACCCACCATGATATCCATGCCCCGAATGATTGAGCGCGCCGCGCGCCTCAATCCCGATGGCGTCTGCACGCGCTTTGAGAGTCGCGAGTTCACCTGGTCGCAGACCCGCGACCAGATCGCGCGCCTGGCGGGGGCGCTCCGTGCCTTCGGGCTGGCCGAGGGGGACCGGGTGGGCATATTGAGCCTGAACAGCGACCGTTACTACCACTCGGTGTTCGCCATCCCCTGGGCGGGCTGCGCCATGGTGCCGCTCAACACCCGCTGGGCACTGCCGGAGAACAACTACGCGGTGACCGATTCCGGGGTGCGGGTGTTGCTCTTCGACGACGCTTTTCTCGAGCAGTCGCAGCAATTGCTGCAGGATGTGGACAGCCTCGAGGTGGCCGTCTACATGGGGGATGAGGCCTGCCCCGACTGGGCCCGGTCCTACGGTGAACTGGTTGCAGATCATGCCCCTGTAGCGCTGCCGGACCTGGACAGCGACGCTATGGCGGGCATCTTCTACACCGGGGGAACCACGGGTTTTCCCAAGGGTGTCATGCAGTCCCACCGCGCCATCTGGGCCAGCGCCGTGGGCGCGCTCCCGCTCATGGAAATGAATCGTAATACCGTCTACCTGCACGCTGCCCCCATGTTCCACATGGCCGATTTCGCGGGCTCGATGGGGGCGACCATGAGCTGCGCGAAGCACGTCATACTCCGGGCCTTCGAGCCCGGGCTGGTACTGGAGACCCTGGGCGAGGAGGGGGTGACCCACGCCCTGCTGGTACCCGCCATGATCAAGATGGTGCTCAACCACCCCGCGGTGGACAGCGCCGATGTATCACGCCTTGAGTGTATTGCCTACGGCGCTTCGCCGATGCCGGCCGCCACGCTGGAGACGATAATGGAGAAGTGGCCGAATGTCGGCCTTGTGCAGGCTTACGGGCAGACCGAGCTGGCGCCCATCGCCACCATGCTGGCGAAGGCGGACCACCGGGCCGGCAGCGAGAAACTGAAGTCGGCGGGACAGCCGACGGCCGTCAGCGAACTGCGCATTGTCGATGAGCAGGGTACCGATCTTCCCGTCGGTGAATCGGGCGAGATCGTGGTGCGCGGCCCCCACGCGATGATCGGCTACTGGAACAAGCCGGAAGAGACCGCCAGGGCGTTGCAGGACGGCTGGGTATTCACCGGCGACGCCGGTTACCTCGACGGCGAGGGTTATCTCTACATCGTCGACCGTGTGAAGGACATGGTGGTGACCGGTGGCGAAAACGTGTTTACCACCGAGGTGGAGAACGCGATCATCAGCCACAAGGCGGTGCAGGATGTCGCGGTCATTGGGATACCCCACGAGGAGTGGGGCGAGGCTGTGCACGCGATCGTCATCCTGCACCCCGACCAGGCGGTGACGGCCGAGGTACTGGTGGCCCATTGCCGGGAGCGCATAGCCGGTTATAAATTGCCCAAGGGCATCACCTTCCGGGAGGAGCCGCTTCCCCTGTCCGGTGCCGGCAAGGTGCTCAAGACCGAGCTGCGCAAGCCCTACTGGGAGGGGATGGAGCGGCAGGTGAGCTGACGCCCCTCGGCCTCAGCCGGACTTCGTCATATCCTCTACGGCATCCGAGGTCGCATCCATCGCGTCGTCGGCCGCCTTGCCCGCGTCCTGCGCCGCGTCGTCCATGGCCTTCCCGGCATCGTCGGCCATCTCGCCAGCCGCATCAGCCGCATCGGAGGCGGCATCCTTGGTCGCATCCCAGGCGTCGCTGCCGGTTTCAGCAGCAGCGTCCGCCATGTCGCCAGCCGCATCGGCCGCATCGGAAGCGGCGTCCTTGGTCGCATCCCAGGCGTCGCTGCCGGTTTCAGCAGCGGCGTCCGCCATGTCCCCAATTGCATCGCCTGCGTCCTGCGCTGCTTCCCGGGTGGCTTCCGCGGCGTCCGAGGCGGCGTCCATGGCGCTGTCCATGGTCTCTTCTGCCTGCTCCCTGCTGCACCCTGCGAGCCCTGCGGCCAGGACCAGGGCTGCCAGTACACCGCTCATTTTGGCTAGGGTCATGAATCTTACCTCCGTGATTTCGCCCCGGGGGGCGTGAGTGTGTTCAACGTATGATCTTGTATATTAGCAGTAAAACGAAGGCGCCGGCGGTCGCAGTAACGACACTCGCCGGGCTGATGCCGCCGACGGTACCCAGGCCCAGGAACGCACCGAGGTAGCCGCCGACGAAGGCGCCGGCAATACCCAGTAGCATGGTCATGAACCAGCCGCCGCCGTCTTTCCCCGGCATGATCAGTTTTGCCAGGGCGCCGGCGATCAGCCCCAGAACTATCCATGAAAGAATACCCATAATTTTCGCCTCAGCTGGGGCGACCGGACCTGCGGGAGTCCCGGCACCCTGAGAATGACTCGATGGTGAACCCAGGTGTCTTCACCAATCCCACTAGGGAATCTAGTTCAAATTCGCACCGGAAATCGTCGCAACGCGGCAAGTTTACAGCTTCTTTACGTTTTCCGGGGGTTTGCCAGCCGTGGGTGGGTGGCGTTTGCTGGCCGGCGGCCCGTCGCCCGGGCGGGTTGCGGCGGCGGGGTAGTGAAGGGGTGACTGGTTGAACGGGGCGGGATTGCCGCGCGGTCAAGCCTAGCCCGCGCCGACCAGCTTAAGCCGGGTCCGCCGACTCTTGGCGTCGTACATGTTGCGGTCGGCGTGGCGGGTCAGGCTGCTGGGGCTGTTGCCATCATCGGGCGCGATCGCCATGCCGACGCTGCCTGAGGTTGTTATCGACAGCTCGCCCATGCGCATGGGTCGGGCCAGCGTCTGTTCGAGCTGGGAGACGATGCGTGTCACCGTGTTCCGGTCTTCCAGGTCCGGCAGGACGATGCCGAACTCGTCGCCACCGAGGCGCGCAATGGTATCGCTGTCCCGCACCGTCTGTTCGATCCTGCGCGCCACGATCTGCAGTACGCTGTCCCCCGCCTGGTGGCCGTGGGTATCGTTCACTGCCTTGAAGTCATTGAGGTCGATGTAAACCAGGGCCGCGAACTGGTGACTGCGGTTGGCCTGATCCAGTGCCTCCTGCAGTTTCCGGTCGAACTCCTCGCGGTTGGCCAATCCTGTCAGGGGGTCGTGCCGGGCTTTGTGGGCATACAGCAGCCGGTCTTCGTCGAGCTGATTGGTGAGCGCGAGGAAACTGACCTGGAAGGAGTAGAGGCAGAAGCAGATCAGGGCGAGACTGGACAGGGCGCTGGACAACCAGAAGCCGGCCACCTTGTGCTCGGGGATGATGTTGATGGTGGTGAGCTGTAGCCACTCGATGGCCGCGATTCCAACAAAGACGCAGGCGACCACTGCGCTCCACCAAACCCCGGCGCGGGCGCTGCAGGCGAGGAAGGCCCAGGCCGGTATGAAGAAGTACAGGGGCACGATCGGCGAGCTGAACGCCAGGCCCGTCAGGCTGTGCACTCCCAGCGTCAACACCAGGGCGAGCCCCGCGTAGCTGTTGCTGAGCAGGCTGGTGGAGCGGTGGACGTACTTGAACAGGGCAAGCGCGGCGCAGGCGTAAAACAACGCGAAACTGTACAAGCCGATGACAGAGCTTCTCAGCGCCGTCGGTGCCAGCTGGAAGTAGGTGTAGAATTGCCCCACGCCCGAGACGAGCGAGATGAGAAACACCGCGATGATGATATGGGCGAAGGTGCGGTGGCTGGCGGGGCTGATCGCCTGGTGGCTCAGGTGGCTCCCAGTGACGATCTCCCGGGGCGCGAACACGTCGAGACGCCCCAGGTAGTTCAGAATTTTCAGCGTGGCCGCTTCCTTCGCCTGCGGAATCGCAGGTATCGATTGGCCATCGCCCCCATTGCGCCTTGTCATTGCCCCTTCCTCGCTATGCCTCTTTAATATAGCGACTTCACAAGGGCCATTCCGCCTGGTTATTTCAAAATGTGAAGAAATCCACCCTATTTGGCCTGTGAGCCAGGGAATTGGGAGGTATCGCACAGAATCGGGGCCAGTCCGGGGTTGAATAGCGTGGCCGGAAGATCGGCGCGTAGGGAACTGCCGTACTGTGCCGGCAGGTTTTACTGCTGAATCTTGATCCAGAATACTGCGGAATGGTGCCCTAGCGGTCTTTCCACCTGGGCTCACGCTTCTCCAGGAAGGACAAGACGCCCTCGATGCAGTCCTCGCTGGCGGACACGGTATCCATGATCGCGCTCTCGTGTGCCAGGGCGTCGTGCAGCGACAGTTCTCTGCCCTCGCGGATAGCGCGGCGGATCTCCCGCTGGGGAACCAGGCTGTGCCGGGTGAACTGCCCGGCGTAGTCACAGGCGCGCTGAACCACTTCCCCGGGGCTGGCGCACAACATGTCGATCAGTCCCATGTCGAGGGCCTCCGCCGCCGTGATGGGGTCGCCGCTCATCATCATTCTCAGGGCGGCCTGCTGGCCGACCAGGCGAGGTAACAGGACGGACCCGCCGTAGGCGGGCATCAACCCGATCTTGATCTCGGGCAGCCCGAGAGTGGCCGCCACCGCCGCCACGCGAAAGGTGCAACCGAGGGCCAGTTCGAGCCCCCCGCCCAGGGCCAGCCCGTTGATCGCGGCCACGCTCGGTTTTGGAAACTCGACCAGGCGCACTATCAACTCATGGGCGTGCTCGATGCGGCGTTTCGGGTCTTCCGGCGGTTGCTTCAGGTCGGTGCCCGGGCAGAAGCCCCTACCGGTGCCCGTCAGGATGACGGCGCGCGAGTCGTCGGTCTCGATGGTGTCCAGGTGGGAATTGAACAGGTCGAGCATCTCGCTGGTGATGGCATTCAGCGACTCGGGCCGGTTCATGGTCAGGACCGCGCAATCGTCGATCGTGGTCAGGCTCAGTACGCTCATGCGATGATCTCCCCGGGCAGTCGTCCCGGTCTACGGTGAAAGCGCCTCGCTGCGCGCCTCGGATTTTTCCCACATGCGAATGTAACCCTCGGCGGACTTGAACAGCGGCTCCAGATCCTCGTCGGTAACCCCGTCTCGACGAAGTTCCTCGATCAGTTCCGCCACCAGGCCGAGGTGAACCATGCCCTCGGTATTGAAATCCAGTGTGCGATTGCCGACTACCGGCTGCTCGAGCGTGATATCGCCGGCATAGGAGGTAAACGGGTAGGTGATACCCTCGTCGGTCTGGCCGGAACAGCCGCTCCTGGGCCCGAAACGCGGGCCCGGCGCGCCGGCAAAGCCGTTGAGGTCGAAGCCGAAGCCCTCAGCCGGAAATGCGCCCTTGTCACGCATCAGCTGGATGCGCTGCTGGAACCCGTCATCCATGGTTGCCGGGGTGTTTGGATTGCGACAGCGACCGAGGTTTGACTTGGACATGCCGCCGAGTTCGTAGAGGAGCCCGTTGTTGTTGCGCCCGTGGGTCCCCATCGCGGGATAGTCGTACAGTGAAAGCAACTCGTAGGCGCGCTTGTAACTCTTGCGGGGCATGTGGTCGACCTCGATAATCATGCCGCGTTTCATCATCTCGACGATGAGGAACTCACCCAGTAGCGTAAGCCCATGGTTTTGGCAGTACTCGCCCGGAAGTGACCCGCCCCCCAGCAGGCCGATGTGGGGCAGCAGCGTGCCCACCACATTGTCCGGCAGGCCGCTCATGTCGAACGGCGGCGGGGAGTCGTATACGGCGCGCGGCTGGTTGAGGTTGGCAAAGGGTACGCCACCGGAATCGAATCCGCCCGGAAAGGTCAGTAGTTCGGCGGGGCACTCAATGTAGTTGCTGTAGTGCCCCGTGTGGCCGAAGTTGCCGATATCGATGATGCCCCGGTGGCCGTCCCCGGCCGAAAAGCCGTTGTCGTACTTGTGGACGGGGAAGAGTGCGCGCACACCCCTTGCATAGTATTCATCCAGCTTCTGCACCACATCCGCCTCGGTGCAGGGCGTGAACTCGCCAAAGGGTACGAGAAAGCAGTCAAAGAGCACGGACGTCTCGATACCGAGCACGACCGCGAGCTTGCCCTCACCGATGATTTCGCGCGCCTGCTGCGGGGAATGGACGATGCGGAACCAGCCCTCGCCCGGGCCGCCCGATTGGGCGTCGATATAGCGCTCCATGGCATAAGTCGCATCCAGGATCACGTCGACGTTGACCATGTCGTTGCAGCCGTGACGCTCCGGTTGGGCGCCGATACCCACGACAAGTTCACACAGGAACTGGTTGGTGGTGGCGTGTTGTACCAGCAGGCGCAGGCCGCTGAGCCAGGCCCGTTCCAGCCACTTGTAGTACTGCACCTGGTGCGTGGAGCTGAAGGGAGCGGCCGGCCAGTCGGTAAACACCGGGTACCCCTCGGTGTCGTGATCCTTTTCAGGCAGTTCACCGGAGATAAGTGCCGGGAGCAGCGCGGCGATATCGCCGCCCGCGAATCCGGCGCCCATGAGATCCTTGCGCCCGTCCACACCGTGCACGAGGTCGCAGTCCGGCAGCGCGTGTTCGACGCCGAGCGGGTGGAATGGCGCGCCATGGAAGGTGCCCCCGCCACCGAACGCGAAGTTTGTGAACAGGTGCGAGTGGGTCTCGACGAAGCCGAATACCGATCCGTCTTCGAATTCCGTGACACTCACCTCGCCGGTAGCGTCCAGCGTCAACTCTGGAAAGTCGGCGCAGTCCTGTTGCGGTACCAGGTCGAGGGCGGCGGCGTCGGCCCTGTCGACGAGTTCCCCCGCGGGCCCGATAAACTTCCCCGAAAGCAGGTGTTTCAGGTGGTAGCGGTTGTCTTTTACCGCGATCAGCCGCCACTCGCCTTCGGATCGCATACCGGGGTCGATCACGACCTCGTCGCCCACAACGCGGGTGTCAGACTTGAGGTACGGCTGCCGCAGCAGGAGGATGCCGTCGGAGGTGAGGTAACTTGCGCGCTCGTCGTACAGCAAGTATTTGCCGAGGTCGGATGGTCGAAGGAGAAAACGGCTCGCCTGGGCGGGCGACGCGGCCACCGGGCCGTACCTGCCCTGCACGGGCGGCGGCCGGTAGTATTCTAGCGTCGCTTCCTGCGGTTCCACCACCACCTCGCCGAGAAAGCTCTCACCACCGTCGGGTGAAATCGCCACGCAGGTATTTGCCACGGCGTAAATAGAGGCCAGTGGTGCACAGGCCTCGTCATTACAGCGCGCCATGCACTGCTGGGCGTCGACCAGGGTGATGATGCCATCGCCATCTATGTCGCGAATATCGCCAAGCCCGGATGCGGGCTGGCCCTGGTCGAGAGTGATCGACTCGATGTCCAGCGTATCCACGTCAAAGTCCCCGTCGGCATCGCAGAGCTGCGGCACCGGGCCGCTGCACTGGGCGTGACTCGGGTCGCCCCAGGCGAGGAGGATGGGGACGGTAGCGGTCAACAGGAGCAGTCGGTGTACAGGCATGGGAGTGAATCCGGTGTGTCGGCGCGTGCGGAGGCTGGAGTCGGTTAGCCGGCCTCCTCGTATTCCTTTAGCCGGTTGTACAGTGTTTTCAGCGAAATGCCCAGTTGCTCGGCGGCTTCTTTCTTGTTGCCGTCCAGCGCGTCCAGCGTGGCTAGGATGACGCGTTTTTCGGCTTCTTCGAGAGGCTCGCCGACGGGCACCCTGAGGTAATCGCCGTCCGGCTGGATGCCCATTTGCTCAAGGGGAAAATGGTGTTCCTCGAGTTGCTCCTCTGCCATGATGAAGGCCCTTTCCATGGCGCTTCGCAGTTCCCTTACATTGCCCGGCCAGGGGTAGGCTTCCACACTCTTGATGGCGCTCTCCGTGAGGCTCTTGGCCGTGCCGTGTTCCTCGTTCAGGCTATTGAGAAAGTGCTGGGCCAGTCCGACAATGTCCCCCTCCCTGTCGCGCAGAGCCGGCATGTGGAGGGGAAACTGTGCGATACGATAGTAGAGGTCCTCTCTCAATAGGCCGGACTCTATCGCGTCCTCGAGCTCCCGATTCGTCGCGGCGACGATGCGAAAGTCGCTCCTCAGCTCTTTTTCGCCCCCCACCCGGCGGAACCTGCCGGTCTCGAGGACTCTCAGCAGCTTGACCTGGATGTCCATGGGCATTTCACCCAATTCATCCAGGAATAGCGTGCCCCCCGCGGCGCGCTCGAAACAGCCGCGGTGTTGGCGGTCCGCCCCGCTGAAACTTCCCTTTTCGTGACCGAATAATTCACTTTCGGCGAGTTCAGCGGGAATAGCACCGCAGTTGATGGCTACGAACGGACCGTCGACGTTGGACATGAGGTGAATGGTCTCGGCGGCGAGTTCCTTCCCTGTTCCGCTTTCGCCAATCAGCAACACGGAGGCGCCCGTTGGCGCGACTTTGCGAATGGTTCGATAGAGCTTCCTCATCGGACGGGAACTACCGCGCATCAGGCCGAACTGGTCCACGGCGCAATCCAGCTGTTCGCCGTCTGTGTCCCCCGCACTTACCCACTCGTCGCGTATATCTCCGAGCAGCGTTGCCACGAAACTCTCGTCGATGGGTTTGCAGAAAAAGTAGCGGGCCTGCAGCGATATTCCCTGGCTTGCGCGTTCCGGGTCGTCTACCTCGTGAATAAGCGCGACTTCCGTCTGGTCGGACAAGAGGTCACCGCGCTTGAGAAGGTCGAGGCCTTCGCCGTCCGGCAGGTCAAGTGCGACGAATGCGGCCGCGATGCAGTCTCGATGCCTCTGGATGGCGTCCTCGGCCTGGGCGAGCGAGGCACACGCCAGGTGCTGCAATTCAACCGTGTCGGACAGTTCTGCGAGCTTGCGGGAGTGCTCGGAATCCTGGTCCACGATGAGGACCTTTGGGGCGGGCCTGGTCATATCTCACTTCCAACACTGGAGAATGCAGTATCCGTAAGCCCTGGGAGGGCCGGGACCTGTCCTGGCTGTGCGGGGCGAGCGGGCCGCACATTTTCACAAGATTGAGGGCCCGCGTCTATCGGGCGCTTTGCAGGAATAAAATACTTATAACTAATATTACGACTGGAAAAAAAAGCGCGGCCGCACTCCTGGGAGTGTGGCCGCGTGAGCGGGGCACGCCTGCCGCCTGTGTGCCTAGCTTTTCACGCTCAGCTTGTTCTGCACATCCGCCACGCCGTCGACGTTGGCAGCAATCTGTCCGGCGAGATCCTTCTCGGCCGTCGAGTCCACTTCTCCGACGAGAATAATCTCACGCGAGATGGCCTCGACATCGATTCCCAGACCACCGACCTCGGAGTTCGCCAGCAGCTTGACCTTCACCTCGGCGGCGAGTGTGGCGTCCTCCACGGTGTCAGAGAAGCTGGCGGTTGCGGTGTCCGCCGATTTTTTCGCCTGCCCGGGCGCGACGACATCGAGGCCGTTTTGCACGGCGTTGATCCCGTCGATGCTCCTGGCGAGCTCTTCAGCCAGTTCGCGGTCCACCTCCGACTCGACCTCGCCGTCGATCATCGCCGTGTCTCCTTCGATATCGACGTCGATAGTGAAATTGTTGAGGTGGCGGTTCATGAGGTAGACCGTCTCCAGTTTCCCCTCCATCCAGGCTTCCCGAATTGCCTCATCGGTGGAATGGTCGCCGGCGCTTTCGCCGGCGAAGGTGACGAGCGGAGCCGCGAGCAGGGCACTCAGTGTCAGGACGTGGGGTAAAGACTTGGATTTGTTGCTCAGCATGGTCGTGTCTCCTTTTGGTTTGGGTGCGCGAACGAGTTTCCGGGTGGTCGCGCTTCACGCAGGAGTAGTTGCAAGTCGCGGGCCAACTCCACGCAATCACTCATAACCGACTGATGTTGTTACAGAAAACGAAGAAAGGGTGCGGTATGTCGCGTTGCCTGGGAGGCGTGGGCAGCGCGGGAACGGAAAAATCCACACGCGGTATTGGAAAAATTACAATGGAGCCGGTCGCGAGAAAGCGGGCAGACGTTGGTTTTGTGCGCGCTTTTCCGGGCTAGTTACTCCCTCCCAGCCAGTGGTGCTCTCTGCAGACGGCCGCATTGGTATCGTGGTCGTCGGTGATGCGGTTCAATACCCCGGCGCGCATACGCATCTCGCTCACGTCATCGCCGTCCAGGTACGCGCTGGCGCGCTCACACAGGGCGGTAGCTTCAACGTGAAGTTCGGACAGCATCGCCGTGCAGTGGGCGTTGATCATGAGTCGGCCTAACATGGCCTGCATATGCAGTGCGGCGTTCCTGTCACGTGCCACGTAGGGAATCAGTTTACCCAGCGTCTCCAGTATGAATGCCGAGGCGGATACCGCCGGTACGAGCAGTCTCAGGTCACCGCGGTCATCGTGCAGCTGGTAGCGGCTGCAATGCCTGCCCGCGATGGCGGCAAACGCACTGCCCAGCCAGTCGATACACAGCATCGCGGTGAACGGGTCGTTGATACCGGGTGAAAGTGCCCGGGTGGCGATTTCCACGAGCTCGTTGGCCTGGAACAGGATGTCCTGTATGTCTGTGCGTCGATCCCCGCACAGGAAACAGGCGCAGATTCGCTCGACGGTGTCGTCGTCGAGCTCTCGCGATGTCTGCACCCAGGCGAGATAGTCACCGAAACTGACGAAATCGCCGGGCTTGGCGTTCAGCACCACGAGGCCGTCCAGCTCCCGCGCGATACGACATAGCGCGTCGGCGTCGAGTAGTTGCACGTAGCCGGTGTGGGGTGAGCGGATCGTCCTCAGATCGCCTATATCGTGGGCAATCGCCTCGCCCGCGAGCTGCTCCCCCGATGCGCCGTCGGCCTGCTCCGGCGTGAGGTAGGACGCCCTGATGTTCAGCACCAGCTGTTTCCCTACCGAGGAAATCACGTGGGAAGAGTGGATTGATGACGGCACGTGGTGTACGAAGTAGATGAGCACGATGGTGCTCGCAACAGCAAACCCGACGCCCACCAATACCGCCAGGTGGGGGATGAAGAAAACACCGTTGCCGTCCGGGCCGGGATCGCCCGTGATGCTGCTGAGGACGACGAGGCAGTAGAGAAAGGTGGCGATGAACGTCCCCAGGGTGAGTTGGTTGCCGCGGTCCTGCATGAAGTTGATCAACAGCCGCGGTCCGAACTGGGACGTGGCATGAACGATGGCGGAGATCGTGATGGAGAAGGTCACGCCGGCTACCGTGATCATCGATCCCGCGATCGTCCCCATCAGGACGCGGGCCCCGTTGGGTTCGAACAGGCGAACCCACCAGAGCCCATCGGCGAGCTCCAGCGCGTGAACATCGGGGCTTTGGGTCAGGAAGACCGCAAGCGCGAAGGCGCACGCCGCCAGTACGCCCGGCAAAAACCAGTAACTGCTCGCCAGGGTGTCCAGCGTTTTTCCCAGGTAGTTGATCATGGCGAGTTCGCGGGCCCTGCCGTCGCGCGCTGTCCGGCGCCTCGACATCAGTATACAACCCCGGGCCTGTCACACCGCAACCAGCGGTCTGCAGCTATCAAGGTTGCCGGGGGTGAGCGAGAGACCCCTGGCATACAACTTGCTTCGTGCAAATAGTGCGCGGCACGCGGTGGTGCTGCAAGTATGGAAACCCGCACGCGCGGAGCATGGGTGACTACACGCGCAGCCTGAGTGACCGAACGAGAACCGCGCCAGGAAAAGCTTGCCGCCACGCCCGCGTCAGTTCCAGCGCAGCGTCATCGCAGTAAAGGAGGGAGGATCAATGGAAGAATTGCCGCTCAATCAACTGGTGAACGCCGCGATCTTCAAGTCGAACGGCGACATTGCGGGGACTATTGAAGAACTCCTGATTGACCCGCACGCCGGATTGGTGAGGTTCGCTCTTATCAGGACCGTCGCTGATGAGCACCTGGTGCTGCCCTGGGCGGCGATGACCTACGCGAAGTCGGGCACAGGGTTCATTCTCACTCACTTGGGCGAAGACCTTTGGACCGAGCGGGTCGCTCAGCCTCAGGAGTACTAGGGCGAGCGCGACGAGCGACGTACCTGGACAGCAAATGGACAAGAACGCCGCGTTTGCAATTTCTACAAGGCGTCTTGAATTTCCTTCCAATCGACCGGCCGAAACCACCGGCAGCAGGCCCGGGGGGCGGCTTTTCAGGTTGGCACGGCGTTTGCACCTTCCAGGACGGGAGTGATCGGATCTGATCCGAGACCACGTATTGATTGACAGACAACAGCAGGAGACGACGATGAGCAAGAACGCGCAAAGCAACGACAGCTATGACCTTTTCATGGGCGCGCTCGATGTGACAAACGAAGCGCTGGACAAGTTGCGTACCATGCCCCTGATCAAGGACCTGGTGAGCCTGATGGAAGGTCAGGCAGAGGGCAGAAAGTTCGGTGTCGCCGTCTACAACGATGATCCGGAGAAGCCGCACGACTACTTCACCGTGCGGGTGCACAACCAGTCGCTGCAGCTCGCCGCCAGGGGCAAGGACGAACCGGAGGTGGACTGGAAAGTGTCGACCGGGTATCTCAAGCAGGTCAACGATGACCCGCAGGCCTTCATCGACAATCCACTGAAACTGGATCTTGAGTGGCTCAAGACCCGCCTGCAGGACGCGGCATAGTAAGGAGGATCGGGGGCGCCAGCCCCCTCCTTTCGTTCAAGACTCGGCCACAACCATTACGGACGCGCGCCCGATGAATGTTCGAAACATGGAATACGCAAACCGAACAACGGAAACGAGGGGTCTTCTCGGAGTGCTCTACCGCCTGCTCCTGGCGGTCTGTGTGTATGTCCTGGCGATGCTGCTGAGCGCAACGTCCCTGGCGGAGGAGCGGACAAGTGCCGCCGAGGCGGGCGCAACGGGGGCGGCGGAGGTAACTGGCAAAGACGGTCTGGAAGACCTGATCATGCTCCTGGAAAGTCCCACGGCGCGCGAGGACTTTCTGCAAAAGGTGAAAGCCCTCGAGGAGGCGAGGGACGCGGTGGTGTCAGACTCCGGCCTGGACATCAGCGACGCTCTGGAGCTCGACGAGAAGGTTGGCGGGTTCATGAACGAGTACATCTCGATGTTCACCGGTTCCGAGCTGCGCAACGGTCGCCTCGGAAAGCTGGTGATGGTGTTCATCATCTCCGTCGTGTCCATCTTCCTGGTGCTCGCCAATAACTGGCTCGCCCGTACCCTGGACCGAAATCTCAAGGCCTTTCGCTCCAGGATGCATGTCGATGCCAATCGGTTTTCCACGGTGTTCACGTGGCAGCGATACGCCGTGGCGATCCTTATCGGGCTCGCGTGGTTCTACGCGGTAGTTGTCGTGCTGTTCGACCGCACGCCCGGTGCGGCGGCCGGCGACATGATGGGCACGGTAATGCAAACGGCGGTGGCGGTACTCCTCGTAGCGCTAATCTTCCTGCTGATATGGGAGACCATTAACGCGCTGTTAGAGTCCATGGCTGAGCGTCAGGATGCCCTGAACAGCCGCCGCGCCAGGACGCTATTGCCCGTCGTCCGCAACGTGCTGACTTTCGTGCTCATGTTGTTGTCGTCGCTCGTGATCCTGAGCGAGCTCGGTGTAGACGTCGTGCCGCTGCTTGCCGGCGCAGGTGTTGTCGGTGTCGCCGTGGGCTTCGGAGCGCAAACGCTCGTCAGGGACTTTCTCACCGGATTTACCATTATTATCGAGGACCTCTTGCAGATAGGCGACGTGGTGGCTGTGGCGGGCAGGCAGGGATTTGTCACTCACATATCGATGCGCAAGCTCGAGCTGCGCTCCCTCGAAGGTACGGTCCATACCATACCGTTCAGCGCGATCGACATCGTGGATAACCTCACCAAGGATTACAGCTACTACATGCTCGACGTGGGGGTGGCTTACAGGGAGGACATCGATGAAGTGATCGCGTGCCTGCAGGATATCGACAAGGATCTGCGAGAAAGCGAGGAGTTCGGACACGACATTCTCGAGCCTCTCGATGTACTGGGAGTGGACGAGTTCGCGGACAGCGCGGTGGTCATCAAAGCCAGGACCAAGACCAGCCCAAGGGAAAAGTGGCGCATCGGGCGAGAGTTCAACCGGCGCATCAAGATTGCCTTTGACGAGAGGGATATCGAGATCCCGTTCCCGCACCAGACTCTCTATTTCGGGGTGGATAAGGATGGCGGCGCTCCGCCGTTACCGCCCGACAGGCACCGTGATGGCGGCGACGAAGGGTAGAAGATCGCCATCTGAAAAAAGGCACGACCCATCAATCCAATGAACAGGAGGATGCAAAATGAACATCGAGGTAGGCGGTATTCTGGGACTAATCGTCCTGGTGCTGAACATCTGGGCCATCATCAACATCCTGGGAGCCGGAGGTACCGTGGGCTCCAAGTTGTTGTGGATCTTGTTGATCATCTTGCTGCCGGTGATCGGTGTGGTCATCTGGCTCCTGATGGGCCCCCGGTCGCAGGCTGCCTGATACGGCGGAAGAGTGCGATTATCACCGTTGAAGCGAACATGACAGGAGAGAGACCATGAACAAGAAAGCAACCCGGACACTGTGGGCCAGCGCGTTTATCCTGGCACTTGGCGCGTGCGATATGAACGACGGTCCCGCGGAGGAGGCGGGGGAAAAGATCGACGACGCCTATGAAGGCGCTGTCGACAACGTCGAAGATACGGCCGATGATATCGGTGACGCCGCGGAAGACGCCGGCGACAAGATCGAGGACAAGCTCGACCAGATGAAATGACCTGCCGAGTGGGAGTTTGCGCCCGCACGCGGGCGCAAATGAGGGCACGGAACCATGAATCAGCTCGGTCGATGGTTTTTGCAGGGGCTCGTGGCGATTCTGCCGATCGGCCTGACCCTGGCGATTTTCTACTGGCTTTGCACCACGGCCGAAGCGAGTTTCGGTACGGCGCTGAAGTGGGTGTTGCCGGGAGGGTGGTATTTTCCCGGCATGGGTATCCTGGTCAGCCTCGTCCTGGTCACGCTGACGGGGCTGCTGGTGAACGCCTACCTTTTTCGAGCGCTACTGGATATGGCGAACGGCCTCCTTTCGAGGATTCCGCTGGTCAATACGCTCTTCGAAGGCATTCGCGATATCGCCAGGTTCGCCGATCCCGATGGGGTGCGGTCAGAGATGCAGCGCCCGGTGATGGTAACGCTGGGAGACGAAATACGCGTGCTGGGATTCGTGACCAACAGGGCGCGGGACTGGAACGAGGACTACAGCGCGGTGCCGGTGTATGTGCCGATGAGCTACCAGCTGGGCGGGTTTACCCTGCTGGTACCGGAGGACGAACTGGTCGACGTGCCGATGGAAGTGCCGGAGGCCATGCGCTGGGCGATTTCGGCCGGCATGATCGGTAAAGGTGACTCTGCCTGACTAACCCCGACCCTGCCAGCAAACGCCAGTCACGACCCGGCGGGCGAAATTGTCGCCCCCGGGTCGTCGTCCTCCTGGGTCCGCGGGTCCATCTCGAAGGCCGCCGGTGCGGCATCCGCCGCCGCCACCTCGAAGGGTGTCTGCTCGGCGACCGGCACCGCCCGCGGCGTACGCAACTGCAGCAGGAAATAGCCCCCGAAGAACGCCGCCATCGCCGCGAAGGCCCAGAACAGCGCGGTGCCCTGCATCTGCACCATGAGCTGACCCAGCAACAGCGGCGCGAAAGCGGCGCCGAGGGCGTTGAGCATCAACACCGATGTGCCGATGGTGACGAATTCGGAGCCCTCGCTGACGTCCGCTGCGGTGGCCAGCGACATGGCGTACAGGGGCATGGCCGACGCGCCGAACAGGAATACCGCGACCAGGAACCACGCCTTCCCGGCGGACAGTGCGACCGCGACCGAGGCGAGCACCACGCCGAGGCTCAGCAATACCAGCACCCGGCGTCGGTCGATGCGGTCGGACAGCCAGCCGATGGGATACAGTACCAGCGCGCCGCCGCCGATCGCGATACTCATGAACAGGGTGATATCCATCTGGCTCTCGCTGTAGCGGCGGGCGAACACTGCCCCCAGTGACCAGAAGCTGCCGGTCACGAGGCCCGACATCAGCCCGCCCGCAAAGGCGGTCCGTGAGCGGCCGTACAGCAGCCTGAAACCGGTGTGCGTCGGCTCTACGGGTTGCGGTGCCATGCGGCGGGTGACACCCACGGGGAGGATGGCGAGGGCCATGCACAGGGCGGCCACCGTGAAGGGAACCGAAGTCTCGATGGGTCCCACGTTGATCAGGAACTGGCCCGCGGTCATCGCACTGAGTGTGATCATGGTGTAGACCGCCAATAGCTGGCCGCGGTTTTCCGGGGTCGCCTGGCTGTTCAGCCAGCTCTCGATCACCGTGTACAGGCCGCACATGGCGGCGCCGGTGAGGAAGCGAAGTACCAGCCAGGCGGACCAGTGACCGAAGAGGTCCAGGCAGAGAATCGCCGAGATCATCAGCGCGGTAAGCACGGCGAAGGCGCGGATATGTCCCACGCGGGAGACCAGGCGCGGGTTTACCAGGCAGCCGGCGACGAAGCCGAGGAAGTAACTGGAGGCGCTGAGGCCGATCAGCAGTTCCGACATCCCGGCCTCGACGGCGCGCAGCGGCAGCAGCGTCAACTGCATGCCGTGACCGGTGAGCAGGAACGCCGTGGACAGCAGGAGCGAAATGACGCCGAGCAGGAGCCGCATGAGTACGTTCGTCGAAGTAGTGTCTTGGCCGGGTGCGGGAGGTGGCGTAACTCGCCACGCTCGCTACTACCGGCGGCGGGAATAGTACACTACCATGGACCGGGCCGGTCAATCCCCGACCGTCGCAGTGGAGATATATGTCTTGAGTAGGTACGCGATACGCAGCTGTTGCGCGCTCCTGTTGCTGTGGCTGTCCGGTTGTGCCAGCCCGCCCCCGCCCGACCTGATGGCCGCCTCCGCAATCTCCTTTACCGAGCCCGGGTTCTTCCTGCCGCCGGGCACGGCGCTCGCCTGGCGCTCGGACCCGCGCTATCTCTTCGACGACCCCGCGGACCGGCCGGAGGACTTCCGGCCGCTCCTGAAAGAAGAGATGGAGCGCTTTCTCGCGAGCCGGGGGAATGCTGTCGACCCGGATCGGGCCGAGTACGGCGTGCTCGCCGTTGCGGTGCTGGGCGCGGACCTCGATGCCGAGGCGGTGCTGCGCGAGTTCCGTCTGACCCCTTCCTTTCCCGCTTCCCGGCAGTACCCCCGCGGGACCCTGGTCGTAGCGATTTACAGTCTTACAGACGAGAAGGTGCTCTGGCGGGGGGCTATACAGGCGCACATCGATGTGTCGGAGCCGGAGCAGACGCGCAGGGAGCGCCTGCGCGCCCATGTCGCCCGCCTGCTGAATCTGGTCCCCGCCCGAGCGGTCTAACCTGCGGAGCCCGCGGCGAATCAGCCGCGCTCCACGCGCGGCTCGCTGTAGTCGATCTCCGGCCCCACCGGCACCACCCCCGTCGGGTTGATGGTGCGGTGCGAGGCGTAGTAGTGCCGTTTGATGTGATCGAAGTTTACAGTCTCGGCGATGCCCGGCAGCTGGTAGATGTCGCGGATATAGCGCGCTATGTGTGCGTAGTCCTCGAGTCGTTGGCGGTTGCACTTGAAGTGGCCGTGGTAGACGGCGTCGAAGCGGATCAGTGTGGTGAACAACCGGATATCGGCCTCAGTCAGTTGCTCACCCAGCAGGTAGCGACTGTCCGCGAGGTGCGCATCGATCGCGTCGAGTTCCGCAAAGAGCTCTGCATACGCTTCCTCGTAGGCCGCCTGGCTCGTGGCGAATCCCGCGCGGTACACACCGTTGTTGATGGCGGGGTAGATGCGGTCGTTCCACGCGTCGATCCGCTCGCGCAGGTCCGCCGGGTAGAAGTCGACGGCATTGCCGGTCAGCCCGTCGAAGGCAGAATTGAACATGCGGATGATCTCCGAGGACTCGTTGCTCACGATGGTGTTGCGCTGTGTGTCCCACAATACGGGCACGGTGACGCGCCCGGTGTAGTCGGGGACCGCGTCCGTGTACACCTGGTGATGGAACTCCCGCCCCCCACAGCGATCCCCGCTGCTGCCGGTCGCGGTATCGAAGGTCCAGCCGTCCTCCAGCATGATGGGGCTGACGGTGGAAACGGGTATGAGTTCCTCGAGCCCTTTCAGGGTGCGCATGATGAGCGTGCGGTGGGCCCAGGGGCAGGCGAGGGATACGTAGAGATGGAAGCGGCCCGGCTCGGCGGTGAATCCCCCGTCGCCGCTGGGGCCGGCGCTGCCGTCGGCAGTCACCCAGTTGCGAAAGCCGGCGTCCTCGCGCACGAACCGTCCGTCCGACGATTCGGTGTCGTACCACTGGTCCCGCCACTGGCCGTCGATGAGCAATCCCATGATGCAATTCTCCCTGTCGTGTGATGTAGAGACCGGGTCCACCCCGGTCCAGGATGGGAGAGACTATAAATTCGATGAAAGCGAATAAAAATCGCAAATATTAGGACTTATCTTTCGACTAAATGGAAATGTCCCCGTATTGCTCGCAGGCTTTTGTTAACAGGTCCCCCAGGTGGCGAACGGCGGGGCCTGCGGCCTCCGGATCGGCGTACACGAGGTACAGTTCGGTGTAGCGCCTGCTCGCCTCACCCAGCGGCAGCTCCCGCAGGTCGCCGTAAGCGATACCCGCCAGTACCCGGGTTCGCGGCAGCCATGCGAAGCCCATCCCGCGGCCGATCATGTCCGCCGAAGTGGCGACGTGGGAAACGGTCCAGCGCTGTTCGGCACCGAGCCAGCCGGAGTCGCGCCGCTCGCCCCGGGAGGAGTCGCGCAACACGATCTGGCGATGTTGTTTCAGGTCCTGCAGCGACAGGTCCCGGCCCAGTTGGTGCAGCGGGTGGTCCCGGTGTGCGACGGCGATGAACTCCGCGCGCAGGATAGGTGAGCCGATAAACCCCTGTGGCACGGTGCCCGCGACCAGCAGGTCCACCTCCCCGGCGGTCAGCAGTTCGGGCCCGCCGCCCAGCACCGTTTCCTCCAGCTGCACGCGGGTGTTGGGAAAGGCCCCTGAAAAAGCCTCGAGGGCACCGGCGAGGTAGTCCTGGGGATAGACCTCGTCGACGGCCGTGCGGATCTCGGCCTCGGTGCCGACGGAGAGGGACGCCGCGACATCCTCCAACTGCGCCGCCTGGTCAAGCAGTTGTCCCGCCCGGCGCAGCATGAGTGCGCCGGCCTCGGTCAGCTCCGCCTTGCGGCCCTTCACTTCCAGCAGGGGCAGGTCGAGGCGGTCCTGGAGTTTGTGCACCGCGTGGTTGATGCTGGACTGGCTCTTGTGCACCGCGGCGGCGGCCTGGGCGAAGCCGCCGTGCTCCACCACCGCCTGCAACATGCGCCACTGTTCGAGGGTAGTCCTGGTCATCTCGCCTCCTTACGAATAATTCGAATATTAATGGCGATATTATGCGATTTTTATTCGTAAAAAACGATTCTAATATGCCGTCCATCGATCCAGAGACCCCGTCGGAGGAAGACATGGCACATCGCACCCTGAAGGAAGTCCGCACCGCCAGGCCCAGCCGGGACGGTGACGGCGTCGCCATCCAGCGCATCTCGGGCATGCGGCATGCCGGGATGGACCCGATCCTGTTGCTGGACGAACTGCGCGCGGAGAACCGGGAGGATTACATCGGCGGCTTTCCCCCGCACCCGCACCGCGGTATGCAGACACTGACCTACATGCTGCACGGAGGTATCGCGCACGAGGACAGCGAGGGCAACCGCGGCGAGATTCGCGGCGGCGGCGCCCAGTGGATGTCCGCCGGCCGCGGCATCATCCACTCGGAGATGCCCACCCGCGACAGCGATGGATTGCACGGCTTCCAGTTGTGGGTGAACCTGGCGGCGTCGGAAAAGGACTCCGCCCCGCGCTACCGCGACCTGTCGGCAGCGGAGCTTACCCAGTGGCGCGGTGAGCGCGGCAGCGCACGCGTCATCTCGGGGACGTGGCAGTTTCCCGGTGAGGCCCTCGAGGGCCCGCTCGCGGAATTGGCCCCGCGCGCCGCGGTACTCGATCTCGAGCTGTTGCCCGACGCCGAACTGGCGCTGTCGGTCCCTGCACAGGACAACCTGTTGGGCTATGTTTACCAGGGCGCCGTGTCTGTCGCGCAACGCGACGCACACGTGCAACAGATGTTCATCACGGGGGAGGGCGATACGCTGGCGCTGCGCGCGGGGCAAGACGGTGCGCGTTTGCTGCTGATGCGCGGACGCCCCCTGGGCGAACCGGTGGCCAACTACGGCCCTTTCGTGATGAACACCCCGGAACAGATCGAGCAGACGCTGCGCGAGTACCAGACCGGCCAGTTTCCCCAAGGAGCAATGGAATGACTCAGCCAATCGTTTACGACAACAAGCCGGTCGCGGTGGAACTGGAGGCGGGACAGGAGTACCACTTCTGCGCCTGCGGCCGCTCGCAGAACCAGCCGTTCTGCGACGGTTCCCACGCGGGCACGGGCCTGTCGCCGCGCCCCTTCACCGCCCGGGAGAGCGGTGAGGCCTATTTGTGCCAGTGCAAGCACACCGCAAACGCGCCGTTTTGTGACGGCACCCACAAGCGGTTTACGCAGGAGCAGGTGGGCAGTGAGGGCGACGGCGTCATCGCCAGCGCCGGGGGTACACCGGAGGCGGTCCCCACGCCGGAGGAGCCGACGGTGGCCTTCATCCACCAACTCGCCCGCGAGGGCCTGGATGGCCTGGGTCACCACGGGCCGATGGGGTCCATGGGCGTGCCGCGTGCCGAGTTGCCCGACTGGGACGACCTGCAGGTCATGGTCGCGCAACTGCACCGCAAGCCGTTGATGGAGGATGTGCCGGTGGGCACCGGGCTGGTGATCGGCCCCGAGGCGCGCCGTCCCCTTGAACTGGACATCCCGCTGTTTGTCTCGGACATGAGTTTCGGCGCACTGTCGGAAGAGGCGAAGACGGCGATGGCGCGCGGCGCTGAGTTGGCGGGAACCGGCATTTGCAGCGGCGAGGGCGGGATGCTGCCCGAGGAGCAGGCCGCCAACAGGCGCTATTTCTACGAGCTGGCCAGCGCCCGCTTCGGTTACAGCGAGGACGCGCTCCGCCAGGTGCAGGCGTTCCATTTCAAGGGTGGGCAGGGCGCCAAGACGGGTACCGGCGGCCACCTGCCCGGTGCCAAGAACACGGGCAAGATCGCCGCGGTGCGCGGCATCGAGGCGGGGCAACCGGCCATTTCGCCACCCACCTTCGACGACCTCCACACACCCGAGGATTTCGCGCGGTTCGCAGACCGGGTGCGCGAGATCAGCGGCGGCATCCCGGTGGGATTCAAGCTCAGCGCAAACCACATAGAGCGGGACATCCAGTTCGCCCTGGACGCCACCGCGGACTACATCATCCTGGACGGTCGCGGCGGCGGTACCGGCGCTGCGCCGCTCATGTTTCGAGACCATATCAGCGTGCCCACCATTCCGGCCCTGGCCCGCGCAAGGCGCTATCTCGACGAGCAGGGTGCCTCCGGCCGGGTCACGCTCATCATCACCGGCGGACTGCGCACACACATGGACTTCGTCAAGGCCCTGGCGCTGGGCGCGGACGGTGTCGCGCTGGCCAACAGCGCGATGCAGGCCATCGGTTGCGTGGGGGCCCGCATGTGCAACAGCAACAATTGCCCCGCGGGGGTCGCCACCCAGAAGCTGGAGTTGCGAGCGCGCCTTGATGTCGGCGAGGGCGCGCAGCGTCTCGAACGGTTCCTGCGCGCGAGCACGGAATTAATGCAGGTGATGGCGCGCGCCTGCGGACACGACCAGCTGTCGCAGTTCTCGCGGGACGACCTGGCGACCTGGCGCGAGGACATGGCGCGCCTGTCGGGGGTAGAATACGCAGGGCTCGCCTGACCGGCGCGACGATTCCGGGCGCGGATTCCGGCGCCCGCACCTGACCGGAGAACGCCATGGATGATGTCGGTTTCGACAGCCCCTTCCTGCGGGGCACTTACGCGCCCGTGTGCGAGGAACGGGATTGCGCGGGGCTGGCCGTCAGCGGCGAGTTGCCCCGCGCCCTCGACGGCGCCTTCCTGCGCAACGGCCCCAACCCGCAATTTCCGCCGCTGGATCCCTACCGGTGGTTCGGCGGGGACGGGATGGTGCACGGCATCTGGCTGGAGGAGGGCGCCGCCGTGCGCTACCGCAACCGCTGGGTGGAGACCTTCGGCCTGCAACTGGAGCGCCGCGAGGGGCGCTGCCTGTTTCCCACGCTGAGCCCACCGGCGGACCCGGTTCCCGAAGCTCAGGCGCGGGGGGAGATGATCAAGAACAGCGCCAACACGCACATCGTTGCCCACGGGGGCAGGCTGCTGGCGCTGTGTGAAACGGGGGAACCCTACGCGCTGGATGACAACCTCGATACCGTCGGGCCCTGGCAATTCGACGGGGCGTTGACGGGGCCGATGACGGCCCACCCCAAGATAGACCCGGCCACCGGGGTGATGCACACCTTCGGTTACTCGCCGTTCCCGCCCTACCTGCGCTACTACCAGGTGGCGCCGGACGGTGTCCTGACCACGACGGCGGAGGTGGCTGTGCCCCGCCCGGTGATGATGCACGATTTCGCCATAACGGATCGCGCCGCGGTGTTCCTCGACGCGCCACTGGTTTTCGACCTGGAACGCGCCATGGGGGGCGACAATCCCTTCGACTGGCAGCCGGACCACGGGATGCGTATCGGCCTCGTGTCTTTTGACAGCCCGGACAGGGTACGCTGGTTCGAAGTGCCGGAACCCGGCTACGCGTTTCACACCTATAACGCGTGGCGGGAGGACGGCCGTACGGTGCTGGTCTGTGGGCGCAAGGAGCGCGTGGTATTCGACGGCTTGCCACCGAAGGAGCCCGAGCACCTTTGGCGCTACACTGTCGACGAGGGCAGTGGCAGCGTGCAATCGGAACGGCTCAGCGATGTCCACTCGGTGCTGCCGCGTATCGACGATCGCCGCACCGGTAGCGCCACGCGATACGGGTACGCCGCCTGTATCCTCGGGCATGAAGCCATGCTGGACTGGGACGGTCTCGTGCGCTTCGACCTGGAGAGCGGCGCCCACGTGACCTGGCAGTGGCCGGCCGGCGCCGTGTGCGGAGAGCCGGTGTTTGCGCCCGATCCGTGTCGCGACGGCGAACTCGACGGCTGGGTGCTGCAACTGGTGCAGGACCCGCGGCGGGGCGCCACGGACCTGTGCGTTCTCGATGCCGCCGCCATCGAGGCAGGGCCGGTCGCGACGGTGCATCTGCCCTGTACGGTGCCCAACGGTTTTCACGGCAGCTGGGTGCCGCGCGAACAACTCTCCCGCCACGCCTGAAACCAGGATGCGACACCGGGCAGACGCTGCCCGGGCGATGCTGCGAGCCCCTCCCGCCGACCGCCTCGCAGGCCGGCCAGGCTTGCGAAATTTGTACATTTGTGCAAAATTCGTCCTGCGTATCCACGATAACAGACCCAGAGGGCGCTCAATGAATCCCAGAGCACGCAACGGCATGACCCGCACCGTCCTGTTCACCGCACTGACTGCCGCGCTGCCGGCCTCCACCCTGGCCCAGTCCGGGCCGGTGCTTGAAGAGGTGGTGGTCACCGCCCAGAAGCGGGCCCAGTCACTGCAGGATGTGCCGCTGAGTATCACCGCATTCACCGCCGAGACCATCGACCGGGCGGGCATTACCGAGTTCAGCGACTACGCGATAAAGACACCCAACCTGGGCTTCCAGGAGCAGGGCAGCCGCGCGAATATCAAGTTCGGCATCCGTGGCGTGACCAACATCGGCGGCCAGGCCAACTCCGTCGGGGTTTACGTCGACGAGGTCAACGTTGTGCCCAACGTCATTACCACGGGGCAGTCGCGCACCGCCGACACCAGTCTCCTGGACATCGAGCGCATCGAGGTCCTGCGCGGCCCCCAGGGCACCTTCTTCGGCCGCAACACGATGGGCGGCGCCATCAATATCACCACCGAGAAACCGAGCGTGGAGGAGTCCTTCGGCAAGGTCACGCTGGAGGCGGGCGAGGACGAGCACTACCTGGTGCGCGCCACCGGCAACCTGCCCCTGGGCGATACCCTGGCGGTGCGCGGTGCCGCTTACTACAACGAGTACGACGGCTTCATCGACAACAAGGGCCCCTCCGACGCCAGCAATGCCGAGGAGAACACCGGGGCGCGACTGGCGCTGCGCTGGCAGCCGGACGAGGACCTCACCGCCGATTTCACGGTGTCGTACTCGGATATGGAACAGGACTACCCGGCGATGGTACCCACCGGGATACTCGCCGAGATCCCGACGCAGGTCGTGGAGGACGGGGGCTTCCTGTTCGACGCCTTCGGGCTGCCGCTATGGCCCCTGGAGACCGTGGATTTCTTCCCGGACAACTACACGGACGCCGCCACGGACCTGGGGCGCGGCCAGGACAACGAGACCTACATCTACAGCGCGCGGATCGAGTATGACTTTGACAATCTGCGGCTCACCTCGGTCACCGGTTACATCGACAACGACTTCTCCATCGACGGCGAGGGAGACGCGTCAGTCGCCCCCGCCTTCACCGTGGGCCGCGAGAGCGACATGAGCGCCTTCAGCCAGGAGGTCAGGCTCAGTTCCCTGGGCAACGACACGCTGCACTGGATGGTGGGCGCGATCTACTCGGACGACGAGACCAACGAGACGGACGTCAGCACCCACCTGGCGACCGATCCGTACCTGGCGCTGTGGGACGCGCTGGGCATACTGGAGTTCGGCCTGCCCGGCGACCTGCTCGACATTATCAACAACGGCGCCAGCGGCATCTCGGTGGGTAACTTCGAGGACGTGGACCGCGGGTCGGAGACGAAAAGTTACGCCGTGTTCGGCGATATCAGCTGGGACTTCGCGGAACACTGGACTGTCGCCGCCGGCCTGCGCTACACCTACGACGATGTGGAGTACTACGAGACGACCCGGGAGACCATCCCCTTCGACGTGGCGGACGTCAGCGGCGACGAGGATTTCGACGACTGGAGCCCGCGCGTGAATCTCACCTGGCTGCCGACAGACGACCTGACCGTGTACTCCACCATCAGTAAGGGATACAAGGTCGGGGGGTTCAACGCCAACCAGGACCTGGTGTCCCTGTTCTTTGACGAGGAGACCGGCTGGAATTACGAGCTGGGTTTCAAGTCCCAGTGGTGGGACCAGCGGCTGCAATTCAACACCTCGGTGTTCTATTTCGACTGGAACGACCTGCAGGTGCGCGGACAGGACGTGCGCACCCAGCGCCAGGTGGTGGTCAACGCCGATTCCGCGCACAGCCAGGGCCTGGAACTGGAGCTGAAGGCGCTGCTCTGCGAGGGGCTGACCCTCGACCTCGGTTACGGCTACCTCGACGCGGAGTTCGACAACGCGCCCGGCCTTATCGACACCGACGGCAACCTGTTCGACGGCGAGGGCAATACCATACCGCTGGCCCCGGAAAATACTTTCACCGGCGGCCTGGAGTACAGCTTTGCCCTGTTCTCGGGCGAGGCCTGGGGCCGAGTGGATTACAGCTACATCGACGACCAGTACACCTCGGCAGACAACAACCCGGACCGCGAGATCGAGAGCTACGAGCTGTGGAACCTGCGAGTCGGTTACGACGCGGAACGCTTCGGTGTGCAGGCCTTCGTCGAGAACCTGGGCGACGAGGAGTACAGCTCTGCGACCGAGAACCTGGAGACCTTCTACACGGGCCTACAGCGCACCGTGGGACGTCCGCGCTGGGCCGGTGTGCGGGTGGACTTCAGGTTCTAGCGCGACGCCGCCAATTCCCCAGAGAGGTATCAGCATGCAGTTTCCCGAACGCGGCACAGGCCGCGAGGCCATTCTCTCCAGCCTGGGCGCGCGCAAGAGCGGCGACGTGCCCTGGGAG
>Ga0126341_1000021_pt1 | contig 30261 bp, 12 predicted proteins | sample OrbTmetagenome_FD_97057 | JGI IMG/M metagenome (GOLD analysis project Ga0126341, IMG submission 97057) | Coral microbial communities from Florida Keys, Florida, USA - Orbicella T D metagenome | ecosystem: Host-associated > Invertebrates > Cnidaria > Coral | place: Florida Keys, Florida, USA... | reverse complement strand
CCTAAGAAAACCCTATAATATTCCTATTTATTTATGCATTTCCCGGGATTTCCTTGGATTTTAGAGATTTAAGCGGCTGGTAGACCCCGGGAAATCCCTGTAACAACCAAGAATAATAGAATTCTGTTTCCTTAGGATGGATATTACCTTTGAGGGCGCTTAGCGGGGTGCCAAGAGTCCCTTCCCCGCTAACTCAGCCCCCAAGCTTCTTCTCGTACACGGCCCGCCCAATAATAATCCCTAGCAGGCGGGCCCACTATTATTCCTTATTATTTTATTTATAATTATATCTTCTGGTTTACTATCATTCCTTAATAATTTATTAATTTTCTTCTGTAACGCGGTTAATCTTGGATAGAAAAGTTAGGTAAAGGGAATAAAAATAAGAAATATATTGTAATTATATGTGGATTAACCGCGTAACAGAAAGAAATAACTATAAAATATTAAAATTAATGAAAATATATATTAAAATGAAGATAGAATTTAGTAAAAATAAAACTTTTAATTTATTAATTTGTAGATGTAGGACGCACCCCGTCCATGCTATCGATCTTATGGTTAGTACACTCGTCTCTATCTCTAGGCGCCATTCAGTTTCTTATTATTTCTTATCTTATCTTATAGGTTTCTTAGTGTTAATCTTGTTAGTGAAGGTGGAAGTTAGTAAATAATTATTAGATTTTTAAGTGTGTTTCTTCCACCGGAGGCACCTTCACGCACTTTTGTAAGCCTTTCAACCGCTTCGCTAGCCAAGATCATGAAGAAGATAATTTTAATATGTGATTATAAGACTTTAAGATTATTATTAGTTTATAGATTTCTTTGTATTAATATTTTATCTTATTATTGTTGTTCTTGTAAGGTAATAAACACTTAATCTATAAATTTCTAATTATTTTTACTTTCCTTTTCTTATCTTCTATCTTCATTAACACTATAAATTCATTATTATTTCTATAATATATTATGTGATTAATAATCTCTGATAAGGCCATAAAAGTATAAAATTAATAATAATAATAATGAATTTATAATAGAGATTTCTACCGGAAAAATCCTCAATCATAAGCTGTGTCTAAGGTCAGTTCATTCCCATCCGGTACCACTAGGTTACCACAAGAGGGTAAGCACCACACTATTCTCCAAGGGTATGCCGGGTGAGAGGTTAACGAGAGCCAGCAAAGAGACGACAACAATCCTATAATAATGAATATAAAGTCATATTTTATTAATAATGGATTTTATGAAGGCTCTTGGCACACAAAGGAATTAACCGTTAAGCCAGAACAAGACTATGAGTCCCGGGTACGCCCAATAAAGTAGAAATTTGAATTTCTTTTGGGTCTTTCCCTTATTGGCCGTACCCTTGTCCCTTACCTGTCATACAATCTTCTGTCTTCATTTGTGGACTTACGGTGGACTTTCTTCGCCTAATCCATATATCCTGTACGTGCAAGGGAACAATCAACCATGGAACCGGGCTATCGAGGGTTTGTCCTTCCTTTTGCCACTAGCGGGAGCCTTTGAATCCATATTAATTACGCCTTACCATGGCAAGATCTTGAAGGATATTATGGGGGCGTGGGTATCTTGTAAAAACCATTCATTTTATTAGTAATGGATGATTAGTGGCTCGGTTACCCGTCATTCTACCATAAAATACCTATAAAAACCGAGCCACAAGAGTCAATAAATATTATATTTTCTGTGTAATTATTAGTTTTTATGCTTTTATAGAATAATTTTGATGAGTTTAATGGCTGGGTAACGGTAGTGAAACCTTCTTAGGTAGAAGGACAGGATACTATTGTAAGTGTAAACAGACCACCCACGTAAGGCAGGAGAGTGAAGATGAGACCACAGAAGCTTAATGGATTAAAAATAAATAAAATAAAACTTTTGTAAATTCTGTGGTCTCTTCTCGCCCTAGGAAGGCTTCTTAATCTTATACTTTTTTAATGGAATTTCTTTGTGATAGAAGGCTTCCTACGTACAATATGCTTCAAGATTAAAGTGTAAACCAATAGGAATCCCGGAAAAGATCATCCAAGAAGAAATCATAGAATTGAATCATTAATGGGGAAGACACGGCTAGACGGTTCATATAGATTTAATGATTAATCTTTGCTTAAACGGTCTCACCACAGAGTCTTCCACTCACAAAACCCACTAAATATTATGAAGGGATTCTAGATACAATCACCGGTCTATCCACATAATAATCTCTTCCATCTTGACTAAGCTCCTGGCCGTCTTCTGTCTCTAGATCTTATGGTTCTTACTAGAGCTTATATATAATCTGGTAATCTCTCTGGCCTTTCAGTGTGGAATGGATTTAATGGATTACCTAAGGCACTTCCTCTTTCTCCTAAGCGTTCTATCTAAGATTTATTACCAGAAGTTTCTTAGTTTTTTATGTGTAAACGGTTAGACAAGACCCTGAGATTATCTTTGAAGGCCCCTATAATATTAATAAAATTTATATCTTTTGGAGGTAATTACCAGTACTCAGGGTCTTGGGACAATAAGATTCTATATGGGCTTGCACGTGAGAATCAATAGACATGAGGCTGGCCAAAAGGCTTCCGCTACGCTAGCCAATAATATTCTGTTTCAGTTCATTCCGTGTCTCAGGATTCATTAAAGCTTTCATTATTATAAATTCATTTTTAATTTACTTCTTTTACACCCATCAATTACCTCTCACATGCCTCCCTTCGGGCTAGAGTAAACTAAGAATTATATTTGGATTCCTTGCCTTATAGGGGATTTATATGGATGATTAAAAGGATTTTGGATTGTATGCTAGCTGGCCTAAGAAAATAGTAAATTTATTGATGAGTTATAGTCCCAGCTAGCCCGTAAATATTAAAAGATTTTATAGAATGCATTATTTAAGTAATTTATGGTGGGATCCTATGGAAAGATGGAAGGTTTACTCTCTTCAGCCTAGGTTTATCTTCTAATAATTAATATATGATTGGGATGAACGATAGCTGAATGATTTTATGCTCTTTCCTGGGTTAATTGGTCCTTGCCTGTTATTGACCATAGAATCATATTAATTATATTTGTATTTATAGTATTTATAGGGTTCCTTCTTCCGTTCCCAACCAAAATATTTATCTTTTAGTAGCCTAGCCTTAAAAACCTTAACAGAATAAAATAAATCAATAATATTTGTCTTTATAATAGCTTCTGGAGGCTCTACACTTAAGGATTGAACGATAGGAATGAACCTAGAAACCAGATCAATCCCAACAAAGTTCAACCTAATCCCTCGCTCAAAGGACAGGGAAACCAACATAGACGGCCTGTTAACTCTCGTGTCCATCCGCTTAAAAACCTAAAATTTATATAATTTTTAGTGATTATTATTCCAGCGGATGGCCTTATTATTATTAATCTTTATGCTGTGTTATGAGTGTACATTAAAGTAAAAAATCTAAGAAACCGCATAATATTCCTATTTTATTGAAGTGAGTGAGAATGAAAATAAATCTTAGGCCCTTGGGTGAACATAGAAAGTTATACAAGAGTAACCTTAGAATCATATATTTAATCTAGCGGGTACCTTGCCCAATCCTAATAAAAGTCAATAAAGTTAATATTATTACTAACGAGTGGAAGGCCCTAGAATCCTATGTACAAAGACAACCACAAGACTATTAATCCCAGGGCCTTCCCTATCTGTCTAGCCACTACATTAAACCAAAAATATAATAAATTTGTATTTTCCTCCTTCATTTCCTAGATAATCACACAACTAGACTAATAAATACCAATAATTATAGTAAATCTTATAATGAATCAATTAATAATAATAATTCTGTGAAGGGTTTTACAAATAACGGAATAAGAAAAATACATTTATAATTCTTAATTTAAGGTATGATTCAACCAAGAAAGGGTGAACCGGTTGAAAGGGGAAAGGAAATAAAATATTAAAATGTAAACTTATTGGACGAATGGAATGGAGAATGTAGGGTGTAGCAAGGGAGAAGGAACCAATAATTAATATATTTTTATATGTTTTTATGGTATGTTCTTAGGATTAGTCCCTCGGTTTGGATGTTTATGATAGGATATGAGGCTGAAGGTAACACAAAAGTCACCAGGGTTTATATAGGATTATCAATAGAAAGCTGAAAGGCCAATGAAACTCCTAGAAAGATAAGGCGGTTACCAATTTTAAGGTTTTTATGGTATGCCAAGAGCTGGCGACAGTAAGTCTAGAATTAATTTAAGGTGAACCACTGATTGGTTTCTAAGGTAATGTATGGTCAAGGAAGGTCACATAATATTAAAATAAAATAATAATTTTTACTTTATGATGGAGTCCTTGCACCAAAGGTAGAACAAATAAGCTGTAATAATCTCGTGACCAATCTGTTTTCCATTCTCTTCTACCTAGCAAGGACTCCCAATACCAAATAAACCCAAGAAATTATTAATAAAATATTACAATTTATTTCTATCTTAAGGTATTTTATGAGGATATGAATGGTAAATTAAGTGTAAACGGTTAAAGAGAATTATTATTTATGGATTCAGTGTCCTGGTCTCCCTCTCTCGTGACTTTATTACCTGTAAAATACCCAAAATCAAGGAATTTTAGTGTTCTTGGACCTTCTTTGACCAGATTTTATGATGGAAAATTCATTGATTTTGATAGGAATGGACCGTCCAGTGAGCCAAATATTATTATTTTATTGTAATTTTCTGGGATATTTGGCTCGCTCAGGGACTTACTAAGGCTAGACTTCCGCTGCCTAACAATATCTGCTATACCGGGGTGTGGGCTAGGGTTACCATCAGATAATAAAGTTATTTGTATGCATTATTTTGTGTTCTTTGTAGTAGCCCACACCCTATAATAATATATAATCTTTACTCTCGGTGGGGACCATTAATAAGATAAATTAATAATGTCTTGCAGCCTATTGGTCCCCACCCTGTCTAACCGTCCATTCCTAGGATTTAATCGTTAATTTCCTGGCTTTATCATCAGTTCTTTCACCTCTCATGTCCTAGGAATGCCCGAGTAAATCTATTATCTTGGTAGACCCACAGGATACAATTGTAAATTCATTGGTCCTTCTAGCGTCAATCTCAGAGAATAATGCCCAGATAATCTGTCAAAATATTTCTCTTTTATTAAGTGTTTTAAGGATTTTATAGTTTATTTTCTGAGATTGGGACCGGTAAGGAGTCTTAGTAACCACAGAATCCCACCAAAATATATTGTATTTTTATATCTGGATTCCCTTCTACCTATATTAATTCCCTCGTACAAATATTATTATAGAATCTAGCGACAGCCGGGTAACAAAGGTAAACAGATTCTTTGGTCTCTTACCCGGCCTCCACTATTTTATTTGTCCTAATGTCAGTGGAGGCCCCCAAAATACCTTTATAAATCTTTTAATCGTATCTTCCCTGACCGTAACCTCCCGTAATTGATAGGAAAATAATGCAGTGGCCCAGCCGGGGAGAATCCTATCCTAAAACACATCATAAAATCAAAAATCAACCATTAATTTAGGAATTTTATGGGTGTAAACCTTCCTTTCGACCGCCATGTGTAACCCAAAGGGAGTGGTAATGAGATTAGATTGGAAAAGTCCTGTAAGAGATTATATTGCCTTTCATTGATAACGCCTAGGAAACAAGGATAGCAGAATGGATTTATCTGGAAGCTTTTCATCTTATAATCCTACATTCTATATCTCCTTCAGCTTTAACACAATATATTATTGATATTTCCTTTGCTAGGCCAGGAACTCTTATAATTTTATTATCCTTAACATCACCAATCCTTCAAAAATGTAAATATAATATTTTCTTTAGAGTTCCTGGACCATGACGAGAGGGCTAACAATAATAACTTACAAATATTATGTGTTAATCCTTCGGCCCTCTCGTCATTCTATTACCAATTAATAAGGGTATGAATGGGAAGGAACTATCAATAAAATATACACTTACGCCAGCCTTTGACCTCCTAGACTCCCATCCAAGAAGATAAGACAATAAACTCCTGCAGATATTACCCAAATAAATTCTAAGATTACCTTCTATTCCATATACTCTGGGAAAGGATTACTCGGTACACCAGTTGGCTCTCATCCTATCATAAAGGAATCTTGGAAAGGTATACCAGCTATGGGCAATTAAAGGTAAAATCCTCTTATTCCTGGACCGTATCCTCCTGTAAAAACCTGGAAAGGATTCAATAAAATAAGTTTTTACCTTAATAATGGAGGAATCCTATGGTAAAATAATGAAGGTTTTTACAGACAACATACGATTGAAACGAGTGAATCCACCTAGAGATCATATAATCCTGAGCATACATGAGCTTGGACCTTCCTTAACCAGCTTAACCCTATAATCCTTTTCCCTTAACTCAGCACAAATAATCCAAAAATCTTAGGAAATGGATAGCGGGACCCTGTACGTGAGAACTAATCTTATTGTCTTTGGTAGGCTAGCGAGATCCACAGGGTCCCAGCATACAATAAATTATATATTTTCCTTTCTTACCAGGCTCTTACCAACATTAACATTCCTTAACTTTTAAGATTTTATGAATATTATAGGACTAACAAGAGCCTGGTATAGTGGAGGAGCCTATGATTGGTACTAGAGCTCACTGACAAGGAATTATCGGGATGGATCACTTATTAACAAAGGAAATTCCATTTATGATAGCCTCCTGATTGCTTGGAAAGACAGATTATTTGGTAGAGAATAGAGGCTAGCACCCGATAATTAATATAAAATAATAGCATTTCTTGGCTCGTCTGTTGGATCTCCTAGCCAAGCCCAACAGACGTACCAAGGAGATTACCTAATAAAAACCCAAGATAATAAGATTTTGACTGATCATTTACTAAGAAACAAAGGATTGGATCACTAATAATGGCTCGCCAGTTAGTCAAAATCTTGAAGAATTATAATGGAAATAATATATTAAAAGGAAAAGATAGAATTTGTTAGGAAACCGACCGTGGGAGGGACCTTAAAGGCTGAAAAGAATCAACAAAATATTACTTTTGTATCCTTTCCAGAGCTTACCAATGAATCTTCCATCCTAATAAATTATCTTTTTAAGGGATTCTTATTAGTGTTTACCTTACCTCGCTAGCTTCTTTGCAAGGGATTATACGATAGGATTACCAAAATACCCAAGAGATTTATCCAAAAATAATGAAAATAATGGTATTTTGGTAGGGAAAGACACTAGAAAATCTAGGAAATGCAGCAGTTATAATTGAAAAATATTCTACTTTTATCCTCTTAGTACAGCCTCCGGGATTCAGTTTTATCAGATCTTTTCCACTCTTAGTAAGGGTCAATCAGTGGTCAACGGTTCTTCCTTGGGCCCTTGGAGGAAGGTATGCGTGCCCACCGTAGGTGGGAGAGACCACGCAATGAAGGTAGACGCGGTGGCGCGAGTAGGCTAGTAATTTCTATGGGATTCTTTTGGTCTTTTACTAGCCGACACTCTTCTCAGGCACCCAATAAGCTCTAATAATAATAAAAAATCTAATATTTTTACCTTTTGGGTGCCTTCCCTTCCCTCCAAAGAGACGGGAGACAATTGAAACCACAGATTATTACTAAGAAAATCCCTGTAATTATCAATGAATCCAGGTAGACTAGGAGGGGATACAAGCTTAGAATGGCTCTCTTAGAAGGACAAAATCACTGAATAAATCTTAGAAAAATATCATTAAAATGTCTTCTTCACTAAGGATTCATGATCTTATTAGAGGTTACCAATAGGAAATTATTATTGATTAACACGATAGGATTGACCGTATAAGACTGAAAATAATAGAAATAATATAGGAGAATAGGAGGGCTTATTAGCTGTTATCAGTGGACGGTCAATCATACGGGCCAGAGAATTAACAAGAGTTTTACCTTTCAATAATAACAGTCTAGTGTCCAGGTACAAAGAATAATACATTTATAGATTTACTAAAACATGAAGATTTATTGAAAGGTATACCGGTGGAAGGCCTCTAAGACTCAGGAACAAACCTAGGAAAAAAGGAAACCAAAGAGATGAAAGTACAAATATGATAGGAATGAACCCATCAGTGGTGAAAGGTAAAAGACTTCTCAGTGGACCAACGGATGCAAGATTCTATGATATTGTGAGTGCATAGAAGGTAAAACCATTATTATCCTATTGATTCAGCTTGGAAACGGGGTAACGGTAAGGACCATTCCAAGAAAGTATCCACTATATATTTTATGGTATGTTCTTATATAATCCCTTTAATAATATAATTTCCTGTAATAATATATTTACAAATTCTACCCTTAGAGTCTATTGGAAAGCCTAACCTAAGAGATTATTATTGAAAAGATTCCCGCCAGATTATTCCAAGGAACCCCTTGTATCTTATTAGCCCTACCATTATCACCAATCTTTTATCTTATGTTCCCTTCCTGTCATATACCTTCAACAATTAATAATAATAATATTTTCTTGTTATGGACCATTCCCAGATAATATCCTGCCTTCCACATCTATAAGCCATTAAAAGACAATAAAATTAAGTTATTTTGGAGATTTTATAATAAATTTCCTATATCCATCAATAATATCTGGTGTAAAAATCTCCTAAATAGACCCATAAAGACGAAAAGAATTCTATTTTAAAGGTTTCTGTGTGGTCTTTTTGGATTATACACATAATATAATTATAAATTTACTATTTTTACATATTGTATTTAATGGTGGCGTAGCTGGACCCAAGAGGGTTCCGCTGCGCTACCCTCTTGCGGTGGCCAGCCTGGAATGCTTAAGAGATTTAATATGTGATATTTGGTTTATAAATGCCATTACAATTAATATTATTTTTGTTAATACTTTTATAATATTTTGCAGGATTATAGGGCCCATATCCTACATTTACAATCTATTTCTATTGTTTATTTCCTGAAGAATAGAGTTTATTTCTTGAGTTCCAGTGTTTACACTCCATAAAATCCTTAACTCCTAATAATAAATAACATAAATTTTGTATTTATTGTAGTGTATTCCCCCTTCCATAGACCTAGAAACCCTCATATTTAATAATGAATGAACAATAATAACTTCTGCTAGAGAGGGTATAGGTGGTAGAATTATGAGAGGAAAGAGTCTAATGAAGAAGGAAAGTCTATTGAAAATCCTATAAAAGCTGTATAAAATGAAAAATGAAAATATACTTATAATATCGTCCATCGGCGGGAAAACACTATAATAAATGGTTATCAGGGCCCTCGTCCCGACGGTTTCATGCTTATTGTCTTCCTTCCCAGATTAATTCAGGATTCAGTGTCTATGGGTTTACTAGGGTGCCGCCTCTTATCTTTCATTATTAATGATCTTTCCACATAATATACTTAAAAATCCTTGTAATCGCGTGTGGTGGACACCCCAATTATCACTCCATATTTACTTCTTTCATCCATCTTTTGACTCATGTTCACCCTGCATTAACCGTTTCTACCTTCACCTCCTACATTCTCCAAAGTTAATATTTTGTTTATACTAACCGTTCATCCGTGGCGAGAGCCCTAAAATCTATATTATTTTTTGTAATATTTTGTAATTATTGTATTTATTAATGCATGAATTAAGTTATTTTATTAGTGATTGATGGTCTAGCAAAGATTCTTAATGTCAAGAAGAAATACATAAATGTAAAAATCATAGAATCTTTGCCACTAAAGCGCTGGAGGTAACTGGGGCCATCTTACAAGCTCTTGAAGGGTGAAATATCCGTTGAAAACCTTGTAAAAGCCAAATAAAAGAAGTTAATAAAAGTATATTGTGATGGCCCTGGCCGTATATTGTGCATTGGTTTTTACGTGATTATACCTTCTAAGTAATAAAAATTATTGAATTTATTGTATGTGGGAAGGAATCATAAGGAAGGTTGATCTTATTACGCCTGGCGAGCCTCTGATTCTATTGTTTTCCAAGGAATTTTATTGTTATTATATATTTTATGTGTTTTGGTAGGGTCACTCCAGTCACAATCCTATAGTTTTATTTGATATTATCTTAGTGGGAACCAGTGTGTGGAAGCCAAGGGACTCGTTAGAATCGATTCAATCTTGGAGACCAAAGTGACCCAGAATTAATATTTTGTATATATTTACTAGCTTGGTCTGCTGGAGCCTACTATAAATTTATATTATTGATTTACTCTCGTCTCAGGGATTTATCTAAGAAATGAACACTCTAAGGCCCAATAGGGTTCCGCTTCGCTACCCAAGAAATCTCATAAATTAACTCTTGAATGTTAAGGCTAGACCTAGAAACCCAAGTATTATTATGAATTACCAGTGAATCAGCTCTTACGTCAGTCCTTCTATGATCCATCCCTAAAAACTATAAAAATATTGTATTTTTAAGTTATATTATTGAATGGCAAGCACAAGAAACCCACTATTTTTATAGATTTATGGTAGAGCTTGTAAGGAAGAAGTCCATGAAAGATCAATAAATGGTGAGAAATCTGTAGGCCGCATAAGGAATAATAGAATTAAATATTAGGTTTTATGAGTTCCTTTGGGATGACTTTATTAGTGAGTTATTATAGAATCTTGTGGTAGCCCATTGTAAGCCTCTTGCGGTAGCCCCTACAGAATTCACATTATTATTATAGTTCCTTCCCTCTCAACCAACCGGGGCTACCACAATAGGCTTCCGCTCCGCTACCAATAATATTACAGTTTAATCTTTTATTTATATGGATTTATTTGTCCTTAGAATCTCTTCCTTGTCTTCTACTCCTATCGATTACTCCTGCTCTGGGTCAAAGAATATTACATTTACATTTCTTAATTATGGGTCATTCATTAATAATTCTGGGAATTTATGGGATAATCCGTCATCAAAGAAGGTCCACGCCCTCGTCCAATCATTAAAACACTAAGAAATCCGTAAAAATCTTTACCGAGGGCTTGCCTTCTTCATTCTATTCCTCTATTATCCGGTTCTTGGAAGCTCCTTAAGGGTGTGGGAAGCATAAAATAATATAAGTTTTTAAGGTTTTCTTGGAGCTTCTAAGACTCTTTTCAAGGTAAAATATGAGTGTAAACAGAAAATGAAATGGATTTTGCATGATATTATTAGAGTTTTTACGGGTGAAACAATATGGTGTGACAGAAAGTCTAGCGTCTATATCTCAGGTCCTACCGATGGATAAGCAGAAGATTGTGAGGCACCGGCTCCTCTAAGATCATTAATAATTATAGAAATATATTGTGAGGAGCCGTTACAATAAAAAACACTATAAAAATCCATAATATTTTCCAGTCAATCTTTTATCTTCTTCATCTAGTTGGTTCCCTTCTACAGCTTTCTATGTTTCCTTTGTTCCATTCTCTAGGGTCCTTGCCTTCTATGCCTAGTAAATCTATTATAGTTTTATCTTTCTCTTACACTCTTTCACCTCTTATACCTTCTATTGCTAGTCCTTGGTCTCTTTGGTATCCTCTCGATTGGAAAGGTAATATGATAGCAAAATTCCTGGAAAGGATTGGTGAGTAATAGTCAAAGAATCTTAGGGTAAACCTGTAATAAATAAGAAAGTTAACATTAAAATTTATATCTTTTAAGGCTTGGTAACGCATGGTGGGGCTAGAGTAAGACCACAAAATAAATTAAAACTTTAGGATTGTAAGTAGCCCCACACAGAAGCATTAAAGAATTTAAGATTAGGAATTAAAAAGTTAATAATTTTTGTTCCTTAAGGAGATTTTACAGAATAAATAGAATAGGAGCAGCCGTTGAAAGACCTTATGTTTCCAGATTTATTAGTTATTTCCCTGCAACGCCTGCTAAGAACAACATTATATTATCTTGTGGTTACCAACTCTCCAGACGGTAGAATGAATCATAATGTGGGTGTTTTTTGGACTTATTTGTACTGATAATTCCCTTTATAAAGAGAATATTATTGGTAAGTTAAGGGTCTTTCCTATAGCTGGAGAGAGAAAGTGAATGGTGTCCCAGCTCTCAGAATCTTATTGTATTTATAATCTCGTCTCTTGGTCATAATCTTACCGTCTATTCCTCGTATCCTAAGATCAGATCCAACAGACGAGTACATTAAAAGCCAATAAATTCCCAGGGCCCTATCTTGGGCAAGATGATACAGAAGAAGAAGTCATGGGCCCTGGTAAGCCTAAGATAGAAAGATTAGATTACTAGTAACTCCAGAAAATAAACTCCGGCCATAATGCTAGCTTGCCTGTAATCTCTGGTTCCATCGTGACTTTATTGACATTACATTGATTTTGATTCATGTTCTTACCAAGCTCTCATCCTCTCCTTCTATGGGATAACTAAAATATAAAACTTTAAGAATATTATTGACTTTTACTCGGATCAAAGGCTTGGCATTATAGATAGAAAAGTGGATATTAGTAAGAAATTATTATAAAATTACTGAATCTAAGGGTTTATTGAAGGGTAAAGGAAGTTATGGGAAGGGTAAGTTATAGGAATTAATCTTCAATAAACCCATGAAATCTAATATTTTATTTATTAGTTTGTAGGAAGGCCCAAGCTAGAGCCCTAAGAGACGACTCCAAAGAATCTAGCATATTGTCCTTACCGCCGGCTACTAATAATTAATAATATTTTTGAGGATTTTATTGTGAGGCTTTACTAAGAGGAAACGGTAAGATTAAATATAAATTTTATAGATATTAATGTTATTATTACGCCTCACCATCATAAGGAAGCAAAGATTAGTAACTGGTGGGATGGGTTTGTAGGATATTGTAAGGTAAAATATTGGTAATTCTGTGTGGTTAGCATATTAAAGGTGAAAAAGCTTGGTAATGGTGGCTTGTAGAAGAGTAATAACTGGTGCACAAGAAGATGAAATAGATGATAAAGCCGGGCGAGAGCCACGTAAATAATATAAATAAAAATGAATCTTAATGGCAAAGAGACGTATAAAGAAGAAAATAATACAAAATAATTCTATTAAAATGACTTTCTTTTGGAGATATAACAGTAAATAAAATATGATGAAGACACTAAAATACAAATATATTCTGGTTTTCTATAGGTTTCTTAGTAATGGTTGGTTAGAATTAATCTTGACTTCCTCCCTCACATTTAAGGTTTTCGACGGATTAATTTCCTTGGTTTCTAGGTGAAGCATAAGATGAATAGCGTGGTGGTGACTCTTTGGCCTTACCAATCATACATTAGCTTACAATCCAGTAAAAATACAATTAAAATCCAAATATTGTTCATTCGGCAGGCTCCAGAGACGACTGAAACGATAGAAAATGTAAACCAAATAATCCATAATATGCCGCTAGGAGTGGGAAGTGAGTCTTGGAGGATTTTATAGATGGATTGGGTTTTTATTATCTTTTTCTATTAATATATTATTTTTATTATTATATTTGTATTAGTTGGCAATGGAAGGGACCTAAAACCCAATCCACTTATCATAAACTCATTATTTTTATAGATTTCATAATATTTATAGTATTTTTAGAGCTTTCTTGGCTAAATAATGAGTTTATGGGAAGGGAACATAAGATAAAGAATTCTCAGTATTCAAGATTAAAAGGTAATTACAGGTAAATTCAGATAACTTTCTTTATGATCCGTGACCTAGCTGTTACCAATGTATTCATTCTAAGGTTACTAGTGGCAGGGTTTATCTAGGAATGAACTGGTTTTCTCATTCTCTACCTTTAAACTCAGAAAATAATGGACTTTTATGGTATGCTTCTCCTCCTTCCGGGACTTCCCTGGGACTCTATGGCTACACCCTATAAGACTGAAAAGATGCAAGAGTTTTCTCTCGGATTTCATGCAAAAGGATTACTCGGTTAACAAGATTTCCAACAGACCAATCATGAAAGGGTGAATGGATATCGGTGGAAGAGAGAAGTGAATCAGTCCAAAGAAATCCCTGGAATTACCATGAGCACCAGCTTTCTTTCATGAGGCTTTCTAATCCTATTAATCCCAATGAAATCTCAAGAGAGTGTAGACAGGGTGTAGGAGATTACAATAGTATTAATCCATAAGCTTACTGACTGGCGCTATATAATCCTACAAGAAGATTTACACTAAGACAATATAAATAGCTGGTAAAGATAGGAAAGGAAATAAGATGGACACCAGGGAATCATTCAGGCATTTATTATTCTTGGATGGTATTATATAGGATTTATAAGAGTCCCACTACCAAGATGGTCCAGATATTTTAGGAATAAAGTGAGGATAGAAGACATAAGAAAGCTGAACACAGAGGCTAGAAAAGATATTATTGATTCATATTTCTGAGGAGCTTACTCTCATAACAAATTATATATTTTTTGATGGTATTCCTAGTCTGTTTGGCATGAAGCTCCTAAGAAAATAGAGTCAACGGATGGACAATACTGGAGAAACCTTAAAGAAATAAATATAAATTGTGTAAATATAAGAGCTTATGTAAGTAAAAAATGATATTAAAATTATGAATTTACAATATTCCCTTACGAGAGAGACCAAAATTATCATTTATTATTAGTAATTACTGGTATGCCCCAAGGAAATCTAGATACAAAATTACCAGTCAACCATTATAAATTCCTGCTGTGGTAGGCCGTAGAAACCCAATCTATTTTTTTGCATGCCACGGATTATACAAATTATCTGTTAAATCCCTTGCTACGGCGGGTTAATCCTCTCGTGACACCAAGCATAAAGCGTCTAACCGTTAACCCGCCTTCACTGGCCATATAATAATAACTTTCAATTCATTTTCTACTTCTCTTTCACCTTTTATTGACACTTTATTATTATTAATTCAACTTATTTTATTATGTGCTTTTATGGGATTATTACAGTAAAAACTTAATTATTTCTATTATTTTGTGTTAGTTGGTCAATAATCCCGTAATAATCCCTTCCACTATAATCACCATTTCTTCTTCTTTGGTACACTTTTATCCTGAGAATCCCTTGGAATGACATGAATCCTGAGAATAATTTGGTGTTAAAGGGGCATGGGCTAGCATAAATAACCAAAAGAATCAATTTATTTTAGTGTCTTTGCTAGCCCAACCCTACAGTATACACCTAAAATCTATAAAATCCTTCACAAATATCCTAAAATATACAAATACAAATACAAAAAAGCAGATAATTATTATAGGACTTTTAGGATACCCTTCCACAGATTCTTATCAAAGACGAGAACCAGATTATGCATGAGACGAGGAACATTGGAAACAGATATGTGATTGGTTATTAGTAATGGATAAAGAAGTTTATGAAAGTGTAAGCTGTACCAGGCCAAGGAAGTCTCGCCACTTGTAACAGCTAGGACAGGCCGGCGGTAGAATCTGATGAGGGAAAACCAGACATTGGATAAGAGATTAAAGCCGCCGGACTGGTTTCCACAGATAATTAATAATAATTTCTTATTGACCAAGCCTAAGAATCAAACAATCTTGAATGAAGAATCCTGTGTTAGGAGCCAATCATAGAGCGTCCAGTACTAACAAACCCTCCCAAACAAACCAGATTTAACACATATTATGATTGAATCCTTCCTTCTTCCACTAGTCTCTACCTCATATTTAATAGATTTTCTAGATAATACGACAGGTTCTCCAATTAAAAGAATTATATTTTTATATTCTTCTTTATGCCTTTCCTTCTTATACCTTCCAATCGATAATGAATAGACAATAGGCTGGACCAGAAAGGGATCAACCATAATATATTTAAATTTATTATTATTTATATTATTCCAGGAATGGGTGATCACAGGGCGGAGAGGCATCAAAAATACACTTAAAAACCTAAATATTTCAGGGATTTGTATTTACTAAGTTGGTACCCGCATGCCCTAGTTAATCTGTTAATTCCGTGTCTATGGTACCGCCTTATCCTTATAAAGCTGGACAAGATCCTATAGTTGTAGCTGATTGGTAACTACAAATAACTTTATAATTGTATGATATTATAAAAACCCAACTTCCATCTTAAAAAATCCCATTATAAATCTTTAAATCTTTTACTTATAATACCTTCTTTTGCTAGTAATGTCCAATAAAGATGAAGCATAAGAACAAAGAAAACACATAATAAAAACTCTGGTATCTCACATTCTGGAACCTATAAACCAAGGAGTGAAGCCATGAAGGTTTCTGTGTTCTCCCTTCCTAGAAGAGACAAGAGGCACCAAAAAGTCTAGAATCTTTGTCTCAGGAACCCGGAAACCCTTATATTTTTATAATAATTATGAAGGGATTACCGGGTGAGATTAGTCCAACGGGTTCCTGAAGTGTGAGTGAAGTGTGGTGCTTGTGGTGTCCTGGCTAGTCCGTAGGTTGACTCTGTGCTTACCAAATCTGACATCCCAGTATTAGCCAGGACCTGTCATCCACTAGAATCAGTTCTCTCGTCGTATCTTATTATTTTATTTTTATTTATCTTTCTGGTTACACGGTCAATCATATCCTGTTTCATCCTTTCCATATTATTCCAGCTTACCGTCATTCCACTCTTATTCCCAACTTTATGGATTAATCTTTATAGTGTTTACTAGGATGGAAGAGCTGTAATAATTAATTATATTTTTATATTTTATACCATTTCTTTCTTATTGTTAGTACCTTTGGAGTCTTATTAGGACCGATTCCAGCGGATATAGATAGGATATTATATGAGGATTACTGTAGGTGGCGAGAATTAATCATAAGTTTTGACTTTCTTCTACCTAATACACCTCACTGGGTCTCGCCACCGTATCTAGCAAGGAATTATATTATTAAAGTGTATTGGTGTAAGAGAGTGACGCAGGAGCCCACAAGTAAGCAAAGAATTATAAAAATAATGGGTTTTAAAGGCTCCTGCGGCACCCTCTACAACCAGAACACAATGCAAAAACAATATGAATTTATAATTATTGGACGAGTGGACGGGTAGCTTACAGGATTGGTTGAATGATAATAATTTCTGGTCTTTGAGGGTAGGGTGAGTGACTTTATTATTTGGTATTGGGAGTGAAGGGGAAGACAGTGGGCAAGTGCCTCGCAAGTTATTATTATTTATATGTTTCTTGAGTTAATAATGCATGGATTTTATGCTGTAGGTAATGACTAAGAAGAACACACCAGTTTATTATTGGCTCATGAGTTATTTTGGTAGTTATTTACCCGAGAAGGAGCCTACATAAACCGTGTAAACCTTCAGAAATCTTTTGGTTATTAATATTCTTGGGTTAATAAGGCTCCTTCTGGTGGATATCCTTCTATAAAACTAGATTATAAATTAAAAATTCATTAATAATTAAGGTTGAAGGAGTCCGTGAAGGCTGAAGAAGCATAAGAATTAATTAAAATGTTATTATCTACCCTCATAAGATTGATCAGTGCCAAGGCCATGTCCTAACCAGCTGGCGCATACTAAGAGGATAATAAGTTTTACTTTTGGCTTGTAATCTCCCTTGCTAGATACAATATTTCCTTTGGTAGAGGTAAGGACAACACTAAGCATAAAGCCCAAGGAACCTTACCTCATCCCTCATTACCAGGAAAGCATTCAACCTTATAGTATTCTCTAGTGAAGACGCTGCAGGCGGCTACCATAAAGATTAAAAATTAAAGTTTTTTCTTTTATTTGGCTATTTGCCCTTCCGTGTTCCACCAGATTTAATCTGTGATATCCTTAAAAATACATTATTATTTTCATTTTATTATCCTGTTACACCTTATAATTCCTATATAATATCATACCTTTCATACAATTAATAATAGAAATTCTTTGATTTTATACCTTTTGGATTAATAATTAACTTTCCTTACCCACAGCCTCTTATTAATGCAATTTTATATTTAGTGGTAGAGCAAAGGTAGAGGCTGTGGATATCCAAGAATAATACATTTATAAGGGTTTCCAAGAGACAAAATATATGAGAAATATCAATAAAATTACCTTGGAAACCCATAAGAAATTTAGACTGAACATGGCCCTGATATACACTTCCTACAACCGCTTGCGCCAGGAGAATACACTAAAAGTAATAAATTTCTTAATAATATGGGTGTTTATGGTGGTTGGGCCGGGTTCATCATTAATAAGTTTCCTTTTGGTACCTACTACCGGCCACTACAGGTTCTCCACTTAGAATTCATTATAAAATAACTTTTGACTTTACATTACCCCTTCAATCATAGAGACAGAGAACCCGTTAGGCCGTATCAACCGAGGAATCCATAAGGTGAAAGAGACTGGACTGATTATAAAGTAAATTTCCTGGTAATATTATGGTGTTAATCTTTTTCTTTTTTATGCATGCCGGGTAAACACCAAATAAACCAAATCATTAAGTCAAAAAGAAATTCATTTTATTATTCCGTTTCTAAGGTGTTACTAGTGTACAAAGACCAAAAGGTAGAAAATATGAATTTATTATGGGAATTAGTAAGCCATTGAAGACTCTGTGTAAACGGTTAGCGGAAGCGTGGAATGAGAAACGGTTATTAATGTTAACGGCCTCGGGTTAACTGGTGTAATTACTAGTAAAGACAAGTGGAAGACCTTAGAAATATAATAATTATTTTTGGATTATAGGGTTTATGAGTGTAATTTTATTGGATTTTATATTTCATTCAAGACTCTTTGGACACTCATAAACACTGAAAAGATTATATTTTTATCTTATTTTCTGTGTCTTACGGTGGCCCCCATCAGTTTTTATGAGAGAAGAGGCCACCAAAGATAGGAAACTTATAGTGTTTTATTGGTTGGGCTAGCATAATATCTGGAAAGGATGATCCATAATAAGGAACTCTTGTAAACCCTGCTAGCCCTACCGGTTGGGAACTGTCCATCATGAGGCAGCAAAAGAACCAATAAAAAGGCAATATAAACAGCTCCCAACCTTCCATCCTTCCCTAGCGGTAGCGGTAGAAGAGCTTCCAAGACTTTATGTTTACACCACACGGGATTACACCAGTAGACTCTAGGCCCAGCGGAGCGTGGGACAAGCATAAGAAGCATAAATAACCAATAAAATACTCTTAACTTCGTCCAAGAGGTCGTGAGTCGTATCCCATCCTAATTATCTTTACTAACCGTACCATCATGAGGCTCTTGCACTTACACTTTAATCATCAAATAAATTCTGGTACCGTGTCACATGTTCATTCATCTCTTGGGACCTTCATGCCCTTGTCAATTAATTCATATTTGGAAGGTCCCGTCACTATAAGATCATTAATAATTTCAGGAATTTTGTCCTTTAATCCTACATACGGGTTCTGTGTTATCCTTTGGCACCAGTCGGGTCTCTTATTCCTTGCCTTTTGGTCCTTTCCTAGGTTTGTTCCTCATATTCTGCTTACACTTTCCTTGACTTTCACTCTCATGTTCCCTTTGTGGGCTACTACCAGCTACCAAGTTTTATCTGGCGGATTACCTGGCTTATGTCTTCATTCATCTCTGGAAAGGCTTGCAATTTTATTTTATTTTTGGGATATTATTGGGACTAAGAGGCAAGCCTTTCCCCTACATCTACCTTTATCACCAATAATTTCCTATTTTATAGACCAAGATTTTAAGATTATGAATCCTTCTGGGGGACTTTTATTATTGAAAAAGCTTTTAAAATCAGAATATTTGTCCATAAAAGTCCCCAATAATGCTAGAAATCCTTGGAAATGCCTAATAAAAATATAATTCTTTCCAGGGGTCTCCACAAGGTTATAGATGGGTTAGATACGGAAGGTTTAAGAATGGAAAAGGCCTTTCAGCGCTAGTACATGGATCCTGTTGTCCTTACGTGCCCTAGGAAACAACTTAATCTTGGAACTTACTGTCGAGTCGTCTGTTCTTCCTTCCGAGAGTTACCGGTGGTCAAGTGTCTTTCCTATCCCATATCTGGTGGTTATCCTTTAAATCCATATACTCCAGGTCCAACTTTCTATCATAACACTTCACTTTTTTATCATAATTTCTGGGTTTTTAGAGGCTTCTCTGGTAATTACCTAAGTGCCTTTCCTGCGTCACTCCCTATGGTATCCTCTGGTACAAATAACTTTTAATATGGGAAATACAAGGAAAGAACCGTATAAAATAGGAAAATAATAAGAAAATAATATTAAAATTATGAATTAATTGTGACTTAATGTCCAGCCGCAGTGTATTCCGCCCCGCAAGGGAACCCATAAAAACCTTAACAGATTATCCTTTACCAACCAATTATCATTAAATATTTTAGTGTTTTAACCGTTAGGATTATAGAATGGATTGCATTTATTGGAGAATCACCAATTATTAATATTAAATCTTGGAAATATAAAGCTAGGAAATGCAATCCAATTAAGAATCCCTTCTAAGATAATATTATGATGTGATACAGCCAAGGGATTCCAGAAAGTTAGTTGGGATTTTATTGTTATTATTATTGGATTCATATTGGTAAGCCACTTAATAATCTTATCTTCTTAGGCTGTTTCCATTACCAAATTATTAATCTTTACCTTCCCATAAAGGATAACCCCAAAGTAAATGGAAACAGACGTAAGAAAATAACTTGCAAAATCCCCTTATAGGTCTTGAAAGGCCAACCACCATGTTATCCGCCGTCTCGGGCCTGTTATTCCACAAAAACCTTCACAAATAATCCGTTTCATGAGGCTCTTGGCCCTACAATCATCCATAAAGTTAGTAAATATTATACGGGCCAAGAGGCTTCCACTAGGTTAGCCAAGAGCCATTCCATATTATTTTAACAGAATTTTCCTATCATATACACGTCATCCCTCTATTTTCTTATTAAGCCTTCAGAATACTTACAGCCGGTGAGTTTGCCATTACCTTTAGATTTTATAGATTACATATTAAGTGACAAAGAAAATCACAAAATATTTATATTATTTGGGCTATCATAAGCATCAAAAAGACGGAATGGCCATTAAGAATCATAGAATGCATGGTCTCGGGAAGCTTGGTCTTTGCCTTTGAGCGGAGGACCGGACCCTACTAAATAATCTTATCTTACCTTATTATTTTCATTATTATACCTTCATAATTCTCCCTTCCAAATAAATAAAATAGAATATTTTGCAGATAAATGTAATAAAATCAAGATACAAAATATATTGTAAAGTGATGGGAGCCAAGGCGCTATCGCAAGGGAAGTGGGAGAGGAAACTAGTGACCTGGGAGGCATTATTACGGGCTTCCCTTGCTAACGCCGGGGCTACCTGTAACGACTAAAAGATTATTAAGGAAGTTGTGGAGTGAGAGGCTATCAAAGAAGTCAGAAATAATATTAGATTGACGGGTGACCACAAAATAAATCTTCTTAATAATTGATATTGGGAGTGATCATAGCGGGTTCCTACGGCAGGTCTCGGCTGATAATATGCCGGAAGGAAGTGTCCATGGTGTGTCCCAACGCTAGTAGCAAGGGACAAGAAAGAGAAGCCGCTACAACAATAGGAAACAGAAGAGGTAGAAACCGTCAGTTAATAATTCCTTCCATAAGATTAACCCAGAAACCCTTCAAAAATAATTATCTGTTAAGTCCCTTCCTGCCTACGTAATCCTCTGGGAAGGGTTTCTGCTGGATACACCCCATTAAATCCCATAAATAATCTCCAAAATTATACATTTTATTATAGATTTAATGGGCCTACCCCCGTCACTTTGTCCCAGAGCCTTTACTAACCATAAATTTACAATATTATTTTTATTTACAAGGCTCTGGCCCTTCCAAGAGAGTAGGCGTCCCCTCCGGAGGAGGGAGAGAAGACGCAATGAACACGGGAGCGGTGGCGGATACGGTGGAAGGACAAGAGACCCCAAAATTATTTGTATTTTATTGGCATTTTGGGTGTCTCTTGCTAGGGGCCAAGCCTATTTTATTATCTTTTACCCGCTCCATGCGTGGCTTGGCCCCGGTGGACGCTATATAACTAAAAATTACATTATTTTTCCTATCATCAACTTCTGGTAATAGCGTCCACCTACCAAAGGCACTTATAAATCTATATTTTATTTCATTTTAATATGTATTTTGCCTTAGAAGTGCCTTTGGTCCTTACCCACTCACCCTCACTCTCTTCCTCCTTTCCTTTGGGGCACTCGGCACGAGTGAGTGAGTGAGTGGACGGGCGGAGCCCCCATGAAGGAGTGAGTGAGGGAGAGTGGTGGGGCCTAGGACGCTTACCACCAGATACTAACCAAAAAGTAAATAAAATATTGTTATTGTAAGCGTCCCAAAGGCCCCACCCCACCCCAATAAACATTATTTTTATTATTTCCAGTGTGTTTTTATTTATGACGGAAGGGAAGGGGCCTGCCGACGGGGGAACGCTCACGCTACTCTTCCCGGAGGAGGAGGCCAGGCCCTTCCCTCCGTCAATAAACACACAAAATAATTCAAAAATAATATGTGTTTATTGGGGTGCTCGGTTCCCTCGCTCGTATCTAATGTTCATTTCCTGCGGAGCGGGGCCTGCGGCAGCATACCTTATGGGGGCTGAGTTGCTCTCGCAAGCGCCCACAAAGGGATTAGACTGCCGGTGGCCCCACGTAGGGAAGTTGAACCTAGACCGCCTGCCCTTGAGTAAACCTTTAAAGAATAATATTTTCCTAACTTATTGGTCTTTTGGTTTACATGAATGACTTCTGTCTTACTCACTGGCCCTAGGCTACTAACCGCTCAAACAAATTATAGATTTTCTATTTATTATCTGCTCTTCCATCATCTGACAGGGCCTTGGCAGTAGACGTGGAGTGTGAATCGGTTCTATGTTCATAAACTCACCACGGATAACCAGCTTATTATCTTTGATCAGTGGACTTACCTTGACTCACTATAAGATTTACTACGATAGGAAGCCAATTCTCTCATATTATTTACTAACTTTTCCCTTTATAGAAGAATATTATTGTGTTTTCATATATAATATTAAAGAAGGAAAGGTCATTCCCGTGTTACCAGCATTCTATTACCATTTTCTAAGATTTTCTTCTTTTATTTGGCTTTAGATTCATTCCACTGTTTTCATTATGGATTTACCTTTCTTTCCTTTCTTCCTTGGGTTACCTTACAATAGTGTCCTTCGGCAGGTAAAGAAGAACCCGGATCACCCACTAAGACACCCAGAAATTACTATCTTTTTATAATATTTTAAGGGATTCTTATGGTGCTTGTGGGTGATCAGGTACAACTTTAATATCTTTGGAATCCTCGTGTCTTAGCAGGAAATTATTGACTGGTGGTTAGGTCTGGACTTAAGATTAAACCAAATAACTTTCAAGGAATTTACTGGATTAATTAACCGGTAAGAGGAGTGAGTAAGACAGGAAAATAACTTAAAAAGATAATTTTTATTGAAGTTTTCTATGGACTCTTACCGGCTTACACGGTATTATTAGGATTTTATTTCTTATATGGAAGGTGAGGCATGTTGGGATTCCTAGCGGTACCGTGTAGACTCATAAAAGATAACATTAATTTCCTTGGTTCTGGTGGTTATTCCCTTGTGACATCCCATTAATATTCTGTTTTCTTTGTTTTTTAGGGAATCAATAAGCAAGAGATTTATTAATGGATATGAGCTTATGAGAGACGCTTGAACACTCAAAATACCATAAGATTAATAAAAATAATAAGAAAAATAACACCATAATATTAACTCCCAACAGATTATTTCTTCTTTCATCTCGTGTTACTCGGTTAATCATTCAAGATCTTACCAAAATATATATTGTTAGTGCCCTGTCCATAAGGATTACAGGTTTAGAAAGTTGTTGAAGGAAGAGGAAACATGAAGGTAACGAGTGTAGGAAATGGAATGGTGAATCAACTTCCGGTCGGTAGAGAATACACTAAGATAATGAAAATAATAAGGATTGTAAGGTAATCGCTACTTCATCATCAAGGAATTTAACTGTTAATTTTGGGAATTTAAGCTCTAGAATGGGCAACCCGGGGTAAGAAGTTTAATGATTCACCTACAACGGCAAGTACATTTATAATTAGTGAAGACTTTTACAGATAAATCCAAATAAAATACTATAAATATAAATAAATTTAGACTAGATTCACATAGAAAACCTAAGAAACTATATTAATTCCCAATTCATTTTACCTTTAATATCCTTTTCTACCTATCAAGTACCTGTAATCACATAAAAACTCAGAAATTATTATTGAATTCTTAGTTGATTTGGTGTAGGCGGAAGGAATAATGTAAATATTATTAATAGTGTAGATTTATTGGCTATTATCAGTCCCTTCCGCCTCCGTCTCTCATCCCTTTGGAGTCATTCTTTGCTAACTAACCGTGGAAACGAGAATGCTAAGAGAGAAGAGTGTAGGCCCTACCATAAGATCTAGAATGAAGATTACTGATTATGAAGGTAAAAACTAGATTAATAAGTGTATGACCCAATAAATACATAATATTTTATTGTAATCATGCGGCAGGAGGCCCTATAATATAATTAAAAATCAATATTTTCTGGGTCTTATGCTTCCTGCCGGACCTAAGGACTGTTAAGCGAGGTAAGTGGACGGGTGGTTACTGTGTGGCTGGGACATCTCTCGGTCGACAGGAATTATTATAAATAAATTATTAAATGTAAAGGTAAGTTAGGTTGAATCCAGCTATCGATAAGGAAATTTATAATATATTTTTATTTTATTGTTAGGGTTTACAACATGAGAATGACAATATCCTTTCCACTCGGGAGCCTAACGATAAGATCCGACTGTAGGATTACTTTGTAGAGGATTCATTAGTGCGTGACTAGGACAAGACTCGACGAATGAATCCTCCTGTAACTCCAAGATAAGATTATATTATAGATTTAATGTATGCGTCTGTAGGTCTCGGATCTGATCTCTAGGGATAATTCTCTTAACCGACCAGGAAAGTAAGATCAGATCCTACAGACGCCCTCTTAAAACACTACCAAAATAATATGAAAATAACTGTAACATAAGATAAATCTATAGTAAACATTGTGGTTGGACCCTTGGTCATTGGTGGAAGGTATAGAAGGGATTCTCAGAGATAAAATCAGTCACAAGTATATGGAATCAAAGGTAAACCCTCTCCATCATCAATCCTAAGCTTTATTTCCTTTCATTATTATTGATTATTTCAAGATATTTTGGCTATAGAAGTAGATGGAAATAAGTGATTTTATGTGTAATGGAGGCTTACATCTTATACTTATCCACTAGGTCTCAAAGGTAAATGCTGGAATCTTGTCGTCCTTCTTGGGTAATAATATGTATAAATTCATTAATAGACATAAAATCTGAGGAAAGGGAATACAAATATAATGGTTCCAAGCCAAGGCAGGTAACCGCAAATGCAATAAGAAAATATAACTTTTTTACTTATAATTGCCTGCCTTGGGTGTGTGAGTGCCTTCCCGCGGATAACAGGCTTCCACTTTTTATGCATGCCAGGCCGTTTAGATAAGGAAATTCCCAGTGAGTCAACCTTTAAAACCTAAAAATTATGAGGTCCCAGTTAACTCCAGAATATGCCTCGGAAGGGATTATAAATGTAAAATTCTCAAGTTTTTTAGTTTGCTAGTCCCTTGTTTCTTAGTGTAGAGCCTAGCAAAGGACGAATGAAACTCATGAAAGATTCTTATTGTATTACCTGGAGTTCATCATTAAATCTAGAATAAATAAAAATAAATATTAATAATCTATTATCATAAGCTAGCGACAAGGGAACCAATATAAGGTTGAACATGGAAGGACAAACACACCCGAGATATCGATAGAAAATTGTATATTTATTAGGTGTGGAAGGTACAAGAGCCCATATAATTCCCTTAAAAGTTTATATTTATTATGGGAGCCCGTCCAGATAAAATCAGTGGGCTCTTGTCCCAATCCGTAAAAATCTTCACCTTTTACACTAGCGGTCACCAATCTTATCTTAGCTTCTGGGTCCCTCCTTTCTCTCATAATAAAGAATTGTGGATTTTTATAGACTTTTTAGTGATCATAGACGGTTATAGAAGGTTATTGACTCGTTTGCTGGCTCCATAATAATATAAATAATTTATTTTAATTGGTGATTATAGGTAGAAGAGAGGACACAAAGAGCCAGCAGAAGACACATCCGGCTAGTAAGGTCCAAGAAGATTACACCTTAATGTGGGAGGAACATAAGACACTGTATTCTTCCGTAATCTTCTTGGGTAAGCATTATAAGCATAAAAAACTGAAAGGTTTATGGATTTACTAACCCTTCATTCATAGGAGGACCCTGAGTTAGAGGGGAGACAATGTGTTAGACCTTTCACCCTAGGATACCCGCAAGATATGATAAAATCAGTCCAGCGGATATTGTGTCAGGTGTGGAAGGTTGGTAACAGCTACTAAAATCCCCTAAAATATTAATAAATTTATACTTTTTAATGTAGGTGCCAGCGATCGTAAGCCAATATTATGAGCTTATGCGTCCGGCGCAGCCGAGAGGTGACGCAATGAAGTGGTGAGTGGTGGCAGAAGGGTAAGGTAAAGAAGATAAGATTGCAAAAGACCCAATAAATCTATAATATTTTTATTATTTTATCTGCATTACTTTCATTATCAATCTTATGGTTTATTGGTTAATCTTACCGTCTGTTTCTCCTCTCTCCACTAGTTACCACCTACCTTTTTTTACAGGAATTATTAAACTTATTAAGGTTTTTACCAGTGGAGCCAGTTAGTAAGGAATAAAACTTCTGTAATAATAAACTCTAGACCTAGCAAAGGAAATAGGAAAATAAATAAGAAATTCTATAATTATTAATGCTTTCCAGGTTTATTCAGTGGCCAGAGTTTTCAATGGTTATTGGGTGGTTGTAGGGACGCTTGTAGAGCGGGTAATATTTTCCATAATAATTACTGGTTTTACCTAGCTTGGGTCTCCCTTTCACCTTACCGTCTTCTAATCATATAGGTGTCACGGGTGGGGTAAGGAAGGTACAATAGTGGCAAAAGCCCGTAAGAAATCTATTTTAATTGTCTTTTTCATGGCTTTTGCTAGCTACGGCCTCGCTCACTAATATTACCTTCTGCATCCGTCTATTGGTCCCTACCTGCCAAGGATTATAAATATATTATTATTTTCATTGTTTTTATCTTATCTTAGTGTGTTAGGTACGTCCGCTGGCCTCATATTCTCTGTACCAAGCCTTACACCAGCGGAAGGGAACCTAGAAATATTATGGATTTATAGGACGAGAAGCTCGTTATCCTTCATTAACAGGCAATACAAATATCATAAATTATTTCATTTCTTCCTTTAACCACCTAAGAAAACACTAAAATTATTAGAAATTGATAGTAAATTGGAGCCGCAAGAGACTCAAAAAGAGAATAAAAGTGTATTAATAAGATAATGAATCCTACATGAAATCATAAAAACAAATAATAAATTCTGGAATGGCTTTATGGACCTACAAAATACTTCTATTATTAATAAGAGAAAACCGTGGGAGAACCTGTCGTAACCAATGATTAAGCAAAAATTATTAATTATTTTCTTGTTTTAATCATATCCTTGTCCCGCTATCCCTCATTCATAAACTAATAAAACTTTAATATTTTCATTGGGATAGCGGCATATAATAGGATAGGAAAAATAAGTGATTCATTGGTTACGAAGGGAGGATTCTTTCTAGTCCAACGGTAAGTCAAGAAGGATAAGACACTGTCCCACCAATCCTAGCGTCTATATCATAAAGAAATAGGAAATTTAAGGTTGAATTCTCTGGAATGGAGGGTTAATTCTGTGTGCATGAAGGCTGAAAGGCCCGTTACAACTAGAAAATAATTGAAATTTATGGTATCTTTGTCTCTATAATTGAGGATTTTACAATATTTTCCTAAGATTATTTTATATTTATGATTGGGCTAGGAAGATAAATACCAATAAAACATGAAAATAATTAAATCTTTTGGCTCTTAATGTCCTTGGCATGTCCTTCCTAGACCTTTCGGTTGATCTTAGTCTTCCTTGCCTTACCGTGGTCACCTTATTGTCATACCCTCATTCTCTTATTACAGGATTATCTGGTTTACTTTCGTCTTTATAGGTGGGGCCTAGTTACCAAGGGCATTTATTTGGTGGCTTTTTGTGTGATTAACTAGGCCCCATACCTCCCAGCTGCCGAAGTTATTTATGCGTGGGGAGGCTGAATGAGACATATGCTGCGCCAGCCCCCCTCCGGAGGAAGAAATGATGAGTAGAAGATAGGGGGGAAACCAGAGAAAGGAACCATCAAAAATATAATCTTTTTATCATATTATATTGACTGGTTTCCCCCTAGCATGGACCCCAAAAACCTTATTTTCTTTGTCTCTTTGCATACCGTTTTCTATAGTTTTTTAAAGGTTTTTGGGTCATTGTAAGGCCAAAGAATCTCTTGGAAATTCACATAAAATATTATAATAAAATAGATTCTTTGGCCCATCATTCCCCACATAAAAACCATAAAAATAATGGAATTTTACAGGGATTTTTATGGTTTTATAGTGGGATAGAAGGGAATGATATGGCTGTTGCGGCCGACGGCCTGGCTTCATCTTGCCTCTCTCTCCCTCTGGTCGGGCGCTATATTCTCTGATAAAAGCTGGCGCTAGAAGGAGGAATTAAGAATTAATAATTTTATAATATTATTTGATGGGTATATGGATTTAAAGGATAACCAGAAGATGAAGACGAATGGACGATAAAACCAGGTAATATTGACAAGAGCCCAACAGATTATTCCATACAAGATTGACAGTAAAATACCTTAATAATACCAGAAAATAGAAATATTATGATAAAATTATTAATGGTAAAGATAATAGAATTAGAATGGAAAGAGACGATGAAAGAACATAGAATGGGTTAACGGTTGTAGCCTAAGAATCCAAGAATTATATTGTTTATTTACTAGGCCTTTTGGCTAGTGCACGGGAGTTAACGGTGTATTCCTTCCATAACTTTCAATAAAATTCCTTAGAAAATAGTAAACTTATGATTGTTAATGGGGCTTCCATCGTGAATGATTCACTTCTGTCCTCCCTTGCCCACTCTATCTTCTAATAAAACTTCTGTAAAAATCTCTTATAAAATCAGTAAAATCCCCTTATAGACCCATAAAATCTAATCTTTAATACCTTTTCTATTTTCTATTTCATTTATGGTACCGCACCCTCTATTATTAATATTTCCCTTTATTATCTTAAAGGTGCCATCCCACATCCATGAAAGGCTCGGAAGCATTATAAAGATAAGATTAATCCCATCGTGAAGGTTTTTATGGATTGTTTTGGGGCACGTAAGGGTGAATGGACCCAAGGTAACACGATTCTATTATTGAAAATGAACCTGAAGTTGACTCCCGTGGTACCCTCTTTGCCTAAGAAAAACCTGGGAAATGTAAGCTTAGGAATGAAAAGTCAAGAATAAAGTTAGTATTTTATACGGGCTTTTGACTTACACCTGGCTATCACATTTTCAATCTATTTTCTGTTCTTCCTTATGCTACGCCCTAGAGAATACTATATGATTGCAGGATTCTTGTCTCTCCTTCCATTCCATTCAGCCGCCGTATGTAACACCCAAAAGATTAGGATTTTCTTGATTAATAAGGTGGCGGCTGCATCTAAAGGTAAAAAGAATTATATTTTATATTTACTCGTCTGTTGGTTCCTTGTCCTCATCATTCAGGTACAATCTTATTCTCTTGGAACCAACAGACGTATACAGTAAATATTATATTTTTAATAATTTCTTTCTTACTTACTCCCGGGGCCTACCAAAATATTAATTATTAATTATAGGATTTATAGGCCCCGGCCCCGGTTGAAGGATCTGGTATTGGCCGTGACAGGGATTTACCTTTCTGCGCTAGTAACCGGTGAACCTTCCTCTCATTCCTTTATGATCCGGCTTAGGTAAGAGAATGGACTGGCAAGGAACCTCTCGTCATGGCCCTAGCTTCACCTTACCATCCCTCCCTTGCACTGGAATGGCGCTAGCGACCAAACCACACAAGGCGGGAGGGAGTGAGGACGGAGTGGAGGGAACCCGTGAGCCGACATGACGGAGGAATGACCACCAGACTGTTACCAAAGGCTTGACTTCTTCATCCAAATTCTCAGGGTCTTGTGTCCCAACCTTACAGACGCTTCCAATCTCATGACTTTTCAACCGACCGGAGGATATAATCAAAGAATT
>Ga0126341_1000020_pt1 | contig 30562 bp, 25 predicted proteins | sample OrbTmetagenome_FD_97057 | JGI IMG/M metagenome (GOLD analysis project Ga0126341, IMG submission 97057) | Coral microbial communities from Florida Keys, Florida, USA - Orbicella T D metagenome | ecosystem: Host-associated > Invertebrates > Cnidaria > Coral | place: Florida Keys, Florida, USA... | reverse complement strand
GCCGAGGGGCGCGAGGTCGCGGGCCACCGTCAGCGACGCTGGGCCGGCGCCGATCAGCGCGATGCGCAAACCATTTTTCTTCTTCGGTATCTTCGGCAGCAGCTCGACGATGTTGTCTTTGTTGTCGGCGGCGACGCGCTTCAGGCGGCAAATGGCGACAGGCTCATCCTCTACCCGGACGCGGCGACAGGCGGGCTCGCAGGGACGGTCACAGGTGCGCCCGAGAATGCCCGGGAAGACGTTGGACTTCCAGTTGATCATGTAGGCCTCGGTGTAGCGCTGCTCCGCGATTAACCGGATATATTCGGGCACCGGGGTGTGCGCCGGGCAGGCGTACTGGCAATCCACTACCTTGTGGAAGTACTCGGGGTCTTTGATGTCAGTTGGCTTCACCGCTGTTGCTCGAGTCTGTGGGGTTAATTAACACACTTTTTGTAGTGTTAATCGTCTGTTCGGACGAGTCGATAAGTGTGTCATATGTCAAGCGCGTTTTCATTAGGGGCCGCAGGAAATTCCCGTTACTTTTCCGGCGCTTAGGGGACAATACTAAAAGTGGTGCCGAAACTTGAACTGGGCCGGGGCCGCGGCCCTCAGAACCAGCCGAAAAACCAGCCGTCGTCCACGAGATCTTCCTCGCAGCTATTGAGCTGTGACTGGTAGGCGCCGGCCCGCCGCTCCACCTTGCGCGCCACCTGCATGAGCCAGGGTTTGCCCTTGTAGGTGCCGCGATTGAACCCGCCGTGGCCCTCGTGGTACGCGAGGTAGAGACTGTAGGGATCGGCCCGGGAGATACCCGAGCGCCTCTTTGACTGGTAGTTGTACCAGCCCACAAAGTCGATGGCGTCGCCGAAATCGTCCCGGTCGGCCCCGTAACGACCCGCGCTGCGCTTGTACTCCGACCACGTGGTTTTCTTCGCCTGGCTGTAACCGTAGGCACTGGAGGGACGCGGGCCAGGGATGAAGCCGAGGATCTTCCTGCGCGGCGGCTTGGCCTTCGCCACGAAGCGCGACTCCTGGTGGATGATCGCCATCATGACCGGAATTGAGCTGCCCCACTCGTCGCGGGCGTCCGCGGCGTCCTCGTACCAGTCGTCCTTCTCGCGGAAGATGGAGCAGATATTATCCACGTTTTGCGGCGGGCTGGTCGCGCATCCCGTCGCGAACAGGAGCAGTGCCGCCGCCAGCAGCCGCATCACAGGGTCACCCCGTGTTGCGCCAACAGGGCCAGCAGTGCGTCCTCGTCGATCACCTCGATGTCCAGCTCCCTCGCCCTGCCCAGTTTCGACCCCGCACCCGGGCCCGCTACGACGCGGGTGGTTTTTGCCGAGACGCTGCCCGCAACTTTGGCGCCGAGGGCCTGCAGCTGCGCCTTGGCCTCTTCACGGGACAGCGCCTCGAGCTTGCCGGTCACCACCCAGGTCTCCCCGGAAAGAGGCTGCTCGCCGTCCACGGCCACCGGCAGGTCCTCCCAGCGCACGCCCCGCGCACGCAGCGCCTCGACGATCGACATGCCCGTGTCGGAGTCGAAGAACTGCCGCAGGTGGTCGGCTACCACCGGGCCGACGTCATTGACCTCTAGCAGTTGCTCCTCGCTGGCCGCGCTCAGCTGCTCCCAGCTACCGAAGTGCTGCGCCAGGGCGAGCGCAGTGGCCTCCCCAACCTCGCGAATCCCCAGGGCGAAGATGAACCTCGGCAGCGTGGTCTGCTTCTTCGCCTCCAGTGCCGCCAGCAGGTTGTCCGCGGACTTCTCGCCCATGCGCTCCAGGGCCACCAGTTGCTCTCTGTCCAATTCGTACAGCGCCGCGACGTTGGCGACCAGCCCCTCGTCCACGAGTTGCTCCACGAGTTTGTCGCCCAGCCCCTCGATATCCATGGCGCGCCGGGACGCGTAATGCCGGATGGCGGCCTTCTGCTGCGCGGCACAGACCAACCCGTTGACGCAGCGCCAGGCCGCCTCTCCCTCCTCGCGTTCCAGTCGGGAATCGCAGACGGGGCAGTCCGCGGGAAAGCGCACGCGGCGGGCGCCCGAGGGCCGCCGCGAAGCCACCACGGAGACGACCTGGGGAATGACGTCCCCGGCGCGGCGCACCACGACGGTGTCCCCCAGGCGCACGTCGAGGCGCTCGATCTCGTCCGCGTTGTGCAGCGTCGCGTTGCTCACGGTGACCCCGCCGACAAACACCGGTTCGAGCCTGGCGACAGGCGTGACGGCGCCGGTGCGGCCCACCTGGAACTCGACGCCCAGCAGTCGCGTCATTTCCTCCTGGGCCGGAAACTTGCGCGCGATGGCCCAGCGCGGCGCCCGGGACACGAACCCCAGCCGCCGTTGCAGCGCCAGGTCGTTGACCTTGTAAACAATGCCGTCGATATCGTAGGGCAGTGCGTCGCGGCGGGCGGCCACATCCTCGTAGTAGCCGGCGCAGGCGTCGATGCCGGTGACCACGTCGTTATCCCCGTTGACCCGAAGGCCCCACGCCGCGAGACGTTCGAGCACCTCGGAATGGCGCGCGGGCAGCTCGGCGCCCTCCACGAGGCCAACGCTGTAGCAGTACATCTGCAGCGGCCTCTGGGCGGTCACCTTTGCATCCAGTTGCCGCAGGCTGCCCGCGGCGGCGTTGCGCGGATTGACGAACGGTTTCTCCCCGCTCTCCCGCGCCCGCGCGTTGAAGGCCTCGAAGCCCTCCCGGGGCATGTAGATCTCGCCGCGCACTTCCAGGACCGGTGGCCAGTCCGAGCCGTGAAGGCGCAGGGGCACACTGCGAATGGTGCGCACATTGTGGGTGATGTCCTCGCCGGTGGTACCGTCGCCGCGGGTCGCCGCTCGCTCCAGGGCACCCTCCCGGTAGAGCAGGCTGACGGCGATGCCGTCGAGCTTCGGCTCACAGGCGTAATCCAGCTCGCCCCCCGCATCGTCGAGCCGGTCCAGCAGGCGCTTGTTGAACGCGCGCATATCCTCGGCGTCGAAAGCGTTGTCCAGGGACAGCATGGGGACCTCGTGCACCACCTGGGTGAACTGGTCCAGGGGTGCGGCGCCCACGCGCTGGGTGGGGGAATCGGGTGCACGCAGCTCCGGGTGTTCCTCCTCCAGCTCTCGCAGGCGGAGCATGCAGCGGTCGTACTCGGCATCCGGCACGGTGGGCTGGTCCAGCACATAGTACTGGTGGTTCCACGCCTCCAATTGTTCGCGCAGGGTTTCAGCCTCCCGCGCAAGCTTCCTGGCTACCATGGGGGGCCGCCCGGGTCAGCGCGCCTTGGCCAGTAGGCGCTGTTCCAGTTCGCGGATCTGCTGGCGGCTGTGGTCGGTAGCCTGGCGGGTGAGCACGCTGCGGGATTCGTCGAGCACGTCGCCGCCCAGGTTGCGGGCGACGGCCTGTGCGGTCTCCAGCATGTAGTCGAACGCCTTCATCATGTCCTCGGGCCCCGGCAGTGTGAGGAAGAACACGAGCCCCGGCGTGGTGATTTCCGCCATGCGGTCTATATCGAAAACACCGGGCTGCATCATGTTGGCGACGCTGAACTGGATAGCGCCGCGCCCCGCCTCGTGCTCGTGGCGGTGGAAGAAGTTCATATCTCCGAAGCGCAAATCGCAGGCGAGCAGGATGTGCAGGATGTCCTCGCCGCGAAACCCCTGGGGGCTGCGCGCCACCACGTTCAGCATGAAAACTTCGGTCTGCTCATCGCGCGGCAGCTTGCCGCCGTCTGCACGGGCAGCCCGGGCCTCGCCCGTCTCGCTACCCGTCTCAACACCCTCGAGCCAGTCCAGGGTGTCCTCCCCGGCAGGACCGTCGGAACTCAGGCCCTCCACGAGTTGGACATCGTCTGCCGCGACGGCAGGGGACTGCGCGGCGGCGGCCGCGCCCAGCAGATCGCCGCGCTCGACCACGCGGGCGCCGCCGTTGGGCAGCTCCTTGAGCCAGGCCAGGTCCGCATCGCGATCAGAGCCGCTCTCATCGGTATCCACGAGCTTCACGCGCACAGGCGAGTGCTTGTCGCGGTGAATCCGACGCCAGGCATCCAGCAGGACCGCCACGATCAGCAGGACGCCGACGATGACCATCCAGTCCCTAATGGTTAACTCCATCACTCCCCTGCCCCGGTCTTGTCTTTACCGCTTCCCCTGTCTCAGCTCGCCGCGAGCTCGGCGGCCTCGTCGACATCCACGGACACCAGCCTCGATACCCCCGGCTCGTGCATGGTAACGCCCATCAGCTGGTCGGCGATCTCCATGGATATCTTGTTGTGTGTAATGAAGATGAACTGCACCTTCTCGGCCATCTCCTTGACGAGCCGCGCGTAGCGGCCCGTATTCGCGTCGTCCAGCGGCGCGTCAACCTCGTCCAGGATACAGAAAGGCGCGGGGTTGAGCTGGAATATGGAAAACACCAGCGCGATAGCCGTGAGGGCTTTCTCCCCGCCCGAGAGCAGGTGGATGGTGCTGTTCTTCTTGCCCGGGGGGCGCGCCATGATGGAAATCCCGGTATCGAGCAGGTCGTCGCCGGTCATTTCCAGGTAGGCGCTGCCGCCACCGAACACCCGCGGGAACAGCTCCCCGAGCCCGTTGTTGACCTTCTCGAAGGTGTCGCGAAAACGGTTGCGCGTCTCCTTGTCGATCTTGCGGATGGCGGACTCGAGAGTCGCGAGGGCCGTGGTGAGGTCCTCGTCCTGGGCGTCGAGGTAGTTCTTGCGCTCTGACTGCAGCTCGAACTCGTCGATAGCGGCGAGGTTGATCGGGCCCAGCCGAGCGATACGGTTGGAAATCTTCTCCAGGGAGCGCTGCCACTCGCCCTCTCCCGCATCCTCGGGAAGGGCTTCCAGGAGGGCCTCGAGGTCCTGCTGGTCCTCGGCGAGCTGCTTCTGGATCGTCTCGCGCTGAACCGTCAGCGCCTGGTTGTCGATCCGCCGCTTTTCCAGTTCGCCGCGCACCGCCTCTGCACGCTGCTCGATGACCGCGCGCTCCTGCTCCGCCTCCCGCAACCGGTGCTCGACCTCGGCCACCAGCTGGCGCGCCTCCGTGAGCTCGCCCTCGGACTGCAGCCGCTTCTCCAGCTGTTCCTCCAGTTCCGCCTGCAGACCCTCGAGCGGGTTCTCGTTCTCGCGACGCGCCTCGTCCAGCCCCGCGCTGCGCTCGCGCAGCTGCACCACCTGCTTGTCGGTGCGCTCGATGGACTCGCGCATGGAATTCATCTGGGTCTCGAGAGACTGGTGGCGCATGGCCACTTCGTGGGCGGCATCCTTGTCCCGACGCGCCGCCTGGCGCGCACCGTCCAGGGTGCCGCGAATTTCGTCCCGCGCCGACATCAACTCGTCGCGGCGCCTCGAGTCCGCTTCCATCGACTCGATGGATTCCGCCAGCAGCTGGCGGGCCTCGGCAATCGAGGCCTGCTCCTGGTCGAACTGTTCCCGGGACTGGTCGATGTCTGTGCCCAGGCGCTCGCGACGCGCGCTGATCTGCTCCACGCGCGCGCGGTGGGCGGAGAGTTCCGCACTGATTTCGGCGTGCTCCCTGGTGCGTGCCTGCAGGGCTTTCTGGCTCTCCTGACGCTGATTTTCCAGGGTTGCCAGCTCCTCGCCGGCCTCCTCCAGCGCCCGGCTGAGCTGCTCCTCGCGGCGCTGTTCCCAGTCGAGTTTCTCGGCGAGCTCCTCGAGCTCCTCGCGGCGGGCGATAATGCCCCCCTCCTCGTCCGTCACCCTGGCGACCCGCAGCCAGTTGGGGCCGAGCCACACGCCGTCCGCGGTGATGATCGACTCGTGGGCGGCGAGGGACGACCGCGCGCGCAGGGCGGCGGACAGGTTGTCTGCAACACGCACACTCCCGAGTGCCGCCGGCAGCCAGCCGCCGGATTCCACCTTGCCCGCCAGTGTATCGGCGCCGCCGCTCCCGGAGTCGGCTTCGACCAGGGCTACACCGGTTGACCGGGCCGCCTCGAGCGAGTCCGCCAGGGCGTTGATATCGTCGACGCAGACCGCCTGCAGGTAATCGCCGAGCACGGTCTCGACGGCGAGTTGCCAGCCGTCCTCCACTTCCATTTCGTCGAGCAGCCGGGCGCTGTCCTGCAGCCCGCTGGCCGCGAGCCATTCGCCCGCGCCGTCCCCGCCGCTGTCCAGCGCGGCCTGCTGCAGCGCCTCCAGTGACGCGGCCCGCCCGCGCATGGCCTGAATTTCCGCCCGCGACTCGTTCAGGTCACCGGAGAGTTCGCTGCCCTTTTCCCGGGTCGTGGTGATGGAGGCCGCCAGCGCTTCGCCGCGCTGCTCCTCCTCCGCCATCGCGCTTTCCACCGACGCCAGGCGCTCCTCGAAACCGGCCACCTCGTCCTCGCCTTCCACAGGGCCCAGTTCGCGCAGCTCGTCCTCGAGCTGGGCGGTGCGCGTCTGCACGCGCTGCAGGACCTGTTCGAGATGCTGGATGCGCGACTGCTGCACCTCCGCCTGCTGGCGCGGTTCAGCCGCGTGGTGGTTGAACACGTCCCACTGGTGCTGCCAGTCGTGCATCGCCTCTTCCGCCTCGACCAGCGCCGCCGCGGAGACCGCCTCGGCCTTCTGCAAGCGTTCGAGATCGGGGGCGAGTTCGGCTGTTTCGGCTTCCCAGCGCACCAGCTTTTCCCTGTCTTCGCCGAGGTGGGATTCCGCCTCCTCGAGGGAGTGGCGGGTCTGTGCCAGGTCTTCATCCAGCTGTCGCCCGCGCTCCTGCTGGTGCTTGATGGTCTGCTCGATGCGCGCGACCTCCGAGCCCAGAGAGTAGTAGGTGCCCTGCACCTTGTTGAAGGCGTCGTTGCGCTCGGTGTGCTCGACACGGCACTGCTCGATCGCGGTGTCGACCTGCTGGTGCTCCGCGTGCACGGACTCCAGCTTGACCTCCAGCTCCCCGATGGCCTGCGCCGCGCCGCTCGCGCTCGCGTCCAGGTTGCGCCACTGCAGCGCCAGCAGCTGCGCCTTGAGTTCGCGCTCCTCGGCCTTGAACTCCGTGTATTTTTCCGCCGCCTGCGCCTGGCGCTGCAGGTGCTGCAGCTGCCGCTCCAGCTCCTCGCGCAGGTCCGTGAGGCGCTCGAGATTCTCCAGGGTGCGGCGCATGCGGCTCTCGGTTTCCTTGCGCCGCTCCTTGTACTTGGAGATGCCCGCGGCCTCTTCGATGAAGACGCGCAGCTCCTCCGGCTTGGACTCGATCAGGCGGCTGATCATGCCCTGCTCGATGATGGCGTAACTGCGCGGACCCAGTCCGGTGCCGAGGAAGATATCGGTGATGTCGCGCCGCCGGCACTTGGTGCCGTTGAGAAAGTACTCCGACTGGCCCTCGCGATTCACCTGGCGCTTCGTCGAAATCTCGGCGTAGCTGGCGTACTCGCCGCCGACCCTGCCATCGCTGTTGTCGAAGACCAGCTCGATGGAGGCCTGTCCCACGGGCTGGCGGTTGACGGAGCCGTTGAAAATGACGTCGGCCATCGATTCGCCGCGCAGGTTCTTCGCCGAGCTCTCGCCCATGACCCAGCGGACCGCGTCGATGACATTGGATTTTCCACAGCCGTTCGGGCCCACAATGGCGCACATGTTGCTCGGGAAATTGACGCTGGTGGGGTCGACGAAGGACTTGAAACCGGCAAGCTTGATAGTCTTTAGTCGCATAGAACCTTAACTATTATTCGTATCTTCCTGATTTCTTTAGTGTTATTCCGGCATATACATCAATCAAACACCAGACTGCCCCGATGCCGAAACACAACATATAGTGTATAGACTTTCCGGCGACAACACTATGCCTGAGAGGCCAATTGCGAAAAATTCATTGCGGCGCGCGCCCGGGGCGTCGCGCCGTCAGGGCGTGCGCGGCTGCAGTTCGATGTCCACCGTCGCGTCGTCGGTAGAGGGCGCCAGCGGTCCCGCCTGCCCCACCCAGGTGGCGTTCGATTCTCCCGGGCGCCCGTCGGGCGATACCTGGGCCACGACCAGGACGGCGGGCAGTGCGGACAGCAGCTGGCCGGCCATCGAGTTGCTGTCGTCCAGGCGCAGCGTGAGCGGCAACTGGCCGGCTGTGAGCCGCTGCACCGCGACCGGCATGCGGCTGTCGGCCTCCGCGTCCCGCGCCAGGACAAACACCGTGTGGGACGGGTCGACGGCTGCCCCCTCGGGAAAGCGCACGGTCACGGAGACCCCGGCAGTCACGGGCCCGGGTTGCGCCGGCGCCTCGCCGAGCTGGGCCCGCGCGTTCGCCAGTACGCCCGCGATCAGCTGCGCGGACTCGGAGCCGGGCGGCTCGGTCGCCAGCAGGCGTTCCCAGTACTCGGTGGCGGCGCGGTACTGCCCCTGCTCATAGGAGGCCATGCCCAGCAGTCCCAGCGCCGTGCGCTGGTGCGGGTCCGCCGCAAGCGCCTGCTCCGCCCGCAGCCGCGCACTGTCGCTGAGTACACGTCCGGCAGCGAGATACTCCGCCTGCGCCGCGTAGGCCAGCGCCTGGGCATCCTGCGGCACCGCGTCGAGAATGCGATCGTAGGTAGCGAGGGCCTGGCCGTAGTCCTCCTGGCCCATGTGGTAACGCGCCAGCAGCGCGTGGTAGTGCAGGTTGTCCGGGCGCTGCGCAGAGCGCTCAGCGATGGCGCCGACCAGCGCCTCCATTTGCAGGGGTGTCGTGGAGTCGTCGATGGCCCGCAACTGCCGGGTGATCTGCACATCCGGGGCCGCGCCCAGGAAGTAGTAGAGCGCGCTCGCCGACACCGCGACGACAGGCAGCAGAACCCAGCGCGGAAAGCGTGCCTGGACGGCGGCCGCGGGTCCGTCGCCCTGGGCCTCGTCCTCCAGGAGACGCAGCTGTGCATCCTCGCGCAGCTCGTCGCTGCCCTCCGCTTCCAGTTCGCGCCTGCGCAGGCGGTACCACTCGAGGTTGGCCTCGTCACCGCTCCCCGCGGTGTCGCCTGACCTGCGCCCCGGCAGCAGGTAGAACAGGCCACTGGCCAGGACCAGGCCGGCGCAGAGGAGGTAGAACGCGATCAAGAATCCCTGTCCCCCGCATCCAGCATCTGCGCGACGCGTCTGCGCTCCTCATCGTCGAGTCCTCCCCGGGGCGCGGCCCCGCCGCCGCGCAATACCAGGAAGACCAGCACGCCACCCGCCAGGAGCAGTGCCACCGGCGCGAGCCAGAGCAGCGCATTGGCGCCACCGAAACTCGGCCGGTAGCGCACGAACTCGCCGTAGCGGGCGACCATGTAGTCGAGAATCTCCTCGTCCGTGGCGCCCTCTTCCAGCTGCTCGTGGAGCAGCCGGCGCAGGTCCCGGGCGATCGGCGCATTGGAATCGGCGATGTTCTGGTTCTGGCACTTCGGGCAGCGCAGTTCCGCACTGAGTGCCCGGTAGCGCTCTTCCAGGGACGGGTCGCTGAACTCGTAGGTCTCGATGACCGCCGCCGCAGGGACCGCGAAGAGCAACAGGCAGAACAGCAGGCTCGCGAGGCGGGTCATTGCTCCGCCTCGGCCTTCAGCTCCAGAAAAATGGGGCCCAGCACCTCCAGCCACACCTTGGAGTCGACGACGCCGACGTGGCGGTAGCGGATCACGCCCCGGGCGTCGAGTATGTAGGTCTCCGGCGCACCGTAGACACCGAGGTCCAGTCCGAGGGTGCCCTCCCGGTCGGCGATATTCACCGTGTAGGGATCGCCCAGCTCATCGAGCCAGGCCAGCGCGTCGCTGTCCTTCTCTTCCTTGTAGTTCAACCCGATGATGGGCACGCCCGACGCGGCAAGCCCGGTCAGGAAGGGGTGTTCGACACGGCAGGAGATACACCAGGTCGCCCACACGTTGAGCAGGCTGGCCTCGCCGATGACGTCCTCCCGGGTGAGCGTCTCCGTCGTTCCCAGCGCAGGGAGGCTGAACGCGGGCAATGGCCGGTCGACAAGCGCGGACGGCAGCGCCGTGGGATCCAGCGACAAGCCGCGAAACAGGAACAGGGCCAGGACAGCAAACAGGAACAGCGGCAGGAACAGCTTCAGCCTAGACCCCATCGACCGCTCCCCGGGGTAACGTCGCGGCGCGGCGCTGGCGCCGGTAACGGCGGTCGAACACGGTGGTGAAGGCGCCCAGCGCCATCAGGATCGCGCCCAGCCACATCCAGCGCACCATGGGCTTGTAGTGCAGACGCATCGCCCAGGCACCGTCCTCGCCGATGGGCTCTCCCATGGCCACGTAGAGATCGCGGAACAGGCCCGGGTCGATGGCCGCCTCGGTCATCACCTGGCCGGAGGCCAGGTAGCGCCGTTTCTGTGGTGCGAGGCGCGCCACAGGTTCGCCGTTACGACTGACCTCGAAACGCGCCTCGTCGGCGACGAAATTGGGGCCGCGCACCGCCGCCACTTCCACGAAGCGAAAGTTGTAACCGGCGAGCTCGCGGGTGTCCCCGGGGTACATTTTCAGGTCGTGCTCCTCGGCGTACTGGCTGGTGGCCACCACGCCCACGATACAGGCCGCGAAACCCAGGTGGGCCAGCAGCATACCCCAGTAGCTGGGGGTGAGGCGGCGCAGGCCGCCCGCCGCTGTCCTGCCCGCACGCACCCGCTGCCACAGGTCGCGCGCGAGGCCCAGCACCAGCCATGCCGCCAACAGTACCGCGAGGGCCACCCAGGCATTGTAGGGTGAGTGCAGCAGGGGCAGTGTGATGCCGCAGACCAGGGCCGCGGCCGCCGGCACGGCCAGCTCACCCCGCCAGCGCGCGGCGCTGTCGCGCTTGTAGCGCGACACCGGGCCCAGGCCCATCACGGGTGCGAGCAGCGCCATCAGGGGCACGAACACGGCATTGAAGTAAGGCGGGCCGACGGACACCTTGCCCTGCCCCAGGGCGTCCATGATAAGCGGGAACAGGGTGCCGAAAAGCACCGTAAGGGTCACCACCAGGAACACCACGTTATTGCACAGCAGCAGGCTTTCCCTGGAGATCCACTCGAAACGCACCCGGCTGCTCACGGCGGGCGCACGCAGCGCGTAGAGCGTGAGGGAGCCGCCCACCACGAAGGCGAGAAAAACGAGGATGAACAGGCCGCGCTCGGGGTCGGTGGCGAAAGCGTGCACCGAGGTGAGCACACCGGAGCGCACCAGGAACGTACCCAGCAGGCTGAGGGAAAAAGCGAAGATAGCCAGCAGCACCGTCCAGCTCTTGAAAAGCCCGCGCTTCTCCGTCACGGCGAGGGAGTGGACCAGTGCGGTGCCCGCCAGCCAGGGCATGAAGGAGGCGTTTTCTACCGGATCCCAGAACCACCAGCCCCCCCAGCCGAGTTCGTAATAGGCCCACCAGCTGCCGAGCATGATGCCCAGGCTGAGGAAGGCCCAGGCGACATTGGTCCAGGGCCTGGACCAGCGCGCCCAGGAAGCGTCGAGGCGACCGCCCAGCAGCGCGGCGATGGCGAAGGCGAAGGCGACGGAGAAGCCCACGTAGCCCATGTAGAGCAACGGCGGGTGAATGATCAGGCCGGGGTCCTGCAGCAGGGGGTTGAGGTCTGAGCCGTCCAGCGGCGCGGAGGGCAGGAGCCGCTCAAACGGGTTGGACGTGAACAGGGCGAAGGAGATGAAGCCGACCGCGATGGCGCCCATTACCGCGAGCACCCGCGCCAGCACCACCTGCGGCAGGCCCGAATTGAACACCGCGACCGCCGCGGTCCACAGGGCGAGAATCAGGATCCACAACAGCAGCGATCCCTCGTGATTGCCCCACACCGCGGAAAACTTGTACATCGGCGGGAGCAGGCTGTTGCTGTGGGAGGCGACGAGCTTGACCGAGAAATCGTCCTGCAGGAAGGACAGTGTGAGGCAGGCGAAGCTGAACGCGGAGAACGCCAGCATGCCGATGGCCAGCCCGGGCGCGAGTCCCATGGCGGCGCGGTCGCCGCGCCAGGCTCCCCACTGGGGCACCAGCGCGAGCGCAACGGCCAGGCACAGCGCGATGATCAGGGCGAAGTGGCCTATCTCGGGAATCACTTAACCGACCCCGTAGGTGTATGCCCCGACCGCTCCAGTGCCTCGGCCACCTCCGGGGGCATGTAGTTCTCGTCGTGCTTGGCGAGCACCTCGGTGGCCCGCAGTGTGCCGCTCTCGTCCAGCACGCCGGCGGCCACCGCGCCCTGCCCCTCGTCGAATAGGTCCGGCAGGATGCCCTCGTACACCACCGGCACCTCGGACTGGTAGTCGGTGAGGCGAAAGGCCACCGCGAGGCTGTCGTCGTCGCGCCGGACGCTGCCCTCGACAACCATGCCGCCGACGCGGACCGGCTGGCCTACGGGCGCCAGGCCGGCGGCGACTTCGGCCGGGGGGAAAAACAGGTTGATGTTGCCGCGCAGGGCGTACATCACCAGGCCGATCGCGGCGCTGGAGAAAACCACCAGGAACAGGACGAGGGTCAGCCGCTGCCGCCTTACCGGGTGCATCAGCTGTCTCCCGCCGGTACGCCACCGGAGCGCTTCAGTTCACCCTCGAACTGGCGCAGCAGCCTGCGGCGCCGGCGCAGGGGCGCGACGAGTATCCACGCGATGACAAGGGCGGTCATCGCGTAGGCCACCCACACGTAGACACCGTGGCCGTCCATGTGCAGGACCGCCTGCAGGCTGTCGAAGTACACGGCTAACCCGCCCCGCCCGAGGCGAGCTTGCGCACCCAGCTGGTGCGCGCCTCGCGCTGCAGCAACTCGGCGCGCATGTTCAGGAGCAGGCAACAGGCAAACAGGGCGTAAAAGGCGGTAATCATCAGCAACAGGGGGTACAGCATGCTGCTGTCGATACTGCTCTCGCCGGTGAACTTGATGGACGCCGGCTGGTGCAGCGTGTACCACCAGTCGACTGACTTGTAGATGATGGGAATGTTGACCATGCCGACCAGGCTCAGCACCGCGCAGGCGCGCCCCGCGGCCTCCTTGTTCTCGTAGGACTCGTAGAGTACGACAACGCCGACGTAGAGAAAGAGCAGGACCAGCATGGACGTAATCCGGGCATCCCACTCCCAGTAAGTACCCCAGGTGGGCTTGCCCCAGATGGCACCCGTGAACAGGGCAAGAAATGTCAGGGCGGCGCCTACCGGTGCCGCGCACTTCATGGCCACGTCCGCCATTTTCATGCGCCAGATCAGGTTGACGGCGCCGGCGATGGCCATCACGTAGTAGCCCGCCAGCGCGACCACGGCGGCGGGCACGTGTATATAGATGATGCGGTAGCTGTTGCCCTGGCGGAAGTCAGGCGCGGTGAACAGCACTCCCCAGGCGGCCCCCGCCACCAGCGCGAGCAGCGTCAGCGGCAGCAACCAGCGCAGGATGGAACCGGAGATGGAGTACAACCAGGGCGGGGATCCCAGTTTGTGAAAGAAAGACCACATAGCGGCCGCAATTATACCCCGCGCCGATTGCCGGACAACCGCGGCCGGTTCGGTGACACCTCAGGCATCGATACTGATCCGCAGGCCCGCCGCAATCGCCAGCGGCGCGAGTGCAATACCCAGGCAGAGCATGGCGCCGAGCAGGGCCAGGAAGGGCGTCACATCGGACCCCGACACCGCGGCCTGCACCGCGGCACTGCCGAAAATCAGCACCGGCACGTACAGCGGCAGCACCAGCAGCGCGATGAGAATTCCGCCCCGCCGCAGGCCGACCGTCAGGGACGCGCCGATACACCCGACCAGGCTGAGCACGCCCGTGCCCAGCAGCAGGCTCGCGACCAGGGCGGCCAGCGCCTGTGGCGGCAGGTTGAGCATCAGGGCGAACAGCGGCGACACGAGGGCGAGCAGCAGTCCGGTGACCAGCCAGTGGGCGCCGATGTAGGCGAGCACGGACAGGTACAGCGGCTGCGGCGACAGCAGCAGTTGCTCCAGGCTGCCGTCGTCGAAGTCCCCGCGAAACACCGCGTCAGAGGTGAGCAGGCAGGACAGCAGGGCGATGATCCAGAGGACGCCGGGGGCGAACGCCGCCAGTTGCTCCGGATCCGGCCCCAGGCCGAGGGGAAACAGCGCCACGACCATCGCGAAGAATACCAGGGGATTGCCGATCTCCACCGGGCGCCGCAGGGCGAGCACCAACTGGCGTCGCAACAGGCGCAGGCAGAACGCGCCGCCGCCGGGCGCGCTCACGAACCCGCCTCCTGCAGGTTGAGCCGGTGCACCTCGCAACTGACCTGCAGGGCCTGGTGCGAGGTGAGGACCACCGCCCCACCGGCCCGGACATGGGATACGAACAGGCCCTCCAGCGCGGCGATCCCGGCTTTGTCTATCGCGGTGAAAGGTTCATCGAGCAGCCACAGGGGCGCCCCGGAAAGGTACAGCCGCGCCAGGCTCACCCGGCGGTGCTGGCCCGCGGACAGCGTATGGCAGGGCACATCCTCGTAGCCGTAGAGATCGACCCTGGCGAGCGCGTCGTCGATGGCGGCATCGGTGTAATCGCCCTCCCCCGCCACATGCCAGCGCAGGTTTTCCCGGGGCGTCAGCAGCGCCTTGACCGCGGGCTGGTGTCCCAGGTACAGCAGGTCGGCGGCGCGTGTGACGCCGCCGTCGAAACCGTAGCGCGAGAGCCCCGCGAGAATCCGCATCAGGCTGGTCTTGCCCGCGCCGTTGGGACCCTCCACCTGCCACAACTGGCCGGCCTGGATCACCAGCGAGAGTCCGCGGAAGAGAGTGCGCCCGCCGCGCTCCAGGGTGATGGCCTGGGCCGACAGCAGCGGCGCGTCCGCCACTAGGCCACCTCTATGGCGGGTACGTGAAGTGCGTCGTCGCGACCGACCCGCAGGCCCTCGAAATCGAACAGGCCCAGGTCGGCCAGTTGCGACGGCGCCACGTTGCGGATACTGCGGAAGATGGTCTCTGTACGCCCGGGGTACTCGCGCTCCCAGTCGGCGAGCATCTTCTTGACCTGCACGCGCTGCAGGTTCTGCTGCGAGCCGCAGAGGTTGCAGGGGATGATCGGAAAATCCTTGTAGGCGGCAAACTGTGCGAGGTCCTTTTCGCGACAGTACGCCAGTGGCCGGATGACGACATTGGCGCGATCGTCGCTCAACAGCTTCGGCGGCATGGCCTTGAGGGTGCCGTTGAAGAACATGTTCAGGAACAGGGTCTCGACGATGTCGTCCCGGTGGTGGCCGAGCGCGATCTTGTGCGCGCCGATCTGCGCGGCGAAGCCGTAGAGTGTCCCGCGCCGCAGCCGCGAGCACAGTCCGCAGGTGGTCTTGCCCTCCGGAATGACCTCCCTGACGATGCTGTAGGTATCCTTCTCCAGGATGTAGTAGGGAACGCCCAGCCCGGACAGGTAGTCGGGCAGCACCTCCTCGGGAAAACCGGGCTGCTTCTGGTCGAGGTTGACCGCCACGATCTCGAAATCGACCGGCGCGCTCTGGCGCAGGTTGAGCAGGATCTCCAGCATGCCGTAGGAGTCCTTGCCGCCGGACACGCAGACCATGACCCGGTCGCCGTCCTCGATCATGTTGTAGTCGACGATGGCATTGCCCACATTGCGCCGCAGCCGTTTCTGCAGCTTGTTGAACTCGGTTTTTTCCCTGCGGGACAGCTCGCGCACGCCGGTTGCCGTTAGTCATTGATTTGCCGCGCATTTTACTCGTTCCGCGGCGCCGCAGTCTACACGGGTTCATGGCGTACGCCGGTCCGGCATGAACAGCTGAAACGCACGCTAATCGGCGCCGGCCCGGGTATGTGCTCCCGGGAACCGCAAAAGCGCCGTCCATGGCAGCTCGACGGCGGCCGTCCATGGCCGCCGACGTTCCCGGGAACACATACCCGCCCCTACGCCTCGCTCGGCCATTTGACCTACCAGAAGTGTCCCCCAGCCGTTTCCTCGTCGTGCAGCGCTCGATCGAGGACTCGAGGGTGCGGAACCCCTTACGGAAATGTCCGAGGCCAGGGACGGCCGAGGTCAAGCTGCCATGGACGGCGCTTTTGCGGTTTTCGTAAGGGGTTCCGCACGCTCGAGGCCGTGCGGGAAAGCCCCCAGAGCCATAGCCAGCTTGTAATTTCGGGCGGCACCCACCACAATGTGCGCCCCGAAATTCCCCTTCCGAAGCACTGAACAAGGACCACCACGATGAAAGCACCCGTACGAGTGACCGTGACCGGCGCCGCCGGCCAGATCGGCTACGCACTGCTGTTCCGCATCGCCGCCGGCAACATGCTCGGGGACGACCAGCCGGTCATCCTGCAGCTGCTGGACATCACTCCGGCCATGGAGGCCCTCGAGGGTGTGCGCATGGAACTCGAGGACTGCGCCTTCCCGCTGCTGGCCGGCATCGTGTGCACCGACGACCCCGACACCGCGTTCAAGGACGCCGACTACGCGCTGCTGGTCGGCGCGCGACCCCGGGGACCAGGCATGGAACGCAAGGACCTGCTGGAAGCCAACGCGGCGATTTTCTCGGTGCAGGGCAAGGCCATCAACGACAATGCGAGCAAAAACATCAGGGTTCTGGTGGTGGGCAACCCCGCCAATACCAACGCGCTCATCACACAGCGCAACGCGCCGGATATCGACCCGCGCAACTTCACCGCGATGACCCGGCTGGACCACAACCGCGCCAAGACTCAGATCGCACTGAAGACCGGCACCACGGTCAACGACGTCAGCCACATGACCATCTGGGGCAACCACTCGGCGACCCAGTACCCCGACCTGTTCAATACCCGCGTCGACGGCAAGGCCGCGATCGACCTCGTCGACCAGGCGTGGTACGAGGAGGAATTCATCCCCGTTGTGCAGCAGCGCGGCGCCGCCATCATCAAGGCGCGCGGTGCGTCTTCCGCCGCGTCCGCGGCCAACGCCGCCATCGACCACATGCGCACCTGGGCGCTGGGCACCGAGGGCGACGACTGGGTGTCCATGGGCGTCTACTCGGACGGCTCCTACGATATTACCGAGGGCCTGATCTACTCCTTCCCCTGTCGCTGTCAAGACGGTGACTGGAGCATTGTCGAGGGCGTGGACATCGGCGATTTCAGCCGCGAGAAGATGACTGCGACGGAACAGGAGCTCATAGAGGAGCGGGACGCGGTCCAGCACCTGCTGCCCTGAACCGACCGGGGTCGCCCCGCCCCCGGGGGACGAAATTGAGGGTCCGGGGTTTTTGCCCCGCCCCCTCTTTTCGCGTATAAGCTGGAAGCCATGACCGAATCCGCCAGCCAGAAAAACTACCACCACGGCAACCTGCGCGCGGAGCTGCTGGACACCGCGATCGAGCAACTGCACTCCGTCGGTGCCGAGGAGCTCAGCCTGCGCGCCCTCGCCAGGAGTATCGGGGTGTCGCAGACCGCGCCCTACCGGCACTTCGCCGACAAGGGTGAATTACTGGCGGCCATGGCGACGCGCGGCTACCGCGAGCTTCTCGAGGGCCTGCGCAGTGCCGGGCAGGCGGCCAGTGACTGCCCGCGTGAACAGCTGCTCGCCTTTGCCCACGCCTACATCGATTTTGCGGCCACCAACCCGCAGTTGTTCAAGCTGATGTTCGGCCCGGCGGTCCAGCCCCCCGGCCGCTACCCGGAGCTGCGCAGCGTCAGCCGCGACACTTTCCAGCTGGTGCAGGATATCCTGCAGCGCGGCGTCGACCGCGGTATTTTCAGCCAGGTCGACGACATGGCCTACCTCGTGAACGTGGCGTGGTCCAGTATCTACGGGCTGGCGACCCTGCGGGTTGACTCGCCCGAATTGTTCGAGCGCCATATCGACCTGCAGCGCCAGGTGCACCTGGGTGTGCAGATCTTCCTCGACGGCATCGATTCCTCCCGCGTCCCGGCATCGGGGGAGCAGAACCCGACCGGGTGAACCGCACACCCAGCCGGCGGGAATTTTCGCTTATACTGGGCGCAACAATCATAAAGCCGGGAATCGCCCTGACCATGACTCTCTCACCGAGGGCTGTGCATACCGCAGGCATCGCCGCACTCCTGGCCTTCGCCCCGACCTGCCTCGCCGCCGACCGCAACGCCGACGTACCCAGGTACTCCAGTTTTGTCTTCGAGAACGATTTCTTCATCGCCGACGACGGGGGCTACACCAACGGCCTCGCCTGGAGCTGGGCGTACGGGCCCTTCGAGACATTCGAGGGCAGGACACCGGGCTGGGTGGACTGGCTGGCCGGTGGCCTGTACATCGCCACGTTGCCCGATCGCCGGCGCCAGGTCAGCTACAGCGTCGTGCAGGAGATCTATACGCCGGAGGAAATCGCCATCAAGGAGGTGGACCCCGATGACCGGCCCTACGCGGGCCTCCTGACCTGGCAGACCAACTGGTACGCCTACGACGACCGGGTATCCGATCGCCTCGGGCTGGAGCTGGGCGTTCTGGGCCCCTTGTCCTTCGCGGAGGAAAGTCAGAAGCTGGTGCACGAGATAACCGGCGCGAACAAGCCGGAGGGCTGGGATGAGCAACTGGACGACGAGCCCGTGTTCCGCGTCTCGGCGCAGCGCAACTGGCGCCTCTCCGACGGCCTGGTCCGCGGTGCCGAGTACGACGTGGTGGGCCTGCTCCACGGCGGCGCCGGCAACCGCCGCTCGGACCTCGGCAGTGGCGCCGCACTGCGCATTGGGCGGGGACTGCGCCACAGCCTGCCGAACCTGTCCCTGACTCCCGCCCGCGACGTCAACCTCATGGCCGGCCACCCCGGGAGCTGGTACGCATTCCTCGGCCTGGGCGCGCAGTACGTGTTCAACGACATCACGATCGACGGCAATACCTTCGACGACGACAGCCCGTCGGTGGAGCTGGAGAATCTGCAGGGCACAGCGACCGCGGGGGCCGCGCTGAATATCGGCAACTGGAGCTGGCTGTTCAGCGTGCGCTACATTACCGACGAGTTCGAAACCCAGGTCAAGGACTCCCTCTACGGTTCCCTGAGCGTGAGTTACGGTTTCAGCGAACGCTGAGTCACAGCTCCCGCAGTACCGTTACCGGGGGCGTCGAGACCACGGACCGGCAACTGGCGACACCCAGGGCGGCGATCACCAGGGTGCCCACACCGGCCCCGATCGGCCACATCCAGGGCGAGGGCGTGTAGCGCATGTCCATCGCCTGGGTCTGCAGGATATACACCGACAGTTCCGCGGCCAGCACGGCGAGCAGCCCGGCGAAGAGCCCGAGCGCGGCGAACTCGATCAGCAGCCCCCCCAGGATCAGTCGCCGCCGCGCGCCGAGGGCGCGCAGTATGGCGCTCTCGTGCATGCGCGCATCGACGCTGGCGCGAACGCCCGCGACGAGAACCAGGGCCCCCGCGCTGAGAATCACAGCGAGCACGAGCTCGATAGCCGCCGAGACCTGGTCGATGATGGTGCGGATCTGCTCCACGACGATATCCATCTCGATGACGGTGACCGTCGGGAAGCTGCGTATGAAGCGGTTGAGAAAGACCTTGTTGTCGCTGTCCAGGTGGAAACTGGTCATGAAGGTCGCCGGGTAGTCCGCCAGCGCGCGCGGCGGGAACACCAGGAAGAAATTGGGGCGCATGGACTGCCAGTCCAGGCGGCGGATGCTGCTGACCGTGGCCTCCAGGGACTCCGAGCCGATCATGAAGCCGATGGTGTCGCCCACGACCACGCCCATGTGCTCGGCGTACTCCTCCTCCAGGGAAACCAGCCGCGCGTCGCTACCCGGTGCCCACCAGTCGCCGTCCACCAGCTGGTTGTCCGGGGGCACCCCGTCCGACCAGGTGAGGTTGGACTCGCGCTGGCGCCGGTCGACGGTCCGGTCATCGGTCTGCGGCAGGTCGACGCCGTTGATGCTCATTATGCGGCCGCGAATCATCGGGTACAGGGGTTCCGTGCGGATGTCCGCCCCGCGCAGGGTCTGCTCGATAGCCTGCACCTCCCCCGGCGCGATGTTGATCATGAAGTGGTTGGGCGTGTCCTCGGGCAGCTGGGTCTGCCACTCGTCGATCAGCGAGGTGTGCACCAGCAGCAGTATCAACAGCAGCATGATGGCCATCGCGAAAATGACGACCTGCAGCGCATTGGCCGCACCGCGCCGCTGCAGACCCGCCAGGGCGAGGCGCCAGATACTGCCGGCGCTCATGCCCACCAGGCGGCCGCCCCGCAACAGGGTCAACGCGAGCACCAGGCCCATCGCACCGGTAAAACACAGCCCGGCGAGCACCGCCAGGGTCAGCCGCCAGTCGCCGCTGTACCACCACATGAGCAGGGTCACGGCAGCCAGCCCGATGGCGTAGTCGGAGGCGGTGCGCCGGTTCTCCATGGGCATGTCCCGGCGCAGCACCCGCAGGGGACTCGCCTGGCCCAGCCGGCGCAGCGGCGGCCAGGCGAAGCACAGCAGGCAGACCAGCGAGGTGGCGCTGCCTATGGCGTAGGGCCGTATCCCGCTGGGCCCCGGTTGCAGGGGCAACTGCTCCGCAAAAAGCTCGAAGAACACCGCCTGTATGGACCAGCCGAGCAGGCAACCGGTGGCGGTGGCCAGGGCGCCGAGTAGTAGCAGGCTGCGGCCGTACAACAGGTTGACCGCCACGGACGTGGAACCGAGGCTCTTCATGATGGCCACGTAGTCGGTGTGGCGCTCGCTGAAGCGGCGCGCAGCCAGCGCCACGGCGACTCCGGCAAGCACGACGGCGAGGCTCCCGGCCAGCAGCAGGAAACTCTCCGCGCGATCCAGGGCGCTGCCGATCCCGGGCTGGCCCTCCTCTACATCGAGCAGCCCCTGGCCGTCCTGCAGCCGCTCCTCCACCCACGCGGAAAACGCTTTGACGCTGCCGGGCTCACCGGCAAACAACTGGCGGTACTCGACCCGGCTGCCGGGCTGCACCACCCCGGTCGCGGGAATATCGTCGTAGTGCATGATCAGGCGCGGGCCGTAGCCGTAGAAGGAAGAGGCCTGGTCGGGTTCGGTGCGGGCCGCCGCGGCCACGGTGAAGTCCGCCTCGCCGATCGTGACACGATCGCCCACGGCGACGTCGAGCAGGGGAAACAGCCTCGAGTCCAGCCAGACCTCGCCGCGCGCGGGACCGGCCGCCGCCGGCCTCACGTCGCCGAAGGGCTCGGCGCTGTACGTCAGTTCGCCACGCAGCGGGTAGGCGTCCGAGACCGCGCGCACCGAGGCGAGCTGCATGCCCTCCTCGCCGGCGTACACCATCGAGGGAAACATGAGCGTGCTGGCCTGGCGCAGTCCGCGCTGCGCCGCCTCATCGAGCCACTCGCCGGGCAGTTCACGCCCGCCGCGCGCGACGAGGTCCGCCGCGAGGAAGCGGTGACTCTCCTGTACCAGGGCGGTCTGCAAGCGCGTGGTGAAAGCGCTGATACCCGATACCAGGCCCACCGCGAGCACCAGCGCCGCCACGAGGATCCCCAGCTCACCCCCGCGCCAGTCCCGGGCGAGCATGCGCGTGGCGGTCACCGACATGCGCTCACTCTCCCGTCAATGCGCCGGCTTCCAGGCACAGCCGGCGATCACAGCGCGCGGCCAGCGCCTGGTCGTGGGTCACCAGCACCAGCGTGGTGCCCTCCTCGCGATTCAGCTCGAACAGCAGGTCGACGACGTGCGCGCCGGTGCGGGTATCGAGGTTGCCCGTGGGTTCATCCGCGAACAGGATAGCGGGGCGCGACGCGAAAGCCCGGGCGATGGCCACCCGCTGCTGCTCGCCCCCGGACAACTGTCTGGGGTAGTGGTCCATGCGCGGCCCCAGTTCCACGCGCTCGAGGTAGCGCCTGGCCAGTGCCGCGGCGTCGCCCTGCCCGTTGAGTTCCAGGGGCAGCATGACATTCTCCAGGGCCGTCAGGGCGGGCAGCAACTGGAAGGACTGGAACACGAAGCCGATGTTCTGCGCCCGGAACAGCGCCCGGCCATCTTCGTCCAGCGCCGAGAGATTGGTGCCGTCGATGGTCACCTGCCCCTCGCTGGCCTCGTCGAGACCCGCGAGCAGCCCCAGGAGCGTCGACTTGCCGGACCCCGAAGCGCCGACGATCGCCACCGTTTCCCCCGACTTGATTTCCAGGGTGATCCCTTTCAGTATTTCCAGCTCCGTGCCCGCCATGGGCACGCGCTTCTGGAGATTGTCGGCCTTGATCATGCAGCGCTTCCTTTACCCCTGTATACGTCTCCTGCTCACCGCCGGATGGCTGCTGTTCGCCGCCGCCGGGGCCCTCGCCGACAGCGACGCCGAAACCCGGACCATCCTGGTGCTGGGAGATAGTATCAGCGCCGCCTATGGTATGTCTCTCGAGCAGGGTTGGGTCGCGCTGCTGGCCGGGAGGCTCGAGAGCGAGGACATCGATGCCGAGGTGGTGAACGCCAGCATCAGCGGCGAGACGACCGGCGGCGGCCTGCGCAGGTTACCCGCACTGCTGGAACAGCACCGGCCCGCGCTCGTGATCATCGAGCTGGGCGCCAACGACGGTCTGCGCGGCTTCCCGCTCAAGGGCCTGCGCGCCAACCTGTCTGCTCTCTCGAAGACCTCGCGGGAGGCCGGGGCCGCGGTGATCCTGCTGCCCATGGAGATACCGCCCAACTACGGGCAGCGCTACACCAGCGGCTTTCGCGAGACCTTCAGCCGCGTCGCCGGGGACACCGGCAGCACACTCGCGCCGTTCATACTCGAGGACTTCGCCACCGACCCGGCCTATATGCAACCGGACGGTATCCACCCGACCGCCGCCGCGCAGCCCCTCATGCTGGAAACAGTCTACCCCGCCATCAGCGCGGTACTCGCCGAACTGTGAGCGACTGGAACTGGCAGTCCCTGCAGGCCGAGGACAGGACCAGGGTCTGGCACCCCTACGCCGCCGCCAGCGGGGGCCCGGATGCGTTCCCGGTGGTGGGTGCGCAAGGGGTGCGCCTGCACCTCGCCGACGGGCGCGAGCTCATCGACGGCATGGCCTCCTGGTGGTGCGCCATCCACGGCTACAACCACCCGGTTCTCAACCGCGCGGTGCAGGCACAGCTGGGGCGGATGTCCCACGTCATGTTTGGCGGGCTCACCCACCCCCCGGCCGTGGAACTGGCGGCGCTGCTCTCGGAACTTACCCCCGACGGCCTGGACCGCGTTTTTTTCAGCGACTCGGGGTCCGTGGCGGTAGAAGTTGCCCTGAAGATGGCCCTGCAGTACTGGCAGGGAGCCGGGCGCAGCGGCAAACAGAACTTCGTCGCGCTCCGCAACGGCTATCACGGGGACACGTTTGCGGCAATGTCAGTGTGCGACCCGGTCACGGGCATGCACCACCTGTTCGGCGACGCCCTTCCCCGCCGACACTTCGCCCCCGCACCCGAACCGGCCTACGGCGAGCACTGCGGTCCGGAGGCACTCGCCGGCGTGGAGGCCATCCTCGCGGCGCACGGCGAGGAGATCGCCGCGGTAATCGTCGAGCCCGTCGTCCAGGGCGCCGGCGGCATGCGCTTCTACACGCCCGACTACCTCGTGCACCTGCGGGCGCTGTGCGACCGGTACGATACCCTGCTGATCTTTGACGAGATCGCCACGGGGTTCGGGCGCAGCGGCAAACTGTTTGCACTGGAACACGCCGACGTGGTGCCGGACATCCTCTGCCTGGGCAAGGCCCTCACCGGGGGGTACATGACCCTCGCCGCCACGCTGTGCAGCGACGCGGTGGCCGAGGGCGTCTGCGCCGGTGAGGCGGGCGCGTTTATGCACGGCCCCACGTTCATGGCCAACCCCCTGGCCTGCGCCACGGCACTGGCCAGCGTGCGACTACTGCTGTCCCAGCCCTGGCAACGCACGATCGCGCGATTGCAGGACGAGCTGGAATCGGGGCTGGCGCCGGCGCGCGATCTCGACCAGGTGGCGGACGTGCGCACCCTGGGGGCCATCGGCGTCATCGAACTGCGCGAGCCCGTGGACATGCGCGAGGTGCAACCGGCATTCGTCGAGCGCGGGGTATGGGTGCGCCCCTTCGGCAAGCTGGTCTACGCGATGCCGCCCTACGTGATGGAGAGCGCCGACGTGGCGACCCTCACGGCGGTCATGCTCGACGTGGTCTCCGGACTGTAGCGCCGCGCGACATTCAGACCCCCGACACCTCGCCCTGCATGAAGGTCACCCCGGTGCCGGTCATGAACACCCGGTCGCCGCGCAGTTCACAGGCCAGCCGGCCGCCGCGCGCGGATATCTGCCGGCACTGCAGCGCATCCTTGTGCAGCCGTCGCGCCCAGTAGGGCACGAGACTGCAGTGCGCGGATCCTGTGACCGGGTCCTCGTCGATACCCACCTGGGGGGCGAAGAAACGCGACACGACATCGCAGCTGTCCCCCGGCGCCGTGGCGATGACCGGGCGCTCGCTGGCCGCCTTCAGGGCGGCGAAGTCCGGACTGAGCCCCGCCACGTCCTCCTCGAATTCGTACACGCACAGCAATGGACCACTTTCTCCCGCCGGCGCGATGGCCTCGCTGGCCATCGCGCCGAGGGCACGGCAGATGTCCATATCGACATTCACCGGCTCGAGCGTGCGCGCGGGAAAGTCCAGGGTCAGCCCCGCGCCTGAACGGCTCACCCGCAACTCGCCGCTACGGGTGTGAAATACAATCTCTTCGGCGGTGTAACCCAGGTGCTCGAACAGCACGTGGGCAGCGGCCAGGGTCGCGTGGCCGCACAGGTCCACCTCCACCGCGGGCGTGAACCAGCGCAGTTCGTAAGCCGCGTCCTTCTCCACCAGGAACGCCGTCTCGGACAGGTTGTTCTCCATGGCGACGGACTGCAGTACGTCGTCCGCCAGCCAGTCGGCCAGCGGCATCACCGCGGCCGGGTTGCCGCTGAACACCCGGTCGGCAAATGCATCCACCTGGTAGATGGGCAGTGTCATGTCTTCTCCCCCATTGGACCGGGACTGGCGAGTACGACCAACGGGTAATATAGTGGGCCAATCGCCCACAGGCCAACCCCACCGGACTAACCGCCCCATGTCAGCGCGCCCGCAGACCCCGCTACAGTTCAAGTTCTACACGGTCATTTTCGGCACCGAGACCCCCGCGGGCAAATGGTTCGACATCGCACTTATCCTCGTCATTGCCACCAGCGTGCTGGTGGTGATGCTGGACTCCATCGGCGACCTTCACACCAGCTACGGCACCCTCTTCCTGCGCCTGGAGTGGATGTTCACCCTGATGTTCACCGTGGAGTACCTGGTGCGGGTCTGGTGTGTACCGAACCGCAGGGGTTACATGCTGAGCGCCTACGGCATCGTCGACCTGCTCGCCCTGCTGCCCACCTACCTGTCGCTGCTGCTGCCGCAGACCACGCCCCTGCTGATCATCCGCCTGCTGCGCATCCTGAGGATTTTCCGTGTACTGCGCATGCTGTCGCTGCTGCGCGAGGCGAACCAGCTCGCCGGGGCCCTGCGGCGCTCGGCCCGCAAGATCTTCGTGTTCTTCGCCATGATGATGATCCTCACGACGATTTTCGGGTGTCTGCTCTACGTGGTGGAGGGACCCGAGCACGGCTTCGACAATATCCCGGAGAGCATCTACTGGGCGATCGTGACGATCACCACCGTCGGCTATGGGGATATCGTGCCGCTGACGCCGCTCGGCCGCGCAATATCGTCAGTCGGCATGCTGATCGGCTACGCGGTCATCGCCGTGCCCACCGGGATCGTCACCGCAGAGCTGACCCTGGCGGGAGAGTTGCGAGAGGAGAGGGAGCGGCGCGAGTCGCGCAACTGCACCACCTGCGCCTCGGTGGAACGGGACATCGAGGCCCACTACTGCCGCAACTGCGGTGCGGCCCTTCCCCGCCCGGGTCACCGGCCGGAATAGCCGGCGCGAAAAAAAGGGGCCGGAGCCCCTTTTTTAGCCTTATCCCACTACTATCAGAAGTCCTTGCGCAGGGTCACGCCCCAGGTCATGGGTTCGTTGTAATAGGCATTGTAGCGGCCGGTCTGGGCCGGTGCGTCCGCAATGGTGTTGGTGTACTCCTCGTCGGTCAGGTTGCGTCCCCAGAGCGTGACCACGGTGTCCCAGGGGTCGTAGCGCAGGCCGACCCGCGCGTTGACCAGGTAGTAGGAGTCGTCGTACTTCTCGGGGTCGTTGTTCACGTCGGTCATGCGCTCGTCGGTCCAGACGTACTCCGCATACAGGAAACCCTCGAGCGCGTCGGACAGGCGGAAGTTCTGGTTGCCCGTGGCGACCACGACGTTTTCGGGGTTGCTGGACAGGTCCCCGCCGCTGCGGTCGCAGGCGTTGTCGGGGTTGTCCGGCTCGGGATCGCCCGGATCGGGCTCACTGGTGTGCCAGGTCTCGCCGGTCCAGCAGGGCCCGCCCTCGAAATCGGCGTACTCGCCGTGGTTGTACGCGTACGCCAGGGTCAGCGTGGTGTTGTCGGCGGGCGCCCATGACAGGTCCATCTCGCCGCCGTAGGTCTCCGCCGTTCCCGCGTTGGTCAGGGCGAAGCCACCGCCCTGGAAGGACACCGTCTGCAGGTCGTCCGTGTCGGTCACGTGCAGGGCCACGTTCAGGCGCAGCGCCTGTTCCGGAAACTCCGCCTTCATCCCCAGTTCATAGGACTCGGTTTCTTCGGCCTGGAAGATGGGATTGAACACCGGGTCAATCCGGTCCGCGTTGACGCCGCCGGACTTGTAGCCCGTGCCGTAGGAGCCGTAGAACATGACATCGTCGTTCATGAACCAGCTCAGTTTCAGGGTGCCGGTGACCTGGTCGTCGTCGAAGTTTTCGTCCAGGTCCGGCGTCGGCGACAGGGGCGGGAAGGCCAGGAAACCGCTGTTGTCACCCGGGTTGCCGCCCACCAGGGGGAAGTCCTGGGTAAACGTGTTGGTCAGGTCCTTCTCCTCATAGGTCCAGCGCAGGCCGGCGGTCAGCACCAGCGCGTCGGTAAGGTTGTAGTCCACCTGCCCGAAAATCGCGTAGCTCTCGTGCTCCTGCTTGTTGATATCCCTGGAACCGGTCCCGGGAATGAAGAGGTTGGTGTCCGCGCCCAGGGCGATCTGGCTGGTGTCCTCCCCCACGATGGTGGTGCGGTCGTTGTCCAGGTCCTGGGTGTAGTAGTACAGGCCCGCGACATAGGTCAGGGTCTCACCTTCGCCCGTCAGGCGCAGTTCCTGCGTGAACTGTTCCTGTTCGGCATTGTTGGTGCGGTAGGCGCCGTCCAGGTTGGTGAACAGGATATCCGCGTCGTCGTAGGAATCGTGGGAACGATAAGCGGTGATGCTGGTGACCAGGAACAGGTCCGTCTCCCAGTCCACCTGCAGGGAGATACCCTCGTCCTCGTTCTCCGAGCGCGGCTCCTGGGCCGCGGTCACGGTGTAGTCGTAGAAGTCGTCCTGGTCCAGCACGATACCGCCGCCGTCGACAACGAACTGGTCGGTGGGGCCGTTGGCCGGTGGCGGGTTGAGGGCGGGATTCGGCGGCAGGGTGCCCCCGTCCTGCGGGAAGAAGTTGTTCTTCCAGGAGCCTGCGCCGCAGCAGATCTCGTCCACCTCCGAATGGTCGACGATCAGGCGCAGGGTCAGGTCGTCCGCGGGTGTGTACAGCGCCTGGAAGCGCGCGCCCCAGCGGTCCCGGTTGTTGAACGCGTCGTCCTCCTTCTTGCCGTCGAGGCCGATCCAGTCGATGTAGCCGTCCCGCTCCATGTAGAAGCCGGTGGCGCGCACCGCCAGGACATCGTCGATCACGGTCAGGGACTTCGCGCCGCTGAGGCCCAGCAGGTCGTAGTCACCGCCCGTCGCCTCGAGAAACCCGCTGCCCTCGAAGTCCGGTGCCGCGCTGTTGATCTGCACCGCCCCCGCCGGCGTGTTGCGGCCGAACAGGGTGCCCTGGGGCCCGCGCAGCACCTCCACGGAAGCCACGTCCAGGAGGTTGTTGATCATGGAGCCCTGCCGTGCGCGGTAGACGCCGTCCACGTAGAGGCCGACCGAGGATTCCAGGCCGAAGTTCTGGGAACTGGTAAAGACGCCGCGAATCTGGAAGGTCGATGTCGTCGAGGTCTGGGTCTGGCCGACGATCAGGCTGGGCGCATTGACTTGCAGGTCGAACATGTCCTTGACGCCGGACTTCTCGATCATCTCGGCGCTGAAGGCCGAGACCGCCACGGGCACATCCTGCAGGCTCTGCTCCCGCTTCTGGGCGGTGACGATCACCTCTTCGAGGAAACCCTGGGCCTGCAGGACCGGGGCGGCGGACAGGGCGGCCAGCGCGGCGACGGCGGTGGCGATACGACGGGGTTGGAACTGGGGCTTGTTCATACCGGACTTCCCATGATTATTGTTGAATGGCTGCGACCATCATACCCATTTAGCGCCGCGGTGAAACCGTAATATTGCCCGCCCGGGTCAATCCGCTGGCGGCGTCCGGTGCCCCGGTGGTGGTATACTGGCGGGCCCGCTGACCAATCCCCTGCGACCATGGCGACCGAGCTTTTCTCCTACCGCAAGTTCTGGGCCGAGTGCCTCGGCCCCGCCCCGGAACTGCCCATGTCCAGGGCGGAAATGGACGCACTCGGCTGGGACAGCTGCGACGTCATCCTGGTCACGGGGGACGCCTACGTGGACCATCCCAGCTTCGGCATGGCGGTCGTCGGGCGCCTGCTGGAGGCCCAGGGGTTCCGCGTGGGCATCATCGCCCAGCCGGACTGGACCGGCCCCGCGGCGTTCACCGCCCTGGGCAGGCCGAACCTGTTCTTCGGGGTGGCCGCCGGCAATATGGACTCGATGATCAACCGCTATACCGCCGACCGCAAGCGGCGCAACGACGACGCCTATACACCCGGCAATGTCGGTGGCCGCCGCCCCGACCGGGCGGTCATTGTCTACAGCCAGCGCCTGCGGGAGGCCTACCGCGACGTACCCCTGGTCATCGGCAGTATCGAGGCCAGTCTGCGGCGCATCGCCCACTACGATTACTGGAGCGACAAGGTGCGGCGCTCCATCCTGCTCGACAGCCGCGCGGACCTGCTGCTCTACGGCAACGCCGAGCGCGCCGTGGTGGAGGTCGCCCACCGACTCGCCGCCGGGGAGTCCATCCGCGACATTCGCGACCTGCGCGGCACGGCGTTCGTGCGCCGCAAGATGCCCGACGGCTGGCGCGTGATCGACTCCACGTCCATCGACGTGGTGACCACCGCCCCGAGGCGACCGAGTCCCTATGAAGAGACAGCGGGCCCCGGCTGCCGCGAGACCGCCGACGCGGTCCAACCCCTGCGCCTGATCGACGGTCTCGGCGACGGCAGCGACACAGCCATCCGCATCCCCGCCTACGAAGCGGTGCGCGACGACCCGGACCTGTATGCCCACGCCTCCCGCATCCTGCACAAGGAGACCAACCCGCACAACGCGCGCCCGCTGGTGCAGGCCCACGGCGACCGGGAGGTCTGGCTGAACCCGCCGCCGCTTCCTCTGTCCACGGAGGAACTGGACGGGGTCTTCGAGCTGCCCTACACGCGACTGCCCCACTCCAGCTACGGCGAGGCGCGCATTCCCGCCTACGAGATGATCCGGCACTCGGTGAACATCATGCGCGGCTGTTTCGGCGGCTGTACGTTCTGCTCGATCACCGAACACGAGGGGCGCATCATCCAGAACCGCTCGGAGGACTCGATCATCCGCGAGATCGAGGCCATCCGCGACACCTCCCCGGCCTTTACCGGGGTGATCTCCGACCTCGGCGGACCCACCGCCAACATGTGGCGCCTCGCCTGCAAGAGTGCCGAGGTCGAGGCCAGCTGCCGCAAGCTCAGCTGCGTGTTTCCGGGAATTTGCAAAAATTTGAATACGGACCAGACACCCCTGGTGGCGCTCTACCGGCGGGCACGGGAGGTCCCCGGGGTGAAGAAGGTCCTCATCGCATCGGGGTTGCGCTACGACCTGGCCGTGGAGACCCCGGAATACGTCCGGGAACTGGTCACCCACCACGTCGGCGGCTACCTCAAGATCGCCCCCGAGCACACCGAGGACGGCCCGCTGTCGAAGATGATGAAGCCGGGCATCGGCAGCTACGACCGCTTCCGCAAGCTGTTCGAGAAATACTCGCGGGAGGCGAACAAGGAGCAGTACCTGATACCGTATTTCATCGCGGCCCATCCCGGCACCTCCGACAGGGACATGGTGGAGCTCGCCCTGTGGCTGAAGCGCAACCGCTTTCGCGCGGACCAGGTGCAGACCTTTTACCCGTCGCCGATGGCCAGCGCCACGGCCATGTACCACAGCGGTCGCGACCCGTTGCGCAGGATCACCCGTAACGGCGAGCACATGCCCACGGTGAAGAGCCTGTCCCAGCGCCGCCTGCACAAGGCCTTCCTGCGTTACCACGACCCTGAAAACTGGCCCGCACTGCGCAAGGCGCTGAAAAAGCTGGGCCGGGCAGACCTGATCGGCAACGGCAAGATGCACCTGGTACCGCCGCGCCAGCCCGCTCGCCGCCACCCCGTGGTGGATCCGGGCGCCCGCCCCTTCGCCACCCAGCACACGGGCCTGCCCCGCAGGCCGAAACGGCCTCGGTGCGGGCGTCGTTGAGGTATCATTCAGGCATTTTCACTACCCAATCGAGGAAATCCCCATGCGCACCGCCCGTACACTGACTCTCATCCTGTTATCCCTGCTCTCGGCAACGCTGTTCGCCGCCGCGCCATCCCCGGGGGCGCCACTGGCCCAGCTGGACATCGAGGACCGCG
>Ga0126341_1000019_pt1 | contig 30805 bp, 28 predicted proteins | sample OrbTmetagenome_FD_97057 | JGI IMG/M metagenome (GOLD analysis project Ga0126341, IMG submission 97057) | Coral microbial communities from Florida Keys, Florida, USA - Orbicella T D metagenome | ecosystem: Host-associated > Invertebrates > Cnidaria > Coral | place: Florida Keys, Florida, USA... | reverse complement strand
TTTTGGTCGAGTTGCGCAGCAGCCGAGCCGGTTGGCGGAGCTGCGGCCGTTCCAGGAAGCAACCCCACCGTCCTGCCGAACACCACCAAAAAAACGCCGGCACACGGCCGGCGTCTTTGAAGGTAACGGAGCGGATCAGCTGCCGAATTCGCGCACCAGACCGCCGATGGACTCCTTCGCGTCGCCGAACAGCATGCGCGTGTTCTCCTTGTAGAACAGCGGATTTTCGATACCGGCAAAACCGGAAGCCATGGAGCGCTTCAGCACAAAGACCGTGCGCGCGGCGTCCACGTTGATCACCGGCATGCCGTAAATCGGGCTGCCCTCGTTCTCTCGGGCCGCCGGGTTCACCACGTCGTTGGCGCCGATGACGATGGCGACGTCCACGGTTTCCATCCGTGGGTTGATATCGTCCATCTCCAGCAACTGGTCGTAGGGCACGTCGGCTTCCGCCAGCAGCACGTTCATGTGCCCGGGCATACGGCCGGCGACCGGGTGGATGCCGAAATTCACCTCGGCGCCGTTGGCCTCCATGATTTCGGTGAGCTCCTTCACCACGTGCTGAGCCTGGGCGACAGCCATGCCGTAGCCGGGGATGATCGCGACGGAACTCGCCGCCTCGAGCACGTAAAAAGCATCTTCCACCGTGATGGGCTTGATCTCGCCTTCCACCTCGGTGTCGTCGGTCTTGCCCGAGCCGAAGCCGGAGAAAAGCACGTTGGAGAGGGAGCGGTTCATCGCCTTGCACATGATCTGCGTGAGGATGATGCCCGCCGCGCCCACCAGCGATCCGGCGACGATCAGGATGTTGTTGTTGATCGCGAAACCCGCCGCACAGGCCGCCAGGCCCGAGTAGGAGTTCAGCAACGAGATCACCACCGGCATGTCGGCGCCGCCGATGGGAATCACCGCCATGACGCCGAACACAAGCGACAGGCCGATCACGATGAACAGCCACGTGGTGTTGCTCGGGTCCATGCAGAACATCACGGCGCTGGCGAGAATACCCAGGACGATGGCGCCGTTGACAATCTGCTGGCCGCCGAACATGACCGGGCCGGAGGAGATTTTCTCGCTCAGCTTGCCGTAGGCGACCAGTGAACCGGTGAAGGTCAGGCCGCCGATCAGGATGGACAGCACGATGGTCACAAGGGTGAAAGTGGTATTGGTCTGCGGGTTCAGCGCCGCGGCGCCGACCAGCAGGCTGGCCATACCGCCGGAGCCGTTGAACAGGGCGACCATCTCCGGCATCGAGGTCATCTCCACCAGGCGCGCCGCGAGGGCGCCGATCACGCCGCCGATCGCGAAGCCGATCAGTATCCAGGTGTAGTCGATGCCCTGCGCCAGCAGTGCGGCCACAACCGCCAACAGCATGCCGACGGAAGAGATCATGTTGCCGCGACGCGCGGTGTCCGGCGAGCCCAGCTGTTTCAATCCGAAGATGAACAGTGCGGCGGAGACCACGTAGGCAAATTGGATTGCGGTATCCATGGTGCCTTAGCCCTCCTTTTTCTTGAACATGGCCAGCATCCGGTCGGTTACCAGGTAACCGCCCACCACGTTGATGGAGGCGAAGGCCACGGCTGCGGCGCCCAGCCACTTGGAGAGGTCCGGGTCGTCGATCGCGGTCACGAGGCCGACCGCGCCGACCAGGGTGATACCGGAAATAGCGTTGGCACCGGACATCAGCGGCGTGTGCAGGGTGGCCGGTACCTTGTTGATCAGTTCGAAACCCAGGAAGATCGAGAGCAACAGGATGAAGGTCAGGAAGACTTCTGACGGTACCTGCGCGGTGACTTGAGAAGCTGCTTGGGAAATTTCGGCAATCATGGTTACGAGCCCCCTTCCAGGACGTTCTTGATCGTTTCGTTGGTCACCTCACCACCGTGGGTGATGATGCAGCCGGGCAGGATGTCGTGCTCGAAGTCGATGACGAACTCCTTCTTTTCCTCGTCCCAGCTGTCCTCGACCAGGTTGAACAGGTTGGCCGAGTACATCTGACTCGCGTCCTTGGCGACCTCGCCGGCGAGGTTGCCCAGGCCGACGATGGTCACGCCGTTGACCACGACGGTTTCGTTGGGCACCGAGCCCTCGACGTTGCCGCCGGTCTCGGCCGCCATGTCCACGATCACGGATCCCGGGGCCATGCCGTCGACCATGTCTTTCGTGACCAGCACCGGCGGCTTGCGCCCGAACACCTGGGCGGTGGTAATGACCACGTCCGACTTGGCGATGACTTCCTTCTGCGCCTGCCGCTGCATTTCCACTTGTTCCGGGGTCAGCTCCTTGGCGTAACCGCCCGCAGTCTCGCCGGTCTCACCCAGGTCGATCTCCAGGAACTTCGCGCCGAGGGACTGCACCTGCTCGGCGACGACCGGGCGGGTGTCGAAGGCGGTGACCTTGGCGCCGAGGCGCTTGGCGGTGGCGATTGCCTGCAGGCCCGCGACGCCCGCGCCGATCACGAACACGTTCGCCGGCTTCAGGGTTCCGGCGGGGGTCATCATCATGGGCAGGATGCGTGGCAGGTACCGGGCGGCCTCGATCACCATCACGTACCCCGCCAGGTTGGCCTGGGAACTGAGGGCGTCCATTTTCTGTGAGCGCGTGGTCCGCGGAATCATCTCCATGCTGATGGAGGTGATACCGGCGTCCTTGAAAGCGTTGACGAGCCCGTGCTCGTTGAAGGGGTCGAGATAGCTGATGTGGATGGCGCCGCGCTTGAGCTTCGCGATATCTTCCAGTTCGGGTTTGCGCAGGCGCAGGAGAATGTCGGCGCTGCCCAGCAGTTCGTCGCGGTCGGCGGAGACGCTGGCGCCCGCCTCGGTGAACTCCTCGTCGGTGAACCCGGAGCCGGTTCCCATGCCTGACTCGATGACGACTTCCGCGCCCAGCCGCACCAGTTTCTTGGCGTCGTTGGGGGTGATCGGGATACGGTTTTCCCCCGGGTGGGTCTCCTTGGGAATGGCGATGCGCATGCGGTGGGTACTCCCTAAGCCATTGTTTTTTCGTGTGCGGCCGGCGTGTGTAACTGCGGCCCTGCCTGTTCTGCGACCCTTGCGGGGGCCGTGTTCTCTCTTCGTAACCGGTCGCGCCCGGCCGCGTGGGACAGGCCCGGGCCCGAGGCAGCCGCCGAGGTTAGCACACGCTGCACTGTGCTGGAACAATGGCCGCTATTCAGGGCCTGAATCGGGTCAACGCGGAAATTCGGGCGTCGAGCGTACCGGAACGCGTACGGGGCGTGCCAATTTAGTGCATCGGCTGGCGGAATCAAGGGTGGGGGAGCCCAGATAAATAGACCGTGGAGGTCAGGGTTGGCCGGCGCCCCAGTCGCGGTAGGTCCACCAGGGGGGCAGCAGCTCCCGGTAGCGGGGCTCCCGGTAACGGGGGTCGATGAGCAGCGCGCTGCCCCGGTCCTCGGGGCGGCGCACCACCCGGCCGAGGGCCTGGTAGACCTTCTGCATGCCCGGGTACAGGAAGGTGTACTCGAACCCCGCCCCGGTCTCCCGCTCGTACCACGCCTGCAGCTCCCGGGTTTCGCGCCCCACCTGGGGCATGCCGACACCGACCACCACCACGCTGGCCAGCTGCTCCCCCGGCAGGTCTATGCCCTCGCCGAAAATTCCCCCGAGAATACAGAAGGCGGCCAGGTCGCGCCGTTCCCCCAGCAGGGCCAGCAACTGGGACCGCCGCTCCTCCGTTTCCTCGCGTGCCTGCACCCAGCGGGTGCGGCCGGGGATTTCGCCCAGCAGCTCCAGGCAATCGCCGAGATAGCGGTAGGACGGGAAGTAGACGATGCAGTTGCCGGGCGTCGCCTCCAGCCACCGCTTCAGCAGCGCGGCCAGCTCTCCCAGCGTTCGGTCCCGCGCGCGGTAGCGGGTGTCCGTGCCCGTCGCGAGGCTGACTTCGAGCTGGTCGGGGGCGAATGGCGACGGTGCGCGTGTACACACCGTGTCCGCGCCCAGTCCCAGGCAGTCCCGGGTCCAGGCCAGGGGCGAGAGCGTGGCGGAGAAGGCCGTGACCGAGTGGGCGCGCTCCTGGCGCGCACCCAGCAGCCGCGACGGGTCCAGGCAGTTGAGAGTGACCGCGAGACCCTGTGTGCTCCCGTCGCGAGTGAGCACCATGCGGAAATCCGGCCCCCACTCCGCGGCCACGCGCAGGAACTGCAGTGCGTCGAAGTAACAGTCCTGCAGCGCGGTGCTGCGCTGCAGCAGGGCCGGTTCTTCCCCGAGCGCCGCGGAGACGTCGGCCACCAGTGTCTCCACCGCCCGCACCAGTTTTTCCGGCAGCGCCTCGTCGCTGTGGTAGTCGGGCCACTGCCAGTCGATCTTGTCGAGGGCCAGCAAATGCCGGTTGACCCGCTGCAGTGAGCGCCCCAGTTCGCCCGGCGTCTCGCGTTTCGCGCGCATCAGTGCCGCCCTGGCGAGACGCGCACTGTACATGCGACGCGCGCGCCCCGGCAGGTTGTGCGCCTCGTCCAGCAGTACCGACCAGCGCTCGCCGCCGGCCGCCATGGCGCTGTCGAGGCCGGCGCCGAGACTGTACAGGTAGTGCAGGTCAGCGATCACCGTATCCATCCAGGGCAGCAGGTCCGCCGCCAGCTCGTAGGGACAGACCTCGTGTTCGCGGGCCAGCTCCTCCAGGTCCTCCCGCGCCAGGGTCGTACGCGCCATGGCCGCCTCGCGCGCCGCGGGCAGCTTGTCGTAGTAGCCGCGCGCGTAGGGGCAGTCATCGCCGTGACAGGCGCGGCCCGGCGACAGGCACACGGTCTCCCGGGCGGTGAGGCTCAGCGCCGAACCCCGGTAGCCCGCCTCGCGAAAGCGCGTGAGGGTATCCTGGGCGGCGTGGCGGCCGACGGTCCTGGCCGTTGCGAACACCACCCGCTCGTGTTTACCGGCGGCCAGGCCCTTGAGCGCCGGGTACAGCACCGCGGCGGTCTTGCCGATGCCCGTCGGCGCCTCGAGCAGCAAGCGGCCGCCCTGGTCGATGCACTTGTAGGTCAGCTCCGCGATGTCGCGCTGGCCCGGCCTGAACTCGCCGTAGGGAAAAAGTAAGTTGTCGAGGCTTGCATCGCGGCTCTCCCGGCGTTCACCGAGGCGCGCCAGCCAGGCGCTGAACTGCGCCAGTGTCTGTTCCAGTAAGGCGCCGAGCTCCGAGGCACTCATCTGTTCGTCGCGGCTGTATTCCTCGTCGCTGTCGATGTTCAGCCAGGTGACCCGCACCCGCAGGCCGGGCAGGGCGTCGCGCCGCGCGATGAGGGCGGCGTAGAGTTTGCCCTGGGCCATGTGCAGCGCGGCGACGTGTTCGCCGATACTGTCGGGCGGCACGCGGCAGGTCTTTATCTCCTCGACCAGGCCAGCCTCTGGATCGTAGCCGTCGGCACGGCCCCGCAGCGTCACGGCGAGTGCGCCCTCGCGGTGCACGTACTCCACCGCGTGCTCAGGCTGGTAACCCGGCGGCCGGCGGGTGTAGAGCCGCCGGTGCCCGGCGATGCCCTCTGGGCCGGTCGGCGACGGCCCCATGCGGTGGTCGATATCGCCGCCGCGGTGGCAAAAGCGCGCGAGGTCCGCCACGGCCACACTGAATTCAGTCATGCCGGCTCACCCTTCCCTTCTATTCCGCCCGCCGGGTCCTCGGTCCCGCCGTCCCAGGTTACCCAGGCCACCTGCGCAGGAATGTCATTAGCGGCGAAAAATCGCAGCCAGCGCTTCTGGCCGTCCTGCAGCGCGTCACCCGGACCTTTCACCTCGACCAGGCAGTAGTCCCCGGTGTCGTCGCCGAGGGCGAGGAGATCCGGGAAGCCACGGCGGTTCTCCCGGGGGTCGAACAGGATGCGCTCGAAGATCGCCAGCAGGTGCGCCCGCGGGATCGTGGCCGCCGCGTCCCCCACCAGGTCCTCGTCGATGTGGCGCCAGTCCACCCAGTGGCACTGGCAGGGGAAATAGCGCCGGTAGGCGGCGACCAGTTCGGCACGCATGTCACACCGGGCGAGGGACCGCAGGCGCGCGTCGATCAGGTCGGCGCGGGCGCGGCGAAAGCCGGCCTCGTACATGTCGGCCGGGCCCGCCTGGTAGGCGTGGTGGAACACCCCTGGCACCGGCGCGAATATTTCCTCCCAGAAGGCGAGACCGAACAGTGTGTTCATCAGGCTGTTCTCGACAAAGTGCACGGCCCGCCACTGCCCGCGCAGCTCGGCCGCCGTCGCCTCTTCCACCGCACCAGTCATTTGGACGTTAAGGTGAGTTTCAAGAAAAACATCGCGGGTGCGCTGCGCGGGCTTACCACCCAGCTTGCGCAGGACACGCGGCAGGATGCGCGCGGCCGCTTCCTGCTCCGCCTCGCACACCGGGTCTCGCAGGATGTCCGTGCACAGGTCCCGCGCCGCTGCCCACTCCTGTCCCCGTTCCATGATTCGCGCGCGCCGCTCGCGCGCAGGGTGACGGCCGCTGCGCTCGTACAGCGCCAGGGCCAGCTCGGCTTCCTCCAGGCGTTCCAGGTCACGCGCCAGGCTGTTGCACAGCCGATCGAGCCGGTTGCGGCTGGACGGGTAGCGGGTGTCGGTCTCCAGCACCTCCCGCGCCAGCGTCGGCAGTTCTTCGGTCGCATCTTCCTCGAGCAGTTCGTGGCGCGTGTCCGACAGGAGCGCGAGCGCCAGGTACTCCTCCAGCGCACCGCGATCCGCGAACAGTCGCTGCTCGCGTTCGAGGGGATAGGTGTAGTAGCGCATGACACCGAGGTCCTCGAGCACGAACTCGGTCAGCCCCTGGTAGCGATTGCCGAAAAACAGGACCTCCAGGCGCTCGACGAGTTCGACCTGGCCCGGGGTCACCACGCGCAGCGGGTCGATACCGGCGAGCGCTCGCATGAATCGCCGGTCCGCGAGGCCCGCCGCCTCGATGGCCTCCAGCAGGTCGCTCTTGCTGCGAAACTTCTCGCTGCCCAGGTGTTCCGCGAAGGCCTCCTCCAGCTCGGCGCGGGTGAACAGCTGTCCCGCCTCCTCCGCGGTCAGCCCCGCGGTCTCCTCCGCGAGCCCCAGGTCGCAAAGTGTATCCAGTGCCGGGGCGATCGGGCCGATCTCGGGGTAGCTGAGGCGGCTCTCGCGGAACCAGGGACCCGTGCGCGATACCAGTCGCACGAACAGGCAACGGGCGGGTTCCGGCGCACCGCGGAAATTCTCCAGCACTGCCTGTTCCCGGGCGCTGAAAACGTCACCGTAGCGCTCTTCCACCGTATCGCAGAGGCGGTGGAAATTGTGCAGGTAGTAGCGAGGCGCGAGCTCGATGTCGTCTGGCATGTGGGCGGTATCGCTTGTGTCCTGGGCCGATGCTACGCCAGTGTTCCGCAGATGTCAGACGCTCCCTCGGTCACCTGTCGCCTATCCACCGGGGTTGCGGAACCCGGCAGCCACGGCCCGCGCGCTGTACCGTCGGCGGGAATTGAGGCATTCTGGCGGCCTGACGCCCCGTCGACCCCACGAGAGTCGCGATAGCTTGACGCCCCCTGACGACACGACGCCCGCAACCGACACGCCGCCCGGGCTGACGCCACTGATGGCGCTGACGCCCATCGCCTTCCTGGTGGTCCTGCTCGGGGGGTCGGTCTTCCTGTTCGGCGCGGACTCCTCCTTCGGCGCCAACCAGATCGCCCTGGTGCTCGCCACCTGCCTCGCCGCGTGGATCGGCCGCCGCGCCGGGATACCCTGGAAGGAGGCCCAGCAGGGTATCGTCGACGGTATCGCGGTGGGTCTCGCGCCGGTGCTGATACTGTTGTCCGTGGGCATGCTCATCGGCACCTGGATTCTCTGCGGCACGGTGCCGGCGATGATCTACTACGGCGTGCAGGTGCTGGAGCCCTCCATATTTTACGCGGCGAGCGCCGCCATCTGCGCCATCGTCGCCATCAGCATCGGCAGTTCCTGGACCGTCGCCGGCACACTGGGGATCGGGTTGATGGGCATTGCGGGCAGTTTCGACCTCTCCCCGGCGGTAACCGCCGGCGCGATCATCTCCGGCGCCTATTTCGGCGACAAGCTCTCGCCCATGTCGGACACGACCAACCTCGCGGCCGCCGCGGTGGGCGTGGACCTGTTTGAGCACATACGGCACATGTTGTGGACCACGGTCCCCGGGATTACCCTCGCGCTCCTCGTTTTCCTGTTTATGGGCAGTGCCGACGCCGCGACGCCCGAGGAGATCGGGTCGCTGACGCGCGCACTGGAGCAGCAGTTCAGCATCGGGCCGCACCTGCTGCTGCCCCTGCTGCTCATGCTCGGCCTGGTGTACAAGCGCTTTCCCGCCTACCCGGCGATCGTCGTCAGCGCACTGGCCGGCGCGGTCTTCGCCGTGGTGTTCCAGGGCGACGCAACGGTTGCTCTGGCCGGCGGTACGGTCGACGGCAGCCGCGCGCTGGCCCTGTTGAAGGGTGTGTGGATGAGTCTCTTCGACGGCTACGTCTCCGCCAGCGGCAACGAGTTCCTCGATGCCCTGCTGAGCAAGGGTGGGATGAGCAGCATGCTCAACACGGTGTGGCTGATCCTCTGCGCCCTCGGGTTCGGCGGCGTGCTGGAGCGCACGGGCATCCTCGGCTACCTGCTGCAACTGGCGCTGCGCGGCGTCCGCAGCACCGGGTCGCTGGTGACGACCACGGTAGTGACCTGTTTCGGCACGAACATCCTCGCCGCGGACCAGTTCATCGCCGTGGCCCTGCCGGGCCGGATGTACCGCGATGAGTACGAGCGCCGCGGCCTGTCGCGGCTCAACCTGTCGCGCACCCTGGAAGACTCCGCCACCCTTACCTCGGCCCTGATCCCGTGGAATACCTGCGGCGCCTACATGTCCGCCACCCTCGGTGTCGCGACCTTTGCCTACGCGCCCTACGCGTTTTTCAACCTGTTCTGCCCGCTGCTCGCCATCGTCTACGCCTACGCGAATATCGCGTTACGACCTCTCGAGGACGGCGCCGGCGAGCTGCCGGGGCCGGCGACGTGACGGTACCGGAGGCGCTCTGGGACCACCCTGACCCGCACATGCTGGAAGCGGTGGTGCGCGCCGAGGACATGGACGGCCTGAACCACACCAACAACGCCGTCTATGTGAAGTGGTGCGAACAGGTGGCCTGGTCACACTCCGTGTCCCTGGGGCTGGACCTTGAGCGCTACCGGGCGCTGGATCGCGCCATGGTTATAACGCGCAGCGAATACGACTACCTGCAGGCCTCCCGGGAGGGCGACGAGATTGTCGCCGGGACCTGGATCGCGAACTGGGACGGCAGGCTCACCATGAACCGGCGCTTCCAGGTCATCCGCGCGGGCGACGGCGCGACACTGCTGCGCGGCGCCATGCGTTTCGCCTGTGTCGAGCTGTCCACCGGGCGCCCGCGGCGCCTGCCGCCCGAGTTCATCGACGGCTACGGGCCCGCGGTGCAGGATATTCCCTGACCCCGCGCCCTCCCGCCGGAGCGCGGTATAATCGACACAAGAACCCCCGGCTTGAGCTGGATCAATGCGCGCCCCCCGGCGGCGCGCTACGTTGTAGGGTACGGGCCCTCTGCGCGGGCCCCACGAGGAGAAACCCCCATGCCTGCCACCGCGTCGAACACCGCGGCCGATGCTCCACCGCGCCGCCCCGAGCAACCCCTGATGAAAGCCCTGCGCGCCGAGCACCGGCACATGGCGACGGTGATGAAGTTGTTCTCCAACCAGCTGGACGCCATCGAGGCGGGCGAGCTGGTGGACACGCACGTGGTCTACGAGATCATGGATTACATGGTGACCTGGCCGGACCGCTTCCACCACCCGCGGGAGGATATGATCTACGCGCGCGTCGCCGAGTTGAACGCGGCGGCCGCCGACGAGGTGGATACGCTGCAGCGCGACCATGACGAGACCGCCCGTCGCGGCAAGCTGATGCTGAAGGACATCGAGCGCTGGCGTCGCGGCGACATCCCCGGCGCGCAGCTCATCAAGGGCGGCCGCGGCTACGTCGAGCATATTTACGAGCACATGAATATCGAGGAGAAGCTCGTCTTTCCCCACGTGGAGGAGACCCTCAGCCTGCAGGACTGGCGGGAACTGGCGGCGGACGACCGGCTCACTGCCGTCGCCGAGCCGGTGTTCGGCCCCAAGGTACAGCGCGAGTTCCGCAACATGTCGCGCAAGCTGCGTCGCAGCCTGCGACGCACTGTGGAGCGCGGCACCATGGTCGAGTGGATCGGTATCGAGGCGCTGATGGAGTCGGCCGAGGTGATGTCCATGGCCTACGAGGCGGCCCGGGACAGCACCGGCGAACACCTGCGCGGCGCCTTTCGCGAAGCCGGGGACATCTTCATGGAGGCACCGCTCACCTCACCCTGGCGTATCGCCGCCAACAACACACGGGTGACCTTACGCATGCTGGGTGAAATGCTGGAGATATCGCGCGATACCCTGGACGACCTGTCCAGGGTCAACCAAGAGCGACGGGACCGGCTGCGGCTTCTGGAGAAGAACTCTCCTCAGTGATACCGGGCTCGCGGAACTGCAGGCGCGCCAGGCGCGCGTAAAGTTCGCAGTCTTCGAGCAGTTGTTCGTGCGTGCCCGTGGCCACGAGTTCACCGTGGTCCAGCACCGCGATGCGATCGGCGTGCAGGATGGTCGACAGGCGGTGAGCGATGATCACCGTGGTGCGGTCGCGCATCAGTTCCTGCAGCGCCAGTTGTACCTGGTGTTCGCTCTCGGTATCCAGGGCGCTGGTCGCCTCGTCCAGAAGGAGTATCTTCGGGTCGTTGAGAATGGCGCGCGCCAGTGCGATGCGCTGGCGCTGGCCGCCCGAAAGGCGCACACCCTGTTCGCCCAGATGGCTGGCGTAGCCGTCGGGTAACTGGCTGATGAACTCGTGGGCGTGTGCGGCGCGCGCCGCGGCCTCCACCTCTGCGTCCGTCGCATCGAGGGCGCCGTAGGCAATGTTGTAGCGCACGTCGCCGGTGAACAGCGCCGGTTGCTGGGGCACCAGCGCGACGTTCTCGCGCAGCCGCTTCAGGCCCATCTCGCGTATGTCGGCGCCGTTCAGGAGAATGCGCCCCTTCTGGGGGTCATAGAAACGCAGCAACAGTTCGAACACGGTGGACTTGCCGGCTCCCGAGCGGCCCACCAGTGCGAGGCTGCGCCCCGCCTCGATGTCCAGGGTAAAATCGTTGAGCGCCGCCTGGTTGGGACGCGTGGGATAGCAGAAGGTCACGTTCTCCATGCGCAGCTCGGCGCTCTGGCGCGCCGGTGCAAGGGCCGCCTCGCCCGGATCGTGCAGGGGACTGTCGGTGTTGATCAGTTCCACCAGGCGGTCCGCGGCGCCCGCGGCACGCAGCAGGTCGCCCCAGACCTCGGAGATGGTGGCGAAGCCCATGCCCACCATCATGGCGTAGAACACGAAGGCGCCGAGCTCGCCGCCGCTCATGCGTCCCGAGAGCACATCCTGGCCGCCGGACCACATCATGCCGGTCATGCCCGCGAACAGCATGAGGATGGCGCCGCAGATCAGGAACGAGCGCTGGCGGATGCGGCGGCGCGCGATGGCGAATGCGCGCTCCACCTCGCGGTCGAAGGCGGCGATCTCAAAATCCTCGCGCGTGTAGCTCTGCACCACGCGGATATGCTGGATGACCTCGCCGGCGTAACTGCCCACGCTGGCAATACTCTCCTGGCTCTTGTTGGACAGGCTGCGCACACGCCTGCCGAAGACGAGAATGGGCAGGAGGATCAGGGGCACGCCGACGGCGATGATCAGGCTGAGTTTCAGGTTGGTGATGAACATCATTACCAGGGCGCCCACGGTGGTCAGGCTGCTGCGCAGCGCCATACTGAAAGAGGAGCCGATGATCGTCTGCAACAGCGTGGTGTCCGCGGTGAGGCGCGACATGATCTCCAGGCTTCGATTGGTTTCGAAGTAACCCGGGTTGAGGCGCACGATGTTATCGAAGACCGCCTTGCGGATATCTGCGGACACCCGCTCGCCCAGCCATGACACGAGGTAGAAGCGAATGAACGTGCCGACGGCCATGGCCGCGGCGATGATCATCAGCAGGCCGAGGGCAGCGCGCAGGTCGGCGCTGGTGCCGCCGCCGAAGCCGTCGTCGATCAATACCTGGAGACCGCGGCCCACCGACAGCGTGGCGCCGGCGGTGAAAAGCAACGCGAGGCTCGCGCCCAGGAGCCGCGGCTTGTAGTTCAGCAGGTAGCCGAGCACGGGGCGCAGCGAGCCGACGCTGCGCTTGCGCTTCTCGTCCGTCTCGGTTTCTTCCCCGGCCACGGCAGTCTGAGCGCTCAGGGTGTCGCGCTGTCGCCGTCGGCGGCGGAGGAATTGCGCTGCATGAGCTTGCCGAACCACACGCCGATCTCGAACAGCAGCCACATGGGGATCGCCAGCAGGGACTGGGAGATGATGTCCGGGGGGGTCAGTAACATGCCGAAGACAAAGCAGCCGACGATGATGTAGGGGCGTTTTTTCGCCAGTGCCTCCGGCGTGGTGATGCCGGCCCAGATCATGAGTACCGCGGCAATCGGTATCTCGAAGGCGATACCGAAGGCGAAGAACAGCTTGAGCACGAAGTTCAGGTAGCTGTTGATATCCGTCATGATCGTGATGTCATCGGGACCGACGCTGGTGAAGAACGCGAAGATCAGCGGGAAGACCACGAAGTAGGCAAACGCAGCGCCGAGGTAAAACAGCAGTACGGAGGAGACCAGCAGGGGAATGGCCAGGCGTTTCTCATGCCGGTACATCCCCGGCGCGATAAAGCTCCAGACCTGGTAGAGCACGTAGGGCATGGCCAGGAACGCCGCCGCGACCAGGGTCAGCTTGAACGGTGTGAAAAAGGGCGATGCCACCTCGGTGGCGATCATAGTCGCACCCTCGGGCAGCAGCGCGCGCAGCGGGGCGGATACCGCGGCGTAGATGTCGTTGGCGAAGGGAAACAGCGCGAGGAACATGATCAGTACGGCGAGCACCGCGCGCAGCAGTTTTTCGCGCAGCTCGGTGAGGTGGGCGACCAGGGGCAGCGGCTGGTCCGTGGACTCCGGCTCGCTCATTCCGGCCTCTTCTCCTCGCCTTCGCCCGGTGTTTCAGGGTCGGCTACCCGCCCCAGCTCCTCGGTCACGCTGCCGATATCCTGCTGTATCGCCTGGGTGTCCTCCTTGAGCTGTTCCCCGGCCTCGCGCAGTTCGCGCATGACGGAGTCGTTGTGCAGCTCCTGCTGCACCTCGCGCTTGATATCGTTGAAACCGCGACGTATGCGATTGACGTAGAGGCTGACCGTGCGGATGGTCGATGGCAGACGCTCGGGACCGATCACCAGCAGGGCCACCACCCCGATGATGATGAGCTCGGCGAAACCGATGTCGAACATGGGGCTTTACTTGTCTTTGGTCTCGTCGGCAGGGGTCTCTTCGCCGGGCGTTTCCGCGCCGGCCTGGGCCGCGTCGTCGTCGCTCATGCTCTTGCGAAATCCCTTGACCGCGCTGCCGAGATCAGAGCCCAGTGAGCGCAGGCGCTTGGTGCCGAACAACATGATGACAATGGCCAGTATGATCAACAACTGCCAGATACTGATTCCACCGATTCCCATAACTCTCTTCCTCTGCTTTTACGTCCGCGGGACCGCCCGCCTACCGCGAGGCCTTCTCCTCCAGGCCGGACACGCCGAAGCGCTCCGCCAGGCAGTCCAGCACCTCGGCAACCTCCATGTCCAGGTGGGACAACATCACCATACTGTGAAACCACAAATCCGCAACCTCGCCCACCAGCGCGGCCCGGTCGCCCCCGGCGCCGGCGTCCTTGGCCGCGAGCACCACCTCGGTGGCCTCCTCGCCGATCTTCTCGAGTATCTTGTTCAGCCCTTTCTCGTGGAGCGCGGCGACGTAGGACTCGCCGGGGTCCGCCTGCCGGCGCTCGGCGAGCGTGGCAGAAAGTTGTTGCAGAATATCGTTCATTCCCTGTCCCCGGAGGTGTTGCCTCCGTAAATCTCATCGGGTGACTTGAGCACCTCCTCGGTCACTTCCCACTCGCCGTTCTCGAGCCGCAGGTAGAAGCAGCGTCGCCTGCCGGTGTGACAGGCGATGCCGCCGACCTGTTCGACCTTCATCAGCACCGTGTCCGCATCGCAGTCGATACGCAGTTCTTTCACATGCTGTACATGCCCCGACTTCTCGCCCTTGCGCCAGAGCGCGTTGCGCGAACGCGACCAGTACACGGCGCAGCCTTCACTGATGGTGTTTGCCAGCGCCTCGTGGTTCATCCAGGCGAGCATGAGCACTTCCCCGCTCTCGAAGTCCTGTGCGATGGCGGGGACGAGTCCCTGCTCGTTCCAGTTGATCTGGCTGAGTAGTGTGTCGGGGTCGGTCATGGTGATAACTGCGGCTCACGGCCTCTGTCCGCGGGAAGGGCCATTATGGCACAGCGCGCCATGGGGCACATGTGCTCAGCTGTCGCGGTACCAGAACAGTCCCAGGCCCAGGGCGCCGAGCAGCCAGCTTGTGGCGGGCACGTCCGCCAGCTGTTGCCAGCCGCCGGGGAGCGCGGTGAGCACGGCCGCCGCGCAGGCCAGACCCGCGAGGAACTGCCGCCGCCGGCGGGCGCGTTCCCCGGATTCCCCGGCGATGCGGCCGGCGCGCGAGTCGGTCGCGGGTTGTGGACGCGGCACCCGGGATTGCTGCAGGGTCTCCAGCACAGCCTCCGGAAGCTGGGGGAGTTGTTCCAGCAGGGAGGGCGCCTGGCGTTGCAGGCGACGGATGACCGCCTGCGGGGAGTAGCGCTCCGCCACCCAGTTCTCGAGATAGGGTTGGGCCGTGTCCCACAGGTTGAGCTGCGGGTAGAGCTGGCGTCCCAGTCCCTCGATATTGAGCAGGGTTTTCTGCAATAGCACCAGGGAGGGCTGTACCTCCATGTCGAAGCGGGCGGCGGTCTGGAACAGGTACACCAGCAGCTGGCCGAAGGAGATCTCGCTCAGGGGTCGCTCGAACACGGGCTCGCACACCGCGCGCATGGCGGCCTCGAAATCCTGTACGCGGGTGTCCGGGGGCACCCAGCCGCACTCCACGTGCAGTTGCGCCACCTCGTGGTAGTCCTGGCGGAACACCCCGAGCAGGTTGCGCGCCAGGTAGTACTGGTCCGCCTCTGACAGGCTGCCGACGATCGCGCAGTCCACGGCGATGTAGGTGGGGTCGGCCGGGTCGGACGCGTCGACGAATATGTTGCCCGGGTGCATGTCCGCGTGGAAGAAGTTGTCGCGGAACACCTGCGTGAAGAAGATTTCCACGCCGCGCTCGCCCAGCAGCTTGAGGTCCGTACCCTTCGCGCGCAGGGCTTCCAGGTCAGTGACGGGAATGCCGCGGATGCGCTCCATGGTCAGGACGTTGCGGCATGTGTAGGCCCAGTGCACCTCGGGTATGTACACCAGGGTGCTGTCCTTGAAATTGCGCCGCAACTGGCTGGCGTTGGCCGCCTCCCGTCCCAGGTCCAGTTCGTCGAGGATCACCAGTTCGTAGTCGGCCACGACCTCCACCGGGCGCAGTCGCGGGCCCTCAGGCAGGTAGCGCTCGACGAGCCGGGCGAGGGTGAACATCAGTGCGATGTCCTGGCGGATCACCGGCTCGATGTCGGGCCGCAGTACCTTGACCACGACCTTTTCGCCGCTGTGCAGCGTCGCGCGGTGCACCTGCGCGACCGACGCCGAGGCCATCGGTACGCGCTCGAAGTCCGCGAACAGCTCTTCCACCGGCTTGCCCAGGGCCTCGGCGATGATCGTGGCGGACTGTTCGGCCGGGAACGGCGGCACCTCGTCCTGGAGACGCGCGAGTTCGTCGGCGATATCCTCCGGCAGCAGGTCGCGCCGGGTGGACAGCATCTGCCCGAACTTGATGAACACCGGGCCCAGTTCCTCCAGGGCGCGGCGCAGTCGCTCGCCGCGGGGCAGGTCCGGCACCGGGTGCAGCCGCCAGGGCGCCAGGGCGAGAAGCGTGCGCTGAACAGGCCCGAGCCGGTCGCGCTCGATAAACTCGTCCAGCCGGTAGCGTGCGGCGACACGCAGGATCCGGGCGAGGCGGAGGACGCGCGACACCGGTCAGCCCCGCTGTTTGTCGAGTTGCCGGCGCAGGCGCGCCGCGCGCGACTCCAGGCGCTCCACCTGTTGGCCGAGTTCGCGCACGTCGCTGTAGAAGTCTTCCAGTTCCAGCCGCGGCGGGCTGAGGCGGGCCTCCTCGTGGATGAACTCCTCCAGTTGGCGGGCCAGGCTCTCGGCGGCCTGGCGGCCCCAGCTGAAGGCCCGGCGCAACAGCGAGGCGAGCTCGTGGCCCGCCACGTCACCGAGGGTGGAGACCAGGGGCGCCTCCCAGTCGATGTCGAGCGTAGAGAGCACTTTCTGCAACTCGATGAGTGGCGCGCTCTCGCCCTCGAGTTCCAGCGCGCCGTTGATCAGCGTCGCCGCCGGGTCGTCCGAGGACGCCAGCTCGGCGAAATCCCCGTACTCCCCGCGGATACTGGTGGTGACCGGGCCCTCCCAGGTCCCGGCGAGGCGCACCCGGCGCTCCGAGGGCTGCAGGAAAATCTCTATTTCGGGCCGTGTGCAGCGCAGGGCAAACACCTGCCCGGCGAAGGGCGCCATCTCGCCCCCCTTGAGCGGCGACAAGCCCAGCGCGCGGTTGAGGGCGGCCTCAAGGGCCGCCAGGGCGGCGGTCTGCAGGGTGGGATCGACGCCCGTTGCCATGGGTCAGGCCTTGATGCCCTTGTGCAGCGCGACGACCCCGCCGGTCATGTTGTGGTATTCGCAGTTTGCGAACCCGGCGTCTTCCATCATCTCCTTCAGGGTCTCCTGGTCCGGGTGCATGCGGATGGACTCGGCGAGGTACTGGTAGCTCTCGCTGTCGTTCGCCACCAGGCGCCCGATGCGTGGAATGATATTGAAGGAGTAGGCGTCGTAGGCGCGGCCCAGCGCTTCGCTGGTGGGTTTGGAAAATTCCAGCACCAGCAGGCGACCGCCCGGCTTGAGCACGCGCAGCATGGAGCGCAGGGCAAGCTCCTTGTCGGTCACGTTGCGCAGCCCGAAGGCGATGCTGACAACGTCGAAACTGTCGTCGGGAAACGGCAGGTACTGGGCGTCCGCCTGTACGAACTCGATGTTGCCCTGGCGTCCGGTGTCCAGCAGCTTGTCCCGCCCCACCTGCAGCATGGAGTCGTTGATGTCCGCCAGTACAACCCGACCCTCGGCGCCCACGATGTCGGCGAACTGGGCGGCGAGATCCCCGGTTCCCCCCGCGATATCGAGGACGGTGTTTCCGGGACGCGCGGCGCTGACCTCGATGGTGAAGCGTTTCCAGATACGGTGGATACCGCCGGACATGAGGTCGTTCATCAGGTCGTAGCGCGCGGCGACCGAGTGAAAGACGCCGGCGACCAGGCCGGCCTTTTCCTCCTTCTCGACTTCCCGGTAGCCGAAGTCGGTGGTGTCCTTGTCGCTCATCAGTCCGTTGCCCGGCGCTCGAATGGGAAACGCATTATAGCGCGAGCGGGCCGACCCTGGTCACCGGGCTTCAATCGCCCAGGTCGAGCACCTGGACGTCCGGGTCCCGGTTGGCGCCGGCTGCGGCGAGCCGGTCCAGGTAGTCCTGCCACAGCTGTTCCCGCGCGGTGGCGAGGTGGTAGAGATAGTCCCAGGCGTAGAGCCCGGTATCGTGACCGTCGTCGAACACCAGTTGCAGCGCGTAGTTGCCCACCGGGTTGATGGCGGTGATGCCGACGTTGAGCTTGCCGGTCTGCAATATCTCCTGCCCCGGGCCGTGACCCTTGACCTCGGCGGACGGGGAGTACACCCGCAGGTACTCGCAGCTCAGCCGGTAGTTTGCGCCGTCCGCGTAGGAGAGCTCCAGTTCCCTGGAGCGCTTGTGCAGCTGTACGTCGGTGGGGACGCAGTCGGGGTTCATTACAGGATAAAGCGCGACAGGTCCTCGTCGGCGCTGAGCTCGCTGAGCTGCCTGTCGACGAACTCCGCGTCCACGACCATGGTGGATGTGCCGACACCGGCGTCCGACGCGTCGAAGGAGGCCCCCTCGAGCAGGCGCTCCATCACCGTGTGCAGGCGGCGCGCGCCGATGTTCTCGGTGCGCTCGTTGACCTGCCAGGCGGTCTCCGCGATTCGACGCAGGCCGTCGCCGGTGAAACTCAGGGAGAGTCCCTCCGTCTGCAGCAGCGCCTGGTACTGTTCGGTCAGTGAGGCGTTGGGCTCCGTCAGTATGCGCTCGAAATCCTCCGGGGTCAGGGCCGACAGTTCCACGCGAATGGGCAGGCGTCCCTGCAACTCCGGTATCAGGTCCGAGGGCTTGGCCAGGTGGAAGGCCCCCGAGGCGATGAACAGTATGTGGTCGGTGCGGATGGTGCCGTGCTTGGTGGTCACCGTGGAGCCCTCGATCAGAGGCAGCAGGTCGCGCTGAACACCCTCCCGGCTGACGTCGGCGCCCGCGCCCTCGGAGCGTTTGGCGACCTTGTCCAGCTCGTCGATGAACACGATACCGTTCTGCTCCGCCGCATTGAGCGCCTTCTGTTTCAGCTCCTCCTCGTTGACCATCTTCGCGGCCTCCTCGTCGCAGAGCGCGTCGAAGGCGGCCTTGACCGGCATCTTGCGTGTTTTCTGCTGCTGCCGGGACAAGTTGGAAAACATGCTCTGCAGCTGGCTGGTCATCTCCTCCATCCCCGGCGGCGCCATGATCTCCATGCCCATCGCCGGCGCGCTGACCTGTACCTCGATCTCCTTGTCGTCCAGTTCGCCCTCGCGCAGCTTCTTGCGCAGCAGCTGGCGTGTGTTCTCGCCACCGCCGTCGCCGTCCCTCGCGGGCGGCAGGAGTATGTCGAGGATGCGCTCCTCGGCTGCCTCTTCTGCGCGGAAGCGCACGCGGGACATCTCCTGCTCGCGGAACATCTTTACCGCGACGTCCGCGAGGTCGCGTACGATCGATTCGACATCGCGGCCGACGTAGCCCACCTCTGTAAACTTGGTCGCCTCTACCTTGACGAAGGGCGCGTTGGCCAGTTTCGCCAGGCGCCGCGCGATCTCGGTCTTGCCGACCCCGGTGGGGCCGATCATGAGGATGTTTTTCGGGGTTATCTCCGCGCGCAGCTCCTCCGGCAACTGCATGCGCCGCCAGCGGTTGCGCAGGGCGATGGCGACGGAGCGCTTGGCCTCGTCCTGGCCGATGATGTGCCGGTCCAGCTCGTGGACGATTTCGCGGGGGGTCATGTTGGACATTCGGGGGACCTGTAACCTGAACTAGAAGTCCAGCTGTTCGATGGTGAGATTCTGGTTGGTGTAGATGCAGATGTCGCCGGCGATGCCAAGGCCCTTCTCCACGATCGTGCGCGCGTCGAGCTCTGTGTTGTCGAGCAGTGCACGTGCCGCAGATTGCGCGAAGGGTCCGCCGGAACCGATGGCGATGAGGTTGTCTTCCGGTTCGATGACGTCGCCGTTGCCGGTGATGACCAGCGAGGTGTCCTTGTCGGCGACCGCGAGCAGTGCCTCCAGCCGGCGCAGTGCGCGCTCGGTGCGCCAGGCCTTGGCCAGTTCCACGGAGGCGCGCACCAGGTGGCCCTGGTGCTTGTCGAGCTGGGCCTCGAACAGTTCGAACAGGGTGAAGGCGTCTGCGGTGCCGCCGGCGAAACCGGCGAGTACCAGGTCGCGGTACAGGCGGCGCACCTTGCGGGCGTTGCCCTTCATCACGGTGTTGCCCATCGATACCTGCCCGTCGCCGCCGATAACGACGCTGTTGCCGCGGCGCACGGAGAGGATGGTGGTGCCTCGGTACTGTTCCATGGGGGACTCCTGGCGACCGGGAGAACCCCGGTCTCTGAGATATTGGGGACAACCCCGGCGTATTCAAGGCCGCCGGGCGGCTTTTACGGCTGGTTGCGTTTCAACACCAGGGTGTCGATATCCTGGTTGGCGGTCAGGCTCCTGGCCCGGTTCATCTGGCTGCGCGACTCGAAGGGGCCCAGGTACACCCGGTGCCAGCGGCCGTTGTCGCCGTCGATCTCCTGCACCGAGGGCTCCAGCCCCAACAGCAGCAGCTCCGCCCGGCGCCGGTCGGCGTCCTCGCGCTGGCGGAAAGACCCTGCCTGCAACAGGTAGACCTCCCGTGATGCCGCCGGTGGCGGGGGGTTGCCCAGGTCACTGGCGGGTTCCACCTCCGGCGGCTCTACATCTGCCTCGAAGGTCTGTTCCCGGAGCATGGTGTAGAACTCGAATTTCGGTTCGGGGGGCTCCGCCGCCGGTTGCGGGGTCTCCGCGGCACCCCCGGCTGGATCCGCCGGTTGCGGCAGCATCGCCAGGTAGAGGATGAAACTGGCGAATACCCCGGTGACGACACCCGCGGCAAATATGCGCAGGCCGCCGCCCTGTTGCCGCGGGGCCCGCTTGCGTTGGCCTTTGCGCTGTTTCCCTTTCGCGTAATCCCTGGCCACCGCTACATCTCCCGGGGGGCGGACACCCCCAGCAGGTCCAGGCCGTTGGCGATGACCTGGCGCACCGCCTCGCTGAGCGCCACGCGCGCATCGCGCAGGGGCGCGTCTTCCACCAGCATCTTGTGCGCGTTGTACCAGGCGTGAAAGTCCCCGGCCAACTCCCGCAGGTAGGTCGCGACCGTGTGGGGTTCGCATTTGTGCGCGGCGGCGGACACTACATCGGGGAAACGCGCGAGTCGCCTGAGCAGCGCCTGTTCGTGATCCTCAGTGAGCCGGTCGAGATGGGACAGGGCCGTGTCGCGCTGCCAGCTGAGACCCTGTTCCCCGAGCTTGCGCATCACGCTGCAGGCGCGGGCGTGGGCGTACTGGATGTAGTACACGGGGTTCTCGTTGCTCCTGGAGAGCGCGAGATCGATGTCGAACGTCAACTGCGAGGTGGGCGCGCGCGCCGCCAGGAAGTACCGCGTGGCGTCGCGGCCGACCTCGTCAATCAGGTCGCGCAGGGTCACGTAGCTGCCGGCGCGCTTGGACAGCTTGACCTCTTCGCCGTCGCGCATCACCGTCACCATCTGGTGCAGCACGTACTCGGGCCAGCCCTCGGGGATGCCCTGGTCCAGTGCCTGCAGCCCCGCGCGCACGCGGGTGACGGTGCTGTGGTGATCCGCGCCCTGCTCGTTGATGACGCGCTCGAAGCCGCGCTGCCACTTGTTCAGGTGGTAGGCGACGTCCGGCAGGAAATAGGTGTAGCCGCCCTCGCGTTTGCGCATCACCCGGTCCTTGTCGTCGCCGAACGCGGTGGTGCGCAGCCACAGGGCGCCGTCCTGCTCGTAGCAGTGCCCGTTTTCCTCCAGGCGTTGCACGGCCGCTTCCACCGCGCCCTCGTCGTACAGGGACGACTCGAGGAAAAAGTGGTCGAAGTGTACGGCGAAGGCCCTGAGGTCGAGGTCCTGCTCGCGCCGCAGGTAGGCGACGGCGAAGTGCCGGATACCGTCCAGGTCGTCGGGGTCGGCGGCGCTCTTGACGTGCCGGTCCTCGGCATCCACCGTGTCGCCGGCGAGGTAGGCCCGGGCGAGGTCGACGATGTATTCGCCGCGGTAACCGTCCTCGGGCCAGCCCGTGTCGTCGGGGCCGAGGTCGCGGCAGCGCGCCTGCACCGAGAGCGCGAGATTGTCGATTTGCGCCCCCGCGTCGTTGTAGTAGAACTCGCTCGCCACGTCCCAGCCGGTGGCGGCGAGGAGGCGGCACAGGCTGTCGCCCACGGCGGCGCCGCGGCCGTGACCGACATGCAGCGGACCGGTGGGGTTGGCCGAGACGAACTCCACCTGGACCCGGCGGCCGCCGCCCTCGTCGCTGTGCCCGAACCGCTCCGCGCTCTCGAGCACGCTGGCAACGACACCCTGGCTGCTGCCGGCGGCGAGGAAGAAGTTGATGAACCCGGGCCCCGCGATTTCCGTGCGCTCGATCGCACCGTTGGCCGGCAGCGCCTCGCAAAGGCGCTCGGCGAGGTCGCGCGGCGCCATCCCGGCCCGCTTGGCGAGGGTCAGGGCGACGTTGCTCGCGAGGTCGCCGTGGCTCTTGTCTTTGGTGCGCTCGACCTGCACCTGCGCATCGACGCCTGCCGGGAGTACACCGGCGGTGGCCAGTGCATCCAGTGCCTGCTCGATCAGCGAGGTGATTTGGTCCTTCATTTATCTCGGTTTCTGCCCGGTCAGGGGTGACGGTGGGCCGGGACTAGCCGGGTCTTCGAGGTTTATTCCGACGCGTATTATCCTCGTTAGTGCCGCGGATGACCAGAAGGGTGCGCCCTAGAAGAGATCCTGGGGATCGACGTCGATGGTCCATTTGAGTCCGCGGCGCGCGGGCAGGGTCTGGGCCTGTGCGACCAGCAGCGCGCAGGCGGCCTGTGCGGAGCGGCGGTCCGGTGCAGTGAGCAGCAGCTGGCTGCGAAACTTCCCGGCGCGGCGCTGCATGGGCGAGGGCAGCGGCCCGATCAGCGCGGTCCCGGCGGGTATGCGGTCGGCGACGCCGTCGCGCAGCTGCTGCAGGAATTGCTCGCCGGTCTCGGCATCGCCGCAGTCGGTGCGCAGGACCGCGAGCTGGCCGGCGGGGGGCATGTTCGTGGCGGCGCGCTGTTGCAGCATCGACTCCGCCTGTTCCGAATAACTCTGCCGCAGCATGGCCTGCACGCCGGGGTGGTCGGGGTAGTGGGTCTGCAGTACCACCCGCCCCGGGCGTTCGGCCCGCCCGGCGCGGCCCGCCACCTGGGTCAGCAACTGCGCCATGCGCTCCTCGCCGCGAAAGTCCGCACTGAACAGCAGCGCATCGGCATCCAGCACCGCCACCAGCGCCACGGCAGGGAAGTGATGCCCCTTGGTGAGCATCTGTGTGCCCAGCAGTATGCAGGGCTCTCCCCGGTTGATGGTGGTGACCAGCGCCGCCATCGCGCCGCGCCCGGACATGGAATCCGAGTCCACGCGGTACACCGGGAAGCGGCTGAAGCGGCGGCGCAGTTCCTCCTCGGCCTGCTCCGTGCCCAGCCCGGTCGTCGTGAGCTGGGTGCTGTGACAGTGGGGGCAGCTGGCTGGCAGGGGACGGTCGGCGCCGCAGTGGTGGCAGCGCAGGCGACCCCGGGCGCGGTGCACCGTGAGCCGTGCGTCGCAGTGGTCGCAGCCCGCCAGCCAGCCGCAGTCGTGGCACTGCAGTGTCGGCGCGTAACCGCGGCGATTGAGAAACAGCAGTGCCTGGCTGTTCGCGTCGAGGCAGGCTTCCACGTCCGCCAGCAGTGCCGGCGACAGTCCGCCGGACAGGGGCTGGCGGCGCACGTCGCGTACCACCACTTCCGGCAGTTGCGCGCCGCCGGCCCGCCGCGTGAGCAGGTGGTGCCGGTAGCGCCCGGACCGCGCGTTCTGCACGCTCTCGAGGCTGGGCGTCGCACTGCCGAGCAGCACGGGCAGACCCTGTAGCTGGGCGCGCTTGACCGCTACATCCCTGGCGGAGTAGCGGAAGCCGTCCTGTTGCTTGTAGGACGCGTCGTGTTCCTCGTCGACGATGATGGCCCCCGGGGCGGCCAGCGGGGTGAAGATCGCCGAGCGGGTACCGATGACGATCTGCGCGCTGCCCGCCCTGGCGGACTCCCAGGCGCGGTAGCGCTCGGCCTCGCCGAGGCCCGAGTGGAACACCGCGATCTCGGCGTCGAAACGGCGCCGGAAGCGCTCGAGGGTCTGCGGGGTGAGACCGATTTCGGGGATGAGGACCAGCGCCTGCCGGTCGCGTTCCAGGCAATACGCGATAAGGTCTAGATAGACCTCGGTCTTGCCGCTCCCGGTGACACCCTCCAGGAGATGACAACTGAAACCCTCCGCCTGCTGTCGCAGCGCGGTGGCGGCCGCCGTCTGCTCGGCGTTGAGCGCCAGGCCGTCCCGGGCGCGGGCCGCGCGCGGCCTGTCCTCGATGGTGCACTTTTCCGCCAGGTCCTTGCCCGCCAGGGTGCGCATGATCGCGCCGCTGATGCCCGCCGCCTCGAGTTCCCCGGCGCCCAGCTCCCCGCCGTCACGCAGCAGGGCCAGGGCCTCGGCCTGGCGCGGCGAGCGCGACAGCGCGCCCTCCGGCAGGCCGCGCGCGCGCTTGGTCAGGCGCCAGCCGGCCACGCCCAGGGACGCGTGGGGGGCGCCCTCCCGCAGGCGTCGCGGGAACAGCGCCGGGTAGACCTCTCCCGGGGGGTGGTGGTAGTAGGCCGCCGCCCACCCGGCGAGGGCGAGCAGCTCCGCGTCCACCAGCGGCGCCGGGTCGAGAATCTCCAGGGCGGGGCGCAGGCTATCCGGCGGGGCCTCGCTCTGCGTGTGCACCCCGAGCAGGTAGCCCGTGACCTCCCGGCGCCCGAAGGGCACCCGCACCCTGATCCCCGCACCGAGGCCCGCCAGCTCGTCCGCGCCGGTGTCCGCGGGGGGCAGGTAGTCGAACGGGCGGCGCAGCGGGGAGGGAATTGCCAGGCGGAGTACGGGCATCGCGTCCCTTTTCTCTGTGCGGTCCAGGCCAGTGTTGCCGTGGGCTGTGACGGGAAAACCGGTGAAAAACGGCCATTGTAGCAAAAGCCCCGACCCGTAGGCCGGTTTAGAGGGTGTCTCGTATTCGCCCTCCCGGGAGCGTGCGGCGACAGGACGTCGCCGCGCGAGCCTGTACATGGATGTACGCTTTTTGGCGGTTCCCGGGAGGGGAATACGGGGCAACCTCAGCTACCTAGGCAGCGGAACCGCGTCAGCCGGAGAACGCGCCCCTTGCGCGCGGCGCTGCGTCTGGTAAGATGCGCGGCTCTTTTTCAAGGGGCCCCGGCCCCAATCTCCCCGCGAGGCGCGGTGGCCGGCAGTGGCCGGTTGGCGGCGCCGTGAACAGGAGACAGGAACATGAAAGCGGATATCCACCCCAAGTACGAGACAGTGACCGCGACATGCAGTTGCGGCAACACCATCCAGACGCGTTCGACGCTTTGTGAGGACTTCCACATCGACGTCTGCTCCCAGTGTCACCCGTTCTTCACCGGCAAGCAGAAGATCGTCGACAGCGGCGGCCGGGTCGACCGCTTCAAGAAGCGCTTCGGCAGCCGCGGCTCCGCTCGCTGAAAACACCCGCCGCGCCGCGGCGCGGTGTCGAAGAGTCGCCAGCGTCCCGGTGGGACCCTGGCGATTTTTTTGTCAGGTTTTTTTGTCCAGCTTTCGTATCCAGCCCCCGGTGATATTTCGCCTTGTCCCCCCCCGGGCTTTTCTATATGCTCGGTGGCCTTTTTTTACCTCGCCCAATAGACAGCCCGGCCCCGATGCCCAACGACCTGAAACAGGACGCCCTCGCCTACCACGCCCTCCCCGAACCCGGGAAGATCAGCGTGGAGCTGACCGTCCCCGCGGAGACCCAGCGCGACCTGTCACTGGCGTACAGCCCCGGTGTGGCCGAGCCCTGCCGGGTGATTGCCGAAGACCCCGCCGCCGCCTACCGCTACACCGGCAAGGGTAATCTCGTGGGTGTGATCAGCAATGGCAGCGCCGTGCTGGGACTGGGCGACCTGGGCGCCCTGGCCAGCAAGCCGGTCATGGAGGGCAAGGCCCTGCTGTTCAAGCGCTTCGCGGGGATCAACGCCATCGATATCGAGGTCGATACGGCGGACGTGGGCGAGTTCATCGACACCGTCGCGCGGATCGCCCCTACTTTCGGGGGCATCAACCTCGAGGACATCAAGGCGCCGGAGTGCTTCGCCATAGAGGCCGCGCTCATCGGGCGCTGCGACATCCCGGTGTTCCACGACGACCAGCACGGCACCGCCATCGTCACCGCGGCGGGTCTGCTCAACGCGCTGGAAATCCAGGGCAAGCGCCTCGAGGACGCGGTCATCACCTGCCTGGGTGCGGGCTCCGCAGCCATCGCCTGCATGCGCCTGCTGGTTGAGCTGGGAGCGCGGCGCGACAACATCTACATGCTCGACCGCGGCGGCGTGATCTACACCGGGCGCGAAGGTGTGAACGCGTACAAGCGCGAGTTCGCCAACAGCACGGACCGGCGCAGCCTGGCGGAGGCTGTCCACGGGGCGGACGTTTTCATCGGCCTGTCCGGCGCCGACCTCCTGAGCCCGGAAATGCTGTTGTCGATGGCGGACCGTCCGGTGGTGTTCGCCTGCTCCAACCCGGACCCGGAAATCCGGCCGGAGCTGGCACTGGCCACCCGCGACGACCTGGTCATTGCCACGGGCCGCTCCGACTACCCGAACCAGGTCAACAACGTGCTCGGTTTCCCCTTCATTTTCCGCGGTGCACTGGACGTGCGCGCATCCTGTATCAATGAGGAGATGAAGATTGCGGCGGTGCACGCCCTGAGCGCCCTGGCGAAGGAGCCGGTGCCGCGGGAAGTCCTGCAGGCCTGTGACCTGGACAGCCTGTCCTACGGCCCCGACTACATTATTCCCAAGCCCGTCGACGGCCGCCTGCTGTCGCGTATCGCCCCGGCGGTTGCCCGGGCCGCGGTGGAGAGCGGCGTGTCGCGCCTGCCCTTCCCCGACGACTACAAGGACAGGCTCTGCGCCTAGGTTCAGCGGTCGCTAGAAGATATCCCGAATCAGGTCGTCGGTGCCTATGCTGCCGGTCTGCGTGCCGTCGATGGCGCCGCCGTCGCCCGGCACATGCTCCTCGCGAAAATACTCGAAGATCGCGTTGCCCTGCCCCGCCTGGGCGAGCAGCCCGGTGTCCGGGTCTATGCGCACGTTGACGATGCCCGTGGGCAGGGGCCGCTCAATCTCGGGGCTGTCGGCCAGCGCCTCGCGCATGTAATCGATCCAGATGGGCAGTGCGGCGGTGCCGCCGAACTCCCGCCGGCCCAGCGGGGTGTAGTTGTCGAAGCCGACCCACGTGGAAGTGACCACGTCGCGGTTGTAGCCGGAGAACCAGGCGTCCATCGGGCCGTTGGTGGTGCCGGTCTTGCCGGCGATGTCGCGGCGCTCCAGCACGAGGGCCTTGCGGCCGGTGCCGCGGGTGATGACATCCTTCAGTATGCTGTCGATGATGAAGTTGACGCCCTCGTCCATTACGCGCGGGGCCCGGGGGGCGCGCGCCGCTGTCCCCGCCAGAATCTCCTCCATGCTCAACTCGCCGTCGGTGTCGCCAGGGTCCTCCTCTGCGCAGTCGCGACAGACCGTCGGCGGCGCCGCCCGGTACACCGTGTCGCCCTCGAGATTCTCGATGCGCTCGATGAGAAAGGGCTCGACCCGGAAACCGCCGTTGGCGATCACCGCGTAGCCGGTGGCCATTTCCAGGGGACTCATGGTGAGCGTGCCGAGGGCCAGGGAGAGGTCCGGCGTAAAGTCGGTGGTGTCGAATCCCAGCGTCTCCGAGTAGCGGATCAGGTTGGCCACGCCCAGCTGCTGCAGCAGGCGGATCGAGACCAGGTTGCGGGATTTCGTCAGGGCCCAGCGCAGGCGGGTGGGGCCGTGAAACTTCCCGCCGTCGTTCTCCGGTCGCCAGATATCCTCCAGCGACGAGTCTTCCATGACCACCGGCGCGTCGTTGATGATGCTCGCGGCGGTGAAGCCGGCGTCCAGCGCGGCGCTGTAGACGAAGGGCTTGAAGTTGGAGCCCGGTTGCCGCTGGGCCTGCGTGGCGCGATTGAACTTGCTCAGCTCGAAGCCCATGCCGCCGACCACGCTGATGATGGCGCCGTTGTCCGGGTTCAGGGAGACGAGCGCGGCCTGCGCGGCCGGCACCTGCGCCAGGTGCCAGTCGCCCTCCTCCCCCTGCACCACCCGGATCATGTCCCCCGCCTCGAATACCTCCGCGATGGACGCGGGTGCCGAGCCCGTGTAGTTCTCCGTGCGGTAGGGCCGCGCGGTGCTGACGCCGTTTCCGAAGGGCAGCTCCGCCTCACTGCCGTCGCGCAATAAAAGAAGGGCGCGGTCGCCCTCCGCGTCAACGGCCGTGACCACCGCCGGCTGCAACCCGGCAATCACGGCCGTTTCCCGCAGCACCTTCGCCCAGCGCTCCAGGCGTGCGGCCCGATCGCGACCGGCGTCGCCCAGGCGGCGCTCCGGCCCGCGGTAACCGTGCCGCTTGTCGTAGGTGAACAGCCCGTCCAGCACCGCCCGCCGCGCCACCTGCTGCAGGTGGCTGTCGATGGTGGTGTAGACGTGGTAGCCGTTGGTGTAGGCGCCCATGCCGTAGCGGTCCAGCATCTCCTGGCGGGCCATTTCCGCCGCGTAGTGGGCCGCGAAGCTGATTTTCTCGCCGTGGTGATGTGCGGTAATGGGGGAGTCCAGCGCCTCCCGGTACTGGGCGGCCGTGATATAGCCGAGGGAGTGCATGCGGCCCAGGATCCAGTCCCGTCGCTCCTTGCCGCGCTCCGGGCCGCTGATCGGGTTGTTGCGCGAGGGGGCCTTGGGAATCCCCGCCAGCATGGCGTGCTGGGCGAGGGTCAGCTCCTCGATGCTCGACCCGTAGTACACCTGGGCCGCGGCCTGGAACCCGTAGGCCCGGTGACCCATAAAAATGCGGTTGAAATAAAGCTCGAAGATCTCGCGCTTGTCCAGGGCGCGCTCGATCTCGATGGCGAGCAGGATCTCGTTGAACTTGCGCATGAAGGTGCGCTCGAGGGTGTGAAAATAATTGCGCGCCACCTGCATGGTCAGCGTGCTGCCGCCCGAGCCTTTTTCCCCCGTGAGGACGAGTTCGGAGACGGCGCGCATCAGGCCCATGAGGTCGATGCCGCGGTGCCGGAAAAAGTTGTCGTCCTCCGCCGCGAGCAGCGCCTCGATGAACTGGTCGGGTATCTCGTCGAAGGGCAGCGGGCTGCGTTTTTGCTCCCCGAACTGGCCGATCAGGTCGCCCGTTTGCGTGTACACACGCATGGGTGTTTGCAGCTGAACATCGCGCAGAGTTTCGACGTCGGGAAGGTTCGGACTGAGGTAGAGATAGACGCCCGCCAAAAGCCAGGTTGCACCCAGTATTCCGAGGAGCGAAAGGCGCAGAAGGAATCTGAGGAAGCTCATTTATCCCTATAGAAAACAGTGGCTTATGCCGATGCCATTGGAGGGCTTCACAATGGCTTTGGTAATTATAAGCCTTTTTTGTGTTTGGATATATTTTCCACTGTGGTAAAACTGTGGCTAATGTATCGACACATAAAAATATCCTAAGTTCGTGATACTGATAAGGAAAAAAGTTGCTGGGGCTATTCGGGAAAAGGAAGGGGACGCCAGTACTGGGGCTTGACATCAGTTCGACGACAGTGAAATTACTCGAACTGAGCTATGCCGGGGGACAATACCGGGTAGAAAGCTATGCGGTGAGTTCACTGCCCCAGGATGCGGTCATCGAGAAGAACGTTAACGACGTTGACGGCGTCGCTAATGCCATTCGGACCGTCGTGGCGCAATCGCGTACGAAGCTGAAGAGCGTCGCTGCCGCTGTGGCGGGTTCGTCGGTCATCACCAAGATGGTCGACATGCCCGACGGCCTCAGTGACGACGACATGGAGACGCAGCTCTCCCTCGAGGCGGACCAGTACATTCCCTATCCCCTGGACGAGGTCGCGATCGACTTCGAGATCCAGGGCGTCTCGCCGGAGCGCGACAACCAGGTAGAGGTGCTCCTGGCGGCCTGCCGGCGCGAAACCATCGACGCCCGGGTGGAGGCCATCGAGGGCGCCGAGCTGGCCCCCAAGATCATGGACGTGGAGGCCTACGCCATGGAGCGGGCCTTCTTCCTCCTGCAGAACCAGCTGGACCTCCCCGAGGACAGCACCGTGGCCGTCGTCGACATCGGCGCCACCATGACCACCCTCAGCGTACTCAACAATTCCCAGACCATTTATACCCGCGAGCAGCTGTTCGGCGGCAAGCAGCTCACTGACGAGATCATGCGGCGCTACGGACTGCCCCTCGAGGAGGCGGGCCTGGCGAAAAAGCAGGGCGGCCTCCCGGACGACTACGAGCCGGAGGTGCTGGAGCCCTTCAAGGACGCGGTGGTCCAGCAGGTCGCCCGCTCCCTGCAGTTTTTCTTCTCGTCCAGCCAGTACAACGACGTCGATCACATCATTCTCGCGGGCGGGGTGTCCTCCATGGAGGGCCTGGAAGAACTCGTGCAGGAAAAACTGGGTACCCCGACGGCGGTCGCGAACCCCTTCTCCAGCATGTCGGTTTCATCGAGGGTGAACGCGGTGGCGTTGAGCAGCGACGCGCCGGCGATGATGATCGCCTGCGGCCTGGCCCTACGGAGTTTTGACTAATGGCCCAGATCAACCTGTTGCCCTGGCGTGAAGAGCGCCGCCAGGAGCTGAAAAAGGAGTTCATCGCCACGGTGGCGCTGGTGATCGCCCTGGCTGCGGGCCTGATCATCCTGGGCGATATCACCGTCAACGGCCAGATCGACAACCAGAAGGCGCGCAACCAGTACCTGGAGACCAATATCAAGGAACTGGACAAGATGGTCGCTGAGATCAAGGACCTGCAGAAGCGCCGCAACCAGTTGCTCGACCGCATGCGCGTCATCCAGGAACTGCAGGGCAACCGCCCCATCATCGTGCGGGTGCTCGACCAGCTGGTGCGCACCGTGCCGGACGGCGTGTTCTACACGGACCTGACGACGAAGGACAAGAAGATCAGCATTTCGGGAATCGCCGAATCCAACAACCGGGTGTCCAGCCTCATGCGCCGCCTGGATTCCTCCGACTGGCTGGCGAGTCCCAACCTCGACAACGTGAAAGCCGCGCTCAACTTCGGCGACCAGGCGACCACGTTCAAGTTATCGGTCAACGTGCAGGCTCCGGCCGCCGAAGACCAGGAATTGGAGGAGGGTTAGACCATGGCACTCGAA
>Ga0126341_1000018_pt1 | contig 30901 bp, 11 predicted proteins | sample OrbTmetagenome_FD_97057 | JGI IMG/M metagenome (GOLD analysis project Ga0126341, IMG submission 97057) | Coral microbial communities from Florida Keys, Florida, USA - Orbicella T D metagenome | ecosystem: Host-associated > Invertebrates > Cnidaria > Coral | place: Florida Keys, Florida, USA... | reverse complement strand
TCCGTTTAACGGCCCACCAAGGGAATCCACCTAAGAATCTTATCAGAATTTATTTCTTTTAGTGTATCCTGGCGGGTGAAAGACCCACAATTTATTAGCCTTTTCTCCCACGTCCATGTCCAAAATATTACTTTTTTAATGTAAAAATCCCTGAAAAGATTCTGAGAAAAGGCTTCCATAAAGGTAAAAAGCATATTATTGGCGGGCTTATCGTCTTCTCTGCTTGGCCTTCCATTTTCCATAGATGTATGATTATTTTGTATGATAAGCAAGAAAATGGAAATAAAATATGAGTTTTTATGTGTATGGTGTGGTCCCAACCTAAGGAACGGGTAAAGGAAAGGTGAAAATGAGTCATCCAAAGACCACTGGTGAAGATTTTTATAGATTGGACAATAGTAATTACTAGATAGACCGTGTACACTCGGGACTAATCTTAATGTCTTATTAATAGGAAAGGCATAACAGGATGGTGGATCGGTTGGAACAGAAGATATAATTTTAGATTTTCTATCTTATATCCCACCATCCCAGTAAGAATTATTATTATAGTGTTATAGTTAGCATATTATTGAAGGAGTAAGCGTAAAGGCTAACCAAATTATGAGTTTAAAGAGTCCCTTCTAGGAATTCCTTAATAATTTTCATTATATGTGAGTTTATTGTGATGGAAACGAGTGTAGGTTAGTGGAGAGGAGGACACGAGACGGTGAAAAGTTTATTATTTTATGGTAATATTAGGGATTTCTTAGTTCATTTCCAGTTAATAAACTCACAAATTCTATATCTTATGGGTAAATCTTGTAAGTTTTCTATAGGAATAAAGGATGAAGCCAGCATGAATGGATTGACCCGGGACTAGCTTCACTCACTAACTTACCCACTGTAGGAAGAATATTGCATTTATAATAGCATTTACTAGCCGAGCCCTATTATATAATTTCTGATTCATTCCTAAGGTTAACATGGCTCGCCTAACGGTCGTATCCTATCTTCTATCTTCTATGTTCTCGTGCCAGATCTGGCGTAATAATAACCAAAATACCTATAAAATCCAAAGAAATCAGTAAAAATACATTAAAATATATATTAATTGGGCTTTCCTACTAGGTTCTAGGGTCTACTTCTCAGAGATAAAACTGTTAACTTTCTTGAGGATAGACCACTGGTATGATTTTATATAGGATTCTTCCGTCCTAAGCCTCTTCACTAGCAAGATATGAGAATAGGCGCGCCCAAAGGGAGAGATCGCGCAATGAAGACAGGCCAAAGGCCGCAACAGACGAATAAACCAAATAAATCTCATAAAAATGCATATTTTATTTGGTTTGTGAGGGGTCTTTGGGTAACCCTTTTGGGTCATTTCTTGGGCTACATAAGACGTAGAAAGTAATAAAAATACAAAATATATTCTTGTAGCCCAAGAGCGAAAGACATTAAATATGAGAATTCCTGGGCATGGAGGCTTGGCAGTTACAATCTTAGGACAATAAAACCCTGAGACAAAGACCCTACGCTAGCCAAAAGGCTTCCACTTCGTTAGCCAATATTATAGATTTTATATGGTTTTCTTGTTCTTTGGAGGTAATTCTCTGGGCTAAAGGAAGAATCCAGAATAAATTTCAAGAATAATACTATTGTAACGGGCTACCCAAGAAGGACAATTACCTTGCAAGCATATAATTATAAATAAATATGAAATCTGTGGTAGCCCGGTAAGGAACTAAGAAATTACAAGTTTTAATGATTTTATACATATTATGCCGCTCCGCTACCCTCGCTAACCAATATTATAAATTAATTTGTATATTTATTAATGCTTACACCAAAAGGATTACTAAAATAACTTACGATCGGATAAGGAAGAAAGGATAAGAAGATTAAGCCCAAGCTAGGCAGAACAGGAAAGTAAATAAGAATTTTACAGTTAACTTTCCTTCTATACCCTTACAATCTGTATCTGGCTCCGCCTCTAGGATTAAACACCAGACTTATTAGCTAAAATTTCTATCTTATGGGCCTATAACTCAAGGATATCATGTCCCTGAAAGGTAATTCCCAGTAAGTATGAAAGGTTAGTAAATTCATAGCCAACGTACGGGCATACAAGGATAAAGGCAAATAAAAGTGTTTTAACGGTTAAACATAGAATGCGGGATGGGTAGGTGGTTAGGTAGAAGAGCCTATTGAATCCATCATAAATAAACTGATTTTATTGGTGAATAAGAAGCCTTTCAATAGCCAAATAATATCCTAAAGGTAACGGGAGCCCAATTTAAGGATTTAATGGTTTTTGCTCTCTGGCTCCTTCTAGTGGATAATAATGGAGAGATAATATAGGATTGATAGGTCCTGCCAAGGTAATCTCAAGGAAAGTGGAAGAAGAGTTAGACCCTTGGCAGTCCCAAGAAGACCTCATAAAAGTAATAAAAATACTAGATTTATTATAGAGTTAACATTACCCCTCAACCGTATCTAGGTGTCAACTTCTATCTAGCCTTTCCATTGGGACGCTTTATCCTTAGCTGGTTCACTTGGATATCCTTGTCTAGCCTATACTAACGGTCAAAGGCTTCATTACTAACGGGTTTATGATTGTATTTACTAGTGCTAGAGTTATGGGAGACTATATAAACAGATTATAGATTTACTATCTTTTCCTAGATTTGTAAGGGATTTTACTCTTATAGAGGCTCCACACTCGGCTACACTAAGGGAAGGAAATAATGCCGAGTGGAGCCTTAGAAGACAGCAAAATACCTGGAAAAGATCATTAAAATCAGAAATTAATTGGTGGACTTACTGGCGGTGGAGCCTCCGTTCCCAACATGAAACCTATAATGAATGGCTCGTCAATCGATAAACCGGGTATTCCTTCCGAGATCTCAGGCACAAGCAGTGATGGAAGGGAAAAAGAAGTTATATTTTTAATAGATTTTCTAGATTATATCTTATGGCCGTATGCATCCTTATGTTGGATTATTAATAATAACTGCTGTGAATTTATATTATTTTGATTTCTTGGCTCATAAAACACTTAAATTCTGATATTAATAATCCTTAGTTTGTAGGTAATTACTAGTTACGCCGGCCCAATCTCTAACCGTTTACACATAGGGAAGCCCCTTAATAATTACTAACTTTTGTCTTCCCTTTCACTTCTAGGCTTCCCGCTGGGGCCTATACATAATATGAACCAATAATATCCTGCTACCACTAGCGAGGGCCAGAGAGAGTGGAGAGACTAAGACACAAGAATTATTAAAGATTTTAGGCCTTTCTAAGGACATTTCATTCTGAGAAAGTGTTGGCCCGTCATCTATGTAGGAAAGGTAACCACCCGTAGTAACCAACCGATGCAGTGCCAGTAACGGAATAATTAAGCAGGAAATATTAGAAATTTAAGGTTTAAGAGGCTCTTGGCCCATACAGAAGGATAAGACTAGAGGAAAAGATTTCATTCTTAAAGGTTACACTAGGATAATAAGCTGTTCTACGTCTATCGATAGGATAAAGCCAAAAGGTATTCTAAAAAGCCAGTAATTCTCCCTTAAAAGTGTAAAATTCTCCAATTAAATCTCCAGAAACGACAGAAGGATATCCTACAACCAAGAGGTGACACTAAGGTAAGGACTGTTAAGACTCGGTAAAGAAGGTAGGATAAGAGAGTAAAGGTAATATAAAATAAAATAAATAATAAGAATAAGATCAACCCAGAATGAATGAAATAAATAATAATGTTAACCTTATATTTCCTACATTCAAGGTATTTTACAGTTTATTATTGTATTTTCTTTGTATTTTCATATTATCCTTACCGAGACCTTCTGGTCCTATCTTCTAATTAAAATATTATACGAGGGCTACTGTAGGTGGACGCTAGGACCCGAAGGCCCCGACAGAATCCTTTTGTGCTTCCTTGGCCGAGCCTTGGCGAGCCCGGGCGTAGCCTAGTGGAGCCCCTATAATTATGAATTTATTTTATTTTTAGTGTATTTAAGGGGCTCCACCCGCGTTAACGCGTATTATTCCCTTCCACTACCTACCAATAACCAAGAAAACTTTCATTTTTTAATGATTTTTTATTGTATTTATTAGGTGGTTATTGGTAGGGAGTGCCCGTAGCGGGGTGGCCGGAATCCCTCTTACCCCCCAATAAATCTATGAATTTCTTTGGGATTTATTGGCTCTTGAGTGATTCTTGTACGCCCCAGGAAACCCAATGGAAGGGAACTATAAGGGTTTCCTGGCCATGGAAGGGAGAGAGGGGAATACTTTTATAATATTTTGCAAGGTTCTCCCACCACCCTTTCTCTTATTGGGCTCTCTTCCTTCCCTCATCATAAAATCCTATATTTTTATATTTTAATGTTGTCTTACAGGGAATTATCTTAAGGGGAAAAATATAGGATTTTAATGGTATTTTTCTTATCCATTCACCCGGCTCCCTTAAGCCTCGCACCCTAACCACCGCACGTAACGAGTGATGTGAGAGTGAGGGTGCGCCTGGCGGCTGGGTAAGGGACCGGGGGACAGGACATTAAAGTGATTCTTGTACGCCTGTCCCACCTATAAGATACAAATTATTTTAATTATATTATTTAATGTATTCGTCTGGGGGAAGGGCCCAATAGGCTTCCGCTCCGGCTACCCACATTATCTTCTTTTGGGGAATCATCAGTGGGCCCTTCCTCCTTACGTTTTATTTGGTCTTAAGGGTCCCGCCTAGTACAATAATATACCTTTTGTCTTTCTTACGGGCTTGGCGGGACCCAAGAAGGACAATAAAAACCCAATAAAACTTAATATTTTATTTGTTTTGCTTGGCTTCTTGGAGGGTTTCTACCGGGTAACGCAGTGGAACCCTTTTGGGTGTAGGCTAGTTAGTGGAGTCCAAAAATACCCAAGAATCGTGGAAAATTAATGGTATTTTTGGCTAGCCTACTACCTTCCCCAAGAGACTGGGGCCCCCCCTTCATTCCGCCGTCTCTCACTCCTTTGGAGTGGGCGGATACCTTCTTGGATAGAAAACTCTTGTGGATGGGTGTTACCTTCCTAGCCAGTCCGTCGAAAGGATGAAGCAGAATATGTAACCGGATAATAGGAATGGAAGATTTATAAAAATATGAGGTTATGTTAGTCCAAGCCAGATAGACGGGTGAAATTACCTTATAAAACTGGAAAACTGGAGAATGACACCAAGCATAAGGTCTATCTATAAGGACAAACCATAAATCCAGATATCCCAAGGAAGATAGAATATAGAATTGGTAGTAGCGGTGGAAGCTTAGGCCCCATGAAGATAATAAAGAAAGATTGGTTACGAGAAGATAAGACTATTAATCCCACTAAAATATACTAAAAATATAATAGAATTATGAGAACTTGTTGTGCCAAAGATCATCCATCCAGACCCTTACAGATTAATGAAAGCTTTATAAATCTTCTAGTCAAAGATAATCTGTATGCGGCTGGGTACTGATTGGTAAGAAATAAAAAGTGTAAATCATTAATTATGAATGCCCAGCCGTAATAATAACATAAATTATATAAAAATTACAGTTTATTATTGGTATATCCGCTGGCTCACGCTAGTTACAGCCCTTAGGTTACCAGCGGATATAGCGAGGAAAAGATTAATAAAGGTAATACAATAAGAAAATTACAATTAAATCCAATAGAAGATTTTACAGTGAGAAAGACAAGATTCCTGAAATAAAAATAACAAATTTAATGCTTAATAATGCCGCAGGAATAACTAAAATAACAAAATAATTACAAAATAACTTCCTGCCGCTACTAATGAACCTAAGAAACTAATAATAGATCCTGAAGGTATAAAAAGTATATTAATTATGAAAATATAAGAGTTTTATATGAGTGAAGGATTTTAGAGATAACGGGGCCTTTCGCCAGGGGAGAATGGAAGTTGTAGGAGATTAAAACACAAAATTTATTGTATTTGTATGGTGTGGGCTGGCCTTATTATCATAAAGAAAATCATATATTATTCTTATTATGTAGGCCAGCCCCAGTAGTCTCTCGCCATAATAAGCTGATTCATTCCATCGGTGGAGCCTCCTATAAAATATCATACAAAACATCCACTCCATATAGGCTCCACCAGTAAACACAATAATAATAATGGAGGGTTCACTGAAAGGTTTCTTAATAATCTTATCATAATTCTTCTATTTTCTTGATTATTAATCTTCCTTCCACCAGACTCAAAAACACAATGAACCCTCCATTTATACGCCCTTCCCTCTTCCACATTAATAACTTTTTAATAATAATAGCGTGTTGGCTCTCTCTAGCGAGAATTATATTTATTTATTGTTATAGGTCTTACCCAGTGAGACCCCTGCAAGAGATTATTACTAACGGAATGCCTTAAAAAGATAATTAAAATGAGAATTTATTAGAAGAAGATGATACCAAAGTTAGGAGCGTGACTGGGTACAAGCGTAATTCCATTAAAATAAATATTAATAATAAATTACCTTATAGATGCCGGTGGCCCACAATGAATCCATAAAAATAATAAATTTAATTGTTGATAATTGCCATTAAAAATACATTATTATTATGAGTGTACAAGAAGCTTTAAAGGTAATTTTGATTAGTTATTATAGGTATACTATAGGAACGAGGGAACAACTCATGCACAAGATCCACTTATAATGTCTTCCCCATCCCGCCGTTATCATATTTATGTTCTGGTAAGCTGAAAGGCAATTAAAAATAGAATTTTATCTGGTAATTTCTTAGGTGATCAATCTGGCGGTTAGGCTTTGGACAATAGGATACTAAGATAAACCTTGACGAGCCGTAAGATTCCTTTATTATCTTCATCGGTTAACCTTGCCCAATCCATTAATTATTCCAGATTTTGGTAGCATACAAGCCTTAGAGACGCCTGCACAAGATTATTTATTATTAATTCTCTTGCCTGTTTCCCCTGCCATATGGTGGAGCTTGGACTTGACTTCATTCGTCTCTTATTATCCGTTAGAATGCTATCTTTGTCCATTAATAATTCATCTTATGCTTATAGTGTGGAAGGATAAGAAACCGCAGGTAAGCCATTAAAAACTCAAGGAATTTCATGAATCCTGTGTGTGGAAGAGATGAGGGAGGCTACCTAAAGTCCAAATATTATTAATAAATTATAGTTTTATAGCGGTTTCTTAGGATTGTATGGTTTATTTCCTTTGTACCAACATAAGCTTTACACCTAAGAAACCTAAGAAACCTACAAAAGATACTAAAAATATAGAAATTTTAAGGTTAATTCAGATAAAACTATAATAAGATTAACTTGTGGAGAACCTGTTATGCCCTTATAAGACATGAAATTACTAATAAAATCCCTAACTTTTTCACTAATATTACCTGTCAAGTCCTCCAAGAAAATACAATCCTGAGTATATAGCCAGGAAAGGAACCCATTGTATCTCGGTAGCAAGGATTACGCCTAAGAAGCATTCCATTCTGATTCATATTATTGTATTACCAAGAGATTAATTCATAAAAGTATAAATTTCTTATTCTTTACGGGCTATTGCCACTCCTATACCTTTCCTAACTTAATGTCCATGTCATGCCTCTCGGCTTATTTAAACTAAAAATCTATTTATTTTGGTTATTGTGTCATACAATATATTTCTATTATTCTTTGCCAATATATCTGGGTTTTGTTGATATGGCAAGTAGATTTATTATCCAATTTAAGGTAGAAATATAATAAAAATATTATAGTTTCTTGTGTCTCTGGGTGTAGGGGCTTAATTAACCGGAAAATCCTTAAGAAATTTCATTGATTTTTGGTCATATAAGCCCCGACAGGAACCAAAGGAAGGCAGGGAATTCCTTGGGTGAACACGGTACCGGCAATAGGATGAACCGACATGAAGGTGCCATCAGAATCCTTTTGTAGGAGCTCTTAGGATTCAAGAACCTGTTATCCTTGGCGAGCCACAAATCAAGGGTTAACCGATGCCAAGTTTTCAATCTTATCTTGTCTCTTCCTAGGCCCGTAAGGGACTGGCCTTAGACTTCTTTGATTGACCATTACTAGCGGTTTCAACCTTATGTCTGGAGGAGAAGCAGCTGATGAATCTAGGATGTTAACCTCTTGTGGACCGTTTCCTTCACTAAGAAATCCACATATAATATTAATAATATCATGAAATCTATAATGTAAGCTCCTGCACATGAAGTCAATCAACCTTTCGGCCCTATTATCAATCCTATGATTACTCACCAACCTTCCCTTCCGGTTTCTTTGGCACAAGAGGTTCACTCTTCTTAGGCGGTTACAGTGGGTTGATCTTCTCCAAAATAATCTGGTCTTATGGTTCATTCCTAGTATACTAACCGTCTATTCCAAGATAAAAAGCTTAAATTTATGCTTGTACGTTAGCCAAATAACCCGCGTAAAATTGTATTTTTCTTAGTTATTTCCAAGGGTTGTACGCGTTAACGCGGCTGGGGTCTGGCGACGCATAACCACTTAATAAATGCTGCTTGCGCGAGAGAGTGTACCGGCATAAGTGGGTTAAAGGAGGAAAAGACCCCGCATAAATCTACAAAATATTCCAGGTTTCTCCTTTGAGCGCTAGAGGTAGAAGATAGTTAGCCCCCGCCCGGTAGGGAATGGTTGTAGGCTTCCACTCGCGTTAGCCGCATGAGATGAACACTCGGTCAAGATAATATGATTGTAGGATTAACAATAAAATTCCTTGAAAGTCTTTTGAGAGCTCTTACAAGAGGATAGAATTGCTTATGGAGGCTTGCCACGGGTAGCGATACCGGACACTCACACACACAAAAACCATGAAAATATTATAGATTTAATGATTTCTGAGATTATATTGTGTGAGTGACAGGCCAGGTATTATGAAGGAGAAGATTCCTAGGGAAGGAGAGTTCACCCTTAGAACCGATCCGTGAGCTGGGTTAATAGCGTCCACCGGCAGTTTCTACCTCATGGTCTTCATTTTATTATCCGGTTATCGGTTTCTATCGTCTATTGTAACTAGTGTATTGGCTATTAAAAATGAAAGTTTATTGATAATTCCTGCTAAAATCACTTAATAAATCCCATAAAACTTTCATTTTTATTGATGAAGGATAGCCAAAACCCCAAGAAAAGGGATTCCGCTAGGATAACCAACTTAAGGACCTATAATATCGTCCAAGAGTCCCGAGTGAAGAAGATAAGATTGTGAGGCAGGATGCCATTGAAAGACTCTTGGACGCCCTTGTAACTAACAAAAGATTATTATAAAGGCAAGATATAGGATAAAGGAATGGTAGGATGAACATAGAAAACCTAAAGACTCTTGTAACTCCTAGTAAAGCCACGTAAGAAACAGAAGATTGTGAAATATATTTTAATGTTATTTTAAGAGGTTTGTCCAAGAGAATCCACCTATAAGATAATATGATGAGCCCTAGTAAACCAAATAATACACAAAATAATACAATTAATTATAGAAATAGAAGATGTAAACCCTAGGGCTCATGAAATAAGTGAAGAATTTTATAGAAAATAAGAATTAATACGGGTTACATGGCATTATTAATAGAAAAATGTGGGATTCTTGTTCCTGCTAACCATTCAATATTAATTATGTGTTTACATGCGAGGCCTAGTGTAAGAGGAAACCATAATAAGCTGATAATGTGAGGCCTCGCCTACCAATCTCTAAACCTAAAAACATTAAAATTATATTCTTTGTATCTATCTTCCCATTATCTGGTTCCTACACTCGTTATCTAGTCTCAGTATCTGGTCATCATATTGTCTAGGAAAGTTCCATCAGTGACAGGCGGTTTATTCCCTTGTGGTAGGAGCCCAGCGTAATATAATCATTAAAACTTTTATAATATTTTCCTTATTAATACCGTTACCCATAGAATCTTTAACCTGTAATAAGCCTTTCTAACTTAGGATAATCTTCTTGGTAAACCTGGCTTCCTTCGGTCGCCCTAGGAAATCTATTATTTAATCTTATTTTTAGTGATGTTTGCCCGTAAGATAGCCAAGAAAACCATACAATAAATAATAATAATAGGGGATACAGGGTCATTAAGGTAAATCTATTGGTTATTAATAATCCGTAGGACGCCTGGTAACAATCCTTTTTCTTCTAAAAACTCTGGTAAATGGATGATTGGTGCACTGATAACCAAGAAACAATCTCGCCAGGCAAGCACAAGGAATAAGAGTGCCGGTAGAGAGTGTAAGTGTAAGACCAGAAATCATTAAAAGGGCCGGCACTCGGATGTAGACCAAGAATCACTTCCACGTTCCTGCGGCATATTCTCATTATCCCCTCAAGATCCTTCAATATTATAATTTATTTAATGGCCAGTTACTCACTCTCTCTCCCTAGTCTGTCATCATCTCTAGTAAATATACCGGTGGGGAGTCAATAAAGACAGAAAGAAACTTGGAAATTTATGGTTGGTTCACCCCCACCGGCAAATAAAATACTAATAATTTCGTCCAAATATTGGCATTTCTTCTTTCCTTTTTACTTACCATACACGTAATAATATAATAAAATAATAATAATATGGGATAATAAGGCAATAACCATCAAAATAATAATAATTTTAGTGTATTTTTGTAAGGCTTGGCGAAAGAAGTTCATTCTAAGGTAAAAGATAAGATTAAAAAGTGTATTGACAAGAACCAAGCGTGAAGGTTTTTATAGATTACATAAGCATGAACATGGAGGGAACGGTCTAAGGCTTAGTAGTCAAGTGCCAATTAAAAGTCAATTCTATGTTGACTAGCCGTTCCCTCCCATACAGAATCCTAAATGAAGAAATCAATGGAATCCTCACGGTCTAGAAGGGAATGAAAAGGATAATAGTGTAACCCAATGATAATCAAAGAAATCCACATAAAATTGGACAGTGAATCATCAAAATAATGGTATCTGGGTCCCTTGGAAGGATGAAAAGATTAGATTTCTTTGGTTAACAAGAGCCTGCACTTACCCAATCCTACTAGCGAGAGCCCTTACACAAGAGGAAACATGAGGGACAAAGTGCCTTAGATACGACATTATGCTCTCGCTAGGGGGATAATAAACATAAAAATATAAACATAATATTATTTCTGGGTGTCTCACTGGCAAGGAATGGGACAACAGCCTCTAACACAAGAAAAATCCTTATTAATTTACGCATTTCCTTGCCAGTGGACTCCCTTCTAAGACAATAAGATTATTGATTTTATACCTGCCGTGGCTTACCATTCACTCATCATTCTAGTCTAACCGTGCATTCATTATTGTTTTTACCAAGAATCATAGAATCTTATCCTTGTAGATGGGCTTGGCCCGGGATTCATAGTCTTGTTTGTAGGTGTGGGCCATTAGAGACGATAAAAAATCAATTAATAATTTATGTTTATAGGCCCACACCAGTCACTTACACCCGCTTGCGACGCCCAAGAAGGTATGCTGCCGCTAGGCCGGGGAGCGGGTTAAGCGCGGAAGGGATGGGTCAAGGGACTTGTGCAGTGGCAAGGCCCACCAAAAAGACAAATAAAATTGGGCTTTTTGCCCCTCACTCACTACCGCTGCGCTACCCTTGCCGGAGGCTCGCGGGCTGCCGAGTGAAGGAGTGGACACGAGTGAGTGAAGGAGGGCCGCCCCTATGAGCCAAGGATTACCCAATATGCCAAAGATTTTTATTAATTATTGATTCATATTGGGTATTCATTGGCAGGGACGGGGAATAAGACCACCAAAAATATAAATATAATGTAATTTTTAATGAGTTTTTACGGGATTTTTGGTGGTTTTATCCGTCCCTTCTTCCCTCTACCCTTCCCTCGTAATTATTAATTCTTAGAAGATTATTTGGCTATTGAAAGGTAAACTTAAGATTATTTATTCTGTAATCCTATTATACTAACTCTTGGCACTCTAAAGGTAAAAATATAAGTTATTATTAATTCTATATCTTGGCTTTAGTCTTACATCAGGAACTTTTAGAATAGAATTGTATGGCCAAGATGAGCTCAGGATTAATTCTCTTAACCTTTTTTTTGCCTTGCCATCATGCCTACTACCGTCATCCTTCACTAACACAATAAGATTAAGAGATTTTTAAAGATTCTTCGGTCATTAATATACCTTCCAGCACTCGTAAGACACTAAAAGTCAAAGAAGATAGAAGGCTTGGCATTATGATAGGAGAATTATGAGGAAAGTTAATAAAATTATATATTTAATCCCATAAATTCCCAGTATTTCCCAGTTTATTTCGCCAAGCCTTATTAATAACCATAGAATTTCATTATTTCTTATCCGTTCCTAGTAATTCCCATAAGATTCTGTTTACATTTTCATTAATTATGAGCCAAGAATAATAGAATTAAATTGTGGAGTTACTAACTTTAAACCTTCCACCAACCAAGCGTTTCTATCTGGAAAGTGTTCACCTTTAAGTAGCGGTAACCTTATGGATGGAACAATCTTTAATCTTAAAATCTTATATTAATTCTCCTAAGTTGGCTTACCGCTATCTATCTTTCCATCATAATAACCGATCCTTAAACCCATTCATAAATACAATAAATCCATAAAATATAATTAAAATTTATGGTATTTATTAGGCTGGAAGGCCCAGTGTGTAACCGCATAATAATAAATTTAAAGATTAAAACTATAGAATTGTATTTTTAGTGGAGAACTCATTGTGGTAGGGCACCGGTACCCTCATATTACCCTTACCTTACGGTCACGAGATTGCTAATAAATCCGAGATTATACCTTCTGGAGCAGCACCTTGGGACCCCATAACTAGCCAATACGCTGGAAAATATATGGGATTTTATAAGCCTATTGGGTCCCTGAATGACTTTATTAATACTGAATGGGCTAGTAAAAACACCTAAAATATATATAAAATATGAAATCTTATTATTAATTATTCCTGGATTCCTTGGATAATAGGATTTGGTTTTATAGAAAGGGATAAGGGATTACTAGAGGTTACATATTAGGAAGGAACTCACTGTGGATTCTGTTTGACCTTATATTTAGGAGTTTATTGATAGGAAAATATTGTATTTTATTCTCTTAATTCCCTATAATAACAATAAACTTCTCTCATCCAAAAACCATTAAAATATTTAGGGGTTTTTGGGCGTACCATACCCTTCCATCACACCCCACGCCTCCCGACCGCCCACCCAGATGATACAATAAGTCAAAATATATGGCTTTATGGGGAGCCTTCCGTAGGTGGGACAATCCTCCATGGACAATGAATCCTCTTGTGGAAGGCTCCCGTAAGATAAACAATAATAACTCCAGCACAATAAACTCCTATATAATTACAATATTCAACATAAAATTAATAAATCAAAAATAACTTTATTAATCCCTTCGTCTAAATCTTTAATAATCTCCTGCAGAAGTTATAAATTCTATAATACTTTTTGATATTTACTTTGGGTTTATAGATAGAAAATCATAGAAAATAGAATATTGGCACTTTCATTCTCATGTTAATAATAGATTGTATGACCCGAGGCAGGTACCAGAATGAAAGGTAATGTAGGTTTAGAATAGACGGCCAAGATTCTATTATTGATAATTCCAGGTAAACTTGGGATTTATTTGACAGGATCTTGGCCATCTATAAGAGGTAATCCATTAAATCTAGGAAGAAACCTTAGGAATAAAGGATTTTATATGGGAATTAGTAGGAAGGGAAGATAGGATACGACAAGTTCCAAGAGACAGAAGGCTGGAGTGAATGAGGCAGGGCCATCCAAATCGATAGAAAATTGTATATTTTTAGTGTAGGATGGCCCAATAAATGACGAAAAGAACCTCCAAAATCAATAATATCTTCTTGTGGCACCTTAGAAATGCAATCACAATTAACAAAATCTTTGATCCGTTACACCCTTCCGCTATAGTGCCAGCATATTATTCTATAAAAACAGATTAACTTGGAACAGATTATGCTTGGACACGCCTGTAAGATAGCAAATTTATAGTGTGGGAGAATTTATAATTAATAATCTTAGAATTGTAAGGTCAATCATAGCCCTAGCCCGTCCAGATACAAGATAATAAGATTAAAAATATAATCTTTACTCTCCTACAACCGGTTCTCCACTAACTTACACTCGTTTCCTAATTCCTCCCACCTTGACGAGAACCTGTTGTGCTTGCCCAAAAGGGTTCCGCCAAGCTACCCTTTGGGCCTAATAAATATCAATTAATTTTATCTTTTACGGGGAAATAACTGGTATAAAATCATATTTTCTTGATATTTTCATTGACTTTATTATTCACTGACCATTAATTCAGAATGAAGCGATAGAAAAGGAGACCCAAGCAGAAGGAGAATAGAATCAAAAGACGGCTGAACTCCTTATCATCATTCCCTCCATCCTCAAGAGCCAGCACACCGTAAATACAATATAAAATCTTAGAAATAATGTTCACTCTAAGCCCCGGCCGACTGTAATAATCTTAATTTTAGGCTTCCTGTCGGCAGGGTCTAGTGTCTTCCACTCAAGCAAGAATTAATATTATTATCCACCAACCCACAGGAACCCATTGTAGTAGAAAGAAAATAGAATGGTTGCCGGTACATGGAGAGCCTTAACATCCAAGAATTATTATCTTTCTTGAGATTACCTTACCAACATGGCGGCTCTCACTTTCTCATATTTAAGGTATTCTAAGGGGTCCCACGGCCATAATAACTTATTTTATTTATCTTTTTGCCTTTATATTTCCTAAGCTTAACCCGTGGGACACCCAGAAATTATGGATTAAAAGATTTATTATCTGTTGACCCAAGAATCCTACATACAAGCAAGAAAATCAATCAAAATTAATAAATATTTTAGGATTCTTGGCCCTTATAAGGAATATTATTGGTTAATCTGTTTACTCGGCTAGTCTTCTGGTCGCCAGGTAAATCTAGAGGTAGAAGATAGAAGGTTACACCCGTTACAGGAGTGAAAAAGCCATATAAAATGATGAAAGTTATAATCTTTTATTCCTTAATTATCTACAAATTATTCCTGGAATCCCTTATAAAACTAGATAAAACTGTAATAATATAGGATTAGAAACTGAAAGTGAGAGAGGTTACAACCGGTTCCTGCTGGTGAGAGACATGTGTGGCGTGGCATCATAAAGTCATACCCGGGTCTACCGTCAGTGTGTTAAGCCTAGAAACGCTGGTAACAGAGCCTTCATCACGCATAAGATTGACTGGCGACCGAAGGAAGCCGTGTCCCGAGATGAAAGTACAAATAACTTAAAAAGTCAAGCTTCCCTCAACCGTATCGACAGGAACTCAGTGGCATACCGTCTCCAGAAGATAAGATTAGACCGCCAAGATGAAGAATTCTATGGAAAATCCCCAATATTTTTAGTAATTGAAAGTTAGTAGCGAGTCAAGGAAGGCTGCATACATAAGAAGATACAATAAAATTATACTATTTCTAGTGGGTTATAGGTACAAAAGATATTAAAATAATAAATTGTATGAGGATATAGTAAGGTAATTGAAAGTTAAGGAATTTTATGGAAGAACAGAGAGACGGATAATAGTAAAGAAGAAGATTCCACGGCCTTTGAGAGCTAGGAAAAGAGGATTTTATTAGAGATTTTAACTGCTGGGGCTTACTGGACTTCTTGCGGTAGCGCAGCGATACCCTCTTGCGGTAGCGGATGTTGGCCGGAGAGTGTGGAAGAGCTTATATTAAGGGAATAAAACTAGGAATTACACATAAAATAATATAAGCTCTTGTAAGCCCAGCCCTCACGTAGAAGCTAGAACACATCATAATATTGATAGGGCTGGGATTACTACATCAGGTTCCAACTTACGGTCAACAGAGGGATGAGAGAGGGATAGGATAGGAAAAGTCCTGTCCTAGCATATCCGACCACCGCTCACCAAAGGGATTCACGCGATATTTCCTTGTGTGTGAGTCCCTGCCGGGTGGTGGAAGGACGGTAAGGTGTAGGCTAGTGGCAGGAAGGTAAGATGAGATCCTGTAAGGCTCGCTAACTCGAGATTTTATGAGATATGTCCAAGATAGACGCTAGCCAGTACACATAATAAAGTTGAATCCATATAAAACTCTAATAATATACCTGGACTTATAATCTTAAGCGATGGAAGGAAAGGATTAATCTGTATGTGGAAACCCCGGCAGGGACCCCGCTAGAAGAAACAAAACCTTATAAAATTGCATTTATGTTCCCAGGAGTTACAGGAGTTTATTGTGTGGCATAATATGATGAGACCTGGGAACCGGTAGGGATGCGTGAGGAGAGTGTGAGCCTATAACCCTAAGATACAAAGCCTAAAATATTTATATTCTTCTTATTCTGTATCTGATCTGGCTAGGACTAACCGGCAATTATAAAAGGAAAATATTAATTTTGTCTTTTTGGAGGTTCCTAGCTAATGAGTCTCACACGATTGTTGATAGGGCTGGCGACTGTAGGAAGAGAGTATACCGCCGTGTCCAACAATAAAAACCCATAATAATCCTATAGATTTAGCCAAGGAAGAGGACACGCCAGTTAATAACCAACCAAAATATTCTCAAAAACACAATATAATACATTAATTTTGTGATTACTGGTAACAGAGCAAGAGTAATCCCTTACCCCATACATTATCTTCCTTATGCTTTCCCTCTTAGCATTCCCTGCCGCAAGCCTAGCATGCGTCTGTGGGTTCAGCTTTCTTTGGTATAATCTTGTCTCACCAAAGGAAGCCCACAGACGAATGATGAATCTTCTAATAATTAATAATGAATGGACGAGTTAACTGGGTCTTGAATCCTCTTCTGCTTCCTTTGCTGGATAATAAATAGACGGGACCCCACAGTAAATACTAAAATAAAATGAACTTATTTGGCCTAAGATGGGTCCCGAGATGGCGCGGCTATCAATAAATCTTCAATAGACTCATCAGGCGCTTCCTCATTCTATCCTGTAACGCGGTCAATCATAATAACTTTCAATAACTTCTTGCGCTTACCTCTCTTACCTTAATGTCATAGAATTATTCCTGTTATTTGGGCTTAATATCTGATCTGAATCTTCTTGAACTTAGGACCAGCCATATATAATCCTAGAATTTATTATTAAAATCTGTTTCATCTCATGCCTTTATTATCTGTAAAATACACTTTTTTCCTTTCATTTTCCTTATTGGAACTTACCAGTACACTAATAAACCCATAGTAGGTCCCGCTATCTTATTATTTTTATTATTATTTCAGGATATTTCACCGGTCCTAAGCTCTGTTTCATTAGTTTCTTTGGGTGTGTTAGTAATAATCAGTGGTCATTCTTTGAGTCGTAACCTATTAATCTTGTCATTTCTTCTTACACTTTCCCACTCACTTCTGGGAATTCTATGGTCTGTAACCTTACTATCTTCTAATAAAACTTCTGGAAACGGATAACCCAGTGAGATGGATTAGAAGAAGAGTCTAGGACCTGGTTAGCCAAGATTCCATAAGTTTGTATATAGGATTAAAGGTAATTCCAGATTTAATATGTAATTTTAGTGATTCTCGTGTCTTGGGCTCATCCGGGATTTGTAAGTTTAATCTCATATTTTATAGATAATTCATTAGGAAAGCAAAGATTATACCAAGATGCCAACATAAGGTGTAAGGGTAGACGAAAGGCATTAATTATTTGGGGTTTAATGTGGCTTCCTAGTGACTAACCGTGTAACACAAGATTTTGAAGGACTTCCGGCTGCAATCGTGTGTGCAAGAACCGGTTAAGAAGAGAGAATAAGAGCCGGGTGTAGCTGGAGCAGGGACCAATAAGTATAAAATATAATCTTGTTACTAACCAGCTACACCAAATAATTACTATAAAATCAATTAATATTGTCAACTTTCGTCTCTCCTTACGCTGCCGTGGTCTATCTTTGACTCAAGATTCTCGTCTCCTTCTCTGGATAATCCGTCTCTCTGTTCTTCCATAGGCTCCCACCCTTACCAACTTCTGTTAATAATCCTCTCACGTCAATATGGAATAATCAATAATCTTTGTCTTCTAATCAATAATATTTGTAACTTAGTGGGACGGCCTTAATAACTATAAAATTATTGAAGTTTCATCCATTATATCTTCCCGCTACCTCTACGGCCGTCCAAAGGAATCCAAATAGCGAGATCTTTAATATGTAATCTTCTAGTAACCGCTATTTCCTGCACCACGCTAGTTCTCGTATCCTGTCGGACCACATCATATATTATTTAATTTCTTCTTTTATTAGAGAATTATAAGGGATTATTAATATTATGAGATCTTGGAATAACTTTCAGGGATTTTGTCCTTTTATTTCCCTTACTAGCAATCCTTTCCGAGCCAATGTTAACAGCCAATCCATTATGTTGGAACTTACCTGCCGAGGCTTACCGAGCCCTAATGAACCAGTTATTTACCTAAGATCAACCCACAAGAAGATAATATGATGAGACCTTATGGCCCTTAAGATTATATTATTTTAGACCACCCACCCGGTATTCTCTATGATTGAAAGCTTTCTTAATAATGTAAACCCTATATTTCCAGCTCTTCTACTAGCTACAAAATACATATAATCATAAAATTAATATGAAATCCATAAAGATTAACAATAATATCCAAATAATTTTATGTTTATATTTCCTCAGATACAAACCTTAAAGCCGCTCCATAAACACTATAATTCCTTGAAAATATGATTGGATCCAGATAAAATTGGTCTTTTAGAATCATAAACACTCCAAATCCTATAAACTTTAATATCTTTTCATTAATAACAGCTTACACTTTCCATTTCCTTTGGACCAACGGGCTAGCACTCCTTCAATAATAAAGGATTCGGAAAGTCAAACCATATGGCAGGAAAGGTAAATATGACTCCAGATAAGACTCGGGATTGATCATTGATTGGCACACAGAAGCATTCTAAAGTTGAAATCTTATGAGTGTAAATCCTTTGGTAGGGGTAATCCAGAGAATCCGGGGACCATGAGAGCCAATAAACATTCAAGATTTAATTGTTACTTTCATGAAATAATAATGGATAACGGGTTCAGTCTTCATGGGATTACTAACCAAATATTATTTCATTTTATATTGCTTTTTGGGTATTACCTGGCATGCATATTACTGTATAAAGGGTTAAGGCTGGGCCACATCTACCGAGGAATCATCACCAAAAGCTCTAACAAATAACCCGTAAGGATAGGAGGACTAAGACCCACTGATAAGCCATTAAAAGATAAAAATTATAAATTATTATTAGTTTCTGAGTGCCTTTAGTATATGTCCCTGCCTTCGTTACCTTCATCCGTCTATTATTTATCTTCTGGTTTGCCGGTCTCCTCATATTATTATTATTATCATTCTATTTATATTTGGATTATTATTATACCTTCAATCGTATATTCTATGGCTTGTCTTTGGATTAAACATATTATAATTTTATATTAATTTACATTTATTATCTGTTTATACCGGCTCTTGCTAGTGTTTTTGACCTAACTTTTCTATCAATAATATGCAACAATATTTTAAGAATTTCCTAGAACGGAATGGGTTTTGGTCTTACAGTTGGATATGATGGTTGGCAGCCGAGTTCATTCCTAGTGTGGTAAGGCAAAAAGATAATAAATTTGTATTTTCATTGGCCTAATCTTGTTCTTGTTGGGTCCTTTGCAGGTAGTTGGTTAAGGAAGGAAGGATACGACAGTTGTAGGACCCAAGGAATAACCATAAAGTCAAGAAATAATAATAAAATCCAAATATTTACCTTGACCGTTTCTCATTCTCTAACACTAGCCACCCAATATATAATTCTTGATTAGAAGACAATGTATGGGCTATTGGAAGGAACCGTCAGTTAACCCGTTAAAAATATATTATTTATATTATTTTGGTTATTATAGACGGTTTATTCCTCGGTTGATAGCGGGTTCTCTGTGTCTATCGATAGGATTCACCGGTTTATCCAGGAAAGAACTGAGGAACTTGGACTTACATCCGCCGGTAGGACCCCAAGAGATCACTAAAAATGAATTATTCTTGGTTTATGAGAGCTGGGGACACCATTATTAATATAAAATTATTTGATTCTTAAGGTTCCTGCCGTCTTCCCAGATTTTATCTTCTAATAATACTATTTTACGGGGGATGACGGACTAGAATAACCACAAGATAATATCATTTTATAGTTATTTATGCTTCTTTGTAGTGGTGTGCCCTAGGTAGCCGAGAATTAATGTAGATTTTATAAATATATTATAGATATTATGGTTGATCCCTCCGCTAGATATCCTCATACAATAGGTGTAATCTTATCTTAACCACTAATAAAAATCAAATAAAATGCATTTATTGTCCCATCCCGTGTTTCCCAGTCTTCACCTACAATTTCCTATCATACACCTTATATCTCCTCCAAAGTTAGAATCGATACGAGAGAAACACGGGTGGGGTCAATAAGATCATTAAAATATTAATATTTTCTTGATTATTACATTGGGAAGCACTGGTAACGGGATTATTAGTCCTCACTTCTTCCTTCTACCTCTCTCTCTTGGTAGGACATTACAGGATAAATAGCTGATACACATTGGTCTCGCCTAGTAAATCTCATGTTAAATCTGGAATAATCTCGAGAAAGAAGTCAAGCCTTTCATCTTCCGAGTCTGTGTGGAAGAAGCTTTAATCCTTATAAATCTAGGAAAATGAAGGAAGGGAGAATTAATAATAAAGTAGAAATTTCTATGGAATACAGTGGCCGGCCGTACCGGTACCAAGAGCAGGAAATGAACTTATAGTTGGTTACGCCTTGCCCATGAGCTGTGATTGAAGGGAGAAAAGGAATGATGAAGGCAAGGCTTGGGAGAACACAGAAACCCGGATAAGACACTAAGACTAGCGAGGGACAACCAGTGCTTACCAGTGACCCAACCTTCCTTAATAGACCAGTTTACCCCTCCCACAGTCCCTCGCTAGATATGACCAAAGAAATCCTGCATCATGGACTCGTCTCTTCCGGAAAGGTAGGATATGACCATAAAAATCTAAGTTTTTATCTTATTATAGTTCCCTTGCAATGGAGAATCCTATCCTTACCAACCATAAGATTCCCAGTCCCTTACCTTGGTCCACGGAAGGTAGCGGTAGCAAGGTGTAAGCCCAAAAGGCTTCCGCCAAGCTACCCGTGGTCACCCGTCATGTGTGGTCCTTCTAGAGATTATTACCCCGTATGTGGAGTGGCCATACCGCTGTCGCTAGTGTAACCTTAAGAATCAATATATTTTTATTGTATCTGGCCACTCCAGCCCAAGGATAACACTTAAAAGGATTAATAAAAGTATAGGATTGTAAGCCTTATGGAGCCCGTGACCAGTCCTTGAAGGGTAGAAATAATTAAATTGTATTATTCACGGGCTCCCGTCGGTCTATAATTATTAATAATAGAAAAAAATACAATCAAAATGTGAAGCCGCATGCCAAGTTATGAAAGTGAGGGTTGGTAGGGACTAGTGGAACGGCCCAAAGACATTACAATAAATAAAATATAACTTTTGTCTTTCTGTAGGGCCGTTCCCGGGATTAATAATCTTATTCTGGTGGCGAGAGTTAGTAAGTCCTTCTACGCCTAATGAATCTAGCATATTGACTCTCGCCACTTCTATCTACAATCATATCTTTCATGGAAGTATAAAGGTAAATAAAATAGGAGAATAATGAGTGCCAGTGAGTCACACGGGAATCCTTAAGTCCAAAGATTAACCAATAATATCTTCTTCAGTTTATATATGAGGAGGCAATGACCAGTTAATAAAGGTAAAAATCCTTAAGAGAGTTAACTTTCTTGGGACCGTTTCCTTGAGATTACAGGAAATTATGAGTATATGACAAGAAAATAGGATTAATCGCGTAACAAAAGGAAATTAATAATACAAATAATAATAATATAATTTTGGAAGGAAGATTACTAGCCAATCCATTAACTCTCCACACGTATAAATCAGAGAATTAGAAGATACAAATGAAACCTTCAATCCTATCATGCGGGGCCTCCTAGATAATGCATAAACTTACAATCTTGTATGGGCTCGCTAACACTCGGCTCAAGAATCACTAAAAGTATAATATTTTTCAGGAATCTTTGGAGGGTTTACTCACCGTTCCTTCCTTCTAATCCTCTATTCTATCTTCATGTAGGAAATAATTGGCAGTGAGCATAGGATTCTAAAAGGCTGAAGGGCCCCAAAGTGAAGATTTTTATGGATTGGCCCTAGGCCCCGGCTAATGATTGATTGGAATGTTGGTAGGCTAGGGATAACCCTATATAAATAGAATATTATTGGCTCTTATCAAAGGAAAAATCAGGAAAGAATTGACTTTTATTGGGCTAAAAACTCAAGAATCTTTGTCTCTAGTATCCCCTCCTAGCCAAGAAATCCTTAAAATATTTGATTATGAGGTGTTATTAGGGTTATCGTCGTCCAAATCTCGCTAGCATCCCCATCAGTACAAATAATATAAATAAATTATAGTTTTTAATGTCTTCCCAGTTAGTTATCATCCACGTCCAGTAAATCTAGAGTTAGGATGGCCAGATAATCTGTTTCTAGCCTCTCTGCATCCTCCGGTTGCCCCAATATAATACCATAAAATTACCCCCCAAAGAAGTCAGTCAAGAATTAAGACAAATAAATAATAATTGTAGGGTGAATGGATTCCAAAGACATGCCAGGGGATTAAAGCCCAATCATAAACCTTATAGAAAACCTCCTAACTTTGGAATCCTATACTCAAGATTATATTGTATTTATAGTTCTTTCAACCTTAGAGGAGCCAGAACACGGGAATAAACCTAATAAAAACCCAAGATAAACTTTTAGTAATTTCAGTGGTCCTTCTGGCTCCTCCCTATGGTCCCGTCTAATAATCTCTTAGATGCAAGGAAACAGAATATAGAAATAGAAGATAGATGGTGTGGAGCGGGCTAGTTACAATGAGTTCCTTCTTCAGATTTTGGATGATCTTTGTAGCCTTTCACCCTTCCTGTGGGCTCCGCCTGTGGGTCTTCGCCCTGGTAAGCACTGAAAATTCTTTATTGCTTCTCCTAGGCCGTACCGGTGACCGATCCTATATTACGAGAGCTCACCAATATGAATCGTCTTGGTTCCACCTACGGTGGCTTGGCCTTTTACAATAATAAAATCAAAGAAGTTCCTGTGGCCAAGCAATGGAGGGGAGCCTGTGGGTCATCTGGGTAGAGCTTATAGATAATTAAGGAAAGTTAATATGGTTTTTGATTGAATTTTCTTGGTCAGGCTCCTCTCCTCCGAGTGAATGGAGGCTAGACTTTACCAATGGATCTTATAGAAAGTGAAGATTAGAATGAAGGCAGCGTGAGGATTAGTCCAGTCTACACCTTACCAACCACTAATAAATACAATGAATGATAATAAAAAATCAATGAAAATGTCAATATAAAATTATTACTTTCCTAAGATTATTACCTGTGTTATTACTGTAGGATGGCTTGCCAAGAGACTAAAACACAAGAAAATAACATAAAATCTTATAAGCAAGCCATCTATAAGTCAAGGAACTTCTATAATTCCTTCTGTAATCCTTAAAAATCTTGACTTCTTTGCCTCTCATAACCCATGTATAACCATAAGATATAACTTTTAATTTATTATTATCTGGCTAGTGGATTAATTTGGAAGGCTCCTTAAGAATCTATATTTATTGTATTTTATATGTATTAATTATTGGTTGAAGATATAGGAGCCTTCCTAGACGATAAAATATAATTAAAGGGTGAAGCTTCAATGATTAATAGAGAAACCTGGTAAGTGGGCTTAGATGGGACAATCAACCGAGGCGAGGGAAAGGTAAAGTCAATCTTAGATCAATGAATGTACGAATGGTAGAGTTAATAATGCCGTCGCCAGCTGTCCAAATCTCAGATCTTGTATGACCATTACAGCTTCTTGTCTTATCGTTGGGTCTTAGTAACATCCAAGATTAAAAGATTTTGAATGTATTTTTTCTTGACATTAAGACCCAACAGACTAACACAATAAATATTTTACTTTTAATCCATAATTATCCGTTACCAGTCCTCAGTTTATATTGCCTACCAGTGTTCACCTTAGAGTCTTACCGTCGCCTAATAATTAATCTTGATTTTATAACTAGTGAAGGATATTAGGTCTAGCGTGTACAAGATAATGAAGTGGCGAGTCAATAATAATCTTACCCGAGAATGTAAGACTCAAGGATATTGACGTGGAGGATACTAGGATGACCTTATTGATGCCACGTACCTTGCCAGACCTTTCAATCATCAAAGAATCGGTTCTATGTTCAATCCTCCTTGACCGGTAGTAAGCAAAGAATTAAATCTTATTTTTGGATTAATCCCTTGTCATGCAGCCGCAATGTGTAAATTCAGGGAGGATACGGCAGTTAGCAGTGTTTCTGAGTAACGGTCGGTTGGAATCTTAGAATTATTTTGTTTATTAGGCATTCCATTCCAACCGAGATTAATACAGGATAATGCTTGTCTCTTAGTACAGGCTCTTGAGTTTTTGGACACTCTTTGGTAGCCGTCAGTAAGGTCAGCCCCTAGATTATCTTCTAATTATCAAGTTTTATGGATGATCTGTGGGAGAGTGAACATAGAGGGCTGACGCTTAACACACTAAAAATATACTATTTTCTGAGTTTTTCCTGGTTTTATGCTGTGTTTCTGGTGTCCCCAACGGTGGGTCTCCGCCCTGAGAAGCACTATAGACGGGCTGGCCACTCTAACTCTAGATCAAATCTTGGAAGAACTTACCATCATGAAGGCGAGCCCGGTGTGGACAGAACACTTTATCCTTAGATGGGCCACCGGATTACACACCAATTATATATATTTTGGAGATCTTGTATCCCGAGAAGGTAGCAACCAACATAAGATTAAGAATTTAATTTACATTTTTATATTTATTTTTACTTATTATACCTTCATTATACCTTCCTGCTCCGTCTGGTGGATAAGGTAAGTGAATGGATAACAGAGAATGCGAGCCACCAGACGTGGAAGGTAAATATTATTAGGTATTTTACAGGAGAAGACGGAAGAAGAAGAGCTTATATCTTGGACAATATTACCTGTAAAGTGAGGAAAGGAGAATAAGAATCCTATGGTGGACCCGTTAGAATCGTCTTAGCTGTGTTACCTCCAGACCTATAAGAAACCAAATAACTTTATTGATTGATTCGCATGATTTTCTTAAGGAAACGAGGACCATGAGGCAGGAATTCTGCTATCTTCTTATCCTATTACCCACTCCACCAGAAGACATAAAATAATATTAATGCCGGGACAATATCCACTAAATTAATATTAAAAATACAATTTTCTTTTATTAAAGTGTCCCGGCAGAGAGATGAATGAAGATATAAGCCTGAAGGGCCCATAAAGGAGAAAATAATCTTATTTTTAATTCCTTCAGCCTTCTTCACCCTTAAGATTATATTGGGGTCACTCAAGGATATTATATGCCTACTGAAAGGGAAAGCTAGTAAGGATTATTATAGGATGGACGGAAAGATGGACGCCAAGAAGAAGATTTTACAGTTTTATTTGTTTATTTAGTAGCGTTCCCAACAGATAATGGGTGTAAGATAAGATTATTATTAATTCACAGGATTCCTCATATTGGATCTTATTGATAGACCTTTGGTGCCTACTACAATTATTAATACTCAAAAACTCATAAAATACCTTAAAATATATAATTTATAGTTTTACCACACTCTTTTTCAACCAAATTCTTCCCAGATTTTAAGGTATTTTAGGTGAGTTTCATTGGTTTTATTGTTATTATTATTGATTATCCAGGTTTAATTTTATTATTATTATTACTTTCTTCTATTAATCTCATATTATTATTAACAAATATTAACTGGACTTAGAGACCGCTACCTACCATAAATAAGATTAATAAAGATATTATAGGAATAATTTGGACTTGAATCCTTCAGTCTCTTGGTCTACTCCTAGCGGCATATAAATCTATAATAACTTTCATTATTTATGTCTTCCTTCATCTCTTCGGGCCAAGATACACTGTAAAATACTCAAATAAATTTATACTTTATGGTTGTTTCTTTGACTTATAACCGGCTAGGATCACATAATATGATTAAAAATTCTATGATTTTATGGTCAACCTTGGTATCCTTCAGTAAAAACTCAATGAAATTAGGATTGTAGACCCACCCGTAAGGCTGCATGAAAGTGAAAAAAAGTTAATTATTTTATGATCTTATGCCTCTATAATTCCCTGTCACGTAAGAAACCAATGAATTTTCTATCAAAGAAGTCCCTAGATAAGCCGAGAGGAAGATTGGAGATTACTTGGACCCTTCCTAACACGAGAAGTTATAATTATTATTTGATTTTAAAGGAATCCACCATAAACACAGAAACCATAATAAATAATATAAAAATATACTGTAGGCTGCGAAATCTGGACCATAAATACAATAATAAACTCTTGCAAGGGACCGTAGAAAACAGGAAAATAAATAAGAAAGTTAATAATTTAATGGGCTCTTGCCTCAGAACACATTGCGGTTGAACTGGTTTATGAGAGTGGGACAGCTGGTTAACCGAGGCATCATTAAGGATTCTTTTGGCTTATTTATTGGTATTTACTAGGACTTTTGCTCATTAAAGATTACATTTTATTGTTTTTTATTAAAGTGAGTTAGCAAAAGTCCCTCTAAAATTAATAATATTTGTTCTTGCATCTCTTGTTACACGCTTCTTCATTATTTAGTATTAATTGGTCTATATTTTTATTATTATAATTCTATTCGTCTCTAGCGGGAGCCCTATTATAAACCAATTATTAACATTATTTTCTTATTACTTACCTTTACCTCCCTACACACTATAAGCATAATATATTTAATAATAGAAATAAACTGAGAGGAGAGGAAGGATACACCCGTTAGCCAAGCAAGGATTAACCCAGAAGAAGCCCGAGAGGGAGAAGAAAGGAATATGGGAGCTAGTAAGTCTCTATTAAAAACCATACCAACTAAGTAAAAACCAATTAAAAAATGAATTTATATATAATTTATGCTTTCCTTTGGATACGATTGCTGGTTGGTCATTAATTGCCATTCCACTAGCGTTACCCAATCTGGACGTCCCAACTAAGGATTATTAACCGTCTTACCATTCCTTTCCTATAGCGGGAAGTCCCTTAGAGACGACAATAACCAACAAATAATTCAGATTTTATAGTAGACTTCCCGGCCAAAGAAGATTAACGTGGCTCTTGGTGGTGGGAATTAATGTTATTTTTAATGCTTTCTGGAGGAATTTCTTAGTTATTTAGTGCCAAGAGCCCATAAAGATGAATCAATAATCTTTTGCCTTAAGGGATTGGTCTGGAGGAAAGGTTATGGTGGTAGATCTTGGACGGCGGTAATACTAATAATATCTTCTTGGATGTGAACCAAGAGACACGATAGGTGAGATGGCTTTATAGATGAACTCATAGACCCGGACACTATATTAATATGAAAAACTCAAGAAATATTGTAAAAACTGAAGGCCAAGCAATCTATTCTCAAGGGACTTGGACACAGAGACCGCATAATTAACATAAAATTTACATTTTTATTTCTTTTATGCTCCTACATTGACTCCCATATCTCCACACATTATTATTAACTCCTGTAAACTCACATAACTTTGACGACTGTAACGCCTGTACCAAAAGGGAATACAAAAATAATATTGTATTTATAGTGCGTCTGTAGGCCGGGTCTATGATCATTAATTAGTAATCCAAATATAAGACCAGTGAATAAGATAATGAATATACCGTATAAAACCATAAAAACTAATAATTATTTCATGAAGATTTCTATTAACTTACTTGTTTTACGCCGGTTGGCACTTAAAAGTCAATAATATATTTATAATATTATACATTTAGTGGTTATTGACGCAAGGAAGCCAAGACACTATTAAAATAAGAAATATAATGGGCATTACGCCGCGAAGGAAGTACAAAAGACTTTATAGTTGGCATGGGATAATTCATTATTAATTACATTTATAAGGTGTTTTCAGGTAATATTATTGGGTAAATGAAGGAGAAATAGAATTAATCTTGCTAGCTTCCCAAAGATAATCCGTCATTCTCATGCAAAAAGCTCTCATAAAATGCATTGGTTTACTGGTGTCTTCTCCTTCTATAACTAATAAAACTATATTATTTTGTACTGGCCGTGACTAGTTATCTTGCCTTTCATATCCTTGTCTAAACGTTTAAACTCTTGGAAGACTCGGTTACGGGTTCCTTCATTCATAATATCTTAATTTTAATATTATTTTATAGTAATTCATATATAAACCGAGTGTAGGATGGCGGATAAAACCAATCATTAAGAAGCATAAATTACGTGTCTTATGGTCCTTCCAGTGATTTATTGGGATTTCTTTCTTCTTTTAAGGGAATTATTAATGAAGGTTTATGAGGTTATGACTAGAAAATACCATTAATTTCTTCACCACATATTATTAGACAAGATCCTGAAGATGGAAACTAATGAAAATAGAAGGGCTATGATAGGATAGGAGATTAAAGCCGAGCCATCTAGTGAGGAAGGTACAATTTAATCTTATATTTCCTGGTTTTTTGGTAGCGAAGCGGTACCCTCTTGTGGGTAGCTGGACAATAAGATTCTAGGAAAGGATTGTAAGTCAGTCCAGCTACCCAGTAACCACAGAATTCAATAATAGAAATACATTTTAAATAGATTCTTTGCCATAATAATTCCCTTAAGAGAGAACTAGAATGTGGGATTAATAGGAAATAAGATAATAAGATTAAGCATAAAAGTAAAAAAGATTCTTGCATAATAACTGGACTAACCGCGTAACAGGAAATAATATAAATATAAACTTTAGGATAGGAATGAAGCTTGTACCCACTGAGAAGTCCCTGGCAGGGCAGATAACATAGCGGCTGGAAAAGAAGAAAACTGTAATATTATTGGAGATTATTACAGCCTTATCCTCTTGGGACTAAGCTCCACCAGTAAATCTATTATAAGTCAAAGAAGTTTCAACTTTATTATTTATTATATGGTGTAGCCTAGTAAGCCTGGAATTTCTTAGATAGGAATGCATAATGGGTAATCCGTAGGAAGGAATTATAATAGTTTCTTTGATTCCTTACCAGACTATAAATTACTTAGTGTCAATGGACTTTCTGCATCCGCCGGGTCTAACTTTACCAACAAGAACTCACTGATAACCCGGCGGTACCTCCATAATATAATTCTTTTATAGTTTTCTTAGTTAGTCTGTTGGATTAGGAAGAAAGGAGGAAAGGCAATATAAACTGATAAGCGATTCCAACAGACTAACACTATAAATACAATATAAATAAAATAATAAGATTAATTCTGGCGAGTGGTCCCATCCTCCTGTATTATCCATTCTACACTCTTTAGCAGGAACCTGTCGTAATCATTAAAGATTTTATACCATTCATTTACCTACATAAGCATAAAAATCCTAAAATCTTTAATATCTTTTCCTTCTTTATTCTATTATCTTGGTACTTATATGCCCTTGTCCCATGATTTTAAATAAATTTACAGTTTTATCAAGGATTTTTAGAGATTATTACAGCTGTAGACCATTCATTTACAATCAAATTCTATGTTTAAAAGGTATTATAAAGTTAAAAACTTATTGATTCTTCCATTCATAGACATTAAAAAATGAATTCTTAGTAGAGGTTTTTATAGATTAACTGAAAGGGAAAGCTAGATAGCGGTATAGTGAGTCAAGTAAGAGAGACACGGTAAGGTAAGTAATAATAATAATCCTAGAGAGACAGAAGGAAGCTTACCGAGACGATTCTTAATAGAGGTTTCATCAGATCATCTAGGAATCAAAGGTTAATCCTATCTACGCCAGGTCCCAACTTATGTTAATATCAAATTTATTTATTATTTTCACCCTTTTATGTGAGTTATTATAGAATTTATTATTAATATTTATCTTTATAGGTGTGGAGCCTGCACCAGAAGGACTCGGGACAATAAGAAACATAAGATCGATAGCAGGCTCCAGCAGACGAGTCAATAATATTCTCTATTCTTCCATTTATTTTGTTAGTAATAATCTCTTTATAATTCCCTCCACAAGGTTACCGCAAGGGGGTTTCACAAGGTTACCCCTACTACTCCCATCCTAATAAACACTCATAATTCCTGTAAAATTCTCTCATAACCCATATATTTTGGTAAGATTAATACTATTGTATGCTGTTCTTACTTGGGATTGGTCATTACCTCGCCGCATTAACCGTATTTTTCCTTATTAATATGGAAAAGTCAAAGATTTTATGGATTACATTTTTAATAGATTTACTGTGAGAGTAACTAGCGAGATCTATAAGATTAATAATATATTGTCATTCTTTGAGTCTACAGAAGCCCGTAAGATACACATAAAATATAAAATTTCTTGTGTTTGCCAGAGAGATGAGACACGGACAATATGATCTGGTCAAAGTCAATGGATGTGAGAGGTAACGCGGGTATCATGGCTCTCGGAATTCATATCCTTCTATGATTGGTCCCTACCTCATGCTCATCTTGTCTCTCCACTAGCGATAGCGGGGCTTCCATGGTGTTCATTGCCAATAGGATTCAATAATAGATTTACTAGCCAAATAATACACTTTTATCCCACACTAAGAATCATCCACTAATAATTAATCCATAAAAATCCATTAAAATGC
>Ga0126341_1000017_pt1 | contig 31131 bp, 25 predicted proteins | sample OrbTmetagenome_FD_97057 | JGI IMG/M metagenome (GOLD analysis project Ga0126341, IMG submission 97057) | Coral microbial communities from Florida Keys, Florida, USA - Orbicella T D metagenome | ecosystem: Host-associated > Invertebrates > Cnidaria > Coral | place: Florida Keys, Florida, USA... | reverse complement strand
TCAACTGCCCGCTCTGACTACCCGTGAAATCAAAACTTTCCAGGTTCTACCGCCCGGTGGGGCGCCTTTGTTTCCGGGCGGCCGCCGCCGCGGCATTGACCGTGGGCGCGCAGGGCGCCAACGCGGAGGAACTCGTGGCCGCCGCGACTGACGGGACCCGGGCCTCCTCGGTCAGCATTCAGCGAGTTAATGATGCGGACCTGCGGAGCTCCGCCGCAGTACTGCCCCCCACCGAAACCTATATCGACCTCCTGATCGATCCGGACCGTGTGGAACAACTGTCTCCGGTGAGCGGCTACGGCGCGCCCGGCGCGGGGACAGCCGTGTTCCACAGCATTGAAGCCGCCGCCTATTATCGCGACAACAACGAGGAAGACGGCAACTTTCTCGATACCGGTATTGACTACCTGGGCTTCCTGCCAACCACAAACTACGGCGACTTTCGGCTGAATCTCGTGGCCCTCGACGAGGAGGAGAGTGATTTTTTCAACCGGAGCGACAGTCTCGCCGAGGGCTCGTTCACCTATGAACGGCAGCAGGGCCTGAGACGCTATTCACTGCAACAACTCGGCCTCCCCCTGACCCAGACCGTCAATATGGATAACATCGTCGGCACTCACCGCCAATCGCGCAATCAACCTTTCCGAGGTCGCGTGACCATCGTCAACCAGCGCTTTGGGAGTTCGGAGCCCGATATCCTCGGGATCACCTCGCGTGTTTACTCGAATACCACAGGCGTGGCCGTGTCAGGGGGGAAGCTCGGCGATACCTTTGGCACAGTGCTGCCCGGATTCGTAGAGTCAGGGGGTGAGGTCATCCGCCTGCTGGGCCACCATGCGACAGGGCGCCATACGCTCAGTGCGGACGCATGGGAGACAAGCGGCATCGAGGAAGAGGACTTCAATCGCACGGGAACGCGTCTCAATTGGCAGGCAATCTGGGCGGACGACATGGAGTCCTCCACTACAATAGCCACCAGTGACGACAGCACCGCAGTACTTTTCGGACTGGCTGATCGTTACGGCAACCTCGAACACGACGGCGGCATATACTATTTCGAGCGGGACTTTACCTGGATCGATACCCAGATTGGCGACGACTTCGTGGGCGGTTATTACCGCGTCAATCACAATTACCGGACGCTGTATTATAGCGGTGTCTTCGAACAGCGCCGCGACGGCATAGAAAGTGATTCCCTCCGTAAGCGGGACACGACGTACGCAGCTCTCACCGGCAACTACAGGATGAGCAGGAGTGATTCCGTCAGCTCCATCTACACGTTCCGTCATATTGAGGACCGCAGTGATCTACCGAGGGACATCAGTTCGACATTCCATTCCCTGCGCGGCGTCTATTCACGACAACATACAGTCAATACCAGCAGCAATATCGGGGCAACTATGGCAGAGCGCGAAAGCGATCGCTACGGCCGCCTCTACTACGACCTGTTTCACGATTTCTCCGGTGACAGCAGCGCGCAGCTGGGTCTCGAGTACGATCGCGCCGAAAGCGAATCGCTGGACTCGGATGCCTACCGGGTCGACCTGAGCTGGCACCAGTACTTCTACCGTGGCGGGACCCTTTCAATAGGCACCGGGTACAACTACCGAACGGACGATAACGGTAATAATTCGAACTGGACAGGGTACCTCAACTACGACATCAGCTTCGCCAGGCAGTGGACGTTCTCTGCCCAACTCGACTACAACCGCGCCGAGTACGAGATCGACAACGATCTTGAGACGGATCCCGATCAACTGTTTACCGACATCCAGTTTGACGACAGGGAGTTACTGGAGTCGGAACAGTTCACCGCGCTCGTGAGCTTGCGCTACAACATCGGTGAGCACTCCGCGTCGCCCGTGCTGGGCAGAAGCGGGCTGACCCGCGGTGCGGGCAGCGTTATCGGCAGGTTGTTTCTCGACGCCAACGGCGACGGGATCGCTCAAGCCGACGAGAAGGGCCTCGAGGGCGCTCTTATTTACCTGGACAGCGTCTACCCGATTACGACGGGACGCAATGGCGAGTTCGCCTACGATGCGGTGGCGCCGGGCAAACACCACCTGTTCATCGACGAGTCCGCCCTGCCCCTTCCCTGGCACGTGGGCGGCCGGGAGTACCACCCGCTGCACATCAACCTGCGCGCCACGACTCGCGTCAATATCCCGGTACGCAAGTTATAGGGAATCGTCCCGGCGAGGTCGCTTTCGAGGTCAGGGCCTTTGGCGGGCCTACCCTCGTCGTTTATACTGTGTCCGTCAGGTACGATTGAGTCACTCTTGCGGCGGAACAAAAGGAAGTCAGCGCTCAGCGACCCTGTCATTTTTCGTTCTTGAAAGCATACAGCTACTCCCGCTACTTGTGGTCGACAGATGAAAACGTCCTATCAGTTGCCGCCGATTCTCTACGGGTCCGGGGGAGAACCGCGCCGTGCGGGTTTCGAGTTCGAGCTGGGCAATCTGCAGATCAGCAGTGCCGCACACGCGCTGCAAGCCGCGCTCGGTGGCACCCTGGAGATTCGCAGCCCTTTCGAGGCGGTCCTGGCGGACTCCTCCCTGGGCAAACTGAAGATCGAACGCGACGCCCAGCTACTGAAGTCCACCCGCTACCGCCGATGGCTGACCCAATTCGGCGTGGACTTCGCCCCGGGCGGCCTCGCTCACGAAATTGAGACCAATATCGACAAGGCGAGCAGAATACTGATTCCCTGCGAGGTTGTGACGGCACCAATTCCGCTGGAGGCGCTCTCCGGCCTGGACACACTTGGAGAAACCCTGAAATCGCTCGGCGCGGAGGGCACGCAGGAGTCGCTGATCTACGCTTTCGGTATGCACATCAATCCGTCGCTTCCCACCACGGATGCCGAGGGGCTGAGTCGCTACATCCAGGCCTTTCTATTGTTGCACAACTGGATCATCGAGCACGCCGAGATAGACCTCACACGTCGCTTTCTGACCAAGTTTATCGATCCGTACCCGCGCGAATATATGGAACACATGCTGGCTCCGGATTACACTCCGGATCTACCTGGGCTGATCGATGACTATCTCGCGTTCAATCCCACACGCAACCGCGCGCTGGACATGCTGCCGGCGTTCTGCTCCATTGACGAGGAGCGCGTGCGCAACGCGCTGGACGACGACGAGAACGGGCTGGTCAATGCTCGGCCGGCGTTTCACTACCGTCTCCCTGATTGCAAGGTGGACCTTCCCGGTTGGTCCGCGAAACAGGCCTGGAACCAGTGGGTTTACATAGAAAGGCTCGCAGAGGACAAGGAGTTGCTGGATGAACTGAAAGCCGAGTGGCGGCAACTCAGCGGAGATTTCTCCCTCTCGCCCGGCTCCGACTGGACAGCGCGACTTACCAGCTTATTGAGCTGCAAGTTCTTCGAGCGCTAGCTGCACATGGCTCACAGGCCTGTTATCGGCGTCACCGGCCCGGACCGCGGCGGTCTGTTCGCCTGGTGGATGACTGCCCTCGCCGTGCGGCGCAACGGCGGCAAGCCGTTGCGCATCCGCCCATCCAAACCCTGTGACGCCGGGAGGCTCGACGGCCTCATCGTCGGCGGTGGGGCGGACGTCGGCCCCTTTCAGCACGAGGAAGAGCCCGAGGAAGACGGTGAGGACGATCCGCCAGACCACCTGTTTGACTGGGTCTTCGGTATCGTTCTGGCTGTCGCGAGAATGCTGGTGGCCAGCGGCTCCCGTCAGCGCTATGAGCCTGAACGGGATGAACTGGAGCAACGGCTCATCCTGCTCGCCCTGGATGAGGACCTCCCGGCCCTGGGTATCTGCCGAGGCGCGCAGTTGATGAACGTTGTGTTGGGTGGGACGCTGCACCGCGATATCAGGCATTTTTACACGGAAGACACGACTAACGTGCGCAGCGTATTACCGCGCAAGCGCATCGACATCGCCGATGACAGTCACCTGCGGGGAATCCTGGATACCCGGTGCTGTTCGGTAAACGCCCTCCACAACCAGTCCGTCAAGGAACTGGGCCATTCCGTGGTGGTCAGCGCCCGGGAACGCTCCGGCGTTGTCCAGGCCATCGAACATCGCGTACAGCGCTTTTTCATCGGGGTGCAGTGGCACCCCGAATACATGCCCCAAAGCCGAACCCAGCAAAACCTGTTTCGAGAGCTTCTCCGCCACGCGGGGCGAAGCTGAGGCATGGCGGACCTCACGGCCTACCTGACGCTGTTTTCCAGCGCCCTGCTCGCTGCGACCCTCGTACCGGCATACTCGGAAATCGTTTTTACCGGCATGGTTATGTCTGGATACGATCCTTTCGCGTTGTGGTTGTGGGCCAGCGCCGGCAACACGCTCGGCTCTGTTGTCAACTGGGGAATCGGTCGTTACCTGCTTTCCTTCCAGGAACGACGCTGGTTCCCGTTTCCGCGAGATGCGCTCGGGCCGGCGCAGAAATGGTTCCAGAAATACGGCGTCTGGACGCTCCTGCTGGCCTGGCTCCCGGTCGGCGGGGACGCCCTGACCTTCGTCGCGGGAATGATGAGGGTGCGCTTCAGCGTTTTCATCATCCTGACAGCCATCGGCAAGTCCACACGCTACGCGATCTTGCTGGCACTACTGGTCTTTCTGGCCTGATCTGTCCGGCATTCCCCGGGCGTCATCCGCTGTGTTCCGCGTCCCGATCGGCTTCTTCCCTGATTGCGCTGCAGTTTGAGGCTGTTGTTGTTCCGGCGAGACGGCATCGTCTTCACCGACAACGACCACGCGAATACGATTGGCGTAGCGCCGGGGACATAGCGTCAGGCCCTCATGCTCCGCGATAGCCCTGATGACCTCCGCGCCGTAGAACAGGATGATGGAGGTGTAATAGATCCACAGCATCAGAACGAAGATCGAGGCAGACGCACCCCCCAATTCACTCAGCTCACTGTTCGCGATGTAGATACCGATACCATACTTGCCCAGGAGCAGCATTGCGGCCACGAACAGGCTGCCTATGAGCTTGATTCGCTTGGGAAGAATAACGTCGGGAAGGAAATGGAACATCCCATAGATAACACCGGATATCAGCACGATGAGAATGGCCATTTGGACCAGTTGCACGACGATCACGGCGGCGTCGTTCATTAGCTCGAAAAGCAGGCTGTGAAACGTCAGTACGAGTGAATCCAGAACGAGGGAAACGATCAGCAGAAATCCCAAACTCATGATCATCCCGAGCGATATAACGCGATCGAGCACCAGCTTCACCAGCCCGGCATCCGCCTGCGCCTGTACGCGAAATATTTCGTTGAACGTGGATTGAATCTGCACAAAGATATTGGTGGCAGAGAAAATAAGAATCGCAATGCCAACCACAAACTGGGCCGAATTCTGCCCCTCATCGTCGATCGTAGACAGCAGGACGTTTACTCCCTCCGCGGCCCGCTCGCCGAGAAAGCTGGAGAACTGCTCGGTGATCTCCTGCTGGAAATTGACGTCGGCCGCCACGATACCGGCTATGTAAACGGCGATATAAAGGATTGGTGCGATTGAGAATAACGCATAGAACGACAGCGCGGCTGCGTTGCGCATGCAACTGTCCCTGAGCAGCCCGACAAGGGCTGCCTGACCGACCTTCAACGCCCAGACAATGCGTCCCATGATGGTGCTCTCGCCAGTCTGCTCAGCCGCGCGGTGGTCCATAGTGTCAGAGATGGTAGGAGCCGCTCGACTACTGTTGAGCTGCCCTCTCCTGCTTATCCTGTCCGTCTTCGGGCCGGATCACGATCAGGTTGTTCACCGACTCCACGCCGGGTTGCGTCGATGCAAGCGCCTCCGCGTGGGCCGCCTGCTGCTCGCTCGCCAGTCCACGCAGGGTGACTGTCTTGCGATTGACATCGACGGCTACCGCGGCGCTGTCCAGCGTTGCATCCTCCAGCATCTTCCCCTGGATTACACGAAACAAGACCACTTCGTCGGCGGTAGCCATCACCTCCTGGCGCGCCTCTGCGACGGCGTTGCGCGCGTCCTCTACATCGGCCTGCGCGCGCTGCAACTGGCTCCTGGTCTGCGCCAGCTCCTCCTGCCTGGACGCCAGCTCCTGGCGGGCTTCGTCGCGCTGCGCCTGCGCGTCCGCCAATTCCTGCACCGCCTGGCGGTACGCTTCCTCGTTGTCGCTGCAGGCGCCCAATGCCAGTGCGGAAACCAGGCAACATGCGGCGAGCGTAGTGGATCTGGAGTACCGGGCCATCATAAATCCTCCTCATTTGCGGGGTATACGTGCATGGAGCCCAACAGGCTCACTGAGCATGGGTCTTCAACGCAAGTTTTATGCCAGAAGTGTCCCCCCCGTCGACGAGCGGGCAGAGCACGCCCTTGCGGCCGGCGCCGGGCATCTGCCACGCACCACCGGTGTTTTTTACAACCACCTTGTAGAATTTACCCGCCCCCTACACTTCATCCGGGACGGCATACAACTGCTGGTAGCGCCGGAACAGCGCGCGCTCGGCCTCGCGCCCCGCCCCCAACTCGTAGCGATGCTCGCCGTGCTTGCCCTTGGGCTTGTGCTCCAGGTAGGCCAGCATGCGCTGGCGGGCATCCGCGGACAGCGCCATATCGAAGTGCGCGTAGAGACCCTCGATACACGAGACAGGGTCTTCCATCAGGTCCTGGTAGCGTGAGTCGGCGATATTGGCGGCGGGCACCACGCCCTGTTCGCGCTGTTCGATCACGCGCTCGAGTCGCTGTGCAGTGGCCTCCCCCATGATGATGTTCTCGAAGATCTGCGCATTGAAGGGCTGGTCCGAGCGCATGTAGTACAGCGTGCCCATGAGACTGGTGGTGGAGGCCATGCACATAATGGGATCCCGATGCGTCTGCACGATGCGCGCATCGGGGTAGACGGCCAGCAGGGTTTCGAGGTGTACCTGGTGTTCCGGCGCCTTGAGCAGCCAGCGGCGCCGGGGATTCTTCCACTGCAGTATCTGGAGAATGGTCTTGTGATACTGATAGACCGGCATGAAATCGGCCCCGGCCAGCCAGGCGCTGTAGCCCGGTGTCTGGTGCAGTGAGGCGTTGTGGTCCGAGATAAATGTGCCCGCCATCAGCAGGCCGCACTCCGAGGGAATATCGCCGCGCATTTCGTGCATCGCGGCAAACTCCGGCGCCACCCGGTTCCACTGGGTGAACAGCCGGTCCGCCTGCTCGATACGCGGATCCGATTGGTAGCTGGCCGCCTCCGGCGGCGGGCAGGGTTGCAACGCCTCCCACATGCGCGGCACCCCGACGTCCGGGTCCTGGGACAGCAGTTCGTACAGGATGCTGGTGCCAGAGCGCGGCAGCCCCACGATAAACATGGGCGCCCTCACCTCCTCGTCGAGAATTTCCGGGTGACGCTTCAGCGTGTCGACCACCCGCAGGCGGGTGCTGAGCCACAACACCACGTCGCTGCGCGCCATCAGCCGACCCATCAATGTCAGGTCGGCTTCCTCCTCCAGCGCTTTCGCGTAAACATGAAACGGCTCGCGCCACAGGTCGTCGCCGAAGTCGTCCAGTCCGGTGGTCCTGCAAGCCGCCACCAGTAGCGAGTCGGCGTCCAGCGGCACCACCGACGCCAGGTCGAAACAGTCGCCCTCCCGGTTCACCGCCGCGAGCCAGTCCGGGTGCGGTGAGGGGCTCCACTGAGGTTCATTACCGCTCATGACGATCTCTCCACTGGGTTGGCCAACACACTGTCAGTGCATGTACGCGCCGCCGCTGACACTGATCATCTGGCCAGTGATATAGCCGGACAGGTCAGACGCCAGGAACAGGCTGAGGTTGGCGATATCCTCCGGCCTGCCCAGGCGCGGGATCGGCAGGCTGCTCATATTGAAGAGGGTCCCGTCCTCGAGGGCCTGCTGCATCTCGCCGGGTCGCCCCATCATGTCGAAGCCGAAGCGGTTCCAGAAACTGCCTTCACCGACGTTTTCCTCCGCCTCCGGCACGATCCAGCCGGGGCAGATATTATTGACGCGCACACCGCGCTTGGCCCACTCCCAGGCAAGGGCCTTGCTGAAGGAGTTGACGAACCCCTTCACCCCGCCGTAATGCACGATTTGCGCCGCCGCCTCGCCCAGCAGTGATGAATTGGAGGAAATGTTGATGACGGAGCCGCTGGCGCGACCGAGCATGTCTTCCGAGACTGCCTGGCAGCAGTTGACCACGCCGTCGATATTCAGTGCGATCTCCCAGCGCCGGCCCTCCTCGTCGTAGTCCTCGAAGGGCGACATGTGCCCCACCCCGCCCGCGTTGTTCACCAGTACATCGATCGGGCCGAATTCGTCCCGCGTGCGCTGTACCATCGCGTCCACGGATGCGCGGTCGGTGACATCGGTGCCTACCGCCAGCACCCTGCCCGTGAAACCGGCCGCCCGGGCCTCGGCAGCCAGTTTTTCGCCCGTGGTGGCGTCGCGCGAGGCGCTGACCACGTTGAGTCCCTCGCGGGCGAATTCCAGCACCAGGCCACGCCCGATTCCGCCGCTGCCACCAGTAATAATCGCTGTCCTGCCCTTGAGTCCGAGTTCCATACCTGCCTGTTCCTCTGTCGTTTAAATCCGTTCACTCACCGGCGTGGGTGAGGCTCAATACCCGAAGCGGCGAATGACACCGCGGCGGCGCGCCGCAAGCTGCTGTTTGCGCGCGGGCTCGTCCAGGCGGCGGGCGTCCTGTGGCAGGCGCGCCGCGAGTTCAATTGCAGGAAATTGCTCACACGCGGGAACCGGGTGTTCCTCGGCACCGATCCAGCGCACCGTGATATAGCCTTCATCGTGGCCCGAGGGGTCAAGCCAGTTGGGAAGCCCCGGGTCCTCGTGGGCAACTACCAGCAGCAGTTCGCCGTCCTCTTCCAGCGCGGCGTGGTGCTGGTTGGTGCTGCACAGGCGGTAGCGGTAGTCCATGGTTTCCCACCAGTAGTTGCCAAACTCCACCGCCCAGTAACTGGCCACCGGCGGGCGCACGCGAACCAGCAGGACCTCGTCGAGCGGCACCTGCCAGTAACAGATCAGCGGCTCGCCGCCCGGGGTTGCGTCGATGGCGTTGTCGTCCAGTTGTCGGTAGGACAGGAACTGGTTCGGGCGCCCCTTCCAGCGGTCGATCATGTCCGCCCAGTAACCGGTGGATTCACGCACCCAGGCTGCGGTGTCCGCCAGGCCCCGGGAGATACGCTGCGGGGTCAGTATGGGATTGTGCTCACCCGCCGTGAGACAGTCGATACGCGCGACCATGGGGGCCTCGCCCTCCCAGTCCGCGAAGAACTGGCGGAATGTGACCCGCCAGGCGCCCGGTGTGGTTTTTATCCAGTTTCCCGGGTGCTCCTTTGGACTGAGCACGATTTCGAAGCGACCGTCCTCGTCCACCGCTATCTCCTCGTCGATAAGACTGCCCACAACCGCGCCACCCCAGGGCGTCTCGCCGTCCTCGAGCACTGTCACCGCGAAATAGGCAGCGGTTCCGCGGGTACCGCTGACGCGGTAGGTGTGCTCGCCGTTGATGGGCGCGCCCACGTACAGCGCGTCCGTGTTATCCCCACCCTGCTTGCGCAGCGGATCGAAGTAATGCAGCAGTTCCGGGTAATCGGGGTCGGTGTTCTCGAGCTGGAACTGCAGGCCGAGGGAGATGTTCCGGGCGAGCAGCCGCAGGCCCTTGGCGCGGTCGATGTCGCGGGCCGGTGCAGTGTCACGAAAAACGATTTCTCCCGCGTCGCGCAGTTCGTCGCAGAACGCGTGCCAGGCGGCCCTCAGGTCCGGGTCATTGGAATTGTCGCCAAACATGGCTCTGCTCCTACAGGCGGTGGGGGCATCGCGGCCCCATCAGAGATCGCGCAACTGCGCAAACAGTGCGCTCATCAATTGCTGTGCCTCGACCTTCGCCATCTCAATGTCTTCCGCTTCGGCAATGGTCAGCGCAGCGGCCGTGAAAGCGCCCATGAACACGGCGTCGCGGAGTGTCTGGCGGAAGTGTCCGGCGGAATCTCCCGCGTCGTGGGCAAAACTGTCCCGCGCCTTGGTTGAGACCGGGCTGTCCGCCCAGCGTTCGCGACCGAGCACGCTGGGACCGTCGATGAGGACGACCCGCCGAAAGGCCGGGTCGTCGCACAGGTCGAGGTAGGCGCGCCAATTCTCTTCAAATCCCATGCCCTCCTCACCGAAGCGCATGGTGTCCAGGATGCGCTGCTCCATCACGTCGTTGACGGCGGCAAACAGCGCCTTCTTGTTGCCGAAGTAGTGGTAGATGGGGCGGATCGTCAGGCCGCAGTCCGCCGCGATGTCCTCCAGCGACGTGGCGTCGTAGCCCTTCTCCCCGAACAGCTTGAGCGCGCTGTCCAGCACCGCCTGGCGGGATTCGGCGCGGCGCTCCGCCTGGGTGCGGCGCTGGCCCTTGATAACTGGTTGGGTTTTCGTCATTGAACCACCTTCATATTGACTTATGTAATCCTACTACATAAGATATGCAGCGTCACTACATATTTATCGGTGCCCCGCCATGAGCGACTACCTCGACCGCGCCTTCGCCCCGGCCCGGCTGGGCCAGCTGCCCCTGAAAAACCGCATCCTCAAGGCCGCCACCTACGAGGGCAAGACCCCGGACGGCGTCCCCGGCAAGGCGCTGCTGGAATTCCACCGGGCCGTCGTCGCCGGCGGCACCGCGATGACCACCATCGGTTACTGCACCACCGAGGCGGACGGGCGCATCAACGACCAGATGATGTGGCTGCACGACGGTATCCGCGACCGGCTGGCCCACATGAACGCCGAACTGAAAAAAACGGCCCCGGAGGTCGCGATCTCGGGACAGATGACCCACTGCGGCAATTTTTCCAAGAACCGCAGGCTGCAGCGCCTGAAACGACCCCTGGGTCCCTCGCGCCAGTTCAATATGCTCGGCGCCCCCTCCGGCCTGCCCTTCGCGGGAGCGATGACACTGTCCGACATCGACTACCTCGTGGAGACCTATCGCGACGCCGCCAGGCTGATGAAGGAGACGGGCTTTGACGCCGCGGAGATTCACTTCAGCCACGGCTACGGGCTCAGCCAGTTCATCAGCCCGAAGACCAACCGGCGCACCGACGAGTACGGGGGCCGGCTGACGAACCGTATGCGCCTGCCCTTGCGTGTACTCGAGGCAGTGCGCGACGCCGTGGGAGACGAGTTTCCCATCCTCGGCAAGATCGGCCTCACCGACGGCGTGAAAGGCGGCCTGCAACTCGACGAGGCCATCGAGGTGGCCGCCATGCTCGACGCGGGCGGCATCGACGCGCTGATCTGCTCCGGGGGCACCAGCAGCATGAATCCCATGGTCTACTTCCGCGGCGACACCCTCGACAAGGGCCTGATAGAGGTCGAGACCAACCCGATCATGAAACTGGGTCTGAAAATCATCGGGCCGAGGATGTTCCGGCACTACCCCTACGAGGAGTTGTATTTCCTCGAGGACGCAAAGAAGGTGCGCGATCGCGTCAAGTGCCAGATGGTGTATATCGGCGGCTGCACGGAGATGGAGAGCATCGAGCGGGTGATGCGCGAGGGGTTCGATTTCATCCAGCTCGGACGCCCGCTCATCAAGGACCCGGCCTTCGTGAACAATGCCCGGGGGAACCCGGACTACAGGAACGGCTGTATTCACTGCAACCGCTGCGCCAGCCTGATCGAGGCACCGGGAGGCGTGTACTGCCCGCTGAATACGGAGGAGGCACCGGCATGATCGAGGACTTCGACAACATTCCTACACTCCCGCCGATCTTCGGGCCGGCCAGGCAGGTGGCCTATATCGTCCCCGATATCGAGGCGGCAATTGAACACTGGCACAGGGAGTACGGCGTCGGCCTCTTTCTGCTCGCGCGGGGGGCCAGGCCGTTGAACGGCTCGTACTACCGCGGCGCCAGGGCACAATCCGTGGCAGTGAACATCGCCTTCGCCTATATCGGTGACCTGCAACTGGAACTCATCGAGCTTATCGGCGACACCCCCTCCATGTACAAGGAAGCCGTCGACCGCGGGCAGACCGGCGTGCACCACTACGCGGTCTGCGTGGAGGACTTCCCCCGCGCCTACAACTGGGCCCTGGACAACGGCTTCGACGCGGTGGTCGACGCCGGCGTCGATGGCCTTGTGCGCATGTCCTATGTCGAGCACCCGGGCTCGGGGCTGATCCTGGAAGTCATACAGTGGAATCCCATGACGCGGCCGTATTTCGAGGGCATCGAGAAGCGCATCCGGAACGCTGACCCCGGCCGGCTGGTACACGAGTTCACGCTGCAGGAACTCACCCCGCGCCTGGCCCTGGTGACACAGCTTGCGCGCTTCGGCATTGCGAAGCTGTTCGGCCGCGTGCAACAGACGCGACGGGTGGGCGTCGCGTGAAGTCCCTGCGGGATAAAGTGGCGGTCATCACCGGCGCAGGCGGCGGCGTGGGCACCGCCCTGGCCCAACAGCTCGCGGACCTCGGCTGCCACCTGGCGCTGGTCGATATCAGCGAACCCGAGCTGGCGACTCTCGCGGCGGCGCTGCGCCACAAACCGGTGCAGGTTTCGCAGCACGTCGTGGACATCACCAGTCGCGAGCAGATGGAACGCTTGCCCGCCGCGGTGCTGGAGGCCCACGGGAAGGTCAACCTGCTGGTGAACAACGCGGGCATCACCTACCAGAAGTCCTTTGCGACCCACACCATGGACGACTGGGAAAAAATCGTGGGGATCAACTGGTGGGGCGTCCTGTACGGCTGCCACTACTTCCTCGACGCGCTGACACGGGCCGGCGAGGGGCATATCGTCAATCTTTCCAGCATGAGCGCTTTCGTCGGACTGCCGGGACAGACGTCCTACTGCGCCACCAAGGCGGGTGTGAAACTGCTGAGCGAATCCATGTGGGCCGAGATGGAGAAGCTCAATGTCGGCGTGACCTCCGTGCACCCGGGGGCAATCAAGACCGACATGATCCAGGCAACACTGGCCAACTCGGACGACCTGGAGGCCGCGCAGCGCAACTACGAGATGGCCCAGCGCATCGGCGTCACCCCGGAGCATGTCGCGCAGCGCATCATCTCGGCGGTACAGAAAAACCAGCTGCGCATCCGCATCGGCAGGGACGCCTGGCTACTCGACGTGCTCAAGCGCCTCTTTCCCGTCGGCGTGCAGAAACTGTTGCGCCGGGTGGCATGATCAGCGCCTTCCCGCGGCACCTCGTCACGTTCCTGGCCGCGGTCTTAATGTTAGCCGCCTGCGGCGGCGACCCCCATCCCGCGGGCACAATCACGGGCAGCGCCCTGCCCCGGGAGGTCGTCACTCAGCGGGACGACGTGCGACAACCACCGGCGCCGCCCGCCAACGGGGGTGAACGCCAGGTGCTCTTCGGCGACCTGCACGTGCACAGCACCTACTCCGTCGACGCGTTCACACTCGAACTGCCGATGATGGGGCAGCAGGGCCGGCACACGGTGGCCGACTCCTGTGACTTTGCGCGGTACTGCGCGGGCCTGGATTTTTTCAGTTACAACGACCACGCGGAGGGTCTCACACCCGAACACTGGCGAGCGACCCGGGAGACCGTCCGCACCTGCAACGCAAGCTCCGACCCCGACCACCCGGACCTCGTCGCCTTCGCGGGCTGGGAGTGGACCCAGATGGCCACCGCCGCAAACGCGCACTGGGGGCACAAGAACATCATCTTCCCGGGAACCGCGGATGACGAGTTGCCCGCGCGACCTATCAGCGCGCGCATCACACCGGACGATCTCGGTGTCTTCGCCCTCTCGCGGCAGAGCGGATCGGGGCGCTTCATCGACCCTGTGAACTGGAAGGCCTACGCCAACCTGCTGCGCATGCTCGACGACATCGCCGCCGTACCGGGCTGTCCCACCGACGTCCCCACACGCGAGTTACCGGCAGACTGCCACGAGAACGCACCGACCCCCGACGTGCTGCTGCGCAAACTGGAGGAGTGGGGCTTTCCCCACATGGTCATCCCCCACGGCAACACCTGGGGCGCCTACACACCGCCGCTGGCGAGCTGGGACAAGGCGCTGGCGACCCGCTACCACAACGATCGCCAGCAACCGCTGCTGGAGCTCATGTCCGGACACGGGAACAGCGAGGAGTACCGGCCCTACATCCAGGCCGAAGCCGCGGGAGAAGAGCTCGCCTGTCCGGCGCCGCAGGGCGATTTCGTCCCCTGCTGCTGGCAGGCGGGGGAGATCATGCGCAGCCGCTGCGCGGACCTGCCGCACAGCGAATGCGACCGTCGCGTCGCCCTCGCCCGGCAGTATGCGGTGGAGGCGGGGAATCGCTACATCGGCGTGTTTCCCGACGCCGGCGCGACCGACTGGGGGCAGTGCGGGCAGTGCCCGGACTGTTTCAAGCCGGCCTTCAACCAGGTCTACCGCGAGAGCGGGCAGTACGCCCTCGCCCTGAGCAATTTCGAGGAAAAGGACGAGGACGGGGGGCCGCTGCGCTTCAGGTTCGGTTTTATCGCATCGACCGATGACCACACCTCCCGGCCGGGTACCGGCTACAAGCAATACGAGCGGCGCAAGATGACCATGGCCACCGGTGTGCGCAGCGACTTCTTTGCCGGCATCGCACAGCGCATGGCGGGTGACATGCTCGACCCGCAGATGCCACAGCGCGTGGAGACCACCACCCCCGTTCCCGACATGGACCGCATGCAGAGCTTCTACTACCCGGGCGGGATCGTCGCGGTGCACGCGGACAGCCGTCGCCGTGAGGATATCTGGGCGGCGCTGGAACGCCGCGAGGTCTACGGCACCTCCGGCCCGCGCATACTGCTTTGGTTCGACCTGCTCAGCGCCCCCGGCGGTGCCGTGCCCATGGGTTCGGGCGTCGACCTGGCCACGACACCGCGGTTCGAGGTGCGCGCCCTGGGTGCACTGGAACAGCTGCCCGGCTGCCCCGCTCACAGCATCGCCGGACTGGGCGATGAACGACGCGACTACCTCTGCGCCGGGGAGTGCTTCAACCCGGGAGACACACGGCTGCCCATCGTCGCGGTTGAGGTCGTGCGCATCCGGCCCCAGGCCTACCCCGGAGAGCCGGTGGACTCACTGATCGAGGACCCATGGCTCACCCTGCCCTGCCCGCTCGACCCCGACGGCTGCGTGGTGCGGTTCGAAGACCCGGACTACCTCGCAGACGGCCGCGACACGGTTTACTACGTCCGCGCCCTGCAGGCCCGGACCCCGGCGATCAACGGTGCCAACCTGCGGCCGAGGTACGACGCGCGCGGTGAAATCACAGGTACCGAGCCCTGTTACGGCGATTACCGCACACCCTTCGAGGAGAATTGCCTGCATCCGGTTTCCGAACGCGCCTGGTCATCGCCCATCTTCGTGGATCAGGCGCGGGGCCAGCCACCCGCGCGGTCTCTCGAAGGCCCGGCGTCGGCGCAGCTCGCACGGGGCGACTTGTAAGCCCACCCTCGAGCGCCTAGCATTCGCTGTACCCGGGGGCACCGCAACAGGTCCCCACGACATCGATTAAAAAACATAGGAAGCGTTCCCATGAAGTGGCTGAAAAGAGGTGCCCTCGCAGTTCTGGCACTGGTCGCAATCGCGGTGGTTCTCGTCTTCGCCACCGGCAACGGGCCGGTGGCCAAACTCATGTACGACTTTGCCACCGGCGCGCCGGACCTGCCCTTCGATCCCGCCGACGCCGTCTCGGCACCGGACTATGCGGACTCGGCAAACTGGGCGGCGCTGCCTTCACGGGAAGACCTCGCGGACATGGTGCCGGAGGGTGTCGAACGCGGCGTGGTGCAGGGCGAGTCTCCCGTGGACGTGTTCTACGTGCACCCCACAGGGTTTCTCAAGGGCAGCAGCTGGACCTTCTCGATGGATCCCGATACCTCCACCGAGGAGAACACCGCCTGGATGATCGCCAACCAGGCGAGCCCGTACAACGGCTGTTGCAACGTCTACGCGCCGCGTTACCGCCAGGCGTCCATTTTCACCTATTTCTCCGTCGAGGAAGAGGTCCGGGACGAGATACTCGCCTTCGCCTATACCGATGTCGAGCGCGCCTTCGACTACTTCCTGGCGCACTACAACGAGGGCCGGCCCTTCATCCTGGCCAGCCACAGCCAGGGCACCCACCACGGCATACGCCTGCTGCAGGAAAAAATCGACGGCACCGAACTGGCCGACCGCATGGTCGCCGCCTACCTGATCGGCGGCGCGCTGGCGAGCGCCGAGTTCGAGGACCTTGCGGACATCGCCCTGTGCGACAGCCCCGAGCAGCTCCGCTGCGCCATACACTGGGACACCTGGAGCGAGGCGGTAAAGGAAGACCAGGAACCGGTGCCGAACGTATGCACCAACCCGTTGGCCTGGCGACTCGACGGGCCGCGCGCGGGCAGGGACCAACACGTGGGCGCCGTTGCGGACTCGGGGGAGTACCACGTCGAGCTCAGCGGCGACGACGCGGCGCGGGGCGTGGTTTTCGCCCCCCACGGCGAACCCCTGCCCAACTCTATTGAGGCCGAGTGCGCCGGCGGCATGCTGTTCATCACCGACCAGTCCGACAACACTTTCGGCGAGCGCGGCATCGGCGGCAATTACCACGGCCTGGACTACACGATGTTCTACATGGACATCCGCGACAACGCGATACTGCGGGCGAACCGCTATCTCGCCGAAATAGACACCGGCGGCGATATGCCCTGAAGCACGCAAGCCCCTCTTTATTCGATCTTCGCGGTTTGGTGAGTCCCTGCTATCCTTTCGGGGTGGAAATAAGAACCAGCGGGTGGCGTTTTTTTGCCCTCGCCCTTTGTGCAGCCCTGAGTCTGCTGGGCTCGCCCGCGGCGAGCGCCCAGGTCCCTGCTATTGGGGTCAGCGGGCTGCCCGCCGACCCGCTTATCGGCGAGACGTTCTGCGTCGATGTGGATTTTTCCAACGCCGACCCCACCACCGGGTACGGGCCCTACCTCATCGGCGTCGTCGATCCCGGCATATCCCTGGTCAGCGTCAACTTTGTCGATATCCCGCCGGATCTCGAGCCCATCGGCACTTTCGGGCCCTCGGGTGAACTGACCGATCCCATCTCCGGCACCCTGCTCACCGGCACTCCGGGCGGCACCGCGACCATTGCCCGCTACCCTGTCGGCTCGGTGGAACAGGGCAGCCCGCCGCTGGTCATGAATATCTGTGCCGAGGTGGAGGTCGGCGTGGAGATCGGTGTGCCCCTGGCCGTGGAAATTATCCCGGGCTTCGAGTTCGGGGACACGTCCACTGGCGAGAACGGCGCGATCATCGGCACCGAATTCGACAGCACCGTCACTCCCCAGCTCGCGCGGGTGAACAAGACCAACTCCGCGCCCGAGGGCGAGCGACCGCCGGGCCCCAGCCACACCTTCACCTACACCTACACGGTCAACGTCTCCGAGGGCGTGGCGATCGAGAACCTGGTGCTCGAGGACATGCTCCCGGTGGAGCTGCAGTGGAACGGCGGGCCCATCAACATCACCGCGCCGCTGGGCGTGGGTTGCGGTGTGACCACGCAACCGAATACACCGCCCACACCGGGAGGTGACCTGGTAGTGGATTGCACCGCGGTGGTCGGAACAGACGGCACCCAGGACCTGGTGGTATCCTTCGCCGCCTACATCGTCGATATCCTGGACGAGTCGATTCCCGACGAGGAACTGATCCAGAACACGGTCAACTTCGACTACGAGTACCAGGCCGACCCCTACAGCAACTCCGACACTTCAGACGTGCTGGCGGTGCACGCGGCGATCCAGAAAACCGTCAGCGGCACACCGCTGCCCGGGGAGACCCTCACCTATACCATCGCCTTCCAGGTCACTGACTACCCCGGGATGGGCGCGGGTGCGAACAGCTTCATCATTACCGACATCCTGCCGGACGGCACCGATTTCCTGCAGACCGACTCCCTCACCCTCAACGGTGCTCCGGTCGGTATCACCGAGATGACGGTGGCAGGGCCGGGAGCGGGTGAAACCACCGTCACCTGGGACGTTACGGACGCCCTCGGTGGCGTCGTGCCCGACGCCACCGACGGTTCCCTGGTCTACTCGGTGGAGATTCTCGAGGTCTACAGCGACGGAACGACACCCGTGCAGGCCGCCGATGAACTGCTCAATGATGCGCAACTGGATTACACCCTGACCGACGGCGGCAGCGGCGACAACGGTTCGGAATCGGGCACAGTGATCGAACCCAACGTCCCGGACAAGGAAGTCACGGACCCGCCCCAGCCGTCCGAGCTGTTTCCAGGCGAGCAGGTCACGTTCCAGCTGACCCTCGACATCCCGGCGGGCAATACCTCCAACGTCATCTTTGTGGACTACCTGCCGCGACCGGTAATCGAAGTGTCCGAGTGGGACTCGGTGAACGGTTGGACGGTACTGCCCCCCTGGGACAGCCTGACGCCGATCGTGACCACGGACACATCCAACAACTCAGTCACCTTCGAATTCGGCGACATCACCAGCATGACGGCCACCACCCTGGCGCTGGACCTGCGCGCCAACATTACCGGTGAGCCCTTCGCGGACGACCTGTACCTGACCAACCTGTTCGGCTCGTCCTACGACAACGCCGACGGCGATACCATCTCGGGACTGGACGCGGCGGCCATTCGCGTCGGCGCCCCCGACCTGGTGATCACCAAGGGCGTGTTCAGCGTCGACAACCCCGACGCGACGATCGAACCGCCCCCACCCGCGGACCCCGGGCAGGCGCTGGTGGAGGGAGACGCCACCGGGGCCGACGCCTTCGACGAGGTCGAATACGTCATCACGATCGAGAACATGGGCGGCCAGACGGCCTACGACGTCACGGTCACAGACCCGGCTGTCACCGGGCTCGACTGCCCCGATCCGCCCGTGGTCACCGACGGCAACGGCGCGAACCTCGGCTTCAGCGGCTCCCTGCAGGGCGCCGGTATCGTGCTCGACGACCCCCTCCCGGGCAACGATGACAACCCGCCGGGCGGCGGCGCGCCGTTTTCCACCGACACGGCACTGGTGCGCCTCACCTGCACGCTGGCCTCCGATGTCTCCCCCGGGGAGCTCATCACCAATACCGCCTCCGTGGACTGGGTATCGACGCCCGGCGGCACCGAGATGTTCCCGCCCCGCTCCGACGATGCCACGGTCACGGTCGCCCTGCCGGCACTGGACAAGCAGGTCGTCGCAATAACACCGGGCTACGCGGGCGCGCTGGACGAATCCTCCATCGGCGAGATGATCACCTACCAGCTCGACATTACCGTGCCCGAGGGCGAATCCCCGGACGTCAGGCTGGAGGATCTATTGGACGTCGGCCTCGCCCATGTCGACGTACTGAGTATCACAACCAGCTCTGGCGCACTCGGTACCAGCGAGGGCGATTTCAACGACGTGCGTGCCAACGCGGGCTACGAGTCCGTCGGCGGCGGCCTGGAGGCGCCGGACCGCAGGCTCGTCTTTGGCCCGACAAGCTCGGACAACGGCTTCGGCACGGTCACCAATTCGAACGACGACAACAACACCGACGAAGTCATCAGCGTGGTGTACCGCACACGTATGCTCAACTCCGTGGGCAACGTCTCGGGCATCGGCCTGCGCAATCGCGCGCGCTGGTTCTGGACACCGCGTGGCGGTGCGCGCACCCATGTGCAGGACCGTGCGGCCCGGGTCAATATCGTGGAGCCCGCACTGGCCATCAGCAAGATTTTCGACCCGGACCTCGGGGACAATGCGACGCCGCCGCTGGTCACCATTACCCTGGAACACAACGGCGCTTCCAACGCCGGGGCCTTCGACCTGTTCTTCGAGGACAAGCTGCCCCCGGACATGGATGTGCAGGGCGGTGCCGGCGGCGTCACCCTGACCAACTGCCCGCCGACGAGCCGCCTCGACGTCTTTGCAGAGGCCGTGTCAGATCGGTTGGAGATAGAGTGGGCGAATTTTCCGCAGAACAACGGCACCTGCATCATCGAGTTCCAGGTGGAGTTTCGGCAGTCGCTGATCGCCGGCATCCAGTTGGAAAATTGCGCTCCGGTCGAGTGGGAAAGCCTCGACGACAACGACCAGCCCCTGCCCTCCCCGCCCAGTAACACACTGGGTGTGGAGCGTACCGGAGACACAGACGACACGGGCGGAGCGGCCAACACCTACCGCGCCCAGGCCTGTGACATCTTCAAGGTCTTCGATGTAGGCATCGAAAAGGACGTGGAGAGCACTTCCCAGCCACAGACGGACAATATCCCGGGCACGCCCGCCGGCGCCGAGTCGCTGACCATCGGGGAGCAGGTCAACTTCGAACTGGTGGTGACCATACCCGAGGCCGTGACACCGGAGTTGCTGGTCAACGATATCCTGCCGAGCAACGGGGCCCTGCTTGAAGTGCTGTCCGCGCAGACGGTCTTTACCGGGAGCGACCTCGACTTCACCAACGGCGACCCGAACCCGACGCCGGTGATCAGCGACGGCAATGGTGACGGTGTCAATGAACTCGTCGAACTTGACTACGGTGAGGTGGACAATCCCAGCCTGGACGGGATCGACGACGACGACCGCATCATCATAGAGGTACTGGCGAAAGTTCTCGACGACCCCAAGAACGCCAACAACGACACCGACGCCAACCGCGCCGTCGTGCGCTTCCTGCCGGGCCTGGAATCCAGCGCGGAACAGCCGGTTGAAATTGTCGAGCCCCTGCTGGAGGTGGATAAGAGCGCAGACCTCACCGAGGTGGAGGCCGGCGACGAGATTACTTACACGGTACGGGTGCAGCACAGCGCGGCTTCGCGGGTGGATGCGCAGGATGTCCTGCTTACCGACCAGTTGCCCCCGGAACTCTCGCTCGTCGGGGGCAGTGTCCAGGTGGGCACTGTCTGCGACGATCCGCCGGACGTCGGCCCACTTGAAATGGGCAACGCTTTCGAGGTCGAGTGGACCGACTTCTCACTCGGGGCCATCTGCGACATTGAGTTTCGCGCCCTGGTGTCCCTCGCCGCTATCACAGGCCAGGTCATCACCAACGAGGCGGACCTCCAGTGGACCAGCCTGAATACCCAGGGCGACCCCGACGACCGCCAGTACAACGACGACGACGCCTGGGACGTACTGGTCAGCCCGCCCGGGCTGGACAAACTCCTCACATCCACATCCCTGCCGGACACCTCGATCCGGATCGTCAACGGCGGATCGAACGACCTCACCATCGGCGAGTCGGCCACGTTCACGCTCGAGGCCATATTCCCGGACGGCACCACACTGGATACGGTGCTGGAGGATATCCTGCCCAGCGACGGCGTGGCGCTGGACTTCGTGCCGGGGTCGACGCAGATCACCGCTATCGGCGGCGACCTGATGATCAGCAGCAGTCCCTCGGTGGGAGACCCGGCGGTGGCCTGTGTCCCGCCGGACAGCGAGTGCGCCGCGTGGTTCCTGGACACTGTCGTCAACGTCGAGGACTCTCGGCCGGAGCCCGACCTGGACGACAGGATCCTTTTCGAGGTCACAGCCATCGTGCTCGACGACCCGGCCAACAGCGGCAGCGGCGAGGACGACAACAAGCGCAACACGGCGGAGCTCACCAGCAACACCGGCACATTGGTCGCCTCGGACCAGTTCAATATCGTTGAGCCCCTGATGGGCATCCGCAAGCTGACCAAGAACGACACACCGGACGGTTTCACCGCCGCGGGCCAGGAGGAGCATTTCACGCTCGTGGTGGAACACGTGGCTGCCTCCTCCGCCACCGCGTTCACGATCGAGATCACCGACGAGCTGTCGCCCCAGATGTTCTGGCTCGAGGACCCCGCCGACCCGCTCACCAGCGACTGCCCCGGCTTCACCGTGGTCAGCACACCCGCGGTGGGCAGTTCCGGCACCCTGGAGTTTGCCTTCGACGCCCTGCCGCTGGCCACGCGCACCTGCGAGATCCGCTTCAAGGTACAGATGAACCCGGTCCTGCCCATACCCGGCATCTACAACAACGAGGCCACCATGACCTGGGAATCCCACCCGGGCTCCGCCGAGTCGCGCCAGTACAGCGACGAGGTGGTGGCGCGCCTGTTGGCCGATGATGACAGCTTCATGATCAAGCGCATTACCAATACCTCGCTGAGCAACGACGAACAGGGCGCGATGGATCCGAACGACCCCACCGCCGAGGTGGTGGCCATCGGCGAGGTGATCGAGTACGGCATCGTCGCGATATTCTCCGAGGGCCTCACCAGCAACGTCTCACTGGAGGACACCTTCCAGCAGGACGGCAACGGCAACCTCGCCCTGCGCGGCGGCAGTGTCGACTTCGTCGGCAGCAACATTTCCACCACCCTGCCCGGCGATCCCTCCGTCGCGGGCAACGTGATTACCATCGACTACGGGGATGTGACCAATACGGCTGACGGTGTTGCCGACCGCGACGACTCCATCCGCTTCAGCCTGCAACTGCAGGTGACCGACGACCTGGTCAATACCGACGGGGACCGCCTCCTCAACGAGGTGGAGATGACCTTCGACGGTCTCATCGGCCCGGTCACCGTATTCGACGACATCGATATCCTCGTGGTCGAACCCGACCTCGCCCTGGACAAATCCTTCACCGGACTCGCCGGCGACGCGGCGAGCATCGAGCTCACCCTGACCAACAACGGCACCTCCGCCGCCTTCGACCCCGTGCTGACAGACGACTTTGACGAGACGCTGTGGGTGCCGGGCAGCCTGGTGCCGATCACCCTACCCCCGGGCTTCACCATCTCCGAGCAGTCCGCCGCGGGAACGACCACGGTCACGGTGGAAGTGGAAACCCCGCAGGTCCCGCCGACTCCCGAGGAGACACTGCTGCCGGGCGAGGACCTCGTGGTCGAGTTCAGCATGCAGCTGCAGAACGGCGGCCAGCCGGGCCCGACCATGATTCCCAACACGGCCAACGCCGAGGCCACCTCCCTGCCAGGCAGCGATCCCGAGGAGCGACTGTACACTGCGATGGACAGCGACACGCTGTTGCTGCCGGCGCTGGACCTTCTCAAAACCTGGTCGACGGCACCGGGCCCGCAGCTGCCGGGTGACACGGTCACCTACACCCTCGACCTGCTCAACACCGGCGACGCCGAGGCGACCGTAGTGGTCGTCACCGACACACCGGATGCACTGGGAACGCTGCAGGTGGGCACGGTGGCCGCGAACGTCGGCGGCAGCGGCGCCACCGCCACCGTCGAGACGGGCAATAACCCGGGCGACACCGATATCCGCGTGAGCTTCGACTTCATCCCGGCGGGCGACACCTTCACGGTGAGCTACGACGTGCTGTTGCCGACCCCCTGGCCCGACGCGGACACCGCGCCGGAGGAACTGGTCAACCAGGCGGGGGCGGAGTCCGCCGAGCTGTCGCCCATCGTCTCCGACGACCCGGATACGCCCGCCACCGACGACCCCACGGTGGTTCCCGTGGTCGCCGACCCGGTCATGACCATCGACAAGATGGACGGCGTGCTGTTCACCACGCCGGGGGCAGAGCTGGTGTACAACATCCAGTACGGCAACGCCGGCGACCAGGACGCTACCGGCGTGGTGATCACCGAGACCGTGCCCCAGTACACGACGTTCGTCCCGGGCTCCAGCACCGCGGGCTGGACCTGCGACGCCGGGGGAATCGCGCTCGATACCTGTCGCTTCACCGTCGGCGACCTCGGGGGCGCCACGAGCACCGATATCCTGTTCGCCGTACAGGTGGACGCTTTCGTACCCAGCGGCGTGATCGAGATCGTCAACGACGTCAGCATTACCGACGATGGCCGCGAGTTCGATCCAGGAGCCCCGGTTATCCCCTCCACTGACGACGACCAGGAGATCACACCCCTTCTCGCTGCACCCGCACTGGAGATTCTCAAGGACGACGGCGGCCAGTCCGTCGTGCCGGGACAGACCTACTTCTACACACTGTCGTACCGCAATACGGGCAACCAGGTGGCGACAGGGGTAATCATCCGCGACGCGGTACCGGTCTACACCACCTTCAACGCGGCGGCGAGCCAGCCCACGACCTGGTCCTGCGCCGACGGCAGCCCACCCGCGACCATCTGTGAGTTCAATGTGGGCAGCCTCGCACCGGGGGCCACGTCCGAAATTGCGCGCTTCGGGCTGCAGACCGTGTTCCCCGCCCCCGCCGGGGCCGAGGTGATCCTCAATGCGGCGAACATCGAGGACGACGGCAGCAATACCGGCGGCACACCGATCACCGACAGCGACGGCGACACCACACCCTTCATCGCCACACCCGACATGGTGATCACCAAGAGCAACGACGCAGGTGTCGTGCGCCTCGACGAGATCATCACCTACGAGATTGACTACAACAACGCGGGCAACCAGGATGCGACAGGGGTCATCGTGCGCGAGACCGTGCCCCGCGGTACCGAGTTTCTCGCTGCGGACAGTCTGCCCACCGTGTGGAGCTGCCCGGACGGTTCGCCCGGGGGTACGGTCTGCAGTGTCGGCGTCGGCGACCTCGGGGCCGGTAACGGCGGCGATCTCAGTTTCGCTGTGCGCGCCGTGCGCGTCACCCAGGACAACCAGGTGCTGAACGTCGCCGAGATTAATGACGACGGCACCAACGGCACCGACCCGACACCGGAAAATAACATCACGCGCTTCATCAATGTCTTCAGAATCGATAAAATTCCCGTAATGCCGCTGCCGATGATGGCGCTGCTGGTGCTGGCACTGCTACTCGTCGGCGCACGCCATTCGCGACGGCGCTGACACTCATCGCGCGGGGCCCACCGGCCGCGCACCACAGCCGAGGATTAATCATGAACGCCACGAGGACCGCTCTCGCACTTCTGCTCACCGCGCTCACCGCCTGTAGCGCCGAACCACCCCCGGAGCAGCCCCGCTACGAGATCGTCGCGAACATGCACCAGACCATGGAGTGGATCCTGGAACCCGCGGTGGACGTCCTCTGGGACTCCGCCGGCTTCATTATTGACGCCGAGGGCGAGACGGACCTCGCCCCGACCAACGACGCGGAGTGGAACAGGGTCATGGCGGCGGCCGTCACGCTGACCGAGGCGGCCAACCTGCTCATGCTGCCGGGGCGCGCCGCACCGGAGTACGACTGGATCGAGTACTCCAGGGGGCTGGTGGACGCGGGCAAGCTCGCCATCGCCGCGGCGGAAGCGCAGGACGCCGACGCACTGTTCGACGCGGGCGGGCGGATCTACCAGGTTTGCCGCGCCTGTCACAACCAGTACTGGCCGGAGGCCCGCGACGACTGATGCGCACCGCCCTCGTCGCAGGCCTCTTTCTCGCGTTCTACGGTCTCCCCGGCCTGGCGCACGACCTGTCGGCGGACGACGCCGTCTTTGTGCAGGGTCTCGAGGGTGCAGCCGCGGGGCCGTTCCTGTACCTAGGGGCCAAGCACATGTTCACGGGGCTCGATCACCTGCTGTTCCTGCTCGGGGTTATATTTTTCCTCTACCGCGGTCGCGACGTACTGCTCTATGTCACGCTTTTCACCATCGGCCACAGCCTGACACTGTTGCTCGGCGTGTGGGCCAACTGGCAGGTCAGCGAACACCTGGTGGATGCAATCATCGGCCTGTCGGTGGTGTACAAGGCCTTCGAAAATATGGGCGGCTTCGACGCGCTGGGTTTCCGACCGGACACGCGGGTGGCGGTGCTCGTCTTCGGACTGTTTCACGGCCTGGGCCTGGCCACCAAGTTACAGGGTTACATCGCCACCGGCGACGGCCTCCTCACCAACCTGGTCAGCTTCAACGTCGGCGTTGAACTGGGACAGCTTCTGGCACTGGCGTTCATCCTGGTCGCCCTTGTCGAGTGGCGCCGCCACGACAGCTTCCGCCGCCAGGCGTTCGCGGCGAATACCGTGCTGATGTGTGCGGGGTTCCTGCTCGCCGGCAACCAGTTTGCCGGATACCTGTTCGCGTGAACGGCGAGGGTCGCAGGGCGGTTATCGCCGGTGCCGGCGCGCTGCTGGTCGCCTGCGCGGTGCTGGTCGTCGCCGTATTGCCCGCGGAGTACGGTTTCGACCCGCTGGGTACCGGTGCCGCCCTGGGCCTGACCGGCCTGGCGGAAGAGAATTCCGGCGCCCTCAATTCACGGGAGGGAGCCTGGCGCGAGGACCGCATCGAGTTCCAGCTCGCGCCCTTCGAGGCGCTGGAGTACAAGTACCGCATGACCGGGGGCAGCGCGCTGCTCTTTGACTGGCGGGCCGGCAGCGAGGTGCTGTTCGACATGCATGCAGAGCCCGACGGCGCCGCGCCTGGCTACGCCGAGAGTTTCGCCAAGTCCCGCAGTTCGGGTGAGGCCGGCAGCTACACGGCGCCCTTCGACGGCATCCACGGCTGGTTCTGGCAGAACCGGGGACAGGAGGATGTGACTGTGGTGCTGGAAACCCGCGGTTACTTCAGCGGGGCGGTGGAACTGCGCGACGGCCGCGAATTCGAGTACGACTTCGAGACACCGGGCGGGAATCAGCCGTAGGCCAACTCCAACAGTTCGATCACCGACTGGATTTCGCCCCACCAGTAGACGACGAAACCGAGAATGACGCCGCTCGCGGCGAGCAGCGCGGCGGCCTGCAGGTCCTTGAGGTCATTTTCATCACCCGGCATACAACACCTACCCCGAGAATCCGATCCAGCGGCCTGTTGCGGCCACCGAGAACCAGATCATGAGCGAGGCCACCGCCACCAGGCGCAGGGTCCACGGATGTACCGCGTCCGCCCTGGCGACAAGCGGTCGACGCACAATGTAAGTGAACAGCACGCCGACGACGAGCGCCAGCATCTTGTACCAGAACACCGCCAGGTAATAGACCTTCACCGCCACTCCGCAGGCCATGAACACCCCGGTGGCGACCACCACGACGAGGCTCCAGAAAAACAGGCGATGGCAGTTTTCCTGCACCGTGGACAGCGGCACGTCGCGCAGCACCACACCCAGCACCCGGCCGTCCGACGCCAGCACCGCCCCGCCGAGCAGCGCCATGGACAGCAGGTGGAACGCCTGCACGGTGGCAAATGCCGCTCCCCAGGTCTTGCCGACAACACCGAAAGGCGTGGTCTCCATCCACTCGAAAAACGGCAACAGCGACTCCCAGGTGGCGACGCGCGCACCGCTGAGGGCGAAGCCGAGACCGAGACCGGCGAGCGCGACCACCGCCAGGCTGCGACCGTAGGGCAGCGCGGCCACTAGAACTGCTCCTGGCCGGGCACACAGCCGGCGAGGGCCGCCACGAAAGGTGAGGGTTCACCAATGCAGTCGAACCAGTCGTAGGCGATGAAGCGGCCGCAGATCACGATCAGCGTCCAGAACAGCAGCGACAACGCGGCGCCTACACGCAGGTTGAAGGGGGCGCGGGGCGCTGTATCCCAGCCCGCCTGTGCGGCGCGCATCCGGCGGTGAAACAACCACGCATTGACCGCCGCCGCCGCGAGCAAAACGAGCTTGATACGCAGCCAGAGGCTCTGCGAACTGCGCACGGGAATGGCGTAGAACAGCAAAAGGCCCGTGATGATCATGACGCTGAAGCCGACCAGCATCGGCGTATTGAGACGCCGCGCCACTTCGCTCGCCGGTACGCCGGGCAAGGCCAGCCCCAGCATGCGCAGGTCGATCAGGAAGAGCATGCCCAGGCTGAGCATCAGCGTCAGCACGTGGGTGGACTCGATCCAGTTGTACATGTAATACGACTCGTGCAGCCCGGTGCTCCAGGCGTGGCCGTCGAGCCAGAGGGCGAAGTCGTAGACGAGTTCGTTCAAAAAATCAGCCAGTCTTCGCTATTTTTCCGTCGGGTCCGCGCCGTCCTTCGGTGCGCCCGTCCCCGAAGAACCCATGAATACCCTGCGCCCGTCGGCGAAAATGAGGTCGCGACCGTTGGCTTTGCACGCCGGTTCACAGCGCTTGTCCTTCGCCTGGTAGCCGCGCACGTGTATCTCGCTGCCGATCGGCAGTGAACGCTTGTGAATGCCCGCGCGCAGCAGGGTGTTGGGGGTGCCCCCCTCCACCATCCAGACCACCGAGATCCCCGCCTCGTCGACCACTTCCAGGTGTATCCAGGCATGGGGGTTGATCCACTCGACTTTTGTTACGACCCCCTGCAGGTTGACGGGCGCGTCCTTGTCGAACTCGGCGGAAAAGGCGTGGTGGCCCCAGGCGTGCCAGGACAGGGCAGCCGCCAGCGGCAGCGCCAGCAGGACAATCAATCCGGTGCGTTTCATAGCTCTTTCCCCTCTTCCTGCCGGGCACCGGCCAGGATATTCGGCAGCCCGTAGTTGCCCTCGTGGCAGGCGTACTCGTAAATGGGCCCCTCGCTGGCACGCAGGGTCATCTCACCGGTCCATGGCTGCCTGTAGATGCTGTCGTCCGTGACCGTGAACCGGTACAGGATTTCATTTTCGTTGAGGCGAGTAAAGCGCTCTTCCACCACGCTGTCCTCGGTCATGTACAACTGGTGCTTGATCGCCAGCCGGATATTCTGCTGCGGGTGGAACTGGGTGGTGCGCACCACGAGAGTGTCGCCGTCCCAGTGCCCGATGCTGTCGCCCAGCCAGGGCCGCACCGCGGCTGGCAACGGGTCGGCGTTCATGCGCACCGTGCGCACGTTGTGGTTCATCTCCACCAGGATGTAGATATTGTCCTGCGACTGCACGAACTGGTAGTTGTTGTTGTACAGCACCGGCAACATGGGCGGGCCGCCGGATGACCCGAAACCCACGGTGCAGCGCTCGCCATTGGGGCGCTCCTCGGGATTGTCGTGCCGGGTCATCATGCGAAAGCCGTTCCAGTAGAACCGGCTGCGGCCCCAGATCGTATAGGGCACCTGCCCGTCATCCGGGTCGACGATAATCGAACTGCGGGGTTCGCCCTTCACCCTCAGAACCCGTGTTCCCGGGTCCACCCAGAACGCGTTGTAACCGCCCACGTTCTCGCCCGCCTCCAGGTCGCCTTCCGGCAGGTTGTCGATCTCCTCCAGCAGCTCGGCCCCGGAGTCCTCGATGAATTTCGCCTGGGCCTCGGTCAGCACCAGTTGTTCGATTTCCTCGGGGCGGTGCAGCGTGGTCACGGTGGCGCTGGTCCAGATACCCTGCAGGTCCGGGTCGCCCCAGGGCATGCGGGGGATTTCCCAGTCTTCCGCCGACGCCAGTGCCGGCAGCAGTCCCAGAAGCAGTATGGCGGTCACTCTCATGGACTTTCCCTCCACGTTTGCCGGCCTAGTCCAGCGGTTCCTTGCGCAGGTGGCCGTACATCATTTCCTCCACGTATTCCACGCAGTTGAACTGCAACATGTTCGCGTCCGCACCGACACGCCGGTACAGCGGCATGCTGATCGTCCAGGGGCGGGTGAATACCTGGGGGTCCTCCATGGTGGCGGAGTACTCGATCGTGTGGTCCGAGGTGCGCGTGAAACGCTCCGTCACCTTCAGCTGGTCGGTGTGGTAATTGCCGGCGCGGTCGAACCAGCTGCGGTCGTTGAACCCCGAGGACTCGATCACCAGCGTGTCGCCCTCCCAGCGCGCCCATGACAGGCCCATCCAGGAGTCGATGGGCGCCGGGCCCGGATCGGATAGCTCGACGTTGCGCACGGCGCCCGCGTAAGCGTAGGAGAACAGCAGCGCGTCGTCGTTCTGCACGATGCGGAAGGGGTGCGGCATGTAGGTGGCGCGGGGAATGCCGGGGAGGTAGCAGTACACCTCCGGATCCGCGGTCACCCAGTTCTCGCGGTTTTCCTCCCGCTGGGCCAGCGCCTCCGGCTTGTAGGGAATCTCCCCTCCCTCCACAACACCGAGGCTGGGGGGCAGTGCGCCCACGGCGCCCAGGGCCACAAGTTCCTTGGCCGGGACAGGGACGACCCGACCCTCGCGCATGACCTGGGCGGCGCGGCCCGTGTGGGCTTCCAGGTTGTGGTTGGCGGTATTGAGCACCTGCCAGACGCCGGTGAAGTCCACCTTGCCGTCGGCGGTGCGTGGCGGTTCGTACTCGGCGCTCGCGGGTGCCGCGAGTGACAGCGCGGCCGCCAGCAGGGGGAGATAGAAAAGGAAGCGCTTCATGGTCTGGTTCTCCTGGGTATTATTGTGCCCGCAGCCCCTCGGGGAGTGCAAAGGCTATCAGGTAGTCGCCGGGGGGGCTGCCGCCCGCCCAGTGGCCGCCCGCGGCGATCACCACGAACTGGCGGCCGTCGGGGCGCACCTGGTAGGTCATCGGTAGCGCGTTGCCCGCGGTGGGCAGGTCGCCCTGCCACAATTCCTCGCCGGTTTTCACATCGAACGCACGCAACACGTGTTCGTTCGACACACCCGAAAATACCAGGCCCGTGTCGGTCATCATCGGGGCGGCGAAACCCGGCAGGCCCTCGAACCACCAGAAGGGGAAGGGCGCCATGTCGCGGGTAGTACCCATCGGTACGCTCCACAGGTACTCGCCCGACACCAGGTCGATGGCGTCGAGGGTGCCCCAGGGCGGCGCGGTGCACGGCAGCCCGAGCGGTGACGTGGCGAACCCGGTTTTGACACAGTAGGGGGTGCCCTCCTGGGGTTGCGAGGCGTCGCCGCACTCGCTGCGGGGAATGAGCCGTGTGGAGCCCGGCACGCGTGTGGTGTACATCACCATGACCCCGGTGTCCGGGTGGATCGCGGGCGAGCCCCAGTTATTGCCGCCGGCGTTGCCGGGGACATTGATGGTGCCCTCCAGCGAGGGCGGCGTGTACATGCCCTCGTTGCGCATCGTCTCGATACGGTCAGCACACTGGCCGCGATCCCAGAAGGTCAGACCCCAGGCCATGTCGGGGGTGATCCTGCCGTCGGTCATGTGCGGCACGTGCGTCGGGAAGGGCTGGGTCGGCGACAGGTATTCCTCCGGCATTTTCCCTTCCTGGGGCACCGGCCGCTCCTCGACGGGCCAGATCGGCTCACCCGTGGCGCGGTCGAAGACAAAGGTCAGCCCCATCTTGGTGACCTGTACCAGGGCCGGGATTTCTTCCCCCGCTACGGTGAGTGTCAAAAGAGCCGGCTGTGCCGGCGTGTCGTAGTCCCACAGGTCGTGGTGCACCATCTGGAAATGCCAGGCGACTTCACCGGTATCCCCGTGCAGTGCAACCACGGAGCTGGACGCAGCGAGCGGCAAGACCTGTCCGGATTTTGGCGAGGGCG
>Ga0126341_1000016_pt1 | contig 31832 bp, 27 predicted proteins | sample OrbTmetagenome_FD_97057 | JGI IMG/M metagenome (GOLD analysis project Ga0126341, IMG submission 97057) | Coral microbial communities from Florida Keys, Florida, USA - Orbicella T D metagenome | ecosystem: Host-associated > Invertebrates > Cnidaria > Coral | place: Florida Keys, Florida, USA... | reverse complement strand
TGTCTGGGATTACCGATATGGGATACGCTCATCGACGCTCTCTCCGGATGCCGTTGTACCGATAATGTGTACGTAATTTGGTGGAGGACCCCAGTCATCAGTAAGCAATTGGTGTATGAGCTGCTTACCTTCGTAGCCCTGCTCCCTCAAATCTTTGAGGCGAGTGAGAATTTCTTCAGTTTCCTCAAATTCAAGTAAACTTCCATCGACCAAGTGTGCTCTCACTTCCAGCATCTATCCCCCCTGGACACTTACCAGCTAAGTATATAGACCGGTCGAGTGAAGGCCGGGTCCCTGTATGTACTAGACACGCGCCCCAGCATCACATGCTTTTCCTATTGAAATCAGACATCTGTAGAGCACTCTCCATCAACCTGCCTCAAACAATAGCCTATCGGGAATTTGAAATTCATCAAATTCGATCAATGTGAGCGCCAACCGCTGTCGGATACTACTTTTGTTTCAATGGCTTGCAGGTGGAGATGGGGGGCGGAATGAGCAGGCCCCCTGAAAAAGGGCATCAATTCCGTCCACCGATGGCGGTTTATCAGGCTCGTCGTGTGATTTATCGTGGCTCGGGCCGCGTCAACAGGAAGGCCGATACCGTAATCAGTATCACGGTAACACCACCCACCATCCACGGATTGGGAACGCGCAGGTAAAGAACCACCCACCCGATCGTGATCAGCACGATGGCGGTGACCTTGCTCGAGCGGGAGATAGCGCCCTGCTCTTCCCAGTCAATGAGCAGCTTGCCGAAATGTGGGTGCGCGTACAGCCAGCGGTGCAGGCGCTCGGAACCCCTAGCCGCGAACCATGCGGTGAGAAGCAGGAAGGGAACGGTGGGCAGGCCCGGCACCACCACCCCGATCAGTGCCAGGGCGAGAAAGAAGTAGGCGAGCAGCAGCGCCACCCAGCGGGTCATGGGGCGCTCCGGTCACGGGCTGGCAATTGCCGGGTAAGCCCAGGGAAGTTCACAGCGCCTTGAAGAAGACCTTCGAGTTGCGTTGCAGGTTGTACAGGGCCTGCTTTTCGTCGGGCAGTTGATCCCGGCCCCCCTCGACAAACCCCTGCTCGATGAACCAGTGCGCGGTCTGCGTGGTCAGCACGAACAGGCGCTCCAGGCCCAGCCTGCGCGCCTCCTGTTCCAGGGCCTCGAGCAGCTGCCGGCCGCGCAGGCCGCCGCGGTAGTCCGGGTGGGACACGATACACGCCACCTCGCCCACGCGTTCCTCCGCGAAGGGGTACAGCGCCGCGCAGGCAATGATCCGCCCGTCCCGCTCCAGCAGGCGGAAGCGGCCTATCTCCTGTTCCAGCAGTTCCCGCGAGCGCTTCAGCAGGATGCCCTCCTGCTCCAGCGGCTCGATCAGTTCGAGTATGCCGCCCACGTCGTCGATGGTCGCCTCGCGCGACTGCTCGAAGGCGTCGCTGGACACCAGGGTGCCGCTGCCGTCGTGGGTGAACAGTTCCTCGAGCAGCGCGCAGTCGTCCGTGTGGCTGATGATGTGGCAGCGCGGCACGCCCTGCAGGCAGGCGCGCTTCGCGGTCTGCAACAGCGCGGCCTGTTCGTCGTCCGCCACGGCCATGTCGTTGATCTCGCCCACGGCGCACTGGCGCACGAGGTCTCCGGCCGAGTCGGTCACACCCGCGCCCGCCCCGAACAGCACCAGCTTGTCCGCGCCGATGGCCGCGGCGCACTGCACGGCAATGTCCTCCAGCGCGAGGTTGAAGATCTCGCCGGTGGGCGAATAGCCGAGGGGTGACTGCAACACGATGGAGCCGTCGCGCAGTTGCCCGTGGATGCCTTCGGCGTCGACGCGCCGCACCTTGCCCGTGTGCTGGAAGTCGACACCGTCGACCACGCCGATGGGCCGCGCGGTGACGAAGTTCCCCGAACACACGCGCATCTGGGCGCCTTGCATCGGTGAGTTGGGCAGCCCCATGGACAGCAGCGCCTCGATCTGTGCGCGCAGTGACCCGGCTGCATCCTTTACATGTTCCAGCGCGGCGTTGTCGGTGATGCGGATATTGTCGTGGAAGGCGCCTTTCACGCCCGCGTTGGCCAGGCGCTCGTCGATCTGGCTGCGCGCGCCGTGAATCAGCACCAGGCGCACGCCGAGGCTGTTCAGCAGGGCGATGTCGTGGATGATATTCCGGAAGTTTTCATCGCGCGCGGCGGCGCCCCCCAGCATCAGCACGAAGGTCTTGCCCCGGTGCATGTTGATGTAGGGTGCCGTGTTCCTGAACCAGCGGATATGCTCCCGTCCCGGTGTCGTCACGCTCACTTCCAAGCCATTGATAAATCGAAACTTATCAAGGGTACCGAAAGGGGAAGGGAACCACCAAGGCAATATTGCACAAGTACCCCGGCTGGGGTGAGTGCGGCCTCAGGTGCAGTAGTGGCCGATACAGTCCTTCAGCAGGTCGATGCAGGGCTGTACCTGCTCCAGCTCCAGGTACTCGTCGGGCTGGTGGGCGCGGTCGATGGAGCCCGGGCCCATGATGATGGTCTCCATGCCCAGCTGGGCCAGGAAGGGGGCCTCGGTGGCGAAGTCCACCGCCTCGGCGGCGTGCCCGGTCAGTTTCTCCGCCAGTTTCACCAGTTCGCTGTCGGCGTCCTGCTCGAAAGGGGCCACGTCGGAGATAAGCGAACTCAGTTCGATATCCAGTTCGCGTTCCTCCGCTATGCCCTCCAGGCGCCCTGCGATCTCGGAGCGCACCGCCGCGTTGTCGCCGCCGGGGATCATGCGCACGTCGAAGTGCAGTTCCGCCTGGCCGCAGATGCGGTTGGGACTGTCGCCGCCGTGGATGCAGCCGAGGTTCATGGTCGGGGTGGCCACGCCGAAGGCGGGGTTGCGGTGACGCCCCTGCAACTGGGTGCGGAAGGCCAGCAGGTCGGCAATCACCGCGTGCATACCTTCCAGGGCACTGTTGCCCAGTGCGGGGTTGGAGGAGTGTCCGGCGCGGCCGGTCACGCGCACCGCCTCCATCATGATGCCTTTGTGGGTGCGCACCGGCACCAGCGACGTGGGCTCGCCGATGATGGCCGCCCGCGCCTTCGGGTAACCGGCGGCGGCCAGCGCGCGGGCCCCGTTCATGGAGCTCTCCTCGTCGGCGGTGGCCAGCAGCACCAGCGGTTTGTCGAGATGGGTGTCGGCAAAGCTCGCCGCCGCGGCCATGGCCACGGGAAAGAAGCCTTTCATGTCGGTGCTGCCCAGGCCGTACAGGCGCTGGTCGCGCTCGGTCAGCGCCAGCGGGTCGCTCTGCCAGCGGCCTTCATCAAAGGGCACGGTGTCGGTGTGTCCCGACAGCACCAGCCCGCCGGGGCCGCTGCCGCGGGTGGCGATGAGGTTAGCCTTCGCGCCGTCCGCGGTGACGTCCTGGATCTCGATGGCAAAACCCATGTCCTCCAGCCACTGCGCCAGCAGGTCGACGACCGCGCGGTTGCCCTGGTCCCAGCGCGCGTCCGTGGAACTGACCGAGGGCGTACCCACCAGCTGCCGGAGCCGGTCGAGTACGAGCTGGTGTTGCTGGGGCATGGGGTCGTGTGTCCGGTGACCGGGTGGGAGGAGCGACCAGTCTAGTCAAGGCGGACCCCCGCGGCAATCGGCACCCTGTCACAGCTTCCGGGGGTGCCGCCTGTGTTAGCATGGAACGGGTGACTGTCACACATCAGGGGCGCGGGTAGTACATGACATCACAGTTCAACGAGCAGACCATGGAACACCGGCTGAATCTGTCCACGCTGGCCCACGACCTGCATGAAGACGGCCGTATCACCGACGAGGACCTGGCGAAGGTCAATCACTCCGCCACGCTGCGCGTGCATCCCCTCGTGTTCCTCGCCGAGCAGCACCTGCCCGACGCGGTGCGCCCCGGGCGCCATCTCGACATGCCCGCCCTGCTCGCCTGGCTGGGCAACCGGGTGGGACAGAAGGTGTACGAAATCGATCCCCTGAAAATCAACGTAACGGCCATCGCGGAAGTGATGTCCCGCGCTTTCGCCGAGCGCCACCGCATTCTCGCTGTCGAGGTGAGCGACGAGGAGGTGGTCATCGCCAGCAGCGAACCCTATATGCGCTCCTGGGAAAACAACCTCGAGCACGTGCTGCGCAAACCGATCCGCCGCGTGCTGGCTGACCCGAGGGAGATCACCCGCCACACGGCGGAGTTCTACAGCATGGCGATCTCCGTGCGCGGCGCCGGCGCGGCGGACAAGCAGGGCGGCGGTCCGGAGCTGGGGAACCTCGAACAAATGCTGGAACTGGGCTCGATGAAAGAGCCCGACGCCAACGACCAGCACATCGTCAATATTGTCGACTGGCTGTTGCAGTACGCCTTCGAGCAGCGCGCCAGCGACATACACCTGGAGCCCCGGCGGGAGATTTCCCACGTGCGCTTCCGCATCGACGGTGTGCTGCACGCGGTCTACGAACTGCCCGCCCAGGTGGGCGCCGCCGTGTGCAGCCGCATCAAGATTCTCGGCCGTATGGACCTGGCGGAAAAGCGCCGGCCCCAGGACGGCCGCCTGAAGACGCGTTCCCCCGCGGGCAGCGAGGTGGAACTGCGCCTGGCCACCCTGCCCACCGCCTTCGGCGAGAAGCTGGTCATGCGCATCTTCGACCCGGACGTACTGCAGCGGAGTTTTGAGGAGCTGGGCCTGGCGGACGAGGACCTGCGGCACTGGCACGACATGACCTCCACCGGCAACGGCATCGTGCTGGTCACCGGCCCAACCGGTTCGGGCAAGACCACCACGCTCTATTCCACCCTGCGCCAGCTCGCCCAGCCGGAGGTGAACGTCTGCACCATCGAGGATCCCATCGAGATGGTCGAGGGCGCCTTCAACCAGATGCAGGTCAATCACGGCATCGACCTGGATTTTTCCTCCGGGGTGCGCGAGCTGATGCGCCAGGATCCCGACATCATCATGGTCGGTGAGATTCGCGACCTGGAGACGGCGAACATGGCCATCCAGGCGGCGCTCACCGGACACCTCGTGCTGTCCACGCTGCACACCAACGACTCCCCGGGCTCCGTGTCGCGCATGCTCGAACTGGGCGTGCCCGCCTACCTGGTGAAAGCCACCGTGCGCGGCATCATGTCCCAGCGGCTGGTGCGCATCCTGTGTCCGGAGTGCAAGGAGCTCGGCCCGGTCGACATGGACGCCTGGCAGCAACTGGTGCACCCGTTCAGCGCCGAGCCGCCCGCACAGATGGCGCACCCGGTGGGCTGTCGCGCCTGTCGCGAGACCGGTTACATCGGGCGCCAGGGTATCTACGAGGTCCTCGTGAACACCCCCGCCATCCAGTCCCTCATCCGCCCGCAGATCGACACCAACCGCATTCGCGAGGTGGCCATGGGCGAGGGCATGCACACCCTGCGGTTGAGCGGTGCGGCCAGGGTCGCGCGACACGAGACCACCATCGAGGAGGTCATGCGGGTCGCGCCCCCCCTGGAAACCTGATTCGGCGCGCCGGCACCCGGCCCGGTGATCGCGCCCGACTGCGACAACCTGCCACCGCCCCTGGCGGAGGCCGCGGGCCGGGCCTGGGAGGCGATCCGCGAGCGCGCGGGCGACGGCCTCACCGCCGCCCTCGCCGGTGCCGGGCAGGAATTCGAGGTACAGCTCGCCCGCGCACTCTCCTGCAGTGCCTATATTGCCGAACAACTCAGGCACCATCCCGACCTCCTGGTGGAACTGGCGGTGTCCGGCGATCTCGCCCGCAGCCTGGGCGAGGCGGAGTTCGCCGATAGCCTGGCCGCCGCCCTGGCGGAGGAGCGTTCCAAAACGAACGCTGAGGTGAGTTTAAGAGAGAGCACAGAACTCACCCCGGTGCTGCGGCGCTGGCGCCGGCGCCACATGGTGCGCATTCTGTGGCGGGATTTCTGCCGCCTGGCCGACACGCTCGAGACTGTGCGCGACACCTCCCTGCTGGCCGAGGCCGCCATCGCGACCGCCCTGGAACGGGTGCACGGGGAGAGCGCGGCGCGTTTCGGCACACCGGTGGGCGCCGTCAGCGGCGAGCCCCAGCAGCTCGTGGTACTGGCCATGGGTAAGCTGGGGGCGCGGGAACTCAACGTCTCCTCGGACGTCGACCTGGTCTTCACCTACCCGGAATCCGGCGTGACCGAGGGAGGTGAGCGCTCACTCAGCAACGAGGAATTCTTCACCCGGGTCGGCCGCGGGCTGATCGCCGCGCTGGACCAGGTGACCGCCGACGGCTTCGTGTTCCGGGTGGACATGCGCCTCAGGCCCTACGGCGACAGCGGCGCCCTGGTGCACAGCTTCGACGCGCTGGAGAACTACTACCAGGACCAGGGCCGCGACTGGGAGCGCTACGCCCTGGTCAAGGCGCGCCCCATCACCGGGGACCCCGCCCGGGCCGCGGCGCTGATGGAGACCCTGCGCCCCTTCGTCTATCGCCGCTACGTGGACTTCGGCGCCATCGAGAGCCTGCGCGGCATGAAAGAGATGATCAACGCGGAGGTGCGGCGCCGGGGGCTGGAGGACGATATCAAGCTGGGCAGCGGCGGCATTCGCGAGGTGGAGTTTATCGCCCAGTGTTTCCAGCTCATCCGCGGCGGCCGCGAGCCCGGGCTCGCGCAGCGTGAGCTGTTGCCGGTGCTCCAGGAGTGCGCGCGCCTCGGGTGCCTGCCGCCGGACTCGGTGGCGGCGCTGCGCGCGGCCTACCTGTTCCTGCGCGACAGCGAGCACGCGATCCAGGGCTACCGCGACCGGCAGTCCCAGGACCTGCCCGCAGACGACGAGGCCCGGCTGGCCATGGCGACCGTCATGGGTTGCGACAGCTGGGAGGACTACCGGCTGGTGCTGGACGGCCACCGGCAGCGTGTGGCGCGTCATTTCGCGGAGCTGATCGCGCCGCCCCGGGACACCGGGCGGGACGCGGAGGCGCCGCACCCGGGGGAGGAACTGAGCGGCGACGAGCTCGTGGCGCTCGGATACCGGCGCGCCGCGCAGTCCCTGGCGCACCTGCAGGACCTGCTGCAATCGCCGCGCGTGGTCACCCTGCAGGCGGAGGGCCGGGAGCGCCTGGAGCAGTTCATGCCGCGCCTGTTGACGGCCTGCTCGGAGTCACCGGACCCCGACCTGTCGCTGGAGCGCGTGCTGCCCCTGGTCACCGCGGTGCTGCGCCGTAGCGCCTACCTTGTGCTGCTCATGGAAAATCCGCCCGCGCTGGCGGAACTGGTCGCGCTGTGCGGCGCCAGTCCCTGGATCGCCGGGCAGATGGCGGCCAACCCCGTCCTGCTGGACGAGTTCCTCGACCGCGCCAGTCTCTACACCGCCCCGGACAAGGGCCTGCTCCGGGAAGAGTTGAGCGAGCAGGTGGCGCGGCTGCCCATCGACGATCTCGAGGCGCAGATGGATGCGCTGCGCTACTTCAAGGCGTCCCACGTGCTGCGCGTTGCGGCGAGTGAACTGTCCGGGCGCCTGCCGCTGATGAAGGTCAGCGACAAACTGACCTGGATTGCAGAGGTGATCCTGGAGCAGGTGCTCGCCGTCGCCTGGGCCGACCTCGCGCGCAAGTACGGCGAGCCCGCCCGCGACTCCTCAGGCACCGCCTTCGCCGTGTACGCCTACGGCAAGATGGGCGGCATCGAACTGGGTTACGGTTCCGACCTCGACCTCGTGTTCATCTGCGACGCCCACCCCTCGGGCGTCACCGACGGCGCGCGCAGCATCGACAACGCGGTGTTCTACACGCGCCTCGGCCAGCGCATGATCCACATCATGGAGACGCGCATGAGCATGGGCCAGCTCTACGAGGTGGACATGCGCCTGCGACCGTCGGGCGAGTCGGGCATGCTGGTCGCGAGCCTGGACGGCTTCGCCAGCTACCAGCGCGAGTCCGCCTGGACCTGGGAGCACCAGGCGCTGGTGCGGGCGCGCTTCGTCGCCGGGGACCCGGGCCTCGCGCAGCGTATCGACGCGGTGCGCGAGGAGATCCTCTGCCAGCGGCGGGACGAGGCCGACCTCGCCCGGGAGGTGGTCGCCATGCGCCACCGCATGCGTAAGCACTTACTACCACAGGGAGACACGAACGATGGGGAATTTCACCTAAAACAGGGTAGGGGAGGTATCGTCGATATCGAATTTATGGTGCAATACGCCGTCTTGGCGTGGTCCCATCGCGAGCCTGGGTTGGCGCGCTGGTCCGACAATGTGCGCATTCTCGAGACCCTGGGCCGGGAAGGCTTTTTTAAGCAGCAGGAGTGCGACGCGCTCACGCAGGCGTATCTCGCCTACCGCTCCGCTGCCCATCAACTTTCCTTGCAGCAGCAGCCCGGCGTGGCCCGGGCCGGGGATTTCGTCGATGCCCGCGCTGCTGTTGCGGCCAAGTGGGATGAACTGTTTGCGCCCTACTCGGAGATTGAAGACGGTGCGGACGACGGTCCCGGCGACCGCCCCGACGACATTGCGGAACGGTTGCCCGGTTATGGCAAAGACGATTGAGAAACAGGACGAATAGAAGAACGAATAGAAAGAAGAATAGAAAGACGATTAAAAACACGATGAAACAGAAGAGCAGAGGAGAGCGGTAATGAGTCTGGCGGATCGCGACGGTCTTATATGGATGGATGGTGAAATGGTGCCCTGGCGGGAAGCCCGGGTGCACGTGCTCACCCACACCTTCCATTACGGCCTCGGCGTGTTCGAGGGCGTGCGCGCTTACCAGACGCCCGATCGCGGCACCTGTATCTTCCGGCTGAAGGAGCACACCGACCGCCTGTTCCGCTCGGCGCACATCCTGTCCATGGACATGCCCTGGGACAAGGACACGCTGAACCAGGCGCAAAAGGATGTCGTGCGCGAGAACGGTCTCGAGGAGGGCTACCTGCGCCCGATGTGTTTTTACGGCTCCGAGGGCATGGGCCTGCGCGCCGACGGTCTGCGCACCCACGTCATGGTCGCCGCCTGGGAGTGGCCCTCGTACATGGACCCGGACGCGCGGGATCGCGGCATTAAAGTGCGCACCTCGTCCTTCACCCGGCACCACGTCAACATCTCCATGTGCAAGGCCAAGGCCAACGGCAACTACATCAACTCCATGCTGGCCCTGCGCGAAGCCCTGGACAGCGGCGCCGAGGAGGCGCTGATGCTGGACAACGAGGGCTACGTCGCCGAGGGCTCCGGCGAGAACGTCTTCGTCGTGCGCGACGACCGCATCTACACGCCGGAGCTGACCTCCTGCCTGGACGGCATCACGCGCAGCACGATTTTCACCCTCGCCGCGGAACTCGGCTACACCATCGAGGAGAAGCGCATCACCCGCGACGAGGTGTACGTGTGCGACGAGGCGTTCTTCACCGGCACCGCCGCCGAGGTGGTGCCCATTCGCGAGCTGGACGGCCGCACCATCGGCAGCGGCAGTCGCGGTCCCCTGACGGAGAAGCTGCAGTCCATGTACTTCGACACGGTGCGCGGCAACCGCAGCGAGAACAGCGAGTGGCTGGAGCCCGTGGCCTGATTTCCACCAGGGGCGCCCGCGCGCTCCGCCCGCGCCCGCCGGCGTGACCTCCGCGCCGGGCGCTATCCTCGTTGTCGGCCCCGCCTGGGTGGGGGACATGATCATGTCCCAGGCGCTCTACCGCCACCTCGCTGATACCCGTCCCGGCGTGGTCGTCGACGTGGTCGCACCACCCGCAACCGCCCCGCTGCTGCAGCGCATGCCCGAGGTGCGCCGCGCCATCGAGTTGCCCGTTGCCCACGGCGAGCTGGCCCTGGGCCTGCGCCGCCGGCTCGGCGCGACCCTGCGCTGGGACTCTTATGAACAGGCAATCGTCCTGCCCAACTCTTTCAAGTCGGCGCTGTTGCCCTGGTTTGCGCGCATCCCGCGGCGCACCGGCTGGCGCGGTGAAATGCGCTACGGCCTGCTCAACGACCTGCGCGTGCTCGACCCCGGGAACTACCCGCGCATGGTGCAGCGCTTCCTCGCCCTCGGGCTGCCGGCGGGTGCGCCCCTGCCCGCGCAATCGCCACGCCCCGCGCTTCTCAGCGATTCGGCGTGCGCCCGCCGGCTCGCCGCCGCGCGCGGCATCGACCCCGGTGCGCCCCTCCTCGCCCTGTGTCCCGGGGCAGCCTTCGGCGGCGCCAAGCGCTGGCCGGCCGACTATTTTGCGGACCTCGCGCGACAGTACCTCGACCGGGGCTGGCACGTGGCCCTGTTCGGCTCGCCCGCGGAGGCGGGGCTCTGTGCGGGCATCGCCGCGGATGCGGGCGACCCCGCGGCGCTGCACAGCCTCGCCGGGGAAACCGACCTGCTCGAGGCGCTGGACCTGCTTTCACTCGCCAGCGCGGTAGTGAGCAACGACTCCGGCCTGATGCACATGGCCGCCGCGCTCGACCGGCCGCTGCTCGCGATCTACGGGCCTACCTCGCCGGTCTTTACGCCGCCGCTTGCGGCTGCGGTGAGTTTGCTGGAGCCAGACATTGACTGCGCGCCCTGTCACGCCCGGGAGTGCCCGCTGGGTCATCACCGCTGCATGCGCGACACCGCCCCGGCCACCGTCGCCGCGGGCCTGGATGCGCTGCTGTCCGCGGCGAAGTCCGTGGCGAGGTCCGTAGCGAGAGACGCGCGGTGAAAGTGCTCGTGGTCAAGATGTCCTCCCTGGGGGACGTGATCCACACCCTCCCTGCGCTGACCGACGCCGCAGGGGTGTTGCCGGGAGTGGGCTTCGACTGGGTGGTGGAGGAGGCCTTCGCCGAGGTCCCCGGGTGGCACCCCGCCGTCGACCGCGTTATTCCCGTGGCCCTGAGGCGCTGGCGCCGCCACCCCCTGCGCGATTTTCGCGGGCCCGAGTGGCGCGCAGCGAGGCGCGCGCTGCGCGAGCGCCGCTACGACGCGGTCATCGACGCCCAGGGACTGCTCAAGAGCGCGTTCATCGCGCGCCTGGTGGATGCGCCCCGTCACGGCATGGACTTCACATCCGCGCGGGAAGCTCTCTCGGCGGTGGCGTACCACCGCCGGGTGCGTGTACCGCGGGACATGCACGCGATCGAGCGCGTGCGCCTGCTGTTCGCCCGGTCGCTGGACTACACGCCCCCGCGCACGACCTGCGACTACGGTGTCGCGTTCGATGGCGCGGTCGCCGGTGGCGACATCTGGTTCCTGCACGGCACCGCCCGCGCGGAAAAATGCTGGCCGGAATCCCACTGGCAGGCGCTGGGACGCGAATGCGCCGCCCGCGGCCTGGCGGTCTGCCTCCCCCGTGGCACCGAGGAGGAGGCGGCGCGCGCCGCGCGCATCGCGGACGCGGTGGCCGCGGCGGGGGGCACCGCGCGGGTGCTGCCGGCGTCGGGCCTGACCGATCTCGCCCGGGAATTCGCCGGCGCGGCGGCGGCGGTGGCCGTGGACACTGGGCTGGGTCATCTCGCGGCGGCCCTCGGCGTACCCGCCGTTTCCCTCTACGGCCCGACGCGTCCGGAGCGAGTGGGCGCCCTCGGGCCCGGTCAGCGCCACCTCTGCGCGACCCACGGCACGGCGATGGCCGCCATCGACCCCGCCGACGTCGGTGCCGCGTTGTTCGAACTGGCCGCGGACCGCCGCGCGGCCCTGGCGGGCTGAGCGTGCGCCTGGCCCTGGCTATCCACCGCTATTTTCCCCACGGCGGGTTGCAGCGCGATTGTCGCGGCCTGCTCGACGAACTGCTGCGCCGCGGCCATGACTGTCGCGTCTACTGCATGGGCTGGGAGGGGGACGCACCCCCGGGGGCGGTCCTGCGAGTGCTGCCGGCCCGCGGGTTGTCCAACCACCGCCGCGACCGGAATTTCCAGCGCGCGGTACAGGCGAACCTGGGGCGGGACCCGGTGGACGGGGTGATCGGCTTCAACCGCATGCCGGGGCTCGACGTCTACTTTGCCGGCGACGCCTGTTTCGCGCAGCGCGCAGCCGCGCGCGGCGCCCTGTACCGTCGCACCCCCCGCGCCCGCCATTACGCCGCGAGTGAGCGTGCCGTCTTCGACCCCGCCGCGGCGACCCGGATTCTGCTGCTCAACGCGACCCAGCGCGACGGCTACCTGCGCCACTACGCCACGCCGCCGCAGCGCCTGCACCTGCTGCCGCCGGGTGTGGCGCCCGACCGCCGCGCCCCGGAAGGCGCCGCCCGGCGCCGCCGCGCACTGCGCGCCGCCCTGGACGCCGCGGAGGGGGAGCTGCTGCTGTTGTTCGTCGGCTCGGCCTTCGACACCAAGGGGCTGGACCGCGCGATCGCCGCACTCGCTGCTCTTTGTGAAGCTCAGCCCGGCCTTGGGGCGCGGCTGCTGGTGGTAGGTGCGAACCGGCGGGACACGCAGGTCCGCCCCTGGCGGCGCCTGGCGAAGCGCCTCGGCGTGGCCGGGCAGGTTGAGTTTCTCGGTGCCCGGGAGGATATCGGTGAGCTGATGCTGGGCGCCGATCTGTTAGTGCACCCGGCGCGCTCCGAGGCGGGCGGCGTGGTGCTTCTGGAGGCCCTCGCCAGCGGGTTGCCGGTGATCGCCTCCGGTGCCTGCGGCTACGCGCCCTGCATTGCCGAGGCGCGCGGTGGCAAGGTGCTCGAGGAGCCCTTCGCGCAGGAGGAACTGGACCGCGCCCTGTTGCGCGCGGTGGATGGGGTCTACCGGGCGGACTGCCGCGAGGGCGGCCTCGCCTGGGCCGGGCGCACCGATCTCGACGCCCTGCACAGGGACGCGGCGGACTGCATCGAAGGGTGGCTCGGCAGTGGCTGATTTCTACCTGCGCCACGACTTTCCCGCGGGCGATATCCAGGGCGCGCAGGGGCTGCTGCACCTGGCCGGTGAGATTGCGGCGGGCGCGTCCACGGGCGACATTTACCGGCAGCGGGAGGGTCGCACCACGCTGCGTTTCGAGCGCGGCGGTCGCCACTACTTTATCAAGCTGCACACGGGGGTGGGCTGGCGTGAGGTGGCGAAAAACCTCGCGCAGGGGCGCGCGCCGGTCACCGGCGCCGCCAACGAGTTCCGGGCCCTGGGCGCACTGGCCGCGGCGGGCGTGGACGTCCCCGGCGTCGCCGCCTATGCCAGCCTCGGCGGCAGCCCCGCGGCGCGGCGCTCGGTGATCGTGACCGACGCCCTGCACAACACGATCAGCCTCGAGGAGGTCTGCGCGAGCTGGTCAGAGCAGCCGCCGGCCCCGGCGCTGCGCATCGCACTGGTGCGGGAATTGGCCCGCATCGCCCGGGCCATGCACGGCGCCGGCGTCAATCACCGGGATTTCTACCTGTGCCATTTTCATGTCGACCGCGACAGCCTCGCCCGGGGGCGCCCCCGCTGTTTCCTCATCGATCTGCACCGGGCCGGGTTGCGCCGGGCGGTGCCGGCGCGCTGGCGCGTCAAGGACCTCGGCGGCCTCTATTTCTCGGCCCGGGACGCCGCGCCCACCCGGCGCGACCGCCTGCGTTTCATGCGCCACTACAGCCCCGGCGGCCTCAGGGCCGCCCTGGACGGGGAGTCCCGTCTGTGGCATGCGGTAGCGGTGAAAGCGAGCCAATTGTGTGCTAAAACTAACGTTCCGGCCCCGGATTCGTCGGTGTAGTGCGTGAGAGGCATAATGATCAACAAGACGACCCTGGTGCATGGCAAGCGCTGGGGTCGGCGCCTGGGCGACAAGCTGAAAAGCCCGCCGTTGGGCATCTCCGCCTGGATCAAGCGCCACACCACCGTCATCAAGGACGAGCCGAAGAAGGTGGTGGCGTTCTTCGAGATAAGAAAGAAGCCTTGCTTTCTTAAACTGTACCGACGCCGCTCCATCTTTTTCAAGCTGCTCTATTTCGCCCGCCTGGGCCGCCCCATGAATTCCTACAAGACGGGGCTTCATCTCGCCGCCGAAGGCGTGCCGGTACCGCGGCCGCTGTGCTGTGTGGTGGTCTCCGAGGGCCTGCTGGTCCTGTCCGAGGCCTTCGTGAGCGACGGCGACTACTGCCAGATCTGGAACGGCTCGCCCGGGCGCGAGCAGGTGCGCAAGATGATGCGCGGGGCGGGGGAGACCATCGCCGCCGCCCACAGCGCCGGTTACACCCACGGCGACTGCAAGTGGAACAACCTGCTGTGGTACCAGGAGACCTGTTTCCTGGTGGACTTCGACGGCGCGCGCAAGATCCGGTTCTCTGCGGAAGCCCGTATGGCCCGCGATATCGCGCGTTTCACCGTGAGCGCGGAAGAGGCCGGCGTCCCCGGCGACATGCTGGAGGAGTTTCTCGACAGCTACCTGCGCGACAGCGACCTCAACCGGGACAGGCTCATCGAGCTGATGCAGCCGCAGCTGGAAAAACTGCGCGGCCGCCACTTCGAGCAGTACGGAATCAGCCCCCAGCCGCTGCTGTAGCCCGCGAGGCATCCCGCATGCGCCGGGCGGCCCAGGCGTAGGCCTCCAAACCCAGTATCTTCGCCTCGGCGCGCGACAGCTCGCGCATCTGCTCGCACCACGCGCTGTAGAAGCGCACCCGGTCCGTTCCGCCGAGTACATCCGCCGGCAGCATGTTGAGCTGCATGAGGTTGCGCAGCAGCATCTTCCCCGGTGGCGGCCGCCGCCGCTGGTTGCGCTCGTTGTCGATAAGGGTGAAGCGGAAGTGGCCGTGCTCGGCGCAGGCCAGGATGTTCCCGGGGCGCAGGTCGCCGTGGATAAAGCCGGACGCGTGGACCCGGCCGATGAACTTGCCCAGGTCGGCCAGCAGCGCTCGTCGCTGTGCGCGGCTGCCGGAAACGCCGGCGGTCTCGCGCAGCCAGGCGTCGATCCCCCGCCCGGGCGCGGCCCGCATGTACAGGTACTCTCGCCCACGGCCAACCCGGCCCCAGGCCACGTTCTCCGGGGCGCCGATACCCGCGTGGCGCAGTGCATCGGCATTGTTTCGGGCGCGCGTCGCGCGGCTGCTCCGCAGGCGCGACTTCAGCGCCTCCGCGGGGCTGCGGGGCAGGAACTCCTTGAAATACAGCTCCCGTTCGGTATTGACGGCGACCCGGGTATAGGCGGAGCTGGCGACGCGCTCCCAACCCGGCGGCAGGAAGTCCTCCGCCAGTTGCTCGGCGCAGTGCTGAAGTTCGTCGCGGTCGATGACCCGTGTCCCCGGGGTGGTGTCTTTTCTGCCCATTCTACCCGGGCGCCTCCTGTGCGTCTGCACCGGGGGGCGCTGTGACAAGCGCGTGGGCGGCGGTATATGATAGCGGGCGTTTTTTGGCCCGTGGCGGCGCCTGCCCGCGGCGCGGGCCCGGCCTCGCAGTGGAGATAATCACTTGGAACAGACCGTACTGGTTGTGGGAGCCGGCGGACAGCTCGGTCGCGAGTTGCCGCGCACCGTCGCGGAGGGGGTGCGCTGTGTCGCGCTGTCCCGCGCCGATGTCGACATCGCGGACGCCGACGCCCTGGCGCGCTGCCTGGACGAGGTGGCGCCGCGACAGGTCGTCAACGCCGCGGCGTACACCGCGGTGGACAAGGCGGAGTCGGAGCCGGACGCGGCGCGCGCCGGCAATGTCGACGGCCCCGCCAATCTCGCCCGCGCCTGTGCAGAGCGCGGACTGCGCCTGGTGCACGTCTCCACCGACTTCGTCTTCGATGGCACCGCCTCCACGCCCTACGCACCGGACGCGCCCACCGCGCCCCTGGGCGAGTACGGCCGCAGCAAACTGGCCGGGGAAGAGGCCGTGGTCGAGGCGCTGCCCGACGCATTGATCCTGCGCACCGGCTGGGTGTACTCGGCGTTCGGCAACAATTTCGTCAAGACGATGCTGCGTCTTATGAGCGAGCGCGACGAACTCACCGTGGTGGCGGACCAGGTGGGTACGCCCACCTGGGCGCGCGGTCTCGCCGGGGCCTGCTGGGCGGCGGTGGCGAGGCCCGAACTTTCGGGTATCTATCACTGGAGCGACGCGGGCGTGTGCAGCTGGTACGACTTTGCCGTCGCAATCTGTGAAGAGGGGCAGGCGCTGGGCCTGCTCGACAGCGCCACGCAGGTGCGGCCTATTCCCGCGGCCGAGTACCCCACGCCGGCGACGCGGCCCGCGTACAGCGTGCTGGACAAGGCGGCCGCCTGGCGTGACTTCGAACTGCAGGGTGTGCACTGGCGCCAACAGTTGCGTGCTATGCTTGCCGATTTAAAGGAGCTTGAGCATGTCTAGGTCACTGCTGGTGACGGGCGCGGCCGGTTTTATCGGCGCGAACTTTGTCCACTACTGGATGGGACAGCATCCCGATGACCGTGTCGTCGCCTACGATGCACTGACCTACGCGGGGAACCGCGAAAATCTCGAGCCGCTCCAGGGCAACGCCAATTTCACCTTTGTGCAGGCGGACATCTGCGACTACGACCGCGTACTCGCGACGCTCGAGCAGCACGGCGTGGACACCATCGTGCACTTTGCCGCGGAGAGCCACGTGGACCGCTCCATCACCGGCCCCGACGCGTTCATCGAGACCAATGTCGTAGGCACCCACGTGCTGCTCAAGGCCGCGCGCCAGCACTGGCTGCTCGGCGAGGAACAGGTTCCACACCGCTTCCACCATGTCTCCACCGACGAGGTGTACGGCTCGCTGGAGAAGGAGGCGCCCGGGTTTCACGAGGAACAGAAGTACGAGCCCAACTCGCCCTACTCGGCGAGCAAGGCGGCGTCGGACCACCTTGTGCGCGCGTACCTGCACACCTACGGCCTGCAGGTCACCACGAGCAACTGCTCCAACAACTACGGCCCCTACCACTTTCCCGAGAAGCTCATCCCGCTGTGCCTGACCAATATACTGCGCGGCCGTGCACTGCCGGTCTACGGCGACGGCAGCAACATCCGCGACTGGCTCTACGTCGAGGATCACTGCCGCGGCATCGAACTGGTGCTGCAACAGGGGGTTGTCGGGGAGACCTACAATATCGGCGGCAACAACGAGTGGAACAACCTCGACATCGTTCACCTGCTCTGCGACCAGATGGACGCGCGCTTCGCCAGCGAACCTTCGCTGGCCGGGCGCTTCCCGGACGCGCCCTGCGTGGGCGGCGGCAGCGCCCGCGACCTGATCGAGTTCGTGGAGGACCGCGCGGGTCACGACTGGCGTTACGCCATCGACGCGACGAAGATCACGAAGGACCTGGGGTACTTCCCACACGAGAGTTTTGAGACGGGCCTTCAAAAGACGCTGGATTGGTATCTGGCCAACGAAAACTGGTGGTTCCCCCTTCTTACGAAGTGAAACCCCTCAGGCGGCACAATTCTTCGTTGAAGCCCGCGAGAAAATACTCACGTACTGTCGTGTACGCTCCGCTTTTCTCGCGGGCTTCGCCTCGACTTGCACTCGCCTGAGTGCTTTCTCAGGTTTGGTGGGGTAGGAAGGTTCTTGAGATTGAGCGCGGTGCAAGGCCCGGCGGGGAAAACTTTCCGGGGTGAGTATCTTGGCAGTCCGAACCCCGGAAAGTTTTCCGCGGTGGGCCGTTAGTAAAAAGCCGGGCCGTCTAGAAAAAGCTAGTCAAACTTCGGCGTATCTTCCCAACTGAGTCCCACTTCATCCTTCGCGGACAGCTGCGGCGCCTCGCCGTCGGGCACCGGCCACTCGATACCCACCGTGGGGTCGTCCCAGGCGAGGCTGATCTCGCTGGACGGGTCATACAGGTCGGTGCACTTGTACTGGAAGTCGGCGGAGGCCGAGGTCACGTAGAAGCCGTGGGCGAAACCGGGCGGCACCCAGAGCATGCGGTGGTTCTCGGCGCTGAGGGTGACACCGAACCACTGGCCGAAGCTGGGCGAACTCCTGCGCAGGTCCACCGCCGCGTCGAACACCTCCCCGGCGGTGACGCGCACCAGTTTCCCCTGGGTGTGCTCTGTCTGGTAGTGCATGCCGCGCAGGATACCGTGGGCGGAACGGCTGTGGTTGTCCTGCACGAAGGCGATTTCGAAGCCCGCCTCACGGAACGTTGCGGCGTTCCAGCTCTCCACGAAAAAGCCGCGTTCGTCGCCGAACACTTTCGGCTCCAGGACGAAGACGTCCTTCAGGGGCGTCTCGACAAACTTCATGCGAAGACAACCCCCTCGTCGTTGAGCAGGTTTTTCAGGTACACACCGTAGCCGCTTTTTTCCAGCGGTGCGGCCAGCGCGAGCAGTTCGTCGGCGGTGATGTAACCCATGCGGTAGGCCACTTCCTCCGGGCACGCGATCTTCAGCCCCTGTCGCTCCTCCACCACGCGGATGAAGTTGGCCGCGTCCAGCAGCGAATTGTGGGTGCCGGTGTCCAGCCAGGCGGTGCCGCGGCTCATCACTTCCACCTGCAGGTCGCCGCGTTCCAGGTAGACCTTGTTGACGTCGGTGATCTCGAGTTCACCGCGGTGGGACGGCTTGACGTTCTTGGCGATTTCCACCACGTCGTTGTCGTAGAAGTACAGGCCGGTCACCGCGTAGTGCGACTTCGGGTTGGCGGGTTTTTCCTCGATGTCTTCGGCCACGCCGTTCTTGTCGAAGCTGACCACGCCGTAGCGCTCGGGATCGTGTACGTAGTAGGCGAACACCGAGGCGCCGGTGTCGCGACTCGCCGCACTGGTCAGGCGCTGGGAGAAACCGCCGCCGTAGAAGATGTTGTCCCCCAGGACAAGGCTGGCGGGCGAATTGCCGATGAACTCCTCGCCGAGGAGGAACGCCTGGGCGAGCCCGTCGGGGCTTGGCTGCACCGTGTAACTGATGTTGATGCCCCAGGAGGCGCCGTCGCCGAGCAGGTCCGCGAAGGCAGCCTGGTCCCGCGGCGTGGTGATGATCAGCACGTCGCGTATGCCCGCGAGCATCAGCGTCGCCAGCGGGTAGTAGATCATGGGCTTGTCGTAGATCGGCATCAGCTGCTTGCTGACGGTGCTGGTCAGTGGGTGCAGGCGGGTACCGGACCCGCCCGCAAGGATGATTCCCTTGTAGGCTTTTATTGTCATCTGGAGTGTTCCCGTGGTCGGACCGCCGATTATAGCGACATTGCCGCGCCGCTGGCGACCGGCGGCCCGCTTACCCCCACGGGTCATTTGGGCTGGATTTTTGACCACTGGCTGATTAAAATCTAGCCCCTTTTGCTGCGGGGTTTATTGGGCGCTCGTTGCGTAACGCAGGCGGGCAGGCCTTCCGACAGCCCCGGTTCAGCACTTTCACCCCCAAAAACCGACCGAAGAGGACGCCACTATCAGGCACCTTGGCACAGTGCAGGCAGACATCCAGCCCCTCGCGGGAGCCGCCGGCGTTGCCGCGGAAAACACCGCGCGCGGGCCGCTGCGCATTGCGCTGCTTGGTTACCGCAGCCAGCCCTTCGGCGGCGGGCAGGGCGTCTACCTTCGATTCCTGAGCAAGGCGCTCGTCGAGGCCGGTCACACGGTGGACGTGATTTCCGGGCCGCCCTACCCGCACCTCGACCCGCGTGTGCGCCTGATTGAGCTGCCCAGCCTCGACCTGTTCGAAAACGGGCTGCTGTCCCTGCGCCCGCGCCACCTGACCTCCTTCAGCAACATCGTCGAATGGCTCAGCAAGTTTACGGGCGGATTCGCCGAACCCTATTCCTTCGGTCGCCGCGCGGCGAAGTACCTGAAAAAGCACGGCGGTGAATACGACCTTGTGCACGACAACCAGAGTCTCAGCTACGGCATGCTCACCATCCAGGACATGGGCCTGCCCCTGGTGACAACCATTCACCACCCGATCACCAGTGACCTGCGCATTGCACTGGCCGCCGCGAAGGGCTGGCGCGAGCGCCTGCTGATCAAGCGCTGGCACTCGTTCCTCAACATGCAGAAGAAAGTGGTGAAGCGCCTGCGCAACATCGTCACCGTATCCGACTGCTCCCGGCAGGACATCGCCCGCGACTTCGGCCTGCAGCCCTCGGGTATCAGCCTCGTGCACAACGGCATCTGCACCGAGGAGTTCCGTCCCATGCCCGAGGTGCAGCGCCGCACCAACCGACTGATGGCGACCTGCTCCGCCGACGCGCCGCTGAAGGGACTGCGCTACCTGCTCAAGGCCTATGCGCGCCTGCTGGAGAAATACCCGGACCTGGAGCTGCTGTGCATCAGCAAGCCCAACCCCGGCGGCGCTACGGAAAAGCTCGTGCACAAACTCGGTATCGCCGACCGGGTGACTTTCGTCAACGGCATCAGCACCGAGGACATGGTGCGTTACTACGCCGAGGCGACCATGGCGATCTGCCCCTCCGTCTACGAGGGCTTCGGCCTGCCCGCGGGCGAGGCGATGGCCTGCGGCGTGCCCATCGTGTCCTCCGACGGCGGTGCCTTGCCGGAGGTGGTGGGCGATGCGGGCGTACTGTTTCCCGCGAAGGACGTGGACGCCCTGGTGGCTGCCATCGACGGCCTCCTGCAGGATCCCGCACGGCGGGACGAGCTGGGGGAGCGCGCCATGCGGCGCATCGAGGAGCATTTCTGCTGGCACGTCTGTGCGCGCCAGATGACCGACTACTACCATCAGGTGCTGGCCGATGCAGACGGTTGATTTCCAGCACTTTCCGCTCGACGCGGGGGACGTTGTGCTCGATCTCGGCTGCGGCGAGGGGCGCCACGTTATCTCTGCCTATATAGAGGCGGAGGTGCAGTCCGTCGGCGTGGACCTGTGCCTGGACGACCTGGTGACCACCCGCGACAAGTTCGCGGACTTCGCCGAACCCGACAACGCCGCGAAATCCTTCGGCCTCTCCTCGGCCAACGCCCTGGCCCTGCCCTTTGCCGACGACACCTTCGACAAGGTGATCTGCAGCGAGGTGCTGGAACACATCCCCGACTACAGCGGCGCGCTGCGCGAGATCGAGCGCGTGCTGAAGCCGGGCGGCCTGTTCTGTGCCAGCGTGCCGAGGCGCTGGCCCGAGAAGATCTGCTGGGCCCTCAGCGACGGCTACTACAACGTGCCCGGCGGCCACCTGCGGATTTTCCGCAGCGGCGAGCTGCGCGCGGAAATCGAACGCCTGGGTTTCAGGCACTACTACCGTCACTGGGCGCACGCGCTGCACGCGCCGTTCTGGTGGCTCAAGTGCCTGTTCTGGGACAAGCAGGACACCAACTGGCTGGTGCGGCAATACCACCGACTACTGGTCTGGGACCTGATGGAACGCCCGGCGCTGACCCGGAAAATGGAGAAGATGATGAACCCTGTCATGGGTAAAAGTGTGGTGATGTATTTCCGCAAGGAAGCGGTGTCATGAGCGGGCTCTATCTCAGCCGCGGGCTGTTCCCCGAGGAGTTCCTGCGTCCCACGGTGCAGTTCATCCTCGACTGCCAGCAGGACACGGGGGAGATCCCCTGGTTCGAGGGCGGTTACGCGGATCCCTGGGACCACGTCGAATCGGCGATGGGCCTGTCCATCGCGGGCGAGTTCGAGGCGGCGTGTCGCGCCTACGAGTGGCTGGCCGAACTGCAGCTGGACGACGGCAGCTGGTGGGCCTCCTACCGCGGCCAGGACATCGACAACGGCCAGCGCCGCGAGACCAATTTTGTCGCCTACGTCGCCACCGGCGTGTGGCATCACTACCTGATCAGCGGCGACGCGACGTTCCTGCGCGCCATGTGGCCCACGGTGGATGCCGCCATCGGCTTCGTGCTCAACCTGCAGGGCCCGTTCGGGGAGATCGACTGGGCCGTCGACAGCGAGGGCCGCGCCAAGGGCGACGCCCTGGTCACCGGGTGCAGCTCTATTTACAAGAGCCTGGAGTGCGCACACAACATCGCCGTCACCCTGGGCGAGGACCGCGCCCACTGGCTGGACGCGCGCAAGCGTCTCGGCACCGCGCTGCGATCCAGGCCCGAGCGCTTTGACCGCACCTGGGAGAGCAAGGCGCGTTATTCGATGGACTGGTTCTACCCGGTGCTCACCGGGGTCTACACCGGCGCCGAGGCGCGTGCGCGGCTCGCCGCGCGCTGGGACGAATTCGTCGAGAAGGGTTTGGGCTGCCGCTGCGTGAGCGACGAGCCCTGGGTGACCATCGCCGAGAGCTGCGAGCTGGTGATGGCCCTGTTGGCGGCGGGCGACCACGCCCGCGCGGTGGAGGTCTACAGCTGGCTGCAGCAGTGGCGCGCCAGCGACGGTTCCTACTGGACGGGCTACCAGATGGTGGAAGACCTGCTGTGGCCGGACGAAAAGCCCACCTGGACTGCCGGCGCCATCCTGCTCGCGGCGGACGCGCTGACCGAGCACACACCCGCGGCTAAATTGTTCTGCAGCGTGCAGCTGCTGGACGCCGCCGACGCCGATGCCCGGGAGCGCCGCGTCAGGGTCGACTGACTGTCGGGATGCCTACAGCCTGCGCAGTCGCGCCAGGCTGTTCACCAGACCGAGATCCTCGAACAGGCCGGATGCCCGCGCCATGCGGTAGATGGCGTAGGGCGCCTGTCCCCCCTCGCTCGCGTCCTCGAACACATCGTGTATCGCCAGTATGCCGCCGCGCACCAGGTGCCCGGTCCAGCAGCGGTAGTCGGTGAGGGCCGCCTCCAGGCTGTGCCCGCCGTCGATGAACACCATGCCCAGCGGCGTCCCCCAGTCTCTGGACGCGGCCCCGGAGCCCGCCACCACCGGCACCACCACATCCTCCAGTCCCGCCCCGTGGATATTGCGACGGAATTCGCGAAAGGTGTCGACCAGCCCGTCGCTGTCGTCGAACAGCTCCGGGTCGTGGAACATCTCACCGGCCTGGTGTTCCTCGGAGCCCCGGTGGTGGTCCAGGGCGAACACCGTCGCCCCCGCCTCGCGGCACGCCAGGCCGAGGTAGATGGTGGACTTGCCGCAGTAGCTGCCGATTTCCAGCACCGGGCCGAGCCTGCCCGCCTCCAGGGCACTGTCGTACAGCGCCCGGGCCTCGTCCGCGGCGAGAAATCCCTTGATCTGGTCGATGTCGGCGGGCAGGTCGGGGATCATGGCTTTGGACCGGGGCTGTCGAAGACGGAAGTTGGGGTGCGGTTGTGAAGCGACAGTCGGGCCGCCCCTCTGGGTTACAGGAAGCCAGTTGGGCTGCCCCTCTGGGTTACAGGATGCCAGTTGGGCTGCCCTTCACCAAGAGCAGGGCAAGTTAGTCGTTTTGCCCTCCCGTGGCAAGGGTCCCGCCGGGGCCTCACCGGTCCCCGTGCTATCATGGCCGTCGCTTTGCACCGCGCAACATTGATGCCCCCTCCCTGCCATTCGGAGACCCCGAGCCGATGAGCCCCCCGCCCCCAGAATTCGACCACGCCCGGGTCATGGTAGTCGGCGACGTGATGCTGGACCGCTACTGTACCGGCCCGGTCTCGCGCATATCGCCCGAGGCGCCGGTGCCCGTGGTCCGGGTCGGGGAGGTCAGTGACCGCCCCGGCGGCGCGGGTAACGTCGCCCTGAACATTGCGTCCCTCGGGGCCGCGGCGAGCCTGTGGGGCGAGGCGGGCAGGGACGAGGCGGGCGAGGCGCTGGGCACCCTGCTGGGCGCCGCCGGTGTCGAGTGCCACCTCGCGCTGCGCGACGACCGCGCCACCCCGGTCAAGCTGCGCGTGGTTTCCAGGCGCCAGCAACTGTTGCGCCTGGACTTCGAGGACGCGACCCCCGCCGCCGGCGGCATGGACTGGCGCGCCGCGGCTCGCGCGCTGCCCGGCTGCGGCGCCCTGGTCCTGTCGGACTACGCCAGGGGCGCTTTGGCGGGTCCCGAACCGCTCATCGCGGCGGCCCGGGACGCGGGGGTGCCGGTGCTGGTGGACCCCAAGGGCGCGGATTTCACCCGCTGGCGCGGGGCCGGGCTGCTCACCCCCAACCTGGCGGAATTCGAGGCCGTGGTCGGCCCCTGCGACGGCGAGGCGGCGCTGGCGGCGAAGGGCGCGGCTCTGATAAAGGACCTGGCGCTGGGCGCGCTGCTGATCACCCGGGGCGAGGCGGGCATGACCCTGCTGCGTCCCGGTGTCGAGCCCCTGCACCTGCCCGCCCGATCCCGGGAGGTCTTCGATGTCACGGGAGCCGGGGACACGGTGATCGCCGTGGTCGCGGCGGCGCTGGCCGCCGGTGTGGAACTGGCCGCGGCGGCGAGCCTGGCCAACATCGCCGCGGGGATCGCCGTGGGCCGCTTCGGCACCGCCGCGGTGAGTGCGCCCGAATTGCTGCGCGCGGCCGCCGGCGAGCGCGGCGGGGAGCGCGGTGTCGTGGGCCTCGAGCAACTGCGGCGCGCCCTCGACGAGGCCCGCGGGCGCGGCGAGAAAATCGTCTTCACCAACGGCTGTTTCGATATCCTCCACGCCGGTCATGTCGGGTATCTGGAGGAGGCTCGCAGCCTCGGGGATCGCCTGGTCGTGGCGGTGAACGGCGACGACTCGGTGCGCCGGCTGAAGGGCAGCGGCCGGCCGGTGAATCCCCTGGACCGCCGCATGGCGGTGCTGGCGGCCCTGGAATCGGTGGACTGGGTGGTGGCCTTCGACGCTGACACGCCGGAAGATCTGCTGCGGGCGCTGCGCCCGGAGGTGCTGGTGAAGGGGGGCGACTACCCCGGCCGGGAGGCCGTGGTGGGGCGCGAGATCGTCGAGGCCTACGGCGGCGAGGTGCGCCTGACCGGGGAGATCGCGAGCCCCTCCACCTCCGCCATCGTCCGCCATATCCGTGGCAGTAGTAAGGGCTGACTAACCCACAATACCGCGGGCAATAGCCACATTCTGCTCCAGGTGGGCCGGTGAGAGAGTGCCCACAACGACCGCCGTGGTACCCGGGTGTCCCAGTGCGAGACCGAGGCTGTCGTGCAAAAAGCCCGCGGGGTCTTCGCCCAGGTGTCCCGAGGACAGGGCCTTCTTCACCAGCGCGGCGCAGGTGCCGGCGGCGCAGGCGTCCAGCACCGGCTCCTCCTCCCGCGACGCGAGACTGTAGGTGGGCATCACCACGTCGCAGGCCGCCGCGGTGGCAAGGCCCCCCGACCGGGTCTTGGTCGAGACGCCCACCGCGCGCACCAGTCCCTCGCCCTGCATGTCGCGCAGCGTGGCCAGTGCGCCGCCCTCCAGCCTGGCCAGGTCGTCGCCGTCGGAGTGGACCAGCACGATGTCCAGGACATCGGTCGCCAGGCGGCGCAGGCTGCGCTCCACGGAGCGGCGGGTGTGCGCGGCGGAGAAGTCGAAGCGCGAACGGCCGTCCTCGAACTCCTCGCCCACCTTGGTGCAAAGGATCCAGTCCCCGCGCCTGTCCCGCAGCAGGCGGCCGAGGCGCTCCTCGCTTGTGCCGTAGGCCGGCGCGGTATCCAGCAGGTTGACGCCCAGCTCTCGGGCGCGGTCCAGCAGTCGCGCGGCGCTCTTTTCGTCGGGCAGGCTGAAGGGTTCGAGGTGGCGCAGGCCCTCCGTGCGACCCAGTTTCACCGTGCCCAGCCCCAGCGCGCTGACCTCGAGCCCGGTGTCGCCCAGCGGTCGCAGCCAGCTCACGGCGCCGCCCGGTCCCAGGCCGGAACAGCGACAGGCGGCGTGCCCAGTGTCGCCAGGGGCGAGAGGTCCGGGGCGTGGCGGGGCGCGCAACCCGCCTTCCGTAGGGCGGCCTCCAGCAGCTCACCCAGGCGGGGACACAGGGCCAGCTTGGTCGGCCAGACCGCGAACACGTTGTCCAGACCCTCGGCGGCTCCGATAAAAGGCCCGTCGGGACGCGTGTTGCCCGGCTGTCGCATCTCCGCCCGGTCCAGCGCTACCGATCGGCACCGGGCGTCGCCCAGGTCCAGGCCCGGGAGCAGCTCGCGCAACCCGGCGAGGGCGCGTTCCGCGGCATCGGCCGGGTCCCGCCCTGTGTCCGGTTCCGCCAGCGCGCCGCCCAGGTACCAGACCGGGCGCCCGGCGTTGTCCCGGTGGCTGGACACCGTGAGGCGCGGGCGGGAACCGCCGTCGTGGAAGTGCGCGAAGAGCGGGTCCGGGCAGTCGTGGAATACCGCGACCTGGGACAGGGGTCGCCGCTGCATGGCGGGCCCCCGGGCTGCCAGTGTGTGCAGCAGCCCCTCGTTGCCGGCCCCGGCGGCGAGCACCAGCGCCCCCGGGTCCATCGTGCAGCCGGGCAGGCGCAGCAGCGCCCGGTTGTCCCGCCGCAGGAGCTCGGCCTCCGCCCAGTCGACGCTGAAGATCGCCTCGCCCAGCGGGTCGGCGAGGGCGGCGAGCAGCGAGGGCATGTCCAGCACCGGTTCCTCGAGCAGGAACACCGTACCGTCGAACCCGCCCGACCGCAGGGGCGCCGGCCAGTCCGCCGTCGCGACCGGCCGCAGGTCCGGGCCGGGGGGCGGCGTGTCCGCGGTGCATAGAAGATGGACGCCGTCGCTCAGCACCCGGCAGCGGCGCAGGTCGATCTCTCCCCGCCCCGCCAGGCAGTCGCGCCAGGTGTCCGGCATCGCTGCCAGTGCCTGCGCACCCGCGCCGGGAGTGCCGTCCAGCGCGAACTTCACGCCGCTGTGCACAATTCCCTGGGAGTCGATGGTCTGGCCTGCGCCCAGGGCGCGCGACTCGAACAGCACCGCGCTGTAACCCCGCGCACGCAGGCTGTGCAGCAGCCAGAGGCCGGCGACACCGCCGCCGATAACGGCGGCATCGATCTCCAGGACGGGGGTGGTCATGGCGCCAGTGTACGGCCCGCACCTCGGCGGGAGCAATCCGCCCGCGCTGGCCTGGCCCGGGCCCCGGGGCTATGCTGGTCGCCTTCGGTTACCGGGGCGGAGCCCGCCATGCGCCACCTGTACAGTGCACTGCTGTATGTGCTGCTGCCCTTTGCGCTGCTGCGACTGCTGTGGCGCTCCCGCGCACTGCCGGGGTACCGTCGCCGCATCCCCGAGCGCTTCGGCCTGTTCCCGGGCCCGCCCGCGGCGGAGACACTCTGGGTGCACGCCGCCTCCGTCGGCGAGGTGCTGGCCGCGGCGCCACTGGTTGAAGCCCTGCTCGCGACGCACCCCCGGGCGGACATCCTGGTCACCACCGCGACACCCACCGGGTCCGCCTGCCTGCTGGACCGCTTCGGCGGCCGGGTGCGCCACTGCTACGTACCCTGGGACCTGCCCGGCGCCGTGCGGCGCTTCCTGGCGCGTGCCCGGCCGCGACTGCTGGTACTGGTGGAGACCGAGTTGTGGCCCAACCTCATCCATTTCAGCCGTGCGCGGGGTTGTCGCATTGTGCTCGCCAACGCGCGGCTCTCTCCCAGATCCGCTGAGCGATACTTGAGTATCTCACCCCTCGTGAGACCCATGCTGGAAGCGGTGGACGTATTCGCCTGCCAGTCGGAGGCGATCGCGGGTCGCTTCCGCGCCCTGGGGGCGCAGCCGTCCGCCTGTCGGGTCACCGGCTCCCTCAAGTTCGACATCGCCATCGACGACACCGCCCGCGCCCGGGCCGCGGCGCTGGGGGAGGAACTGCAACTGGCGGGCCGCGATGTGGTGGTGGCGGGCAGCACCCACCCGGGTGAAGAGGCCTTTATGCTGGCGGCCTTCGCGGCTCTGCGCGGGGCGCACGACGACTGCCTGCTCGTACTGGCGCCGCGGCACCCCGAGCGCTGCGGGCAGGTGGCCGAACGCTGCCGCGCCGCGGGCTGGCGCACCCGGCTGCGCAGCGCTCCGGCCGCGGGACCCTGCGACGTGTTGCTCCTGGATACGGTCGGAGAACTGGCGCTGCTGTACAGCGCGGCGACGGTCGCCTTCGTCGGCGGCAGCCTCGTCGACCGCGGGGGACACAACGTGGTGGAGGCGGCGGCCTGGGGCGCGCCCGTGGTCTGCGGCCCCCACACGAGGAATTTTCACGAGGCGGTGGTGCTGCTGGTGGCCGCCGGCGGCCTGCGTGTGGTGAGGGGACCGGACGAGCTGGGGCCGGCGCTGGGGGAACTGCTGGCGAGCGCGGAGCGCCGCGAGGCCATGGGCGCCGCCGGCCGGCGGGTCGTGGAGGAGAATCGCGGGGCGCTGCAGGCCCTTCAGGAGGTTGTCGCGGAAGTGCTGGCGGCGGACGCGCCTACTTCGATGCCGCGCTCGGCGGGGGCGGCGGCTCCAGGAAGGAATCCAGGCGGATCACGTCCTCCGGGCTGAGCAGCCCCGCCTGCTCCTTCAGCCGCAGCAGGTTGTTGATGTAGTCGTAGCGGCTGTTGGCGTAGTCGCGCTCCGCGCTGAACAGGTTGTTCTGGGCGTTGAGCACGTCGACGATGTTCCGGGTGCCCACCTCGTAACCGGCCTGGGTCGCATCCAGTGCGCTTTTTGAGGAGACGATGCTCTGCTTGCGCGCGGCGACCCGCGAGACATCGCTCATCACGGTCATGTGCAGCGAGCGGGTGTTGGTGATGGTGTTGCGCGTCAGGTTGATGCGCTCCTCCCGCGCCGCGTTGAAATCCTGCGCGGCCTTGCGGCGGTTCGCGCTGATCGCGCCGCCCGAGTACAGCGGCATGCTCAGCGTGACGTTCCAGGTGTGCTCCTCGCGCGTGGACTCCGGGTCGCCCGAGAACTCCTCATTGGGTTTTACCGTGCGGTCGCCGTCGGTGTCGAAATCACTGTAGTCGTAGCCGCCGGTGATCCGGGGCGCGTGTTCCATGCGGTTGGCCTTGGCCGTCTGGCGCGCCGCCTCCTCGCGGTACTTCGACGCCTGCAGCAGGAAGTTATTGCCCAGCGCGAAGTCCACCCAGTCGGCACGCTCCAGCGGCTGCGGCTGGTTGATCGGGAAGTCCTCGCGCAGTATGTGCAGGTTGCTGTGCCGCTGCCCGGTCAGCACCGCCAGCCGTTCCAGCGCGACCAGCACGTTGTTCTCGTCGGTGATGCGGTTGACCTGGGCGAGGTCGCGCGCGGCCTGCGCCTCGTAGACGTCGGTGATGGCGATCAGCCCGACCTCGAAGCGCTGCTGCGTCTGTTCCAGCTGACGCTCGAAGGCGCGCTCGGTGGCCTGTGAAGCGGCGAGGTTGTCCTGCGCGCGCAGCACCCCGAGATAGGCCTCGACGGTGCGTACGATGAGGTTCTGCTGGTTGGAGGCGAAGGTGGCCTCGGCCTCCTTCGTCACCTGCTTGCCGGACTGGAAGGTGAACCAGGCGGGCAGGTCGAAGATTGCCTGGTCCAGGGAGATGGAGTAGCCGTCGGTATCGATGTCCGTCTCCGTGACGGTATCGCCGATGGCGATGCCGGTATCGTCGTCCCCGATCAGCCCCTGGGACTCGACATCGCTGTCGGAATTCTGGAAGGAGTAGGCGCCGCCGACCTGCGGCAGCAGGGCGGAGCGGGCCAGGACCTCGGTCTCGCGCCGGGACAGGTAGACCGCTTCCTCGGCCTTCAGCTGGGCGTCGTTTTCCAACGCCAGCTCGTATATATCGCGCAGCGAGTCAGCCTGTAAAGCGTAAGAAGTGAGAGAAAGTGCCAGCGTCGTAAGGGCGACCGCCTTGCTTTTCATGCAATAATCCCCGGAGATGGTAGAGCCGATTTGCTGCCACGCAGTTTACCAGCGTCTGCGCGCCGCTGCCTATACAGTAAATGGCCATATTAGAGGGTGAAACTGCAACCTGATTGTGCCATCGTAGGTCTGTGGGCGCCCCCGGGCGCCCGGACACGAGGCCGGTAGACGGGGTTTTGGTTTGACGGGAATCAGGAAGAAGCCGTTCAGGAAGAAAAAGCCGTTCGGTATGAACCTCAGGGAGCTGCACGCGATCTGCGAGGCCAACTACGTCCGCCTGTTACAGCTGTTTCCCGACTACGAAAACACGAATACGCGCGAATTCGCCACCACCGAGGCCCGGGTGCGCATGGAAGTGGTACAGCGCTGCCGCTACACGACCATTTTCCGCCTGCATCAGCAGCAGGCGGACTCGCGCTGGCTGGGCAATCTCCTCGTCGAGGTCCGCGCCTACCACGACGCCTGCATGCTGGAGGTCGGCATGTTCCAGTCCCACCGCCGGGTGGCTGCGCGTTACGAGTACCCCAATGCCCGCATGTTCCAGCAGGACGAGAAATACCAGCAGAACCGGTTTCTCGCCGACTGGCTCGAACACTGTCTGCAGAACGGGCGCGCCACGCTGGACACCGGCACCCCCGTGACGGACGCCTGACCCCACTGACCGGGGTCTTCCGGTACCTCCTCCGCCCATGTCCGCTTCTTCCACATCAGCCACGCAGCAACTCGTCGAGCATGTAGACACACCCTCCGACGTGGTGCGCGTGGTGCAGCTGACGGACACGCACCTTTGCGGCGAACAGGGCGGCACACTGCTCGGCATGGACACCGACCATTCATTGCAGGCGGTGATCGACCAGGTGCAGGAGGAGCGACCCGGTGTCGATCTGCTGCTGGGCACCGGTGATCTCGCCGACAACGGCGCCCCCGACGCGTACCGCCGCCTCAGCAATTACTTCAGCCAGTTCGACTGCGCGAGTTTCTGGCTGCCGGGCAATCACGATTCCCGCGAGGCCATGGAGAACGAGGATGCGGGCAAGCTGTGCCGCGAGATTCGCGCCGCCGGGTGGCAACTGGTAATGCTGGACTCCCAGATACCCGGCGAAGTGGGCGGAGAACTCGGGGAAGTGGAACTGGAATATCTCGATGCTGCGCTGGCCGATGCCGGCAGCGCGGGCCTGCACAGCCTGGTCTGCCTGCACCACCACCCGGTGCTCATCGGCAGCGGGTGGCTGGACGAGCAGATCGTCGCGGATGCGGAGGCATTTTTCTCCGTCCTCGACCGGCACAACAGCGTGCGCGCTGTGCTCTGGGGGCACGTGCACCAGGAAATCGAGCGCGAGCGCGGCGCGGTGAGTCTCATGGCGACACCGTCCACCTGTGTGCAGTTTGCCCCCGGCAGCGAACACTTTCGTGCGGACGACCTGCCGCCCGGTTACCGCTGGCTGGACCTGCGCCCCGACGGCGGCATCGACACCGGCGTGTCCAGGGTCACGGACGTGGAATTTCACGTCGACCTGGACTCGGGGGGCTACTTATAGCTCGCCATCCCACGCCCGGGATGTACAATGGGCCTTGAACAGGGGCTGCTCCAGAAAACCGGACAACAATGAGCCAATACACCGCCGAAGACATCGAAGTCCTCACGGGGCTGGAGCCCGTGCGCAAGCGCCCGGGTATGTATACCGACACGACCCGTCCCAACCACCTCGCCCAGGAGGTGATAGACAACAGCGTCGACGAGGCCCTCGCGGGTCACGCGGACCAGGTCGAGGTGACGCTGCACAAGGACGGTTCCGTCACCGTGGTGGACAACGGCCGCGGCATGCCGGTGGACAAGCACCCGGAACAGAAAAAGCCCGGCGTGGAAGTCATCCTGAGCACGCTGCACGCCGGCGGCAAGTTTTCCGACAAGAACTACCAGTTCTCCGGCGGCCTGCACGGTGTCGGTGTTTCGGTGGTCAACGCGCTGTCCAGGACCCTGGAAGTTGTCATCCGACGCGACGCCAAGGTCTACAGCATGAGCTTCAAGGGCGGCGAGAAAGCGAAGGATCTCAAGGTCGTCGACAAGTGCGGCCGGCGCAATACGGGCACGGCGCTGACGTTCCTGCCGGACCCGAAGTACTTCGACTCGGTCAATTTCTCGGTGCCGCGCCTGAAGCACCTGCTGCGCGCCAAGGCGGTGCTGTGCCCCGGCCTGCGGGTGAAGTTCAAGGATGAAAAGAAGAAAGACAACTCCGAGGAGTGGTACTACGAGGACGGCCTCGCCGACTACCTCGCCGACGCCACCATCGACTTCCCGGTGATACCCGAGACGCCCTTCGTGGGCAGCTTCACAGGCAACGACGAGGGGGTCGACTGGGCCGTGCAGTGGCTGCCGGAGGGTGGCGACATCACCGCGGAATCCTACGTTAACCTAATACCGACGACCCAGGGCGGCACGCACGTCAACGGCATGCGCAGCGGCCTGCTCGAAGCGATGCGCGAGTTCTGCGAACTGCGCAGCCTGTTGCCGCGGGGTG